>Ga0209056_10008671_pt1 | contig 10423 bp, 8 predicted proteins | sample GraSoiAngelo_114_FD_185876 | JGI IMG/M metagenome (GOLD analysis project Ga0209056, IMG submission 185876) | Grasslands soil microbial communities from the Angelo Coastal Reserve, California, USA - 14_0903_13_40cm (SPAdes) (version 2) | ecosystem: Environmental > Terrestrial > Soil > Grasslands ...
TGAACGGAATTGAAATAGAGGTCCGTCGGTGCGGCGGTCAGAAGGCTCCGAATGTTTTTTACCGTCGATTGCATCAATTGCCCGTCAGCAACAGCGCGCTCGATTCTCGAGTTCAGCTCTTCAACGTTACCTGACATCGCTGCCAACTGTTCCGTCATGGACTTGCTTTGCAAGCGCTGTATAAAGGGCCCGCGCAATCAGACTTGCGCCGCCTGTTTGAGCTCAGTTATGAAACTGTAAGGAGTTTAACTATGAGGCGCTGTATTCCGTATCTCGCCATCAGTATGGCCTTGCTGTCGTTTGCGTCGGGCAATCTGCAACCCCGCCAGACTCAGAAAACAGCAAGAGCGAACAAGAGGTCAGGCAGGAATATCGTGCAGCGCTGCTGCAGCGCGACGTTCCAACGCTCGAAAAAATCTGGGCTGATGATTACATTTTTGTAAACGCCTCAGGAGAAGTGCTTACCAAGGCACAGCGGCTCGCGAATGCTAAATCCGGCGCAACCACGCTGGATTCAATTAATGAAGAGGAAAATATTACCGTCCGCGTTTATCAAAACAGCGCGGTGGCCACGAGTCGCGTGACAATCAAAGGGCAGTACGGTGGCCAGCTGACCAGCGGCCAATACCGAAGTACCCATGTTTGGGTAAAAGGTCCGGCAGGATGGCAGCTAGTCTCCAATCAGTTGACGGCCTTGCCGCGGAAATAGCTTTTTCGATACACGAGCATTGCCGCAACGAATTGTCTTGTTGTAGTGGCGGCTGTCTCAGCTGCAGATTGTCCATCGGTGTTGGAGTGCGAAGTCGGGCTTGACGCTGCGACTGCAGCTCTTACGAGCTACTTAGCCAGCCTTAGATATTCACCGGTTGCTTTGGACGTTGCGCGCGCTCTTTTCAAGTCGCGCGCATCAACGTAGATTGCTCTAGGTGACGAGCGCTTCGTCAAGGCGTGCAGAGTGAACTCGAAGAACTTCTTCGCAGAGCTGAAACGGCGCAATGTTTACAAGGTCGCAATCGCCTACGCCGTCATCGCGTGGCTACTTATTCAAGCTGGATCTATCCTGTTCCCGACCTTTGAGGCCCCAGGTTGGGTGATGAAGGTGTTCGTGACGGTCGTAGCCGCCGGATTCGTCATCGCGCTCATCGTCGCGTGGGCTTTCGAGATGACACCACAGGGAATGAAGCGCACCGAGGACCTCGCGCCGGACGAATTCATTCCGCAATGGAGCAAGCGCAAATTCCTTGCGCTGATCGTGACTCTCGCAGTGGTTGCTGCGGGATTGCTTGCTTTTCAAGTATGGCGCACTCAGAGGGCGTCACCAGCCGCAATCGCTCCTGAGAAATCGATCGCCGTATTGCCTTTCGAAAATCGGAGCGAAGACAAGGCGAACGCTTATTTTGCCGACGGCGTTCAGGACGAGATTCTGACGCGCCTGTCAAAGATCGCCGATTTGAAAGTGGCCTCGCGTACTTCGACACAGCATTACAAAAGCATGCCGGAAAACCTGGCTGAGATTGCAAAGCAGCTTGGAGTTGCTCACATCCTGGAAGGCAGCGTCCAAAAGAGTGGCGATGCGGTGCGGGTGAACGTCCAGCTGATCAAAGCAGCTAATGATTCCCAGGTTTGGGCCGAAACGTTCGATCGCAAACTGACCGACATTTTTTCGGTGGAAAGCGACGTGGCCAAAGCGATCGCGGACCAGTTGCGAGCGCATATCACCAGACGGGAGGAGCAAGTCATCGCCGCTAAACCGACCAAGAACATTGAGGCTTATGATGCCTACTTGCGTGGCCGTTATTTTTGGAACAAGCGCACGTCGGACGGAATCAAACACGCGATCGAGCACTTCCAGCAGAGCATCGAGCGCGATCCTGATTTCGCTCTCGGTCACGCCGGCTTAGCGGATTCCTACATTGCCCTGACGTTTTACAATTTCGCCGCGCCGCACGAAACGATGCCAAAGGCAAAAGAATCGGCAATAAAGGCGCTGGCACTGGATAAGACACTCGCCGAAGGGCACGCGTCGCTGGCGCATATCTTGATGAATTACGATTGGAACTGGCCGGGCGCGGAAAAAGAGTTCAAGCGCACCATAGAACTCAAGCCAGATTATGCGACGGGCCATCAGTGGTACGCGATTCACTATCTAACGGCTACGGGTCGGTTCGAAGAAGCTGTTCAGGAAATGAAAAGAGCGCTGGAACTCGAGCCGGCATCGCTCGTAATGAACACGTTTATGGGAGCGACCCTCTACTACGCGGGTCGGTACGATGAAGCCATAGATCAATGCCGCAGGACCATAGAGATGGATCCGAACTTCACCGTCGCGCACTGGCACCTTGGTCTGGCTTATGAGCAAAACCAGCTTCTTGATGCAGCCACCGAAGAGTTCAAAAAGGCGATCTCTCTATCAGGAGGCAGTCCGCTAATGAAAGCTGCGCTTGGTCGCGCATATGCGAAGTCGCAGAAGAAGCATGAAGCGAATGACATGCTCAATGAGTTGAATGAGCTTTCGAAGCAACAGTACGTATCGGCCTACGAAGTAGCGACGATCTACGTCGCGCTTGGTAACAACGAACAGGCATTTCAATTGCTGGAACAAGCATACGGGGAGCACTCGTTCCATCTGGTTTATCTGAACGTGTCGCCACAGTTCAAACCCGTCAGGTCGGATCGGAGATTTCAAGATCTGGTGCAACGCATTGGCCTTTCCCGGTAACTCCGCAGAACGCTCGCCTCCTTCTGGCGGACACGCTGCGGAATGATCCTCGCTTCCAAAAATTCACATTCCGAGCACCGAAAGATCTTCGTTAATTCTTCATGTCGGAATTGTTTCCAGATTCCTTGCGTTCCCGATTATTTTTTGCCGATCGATAAACGAGCATTGCTGCGGCGATATCTTCCACCGCCATTCCGAGCGATTTGAAGATCGTCGTTTCATTTGTGCGCGGCGGAACCTTGCCGGCGAGAGCTTCGCCAAGCTCGGCATGAATGTTCGCGCCGGAAAGCATCACATCGCCGGACTCTTTCGTCGCGCCTTCGCGTGAATCGACGAAAACGACGTTGCTCATTGCTTCGTCATCTAGTTCACGCCAGTCGGGGCGACACGCGCCAACGGCATTGACGTGGCAGCCGGGCTTTAGCCACAATCCCTTTAGCACAGGTGTTTTCGAGTTTGTCGCAGTGACAATCACATCTGCACCGCTGATTGCTTGCTCAACAGACGTTGCTGTCGCGCCAATTTCCTTCGCGAATCGCTCCGCATGTTCCTTCGTCGGACTCCAAACACGAATCTCTTCAAAGTTTCGAACCAGTCGCAGAGCTTCCACGTGACTATGCGCCTGCACACCGCTGCCGAGGATCGCGAGAATTGTCGCATCTCTTGGCGCGAGAAGTTTCGTGGCGGCAGCGGAAACCGCAGCCGTTCTCATTTCGGTGATTAAGCGCCCGTCCATAATTGCGAGCGGCCCGCCGGTCTCCGGATCGCAAAGAAAGATCGTCGCCATATGTGTTGGGATTCCGCGCCCTGCATTCGACGGGTAGAACGTCACGGCCTTCAATCCGAGTCCGTCCGGAGTAAGCGCCGGCATTAGACCCAGAAAACCGCCGGGCGGATCGACGTTGATTACCGAGCGAACGGGCTGCGTTACTTTCCCGGAGGAGAAATCGATCAACGCTTTCTCCATCGCGGGAATCAGGTCTGCCATCCGTAAATGCTGCCGGACCTGATCTTCGTTCAGAAAAAGCGGCTGATCAGTTTTCATTTGAAATTCGCAGTTTGAGGTTTCGTCGCGAGTGCGTAGAGAACATTTGTTTCAATGGCTGAAATCTTTTCATCGCGAATAAAATCCAGGTTAGCTTCTTTGACCTTTTGTCGCTCCGCCAGGTTCAGCTGTTCGATTGTTCCGCGGTAGCCGGAGCCTAAAACAATTGTCCACCAATCCTCAGCCGATTTAATGGGGTGGAGGCGATTTTCAGCGATGATTTTTGGGGATGCAACGCCAGCTTCGTCGAGAATCTTTCTCAGGCTTGCTTGATTGTCGATTCGATCCCATATGGATTGAAGCCTTTGTACCGATCAGGTCGTACAACCTTGATTGAGCACCAGAATGCGTCATTCGCCGGCTCGAACAGATTGCGTCCCCACGTGGTCACAGCCAGTTTGCCGCCTGGTCGGATGTAACTCCAGAGTTCGCTCACAGCCATTGCCATATCAGGCACAAAGAAAATTCCGAACACGCATACGACGGCATCAAAACTTGCGACTGGAAACGTCATCGAGAGCATATCGCCGACTTCGAATTCGATGTTGCCAAGACGCCGTTGAATTGCTTTCGTCCGGGCCGACTCCAAAAGCGCCTTGGCGAGATCAACTCCTATGACTGCTCCCGTCTGCCCCACTGCCTCTGCGGCTGGAAGCGCGGACGCTCCGGCCCCACAACAAACATCGAGCACTCGCGAACCAATCCGGAGTGAAGCCAGTTCGATCGTCTGACGTCCGAAATAGTCCCAGAAGCTGAGTGGCGATGCATCGTAGTAATCTGCCGCCGCGTTGTAGGTAAACGCAGCGCGATCTTGCGCATTCTCCGGGATGTTTGCTTTCATCCTAATTTGGGTGGTATTCGATTGAAGACGCATGGCTGAAAAACTGCAAACGCGCTGTGTGATCGCAGGCGGTGGACCAGCAGGCATCATGGCCGGCTACCTGCTCGCGCGAGCTGGTGTGCCCGTAATCGTTCTGGAAAAGCACGCCGATTTTTTTCGCGATTTTCGTGGCGACACGATCCATCCGTCGACACTGGAATTAATGTGCGAGCTCGGCTTGCTCGATGAATTCCTGAAACAGCCGCACCAAGTAGTGCGGGAGTTACGCGCCGTAGTGAATGGGCAGGTGGTGCCAATCGCAGATTTCACGAAGCTACCCACGCGCTGCAAATTCATCGCTTTCATGCCCCAATGGGATTTTCTGAATTTCCTCTCCAGTCATGCCAGACGTTTTCCAAACTTCCAACTGCACATGGAAACCGAAGTCGTCGATCTGCTCATCGACAACGGCCGGGTTACAGGTGTGCGCGCGAAAACGCCACGTGGCGAGTTGGATGTGCATGCAGACCTCGTCATTGGCGCGGATGGACGGCACTCAATCATTCAATCACGCGCGGGCTTTCAGCGGCGCGAGTTCGGAGTGCCAATTGATGTGCTCTGGATGCGCATCTCCAAAAAGCAGAATGATCCAGAACAGACACTGGGCTTTTTCCAACACGGCAAGCTGCTCGTGCTGCTCGATCGCGGCGATTACTGGCAATGTGGATTCGTTATTCCGAAAGGCGGCTTCGACGAGATCAAAGCACGCGGTCTGCCGCAATTTCAAAATGACATCGTCAGCTTCGCCGGATTTCTAAGAGACCGAGTAGCAGAGTTGGATGAGTGGACAAAGATCAAATTGCTTACCGTGCAAATCAATCGCCTGCGCGATTGGTGCCGCGAAGGCTTACTTTGTATCGGCGATTCTGCGCACGCGATGTCACCCGCTGGCGGCGTAGGAATCAATCTCGCCATTCAGGATGCCGTCGCGACTGCGAATTTGCTTGCGCGAAAGTTGCGAACCGGTCCGGTTTCTGTAGACGATTTGTTGAAAGTGCAGGCGCGCCGCGAATGGCCGACGCGGCTCATTCAGGCAATGCAGGTCTTCATTCATCGTCAGGTCGTCACGGGTCAAATGTCGGACTGGAAGGGCTCGTTGCCCTTTGTGGTTCGCCTGCTGAAATGGTTTCCAGTTCTGCGACAAATTCCCGCCCGCTTCATCGGAATCGGTCCGCGTCCAGAGCACTACTGTAGCCGAGGGCGTTGACCTCGGCCGCACTGGAGCTTGCCACGCATCCGCTTGCCGGGGTCACCGCCCCCGGCTACAACTGCCCGGTGATATAGTTTCAATATCTAAATCCTTCTCCGGCTTGTAGTGCATCTAAGTCGTAATGGCGTTCACAAGAGGCATCTCACATCCGTCTGCTAATTCTTCCGCTTCACGATTGCTGAGTGCGTTGGAATTCTTGTTCGGCGCTTTCATCGTGATAGGCCACAACATTTTTCAAGTCGTGCCGAACGAAGTGATCGTTCTTAGTATCGTTGGCCTGGTTTCGATCCGGCTGCGCGACGGCCGATGGTCGGCGATGGGACTTAAGCGACCTTCATCATGGGGCCGCATCTGTCTAATTGCGCTGGCGGCTGCTGCTCTTCGAATCGTTCTTGGGCAATTCGTAATTGAACCTGTCAGTGCTCTCTTCTGGGCGAAGCCAACCGCGCCAGCATTAGCAAACGAGATTACCGGGAATGCGAAAATGGCGCTGCTTGCTTTGTTGCTGGTGTGGACGTTTGCAGCATTAGGTGAAGAAATCACATACCGTGGATATCTCCTGACGCGTGCAGCTGATGTTGGAAAACGATCGGCATTGGCGTACTGGGTTGGGATTGTGCTCGTTTCAATTTTGTTTGGCTATGGACATTATTACAAAGGCGCATCTGGTATGATTGATTCCGGTGTTGCAGGACTGATCCTGGGAACGGCATAAATGCTGGCTGGCCGCAATCTGTGGGCTAGCATCTTCGCTCACGGATTCATTGACACGTTTGGCGTCATCGACGCCTTTTTCGGATGGTCGAACTAGCTGGATCACTCAATCTTGATGCGATACTGACGGCGCATGAGCGGATTCGGTCGCATATTTGTCGCACGCCGGTGCTACCGAGCTCTCGACTGAACGAGGCAAGCGGGGCGTCGCTATTTTTCAAATGCGAAAATTTTCAGAAGATCGGCGCATTCAAGGCTCGCGGCGCCACCAATGCAATCTTTGCGCTGGACGATGCGACGGCGCAGCGCGGTGTGGCGACCCATTCGTCTGGTAATCATGGTGCAGCAGTGGCACGCGCAGCAAAACTCCGAGGCATTCCGGCGCACATCGTTATGCCGTCGAACTCAGCAACGGTGAAGATCCGCGCGATTGAAAGCTATGGCGCGCAGATCGTCTTTTGCGAACCAACAGAAGAGGCGCGTGAAACGAAGTGCGCAGAGGTGATCAAGGGAACTGGCGCGACGCTGATTCATTCGTTTGAAAACGAAGACGTGATGGCGGGGCAGGGGACAGCTGCACTGGAGTTGCTCGAAGACATTTCCGATCTCGACATGGTAATGTGTCCAGTCGGCGGCGGAGGATTGCTCGCTGGAACGGCGGTCGCTGCGAAATCGATGCAGCCGAATATCAAGGTCATCGCAGTTGAGCCGGCGAATGCTGACGATGCGGCGCAGTCGTTTCGCGCCGGGCGACGGCTCGTGACCGAAAAGAAATTTACGATCGCCGATGGATTGCGAACAAATGTCGGCGAGCCGAATTTTGAGATCATCCAGCGTTACGTGGATGACATTGTCACCGTGAGCGAGGAAGCGATCGTTTTGGCGATGCGCGCGATTTGGGAGACAATGAAGATCATCATTGAGCCATCCGCCTCTGTTCCGTACGCCGCGATTGCCGAACGAGTAATCGACGTCGATGGAAAACGCGTAGGAATTATCCTTACCGGCGGCAATGTCGATCTGGACGCGCTGCCGTGGAACCTGTAGTCAGGAGCGATAATCCCGGACCAACCGGCATCGCCGATGCCGGCTACAACAATTTCCGATCTGGACGCGCCGTGGAATTTGTAGAGGCAGCCGTGCCGGCTGCAGGGGTGCACTACTACCTTGCAGGGGACACGCCTGCCGCTACAACGCAAGCGTTGAATCGGTTGTGAACAGGGAACCGCTGGTCCACTGAAAACCGAAATCTTTATTCATAAGGAGTTTATTCAGGTATGAAAGGGTTAAGTATAATCATAGCGGCATTCATTCTGGTGTTTGGCGCTTTTGCTTCGCGTGGAGCGAACCTCGATGGAATTTCGGCGCAGACCGGAATCCCTGTCGCTACGCTGCAGGGAGAAAGGGCGTCGACCGGACTTGGCTGGGGTGAATTGGAGAATGCGCACCTGCTGGCTAACGCGCTCGCTGCTAATGGGTCTAATCTGACCTTCAACGACCTCGTAGCCATGCATCAAGCTGGGCAGGGCTGGGGCAAAATTGCTCACGATAACGGGCTAAACCTCGGCAGGATTGTGAGCAGTGCGCACCGCTCAAGCCAGGCGACAATGCATGCGCAGAACCTCAGCAAGGTTCATGGCAAGAGCACGGCGACCCATGGCAAGAGCGCCACGGCCCATGGCAAGAGCGCCACGACGGTTCACGGCAAAAGCGCCACGAACATTGGCAGAGGCCACACTTCCAGGATGACTACCACACGAGGTGTCGGCCATGGCTCGAGCCTTAAATTCAGCCACATGGGCTCCCATGGCGTGGGCCATGGTATGGGCGGCATGGGCCATGGACGCGGCCGGTAAAAGAGAAACCGCACTGAATGGTTGAAGCGTTAGACCGCTAAAGCGGGACAGGCAGTTTTAGCCTACTTGGGGGGAAGAGGGGTGATTTGCGCCAAGCGAGTAGGAGGACGTTTCTAAATCTCTGTCATCGTCCAGAATCTGTCGAAGGCGCTTGGCCAGCTCCGGTCGATAACGCTGTTTCGTGCGGATTTACCCATACGCTCCCGCAGCGCGGGATTTGTTACCAATGCTCGGATTGCGCGCGCGAAATCTTCCTCGTCGTGTGATTTAGTGATAAGGCCGTTGGCCGTGTCTTGGACTAATTCCTTGGGTCCGCCGGAGTCGGAAACGACTACAGGCAGACCGCACGCTTGCGCTTCGAGAATGACATTGCCGAAGGTGTCGGTTGTGCTGGGGAAGACAAAAATATCCGCGGATGCGTATGCAGCGGCTAATTCATTCCCGGTGAGATAGCCCGTGAAAATGGCTTCGGGCAACGATTTTGCGAATGCTTCCGAATAAGGGCCGTGACCGACCACAAAAAGTTGCATCGGCAACCCCTCGTCGCGCAAACGTCGATAAGCGGCTGCGAGAAGGTCGAGATCTTTCTCCCGTGAGATGCGGCCCACGTACAGGAGGCGTATCTCACCATTGTGCTCGCCGAATTTCTCGAAGAACTCAGGTTCGCGTCGAGCAGGGTGAAATAGCTCGGTATCGAGCCCACGCGGGAGAATTTTCAGTTTTGCTGGGTCAAACCCGTGCTTGATCCAGCTTTGGCGATACTCCTCGGAGTTTACGAACACGGTATCGAGTTGGCCATAGAACCAATGCATGTAACGCCACGCCATGCTCTCAAGAAAGCTGTCCTCGGTAAGAATGCGGATGTACTGGGGAAAATCGGTATGGTAGATGCCGCTCGTTTGCAGGTTGAGCATCTTGGCCGCGAGCAATGCGGTCAATCCAACCGGCCCAGGGGTGCTGATGATGATCTCAGAGAATTTCTCGCGTTGTATGTAATCCAGCATCTGGAGAATCGGCGGGAAGCTCAATTTTTGCAGCTCGTACTCCGGCAATTCAAATTCGCCGATGGGCGGGAAGTTTTTGATTGGGATGTCACTAATGTGCTGGTTGCTGCGAGAGGTTATTACGACGAGCTCCTTCCCTGCCACCGCTCCAGCGGCGGTCATCTTGCGGATGGTCGTCGCCACGCCATTAACATCTTCGAGCGTGTCAGTGAACCACGCGCGTTTGCGATTTTGCAAAGCGATCGGAACCGTGCCGGTTAATTCCTTAAAAATAGATCGCAACCATTTTCGAGATGGCGCCTGACTGTGAAAACCGTAGATGTACGGCGTAAGAATTACCAGGATCGGCGCAATCGCGCTAAGAGCCTGCATGCTCTCGACCATGTTGCCGCTGCCGATTTGCTGAACAAACTTGTTGAAGAAACGAAACGCGAGCTGCTCGGCGACCATGTTTGCCATGAGGAATGTGCGGCGTTCAGGTTCGCTGACCTTGTCCAAATGCGCAGCGAGTTTCGCCTTTACCTCCGGCCGCGCGAAGTAGCCTGAAAGTTCGTTCCAAAGCGATACATTCGCAGGCTTGACGAATTCGAAAATTTTCCCTGATAAGACGCCTTGGACAATAAATTCTGTTTTCTCTTTTAGAGTGAACTCAGTCGGAGCGCGTCCCTCCATAAAGCGCGAGAACATTTTCTCCAGCAGCGCCGCGCCGGGCCCGAGTTTTTCGTGGAAACGGTCCTGAATGAAACAGGCCACGGTATTGTAAAATCCGTGCGACAGGATTAACGGAGTTCCTCCCTGACCTTTCGCGTTGCAATCGCCGCTGCGAACAAATTCGAGAAATTTTTCCGCAGAATCCGCAGCAGGCGTTTCCGTGAATGCTGAAGCGACAAACTGGCCGCCGTGATCGTCCGAGCCGCCAACGAGAACTTTTTTCCACGGCTCCGCGTGCGTGGGCGCAAGATTGTGACGATTTGCGAGTGCGTCGATTTTGTCCG
>Ga0209056_10008675_pt1 | contig 10420 bp, 6 predicted proteins | sample GraSoiAngelo_114_FD_185876 | JGI IMG/M metagenome (GOLD analysis project Ga0209056, IMG submission 185876) | Grasslands soil microbial communities from the Angelo Coastal Reserve, California, USA - 14_0903_13_40cm (SPAdes) (version 2) | ecosystem: Environmental > Terrestrial > Soil > Grasslands ...
GAACTCCGGTGGGCCGCTGTTCAACGATGCCGGCCAAGTGGTGGGATTGACTACATTTGGCGAGCGCGATGGCGCAGGACCGGGCGTATCGGGGATCGTTCGCATCGAAGAGGCATTAACGCTGATTGAAATGAACCGCGCGAAAGCCACGGGCGTTCCCCCCTCTGGCACTCTGTTACCTGTCGAGCCCCTGACTCCGTATCCGATCGAAGGTCTCAAGGCGGCTTTAAAGAGAGAAAAGTTTGACGCGCGTCCTTACTATCTGAGCGTCGGAGACTTTAATGTCGCGCTCTCTACGCCTCCGCTTGACTTTCGCGAGCAGGAGGAGGAGCGTCTGCAAGCCGAACGCGCGCGCCAAAAGCGCAACAAAAAGCATCAGGACACCGTAGCAAGCGAAGACGATTCCGACGCTCCGAAGGAGTGGCTGGAGGACGCCGGTGCGCACCCGGCGGTTTTCGAAGTTTATGTTCAAGCGAAGGCCAAAGAGGGAGTCGGTGCAGGCTTCGGACGCGCCTTCCTTACCCCCAACGCCCCGGCAAAGCTCAAGTTCAAGGCCGACTTCCAGAAAATGCAGCTCTTCTGCGGAGAAAAGGAAGTGCAGCCGATCCATCCAGGTCGCGTGCCGGTAAGCGTCTCGGTGCACAATCGGGCCGTGAAGATGGAGGATGCAACCTTCAAAGGAATATATTTGTATCCTCCCGACGCCATCAATCCGCAGTGCGGACAGGCGAAGCTTGTTATCTATTCCACGAAGGGCGATGAACCCATCATCAAGGTCTTCGACGAAAAGACCGTGCAGGCTGTCTGGGCCGATTTCGACGCATTCCGCAGGGTCGCTGAGGAGAAGGCTTCCAAAGACAACGATAAGCGTAAGACTGATTCGATAGCCGCCTCAGCCGCCGCAACGAAGTAAGGCTTGGCGCCTGTTCAACACTTCGGAGCGGGTAGAGCTACGGTCATCGGTGGAACCGGCCGGTGTGGAACAACCTCGGTGACGGCGTCTCGTTGGCCCATTCCCGCGTAGCTGATGGTCAAAATCATCCGATGATGCCTGTTCTAACTAACTCAAAGAAAATCAAAACTATAACGCCCCGCAGCAGTCCGGGCTTTGAAGATCTTTGGAACTCCTTCTCCCAGAGCTATTTGTGGCTCTCCCAGGATCTATTGATCCCAAGTCTATTGACATAGATATATTCTTGTGGACATTAGGTTATACAAAAGGATCAAAATAGTTTCGTCATGGACAAGAACTCGCGAGACCGGTTCACTGTTGGCTGGTATGGGGTAAGGCCTTCCAAGCGGCGTCGAAATATCTCTATGCGGGACTTGAGGCGACGGGAATCGACGATACCGACTTCCGCATACTGGAAGCCCTCTTGAACAAAAGACCTTTGCCGGTGAATACGATCGGCCCAAAGGTATACCTTACGCCCGGCTCGATCAGCGTGGCCGTCGATCGCCTCGTCGATAAGGGCCTGGTAAGCCGGGTCGAGAGCCCTCTAGACCGTCGCGTCCGCGTCGTATCGCTCACGTCAAAAGGCAAAGAATTGATCGCGCCGGTTTTTCGCAAACACGCCGCCGAAATTGGAAAGGTTTTTGCCGATGCGAGCCCGAAAGAAGTGCGAACTCTTGAAACAATACTGAAAAAGATTGGTAAGCGCGCCGAGAGTCTCGGGAGCGGAATCAAACCAAGGTCTTGAAGCTGCCTTCCGGAAACCAGCTACAGGTATATAAGGATCGGTCGGCAAGATACTCGAATTGCCCGAGAGGGTCGGCTGGTAACCGAAGCTTGCGAACGAAGGACGCCGATCAATCTTATAAAAATTGCCTTGGAGAAGTGACATAAATGCAAATTGGAATTGACAGTTTTGCAGCAGCCATTTCCGACCCGGCCACAGGTCTAACGCTCAGTCCGCTGGAGCGCATGCACCATTTACTCGAAGAGATTGAGCTCGCCGATCGGGTCGGCCTGGACGTCTTCGGCATTGGCGAACATCATCGGGCGGAGTTTCTGGACTCAGCTCCCGTTGTGATCCTCTCCGCTGCCGCCGCGCGCACGGAAAATATCCGTCTCACCAGCGCAGTCACCGTTCTCAGTGCCTCCGACCCCGTTCGCGTTTTTCAGGAGTTCGCGACGCTCGACCTCATCTCCCGCGGCCGCGCCGAAATTGTTGCCGGCCGTGGCTCCTTCGTTGAGTCCTACCCCCTCTTCGGCCTGCGTCTTGAAGACTACGACTCGCTCTTTGCGGAAAAACTCGAGCTTCTCTTAAAAATTCGCGCAAGCACGCAGGTGCATTGGTCCGGCAAACACCGCGCAGCTCTTACCGGCCAGGCAGTCTACCCTCGGCCGCTGCAGGATACGCTGCCTATATGGGCCGGTGTCGGCGGCACGCCCGAATCTTTCGTTCGCGCAGGCGTGCTCGGACTTCCTCTTATGGTGGCGATAATCGGGGGCGAGCCTAAACGCTTCCGCCCACTCATTGACCTTTACCGCGAAGCTGGTCGCCGCGCCAGTCATTCGCCCGAGCGCCTTACGGTAGGTCTTCATTCGGTTGGCTTTCTCGCGGCTAGCACCGACGAGGCCGCGGAAATATTCTTTCCAGGCTATGCGCACACCTTTACCGAAATCGGCAAGGAACGCGGCTGGCCCGCTGCCACACGCGCTCAGTTCGACGCCCTGCGCGGACCTACCGGTGCGTTGCTGATCGGCGACGCCAAGACGGTCGCGAAAAAGATCCTTTATGTGAATGAAGTTCTCGGCGGCATCTCGCGGGTCACCTTCCAGATGGGTGTCTCGACGCTTCCGCACCAAAAAATGTTGGACGCCATCGAGATCCTCGGCACCCACGTTGCGCCTATTGTCCGGAACGAGCTCGGCGTTACCACTGTACGCGCCTGATGAATCGAGCTCCATTCCGTTTTCAAAGCAGGCCAATCATCTTATTGAATCCACTGCGCGAGCCGAACCCATGACGACGATTCAGAACATCCTTTTCCGCAATGGGGGGGTTATTGCGTTCTTTAAGCAGCCGCGGGTGCCTTCGCAGTTTTCCTACTCGCCTCTCCCAGCTACGCCCAGACCGCCGATACCGAGCGTCCGCGGGGTAGCGCCGTTGGCCGCCCGAACGGTGCGGTACGGGAAGCAAACCGCGTCTTTCGTAGTAACGGATTGCGGAGGCGTTTAGCCCCGAACGGCCGGCGAGTTCGCCTATCTTCATTTCGTTCCCTCCCACTGGGCCCCGTATATAGATGGTTGGCTTAAAGCTGACTTTAAGTTCTAGCATTTTGCGATGGGACCTACCAGGTCTCAAGGAGGAAAGTCATGACAATGCAGCAAGAGCAAAACGGAAGAAAACGGAAGCTGCGTGTAGCGGTTGCGGGGGTCGCGGCGTTGCTTTCGAGTGGCGCGCTGGTGCAATCGTCACCGCAGGAAACGAAGGCCAGGGAAAAGGAGAAACAGGTGCTGACGACGCAAAACAAATTCTACTGCAACATCAAAGCCCTGAATCCGGCCGAGCGCATTCGACACAAGGAGTTGACCGACAAGCTGATCGCGGCACGGAAAGAGATCGTGGAGACGGAAAAAGTTTCGAATTTCAGTACAGTCCATCGAATGTCTCACTCGCGGAGCTGGCCGACTGGGTAGAGGCTGAGGGCAAGTGCTGCCGTTTTTTTGATTTTCACATTGACCTCGAGCGTGAGGGCACGCTGCTCTGTCTTCGGCTGACAGGCGAGGAAGGGATCAAACCGTTCATCCGCACAGAGTTTCAAGTACCTGCGAAATAACAATTGGGCGGAAGTGGCAGCCGGTCAGTTCAACCTGCGCCCATTCCACTGCTTGCGCTATAACTCCCTGTTTTGGGATTGCTACGGGCCTCAGTCCGGTTTCGCGTCGGCACGTTGTAGACTCAGGATATGAATGAAACTTCCACCTTGGAACGTACATCGCGGGTGAGGAAACATTAAGGTCTCCGATGTGACGACTGGCGGATTTTTCGTTCCAAGGCCATATTCTAGAACGCCAACATCATTGGCGAGCACCCGGATATCGGGTGCTTTCGCCCCGCTGCAAGGATTGACCGAACGTCGGTCGAAGCACGCACGCGATTTTGCGCTTTTTCTAGGGCAACTCTTGCGCTCGTCCTGTTCGGAGGGACTCGCGAGCCGCATCTAAAATCTCCACCACCTGCACGTTCAGCCTCGCTGAAACGGGATCTTCAATCGGTTTGTCTTCTTGAATGCAGTGAACGAAATAAGAAATGGGATTGCTTTTTTCGCGCGGCAAAGGATCCACCGGCATCGGCTTCCCTTCCAGTCCTATTTTGTGGGAATCGTCGTTTGCCTGACGAAACAAGAGTTCGTTCCCGGTGGCGAGCAGGCTTCCTTTTGGACCAACCACTTTCACTTGTTCCATGCCGTATGGCCAGTCCCAAGAGGCCTCCAGGACGGCGGTGGCATCGGGATAATCCAGCACAATCGTCGCGTCGTCGTCCACGCGATTATGTTGCTCCGTCTTCAGTTTTTTCGCAGTGGCATAAACACGTGTGGGCCGCCCCTTCAGCCACAGCGCCCATTCAGCCCCGTAGCAACCAAAATCGACAATTGCCCCTCCGCCGTTTTTTTTCGGATCGTAGAGCCAATTCGCAAACTGTTCAGAGACTCCAATTTCCTTGGGGCCAGAATGCCCATACTCGACGATAATTCTTTGTACGGGCCCTACTTCGCCCGATCGAACCCGTTGAAACAATGCAGGTGTCGGCGACGCCCAGGCATTCCAGTAATTCACCATCAATTTAATTCCGGAGCTTTGCGCCAAACGCTCCATCTCGCGAGCGTCTGCTCCGTTTATCGCCATCGGTTTTTCCGTCGAAAAATGAATATGACGCTTTGCGCATTCCCGCAGGATTTCAAGATGCCGCGCATTGTCTGTTGTCGCGATCACGGCATCCGGCTTCACTTCATCCAGCATTTGCACATAATCTGAGTAAAGCTTGACTGTTGCGGGAATTCTGGCCTTGGCCTTGCTTAAAAGTGCAGGGTCGCTCTCCGCAATGCCCAGCAATTCGGCTTGTGGTTCTCCGGCAATGTCCTTCAATATTCCCCACACGTGATCATGATTCAATCCCACGATTGCGAGCCGGACTTTCGCCTCGTGCGATGAACGCGCAGATGATCGCTGGGAGGAATCTGCATTCGGCGCTGCGACAAACAAGGCGATGAGTAGTGTCGAGCACGAGAACATCCGCGCTGCCCAATTGAGAGTCATGAAGTCTCCCGGGAATGCCCTAAAGAAAATATGCTCCGCATCGGTCAAAATTTTCGCGAATTCGGAGCGAGACGCACACAGACTAGTAGGTCGTTATCAAGGCCGACGGGAGGAAAGTCAAGGCGGACTGATGTCATTTCCATCATCCCTTTTAAGCTTCTGAAGGCACGGAGGTTATGTATGCTTGTTCCCAGTTCAAAATGCAGAACAAATGAGAACATACCGGTCCGCAGTTGAGACAGATCTAGGTCGGTGGGTTAATAAACCGCCGTTTTCGTCGATGCGGAACTCAATGCGGCCGAAGCTCGGCGCGCGATGAGTAGGTAGCCCGACTGGCTTGAATCGTTCTCAAGCTTCTGCAGTCGGGAACCGCTAGTTTCTCGGTCTCCTCTTATCTCCAGCTCACCGGCCACAAGGCGCGCTTCAAAGGCCACTTCTACAAACGATGACGCGGCTGCCGTCGATATGATTCGATTCAAACGTCTAATCGAGTTGGTCATGTCTGGAGAGTTGCCGCTTACACCATCAATGTGGGCTGCAACCGTCTCGGACCGGAGTTGCAACTCCTGGTCCCGGCTATGCCTTGCAACATTCATAACCTGTTCCGCAATCGGGCGAGCTTCTGCAATCTTTCCCTGGGCCAGAAGGGCTTGGGCCAAGACCAGCTTCGCTATTGCTGCGGAGCGCCCGGCTTTCTTTTCTTCCAAAATGTTTATCGAACGACGTGCTGTTTCACCGGCTTCGAAACTCTTTCCTGTTTTGAGGAGTAGTTCGGCCATCTGCATTCGCACACGCTCGGCTTCGCTCATGTTTCCGACCTCTTCGAGCATGGCAACAGCTTCTATTTCTTTTTTCCGCGCATCTTCTGTCGCGCCTTCGAGCTGCTGCACTCTTCCCAAGCCGGCAAGCGCCACTGCTTGTCGGTTTCGGCTACCGAGTTGTCGGCAGATTTCGAGCGCGTCCTGATACATCTCTCTGGCTTCGCTTAGTCTTCCAAGAACAAGGAAAACATCGCCAAGACCAATCTTAGCCAACGCTACTCCATTCTTGTCACCTATGTCTCGATAGGTCGTAAGCGCTTGGCCGTAACTCCTTTGAGCCTGCGCAGTGTCGCCAAGATAGAGCAGAATGTCGCCGAGATTGTCGTATTCGGCCCCCAGACTGACCTTGTTTCCCGAGGCTCGATAGATGACGAGTGATTCTTCATATTTTTGCTTTGCACCCAGATAGTCGCCTTGCCGTTCAAGGGCAATTGCCTCAAGCGTCGCAACTGCGGCAACGCCAAGTTGGTCGTGCGCGGCAACATAGAGCTGCTTGGCTTCCGCCACCGCCGCCTCCACCTGATCCTCTCTGCCTGAGTTTTCAAATAGCCAGGCTTGCTCGCGACGGGCCTTGGCCAGCAACAGAGAAGCTCCTGCGGCGCGGGCCTTTTCCGCAGCCCGGCTCAGCGCAGCTTCCGCTCGCTTGGTATCACCGAGCGACCTGGCGGCATCATTTTCTGCCAGATCGATTCGCGGATCATCTCGCAGTGGCGCAGCCAGCGCACGCAATGCCGCCACGGTAGCCAGCGCGTCCTTCCATTTGTTGGCGTCGATTTCGGTTCTGGTTAGATCCAGCCCATATTCAAGATTGTCAGGAAAGAAATCGAAAAGCGCCCGATAGATCTCGATTGCCCGATCCCAATCGCGCGAGACTTCCCTGTAGCGGCCCTCTACAAGGAGCCGTTCCGCTCTGGACAGATTAGCGGAAAGGTCAAATGCTTTTTTGGCTTCAGCTACCGCTTGGCTGTCATAGCCAAGATGCAACAAGGTTGTAGCCAAGGCTGCATGCGAGGGCGCGTAATCCGGTTCCTGGGTTACTGCCTTCGTTAACAGCTCGCGGGCCGTGAGTGCGTCAAAAATTCGCAGTTTCGCCAAACCCTCGGAATACAGCTTCGCAGTTTCTGCCCTCGAAGGAACTGCGATCGCCACTTCCGCAGCTTCCTCTTTGGTGACTGCACGCACTCCCAATTTTTCTCTTAAGTGCTCTCCGGTGCGGGAAACGAGGTCCAACAAGTGAGCCTCTGTTCCCGATTCAGAAAACGTCCCAACGGTTTCCCCGCTCTGCGTATCCTGCAGGCGCAAATCCAAGCGGATCTGTCCATCGGACTCCGCGCCAAGCTCGGCGTAGGAACCTACGACCACGTAATCCGTTCCGAGGTTCTTGCGAATCCGGCTCAGAGTTTCCTTCCCGAGGGAGTCAACATCCGGAAGCGAAAGCTCCATTTTCATTCTTATGACGCCTTCCGCGGGTATTGCACGTAACTGCTCGCCGGCTGTGAGTTCCGTCATGAGCCAGTCGGAAAGAGCGGTCGAGAGCCAGGCCTCTTGCGCATCCCCCGATAAATTCTTGAAACCCAGGACGGCAACTGAACGCCGTGCGTACGGCGCTGCGGGAGACACACCGTGGACTACGAACTGCTTTATCTGCAAGTATCCTAGCGTCGCGAGGATCGCGGCAAGGCCGGCAGCTGCGATGGTGTAGTTACGCCGCCGACGATGCGGAATTGCGAAGTACGATGCGTGTAAGGCACGCTCTAATCGTCCTCCTGACGGTGTCAACGCCTGGAGGGGGACGTCGAGCGAAGCTGCGCTGTAAACCTGGGAAGCGCTGATCCCATGAAGCTCGTCACGATGGGCATGGACTTCGGCGAGGAAACGATACCCGTGGCGGGGAACAGTTTCAATGTAACGGGGACTCTCCGCCGAATCGCCTAGCGCTGACCGCAGCTTGGTCATCGCCTTGTTCAAACTGCGATCGAAATCGACGAAGGTGTGCTCCGCCCAGAGTTTCTGGCGGAGTTCATCGCGCGTTACAACGTCACCGGCATGCTCCATGAGGAATGCCAATATCTGGAAGGGCTGCTCTTGCAGTTTGATTCGAATGCCGTGTTTGCGGAGTTCGGCTGACTTGAGATCAACCTCAAAAGCGCCAAAACTTCTAGTCCGAAGTCCACTGTCAGCGACTTGCATGACCACACCCCTACGGATTCTGCGAAGGTTAGCATGCGCATCTACACGGGGCAATACATGGAGCCACGCCGATGGCTTTGGTACGGTGGTGGACTGCCATCCATGGGTGTAAAATTCCGACGGTATGGCACGTTCGCACCGCCTCGATCCGCCCATGAACACGACGACGACGGCATTCTTTTTGATGCTGGTATGGCTGTGCTGTGCAAGCCCGGCCCTTGCGCAATCTGGGGCGGCACAAGACAACGCAAGGGTGCAGCAGCTTTATGCGGAAGCAAAGTCAGCAGAAGCACAGGGCAACCTCTCCGCCGCAACAACGAAATATGAATCCCTTTTGGAGATCGCTCCCCGGCTTGCGCCGGCCTATAACAACCTTGGCGCGCTCTATCTAAGACAGCGCGAATTTAAGAAGGCCGCTGCCGTGCTGGAACGGGGTCTCAAGATCGATCCGCATATGTCTTCCGCTTCCGCATTGATGGGAATCTCGCTGTACGAGTTGGGCGATTATGCTAACGCCCGAACTCGTCTCGAAGCGGCGCTTCGCGCGAATCCGAAGGACGACAACGCGGAACTTTTTCTCGCCAACGATTTGATCAAGCTCGGCGAGCTGAATTTGGCCGCCGGGCACTTGCAGCGGCTTTCGAATAGACAGCCTAAGAACCAGGAAATTTGGTACACGCTCGGCAAGGTTCACATGAAGCTTTCAGAACGTGCCCTTGCGAAACTCAATGAAATTGATCCCGACTCGGTTTGGGTTCACCAAATCTCCGGCGAAGTCATGGAGAGCATGAAAAACTACGACGGAGCACTGATCGAATACAAAAAGGCCGTTGAATTGGCGCCCAACCAGCCTGGCATTCACTATTTGCTAGGCAATGCATACTGGGCGCTGGCGAATTGGAGCGACGCGGCAAGGGAATTTCGGACTGAGATTGCGAATGACCCGTCAAACTGCGCCGCCCAATGGAAAATCGCCAATACCATTCTGGAACAGCGCCTGGATCCAGAAGCCGCTCTTTCGAATGCCGACAAGGCTCTGGCGTTGTGCCCTAACCTGGCGCAAGCCAAAGTGGATCGGGCTCGTGCACTGATTCGAATGGACCGCAACGAAGAAGCAGTGAAAGATTTGCAAGCCGCCGAGAAAATCACCCCGGAAGAGCCCCGTATTCACTTCTTACTTGGCCAGGCCCTGCGCTCGCTGGGCCGCACGGCGGAGGCGAAAGTAGAAATGGACATCTTCACGAAACTGGAAGAGAGTGCCCGTGCTGCAACTTCGGAACGGGCCAAGCAAGTGTTGGGAAACAAGGGCAACACTTCTCCAAACAACTAGGACTTTACTCGCTCCAAAAATCAGTGTTTCTAGTTCCACCGTGAAGAGCTGTATTTTTTCCTTGCCGATTTCCGGTTAAGGATGCGGCGTTTCCAAAGCGGGCCTGGGAGTACTCAACGAGGAACAACGTTCGAACTCCGCCTCGGCCTTCGTTGGCAAACTCTGTTTGCGATAGATCGGTCCGAGCATGCAGTGAAGACTAGCAATTTGTGGAGACAGGCTTATCGCCCGTTCAAGCTCGGCCTGGGCAAGCACGAGTTGATTGAGTCTGGTGTACGCTTTCCCCAAGAGTTCATGGGCTTTGGAGTTTGCGGGGGAGATTGCGGTGGCTTGCCGAAGGTAAGGCAAGGCTGCATCGGTACGATTCTGATCGAGGAGCAGATCTCCCATATTGATATAGGGCCCGGCGTCTTTGGTGGGGGCATTTTCCTGCCAGGCCATCGCGGTTTTGTATGCTGCGATTGCCTCCTCAGTTCGACCGAGTCCGGCGTAGGCAAGACCCAGGTTCTCTTCTGCCTTCACACTTTTGGCATTGCGTTCGAGACACTGTTCAAATGCGTGGATAGCTTCTTGAAAGCGGTTCTCGTTGTATTTCGCGCGGCCGAGGTAATACCAGGCCTGCTCATCTTCTGGAGCCAACTGAACGGAACGAGTCAACCATTTGTCGGCGTCAGCGTAATCACCTAACAAGACGTAATCGAGCGCCACAATTTTCAGATCAAAGGCACTGGGTGAGTGGTACTTCGCGCCTTCAGTGAACTCTGCCAGCGAAGCCTTGGCGACGGCGTCCTGAAAGGCGGAGCTGGCGGGTGG
>Ga0209056_10008679_pt1 | contig 10418 bp, 9 predicted proteins | sample GraSoiAngelo_114_FD_185876 | JGI IMG/M metagenome (GOLD analysis project Ga0209056, IMG submission 185876) | Grasslands soil microbial communities from the Angelo Coastal Reserve, California, USA - 14_0903_13_40cm (SPAdes) (version 2) | ecosystem: Environmental > Terrestrial > Soil > Grasslands ...
TGGAAAAACACGTCGGACATGTCGGGGTCGTAATGCTGCCCGGTATGGACGATGCGGTGCCGCACGCCGGGACGCGCCGCCAGCGCGCGGGCGAGCGGTGCCAGCTTCATGAAGTTGGGACGCGCACCGACGACCGAGAGGATCGAGCAGGGGCCGCGCGGCGCCCGCGCGACCATCATCGCAACGCGCTGGTGAGCCACAAGCGTGTGGCACCAAGCAGCTCGCCCGCCAGCCGGTCACTCACTCTCATCGTTCTCCACGCGAGCAGCGACCACAGGCGCACCTTCTCCGCAACGGCAAGCGGCGCTCGCCCGACCGCTCGCGACAATTCCCAGAGGTGCCTCCACTCACGCATGCGGATCCGCCGCGGATTCGCGGGATCGTAGAATGTGCGAATCTGGGTTTGGTCCATGGCGCTCGAGGCGGCGGCGTGGAACCGCCTATAGAACAGGAATTCCGGAACTTCCCAGAACGTGCCGTACAGACTCAGCTCGGTCATAAACACGACATCGGCCGCCAGGAAGTCGCCGAGCAGCCTGGTGCATTTCAGGACATCGGCGCGCATCAATCCGTAGATCGCGTTGCAGCGCTCCAGGCGTCGCAGGACCTGGTAGAAACGATCGCTGGCCTTCGACGACTGGACGTGGAGACGATCCTCGTAATCCGCAGTCACACGGCTGCGCTCGTCGATGAAGCGCGTCTTGGGATAAGCAAGCACGACGTTCGGCTCGCGCTCTAGGACTTCCAGGCACCGCGCCAGCGACTGCGGCGCGGAGACGTCGTCGGCCGCCGCCCAGCGGAAGTACCGGCCGCGCGACAGCTCGAACGCGCGTCGGTAGTTCGCCGGGGCGCCGAGGTTGCGCGCGTTGCGCTCATACCGCACCCGTCGGTCCTGCGCCGCGTACCTGCGGCCGATCTCTTCGGTGCGATCCGTCGAGGCGTTGTCGCAGACGATCAGCTCAAAGTCCTCGAAGGTCTGAGCCAGGAGTGAGTCCAGTGCCTCCGCGAGGTACTGTTCGCCGTTGTATACGGGAAGGCCGATACTTGCCCGCGGAACGGGGCCCGTGCCCATCATCGACGCTCGCCAAACGCTGCGTGCAACACGAGCTTATGAGCGTAGAAGGCTTCCGCGAGGCCGTCGGGCGCCCCGCACTCCACGCCGCGCAGCCGCATCAGGCCCCTGAAGGTCTCCTCGGTAAACCAGCGTCGTTCCCGCTGCGACCCGAACGCGTCGCATAGGTGGCGCGTCTTCTTCCGACACGTCGGGTCGTCGAGTGGCACGTAGCAGTTGGGGGCGCCGAGATCGCCGTCGTACTTGGGCACCTCGTACTCGAGGATCAACTGGTCCCGAAACGTGTTCCACGTGAGCTCCGAAATCAGCCGATGGTCCTGGTGGCGGTCCCCCCGGTAGTGCGTGAAGATCACGTCGGGCGCCGGCTGGCGCTTGAGCTCTTCAAAGTATTCCTTGATGCTCCCGCCGACGTAGGGGAAGAACCCGTCGCGGAAGTTCTTCACCACCACGCGCGCCGGTCCGGCCGAGCGCAGGAACAGGCTGGCGCCGCAACGGGCTTCGTCGGCACGCGGGCCGTCGCCGCTGAACACGATCCAGTCGAACTCCGGCGGCGGGGTGGCTTCCGCGAGTCGCAGCACGGTGCCGCCGCACCCGATCTCGATGTCGTCGGCATGCGCTCCGAGGCAGAGCACCCGCAGCGGCGCATCGGGGCCACGCGCGAGGGGCAGCCCGAGCATCAGTGGGAATGCAGCTGGCGACGCCCGGCCCGCGGTAGCCGGAGTGGCAGGCGGCCGGCGACGGCGGTCTCAGCGGGCGCCGTTCGCTTCCACACCTCCCACGGCGCGTCGCCTCGGGCGTACATCTCGTCCAGGCGCTGCTTGTCCTTGAAGGTGTCCATGGACTGCCAGAACCCGTCGTAGCGATACGCGAGCAGCCGGTTGAGGGGCAGCAGCCGCTGGAACGCGGCGGTCACGAGGTCGTCGCCCTGACGCAGGTACGAAAAGATCTCCCGCCGGAACACGAAGTAGCCCCCGTTAATGCGCAGGCCGGTCTGCCCGATGTCGGCGAGGTTGGTCACCGTGCCGCCGTTGCGGGCGGTCACGAAGTGGTAGCTGATGTCGGGTTTCACCGAGACAAACCCGGCGATGGCCCCATGCCGGCGGAAATGCTCGAGCTGCGCTGCGAGCGGGAGGTCGGTGAGCCCGTCGCTGTAATTCGCGAGGAACTCTTCCTCTCCCGCGACGTGCCGCTCGACCGCCTTGAGCCGCTCTCCGATACTCGAGTTGATGCCCGTGTCGACGAATGTGATCCGCCAGTCGCTGATGTCGCTCTCCAGCAGCTCGAGCTTCTTGCCGCCTTCCGATAACACGAAGTCGTTCGACACGCACTCGTCGTAGGTGCGGAAGTAGTGCTTGACGACGTCGCCCCGATAGCCCAGGCACAGGATGAAGTCCCGATGGCCCAAATGGGCGTAGTACTTCATCACGTGCCACAGAATCGGACGATACCCGATGGGCATCATCGGCTTCGGCAGGTTCTCTTGGGAGTCCCGCAGCCGCATACCCAGCCCACCGCAGAACAGCACGACTTTCATCGCTCGCCTCCCCCCCAGGGACCGCTTAGCAAGAGCCGTGCACTCCGTAGCCTCATCGCGCCTCATCGCTCAACATGTTGGGAGTCTTGTGGTTGCCGCCCACATCCGCGCCCGACGCGCGGCGCTACGCAGCGAACTGTTGTTATTTCGGACATCATGGGTTCGGGGGCTAGGCGCGTGTCCGTGCTTCCCGCGCGGTGTGGGCCCCGCCTGGCGTCCGCCACCGCAGCGACGCGTCGAGCCGCCCCTCGCGTTGCAGCCGCTGGAGGTGCTGGATTCGGACGTATGTGCCCGTGAACGCCTCCCGGGTCAGCTCGTGGTGGCGGAAGGCGTCGTACAGCTCTTCCATGCCGCGCCGCACCGTCCATTCGGGACGGAAGTCGGGGAGGGTGCTCGCCAGCTTGCCGCAGTCGACGCGGTAACAGCGCGGATCGGGCCCGCCACCGTCCGCATAACGCACGCGACTGCCGGGGACGATTTCCTCGACCAGATCCGCGAGTCGGCGGACGCGATAGTTCTCTTCGGAGCGCCCCACGTTGAACGCCTGGTTGTGCACCAGCTCGCGCGGCGCCCGCAGCACCGCGAGGAACGCTCGTGCGATGTCCTGCACGTGCACCAGCGGCCGCCACGGGGTACCGTCGCTTTGGACGAGCACCTCACCGGTCGTGAACGCGGCACCCACGAGGTTGTTGACCACCACGTCGGCCCGCAGCCGGGGCGAGACGCCGTAGGCCGTGGCGTTCCGCAGGAAGGTGGGACTGAACCCGGCGTCCGCCAGGCGCGCCACCTCCTGTTCCACCCGCACCTTTGACTCGCCATACGGTGTGATGGGGTGAAACGGCGCCTCCTCGGTCAGCATCGAGTCGCCCGCGACGCCGTACAGACTGCACGACGAGGCGAACAGGAAGCGCGGAACACCGACTTGCTTAGCCATCCTTGCCAGCCGCACGGAGGCGAGGTGGTTGATCCCGTAAGTGAGCTCCGGATGGATGTTCCCGAGAGGATCGTTGGAGAGCGCCGCCAGGTGGATGACCGCGTCGCAGCCCGCCAAATCGGAGGCTTGCGCATCCCGGATGTCCTGCTTGATCGCCGGCACCGCCCGTGGCGCGTCGCCGAACAGGCAGTCGGCGAACAGGGCGCTATCGAGGCCGACCACGTGTATGCCCGCATGCTCCAGTATCGGAACCATGACCGAGCCGAGGTACCCGAGATGCCCCGTCACCAGCACTTTCATGCGACGATCTCCGGTGTGGGAATCGGGAACACGAAACGGCCCCCCCAGTCTCGGATGTAGCCGAGCTGCTCGATGAGCTCGGCCTTCAGGTTCCACGGGAGCACGAAGACATAGTCCGGTCGCGTCTCACGAATCTTGTCCGGCGGAAAGATCGGGATGTGCGTGCCGGGCAGATATTTTCCCTGTTTGTGCGGATTGCGATCGACCGTGTAGTCCAGAAAGTCGACGCGGATCCCACAGTAGTTTAGGAGCGTGTTGCCCTTCCCGGGCGCCCCATACCCGACGACCCGCTTTCCTTCCGCCTTCAGCCGGATGAGCAGCGCGAGGATCCGCCGCTTGGTCTCGCGCACCCGCTCTTCGAACGCTGCATAGTAGGCCAGCCCGTTGACGCCCGCCGCAACCTCGCGGGCCCGCAACGCCATGACACGCGCTTCGATGGGACGGGACCTTTCTTCGGCATGACGCGCGTAAATCCTCAGCGAGCCGCCGTGGGTCGGCAGCTCGTCGACATCGAAGATGGTCAGCCCGTGGGCCGCGAATGCACGCTCCGCGGCCCAGAGCGAGAAGTACGAGAAGTGCTCGTGGTAAATCGTATCGAACTGGTTCTGTTCGATCAGGCGCATCAAGTGCGGAAACTCGAGCGTGACCACGCCCGTGGGGCGGAGCAGCGTCTTGAGCCCGGCTAGGAAGTCGTTCAGCTCGTGGACCTGCGCTAGCACGTTGTTCCCGATCAGCAGGTCGGCGCGACGCCCCTCGTCCACCAGGGCGCGCGCCGTGTCGCGGCCGAAGAATGCCACCAGCGTGCGCACCCCCTTTGCGCGGGCCGCGTCGGCGACATTGGCCGCCGGCTCGATGCCGAGGGCGGGGATCCCCTTCTCCACGAAGTACTGCAACAGGTAGCCGTCGTTGCTCGCCACCTCGACGACCTGGCTCTGCGCGGTCAATCCGAATCGCTCGACCATCTGGTCGGTGTATCGACGCGCGTGCGCGAGCCAGCTATCGGAATACGACGAGAAGTACGCGTAGTCGCTGAAGATCGCTTCACGGCTCACGTACTGCTGGAGCTGGACGAGGAAGCACGCGTCGCACACGAGCACGTGCAGCGGATAGAAGCGCTCCACGGCATCCAGCTGCCCGTGACGGATGTAGCTCTCGCACAGCGGCGACATGCCGAGGTCGACGACTGTGTGGCGGAGCGGCGCCCCACAGCTGCGGCAGACGCCACGCTCCGGGGAGGTCGGCTGCTCCACTGCCCCGGGGCGCAGCGTGAGTACTGGGTACGTGGTGGGCACGTTCACCTCGTCACCCAACGAGACCTGCGGTATGCTTCTACATGGAGACGCGCTGCGAGATCGCCGTCGTGGGCGGCGGCCTGGTCGGCCTCGCGACCGCCCTCAGCCTGGTCGAGCGCGGGCGCGGGGGCGTCGTGGTGCTCGAAGCCGAGTCGCGCCTCGCGGCCCATCAGAGCGGCCACAACAGCGGTGTCGTCCACTCGGGTCTGTACTACCAGCCCGGTTCCCTCAAGGCACAGACCTGCCGCGACGGGAGAGACGCGCTGTATCGCTTCTGCGAGGCGGAGGGGATCCCCTACCGGCGGTGCGGCAAGCTCGTCGTGGCCACCCGCCCGGAAGAGCTCTCGAGGCTCGACGAGCTGGAACGGCGTGGTCGTGCCAACGGGCTCCACAGTCCGCGCCGGCTCGGCGGGGCCGAGCTCAGCGCCGTGGAGCCGGCAGTCGCGGGATTGGCGGGCTTGTGGATCGCCGAAACAGGCGTCGTGGACTTTGTGCAGGTGGCCGAGGCCTACGCGCGTCGCGTGCGTGCCGGCGGAGGCGAGGTCACCACGGGAGCCCGGGTGACTCGCGTCGACGCGGATCACGCCGGGATGCGAGTCGAAACGAGCGCGGGCCCGCTTCGGACGAACTTCCTGGTCAACTGTGCCGGCCTTCAGGCCGATCGCGTCGCGCGTCTCTGCGGCGTTGAGCCGGACGTGCAGATCATTCCCTTCCGGGGGGAGTACTACGAGCTCGTCCCCGAGCGTCGCGCGCTGGTGCGCAACCTGATTTATCCGGTCCCCGATCCCACGTTTCCCTTCCTCGGCGTCCACTTCACGCGGACGATCCACGATCGTGTCGAAGCCGGTCCCAACGCCGTGTGGGCCCTGAAGCGGGAGGGCTATGGGCGTGCCAGCGTGTCGCTGCGCGACGTGGGCGACGCGCTGCGGTTCCCTGGCTTCTGGCGCCTGGTCGGTCGTCACTGGCGCAGCGGCCTGGCGGAGCTGCACCGTTCGTGGAGCAAGCGGGCGTTCGTAACGAGCCTGCAGCGACTGGTGCCCGCGCTCCGGCCCGAGGACGTCGTGCCAGGCGGCAGCGGCGTGCGGGCGCAGGCGGTGGATCGCGCCGGGCGCCTGGTGGACGACTTCGTCATCCGCATCGCACCACGATCGGTTCACGTTTTGAACGCTCCGTCCCCCGCCGCCACCGCGTCGCTCAGCATCGGCCGGAGGGTCGCAGATTGCGTGCTGGGGATGCCGAGCAGCGCCAGCAGCCGGTCGTACTGACGGTCCAACGCTTGCCGGGCCTCGGCGAGGCGGGGCGCCACGCCCCGCCTGAACGCTTCGCTCCCGCGCTCCAGCGCCAGGAATCGCTCCTGGAGGGTCGCGAGCTCGAGCTGCCCGAAGTCAATCGTGTAACGCTCCTGGCCCATCAGCCGCATGAGGTCTCGCGTCTTGGGCTGGTAAGCGACGCCCAGTACCGGCTTCCCCAGGAGGAGCGGAAACAGCACACCGTGATAGCGCGTCGCGACCACGACGTCCATGCGCCCGATGTCAGCGAACAGCGCCTCGAGCGAATCGATCGGCCGCTCGTCGAGCAGCACCCCTCCCCTCTCACCGCTGCCGCCGACCGTCCGCTGCATCCGCGCGCGCACCTCCCGAATCGTCCGAGGATCCGCACGGATCTGGGTCGGGAAGAACACCACCACGTACTCGCGTTGCACGAGCCAGTCGGCGAAGCTCGCCAGCGTATCGAGATACCGTTCGTACGCGCGTCGGTCTTCTTCCGGCCAGTAGAACCCGTCGAGCACCGGCATCGGGTTGATCCCCACCACCACGCGCCGGCGCTCGCGCGGGGGCTCGCCCCGCTGCCAGTTCAAGCTGAAGACCAGGTCCGGCACGACCGGGTGCTCCCCGGGGACGTGGAGGGATCGAATCAGGTCGCGCGAGCTGTTCTCGCGGTAGGAGCGGTAGTCCGCCCACGTCAGGCAGCGCCGGATGAGCGCCTTGCCGGTCCGCGTCTCGAGCGGACCGGCCCCGATGCTCACGAACGCCACCTTTGTCCCGCGTAGCCGGGCGAGCAGCGTCCACCGGAGCAACGTGAAGGGAAAGGCCCACGGGCCGCCCCAGTAGTCCATCAGCTGGGCCGACCCCGCGACGATCAGCAGGTCCGTCCCCCGGAGCAAGCGGAAGCAGGAGGCGAGGAAGCGCGGCTCACGAACAGCGGCCACCGCGAGCCTCTGGACCCCGCGCACCACGCGCACCAGCGCGACGGCGCCGGGGACTCGCCGAACGGCCCGGCGCAACGCTTGGACCAGCGTGCTCCGGGAACTGCCGTGTGCGGGCTCCCGAGTCTCGTCGTGGGCATGGGCCATCCCGTCCTGGACTCTCCCTGGGCGAACTGGATATGCCGGGATCCCGTGGCGCAGCCGCGTGTCGGCCGGTCGCGCAGTGATTCCATAGAGCTCGGCTGTGGGGCAGAGCCGCTGCAGGTTTTGCCGGACGGCCGCGACGATAGCCTCATCGCCCAAGTTCCCGTTCCCGACGTGCGCCAAGATGGCGATCCGGGGAGCGCGCACGCCGCCGCTCATGCGCGCTTCTGGGCGAGCACGATCACGCTGTATCCCCAGCCGGCCCGCTCCCTCCACGCGTCGAGCCGCTCGGGGGAAATGAGCCAGCGGAACAACCCGCTCAGGCGGTGCGAGTTCACGATCCGGAGAAACCCGCGGTCCCCCAGGGGAATGACCGACGTCCCGCGCAAGACGGTGAACCCTGGCCTCACGAGGCGCTTCAGATCTCCCAAGGTCAGCCAGCGCTTGATGTGCTCGCGGGGGTCGGGGCCGAAGTCCACGCGGTCCATCACGACCTTGTTCGCGGCGGAGATCACGAGGTAGCCACCTGGCTTTAACGTCCCTGCGATGATGTTCACGAAGCCCGCCTGATCCGGTACGTGAGCCACGACCTCTTGGGCGACCACGACGTCATAATGCGCCGCCGGCAACGCCATCTCGAAGATGTTGCCCGCCTCGAAGCGGACCCCACGATAACGGGTGCGCGCCCGCGCGATCGCCTCCGCAGAGAGATCGATCCCCGTGGCCTCCCCCAGCCGTGCGAGACGCTCGGTGAACCAGCCGGTGGCGCATCCAAGATCGAGAATCCGCGGCTGATGGAGCGAAACGGTGCCGAGCAATTCGATGATCTTGTCCGCTCGCCGCAGCTGCCACGTGTTTGGCTCCGGTCTCAGGTCCCAACGTTCGTCCCAGTAACGTTCCTGCTCGCGCACGGTCGGGACGTACTCCTGGGCATCTGGGCTGTGCCAGCTCATACGGTCCATTCCTGTCGTCGGCTATTCGTGCTACTTCCCGCCGGTGCGGGCACGCGCATCGCGAATTCGGCAGCCTGTTCTGCCCGAAGGCGATCCACCAACCGGCCGTCTGGGAGGTCCACGTCGTCGTAGCCGATCGGCTCGTCCCGGCGCGCCGCGCGCCTGAGGCGGCACCCCCGTGCTACGCCGATGGGCAACAGCCGCTCACCCCGCACCACCTCGGCATTGTCGATCACGCCGTAACACCCGAAGCCCCCGATGCCGTCGAGCACTGTGCCGGCGTCGAGGTCCTGTTTCGCCACCGTCAGCACGTCGCATACCGGCGCGCCCCGCGGCGCCACCGTGGCGTCCTTGTCGAGCACGGCTCGCGCCACGGTGAGAGCCACCTGCAGGTGAGGCAGATGATATGGCGTCTGTAACACGTAGACCGGTCCCTCCCCCAGCTTCAGGTAGCTCAGCCACCGGCGCTTGAGCGGATGCTCCTCGTACGCCAGCACGAACGCTCCGGCGGGCGGCGCGGCGCCGAGGACGTAGTCCACCAACCCGCCGTTGAGCAGCTGATCCAAGGGGAGCCGCTCGACGGCATCGCGTACTTGGGCGCCTTGAGGCCCATACATGCCGCGCTGGCCGACCTTGAACCCCGTGGCGTTCCCGAGCACTGCGGCTTCCAGCGACAGCTTGGTGCCGTCGGCCGCGGCGGTCGCGAGCCACGGGCGTACCCCCCACTGCTCGGCGAAGCGCTGCTGCGTCGCCGGCGTGCGGAACCGATCGAGGAACCCCTTCACATTGCCGGCGCCGACGGGACGGAGTCCCAGGGTCTGCACCAGCCGGACGAGGTTCATCGCCACGCCGGGCTCGTCCCCATCAATGCCCGTGATCACGACGCCGGCGCGGTCGGCCCGAGCCTTCAGGAGAGGCCCCACGGTTGCATCGAGCTCCACGTTCACGAGCACCAGGTGCTTCCGCCCCGCGATCGCCTGGGTGGCGACCTGCGCCCCGTACTCCACGTCGCCACTCGCCTCGATGAGGACGTCGATCTCAGGCGCGCCACACAACCGGCCGACATCGTCGGTGACGGCCGCCCTCACGCCTGCCGCCTGCAAGACCTGCTCGGCGCGCGCCGGTGCGCGGCTCGCCACCGCGGCAAGGCGCATTCCACACACGCCGCCGCTCAGCTGGAGGGCGATCACCTGTCCCATCGCCCCCGCACCCACCAGTCCCACCCGCACCGGTGATCCTTCGCGCTCGCGCTGTGCGAGCTCGAGATCGAGCGCCGTCACGGCGACACTCTCCACCGCGACCTCACAGGCGCTCGCCAACCGGCCGCGCAAACAACTTCAGCCGGACGGCGACCGCACGGCGCTCGGGGACCGAGAAGCAGGTAAACCAGGCCGCCACCAGCGCCAGCGGCAACACCATCACGACCTGGGTGAAATAGAGCGGCAGATTGTCGGCAGGCCAGAACCGTTCGATCGTGTAGGTGGCAAGCGCGAACGGCACCATGGCGAGCGTGGGCCGAACCCACACACTCAGCCACAGCCGCTGCATCGGGATCGCGAGGGCGCGGCGGGCGTACCACGGCGCGAACAGCAGCGAGAACGCCAGCCGCGGCACCGTCGTGCCCCAGGCCACTCCCACGATCCCGTACGGGCGCACCCACCAGACACTGAGCGCCACGTTGCAGACGACCTCCGCCAGAAACGCCGGGACGAGGCCCTGGTGCCGGCCGATCCCCATCACGGTCGCGGTGACGACCTGGTACCCAGACACTGCCCACAGTGCGACGGTCAGGATCCGCAGCACGGCGCCTGATAGGTCGCGATAGTCGGCCCCCATCCAGAGCGCGATGAACGCGGGGCCCCGGAGCAGAAACGTGATCGCCACGGGGGTGACGACGAGCGTGGCCAGGCGGGCTCCTGTCACGAGCGCCTCCTGCACGCGATGCTCCTCCCCCCTTCCGTCGAGCGCACTGGCGAGCGGACT
>Ga0209056_10008687_pt1 | contig 10415 bp, 7 predicted proteins | sample GraSoiAngelo_114_FD_185876 | JGI IMG/M metagenome (GOLD analysis project Ga0209056, IMG submission 185876) | Grasslands soil microbial communities from the Angelo Coastal Reserve, California, USA - 14_0903_13_40cm (SPAdes) (version 2) | ecosystem: Environmental > Terrestrial > Soil > Grasslands ...
GAATGCCCAGCCGTAGGCCTTTCACGGGCTTGCCAATTTCGTCCGGGTAATTCGGCACCGGCGCGGTCGTCGAAGTCGAATCGTGCGGGTCCCGCCCCGCTATCACCTGCAAGATGGCCGCTACATCCCTCACGCTGTTCGCAAACGGCCCAATTCGATCGAGCGACGACGCGAAGGCGATCAATCCGTATCTCGAAACGCGGCCATAGCTCCCCATCATCGCGGGAATCCCGCAAAACGAACCCGGCTGCCGGATCGAACCGCCCGTATCGGTCCCCAGCGCCGCCACCGCCAGCCCTGCCGCCACTGCTGCCGCCGACCCGCCGCTCGACCCTCCGGGAACCCGGTCCGTGGCCACCGGATTCTTCACCGGCCCATACGCGGAATTCTCATTCGAACTGCCCATCGCAAATTCATCGCAGTTCGTCTTGCCGAGGATCACCGCGCCCGCCGCTTCCAGCCGCTCCACGGCCGTCGCATCGTACGGCGGAACGTAGTTTTCCAGGATTTTCGAGCCGCACGTCGTCTTCGTGCCTCGCGTGCTGATGACATCCTTAATGGCCACCGGCACTCCCGCCAGCGGCGGCAGCGCCTTTCCTCCCGCTACCAGCGCGTCGATGCGGTCGGCTTGCCTCCGCGCGCGCTCCGGCGAAAGCGCCAGGTACGCGTTCAGTTCCGGATTTCTCGCTTCAATCCGCGTGTAAAAATCCGCCGCCAGCTCCCGCGCCGAAATCTTCTTCGCCGCCAGCGCCTCTCGAACCCCGCCAATCGTCCAGCTCGTCGCCATCTTATTGCCATTCTGTGGGACAGGCATTCTCGCCTGTCAGCCTTTTTCGAGAATCAGCAAAGAGGACAGACAGAAATGTCTGTCCTACGTCCGCTCTATCACCTTCGGTACCCGAAAATAAGGCGGCTCCGGATCCGGCGCATGCTTCAACACGTCCTCCGCCACCGCGCTCGGCACCACTAAATCCTCCCGCAGCGTGGCATCCGCGGTCTGGTCATCCGTCAACACCTGCGCCATCGGCTCAACCTTCGCCGTGTCCAGCTCCTTCAGCTTCTCGATGTATTCCAGAATTTCGTCAATCTGCGCGCGGTACGTTTCCAGCTCCTTCTCGCTCAAGTCGAGATACGCCAGCTCCGCCACCCGCAGCACATCTTCCCGGCTGATTTTCAAAGCGATTTCCTGTATTTCAGGCGTTCGAACAGCGAGAAAATTCTAGCATATCCGCGAAGCACGCCGCGGCCACAACTCCAGCCAGCAAGAGTTTCGGGCCGGAAAAAGAACGCGGGAAAATCAGACTGCAAGCTCGCTTGCGGCGCGTCGTCCATCCCTTCACCGGCGCAAACCTCGCCGGTGCAAACTTCGCCTTGCACTTTCCACCGCTGGCAATTACCCTGAGCAAATTCTAGGAGGAATTCTCCATGGAACGCCCCACACCTTCTAACTTCGAGCCCGCCCCCGACGACCTAACCCGCCGCGAGTTCCTGAGCGCCATGCTGACCACCTCAGTCCTGGCTGGTGTCGCCGGAGCTGAACTCTGGGCCGCTGGCGCCGAAAACGGCATTCCCTATCGCAGGCTCGGCCGCAGCGGCGAACGCGTCTCCGTGATTGGCCTGGGTGGCTGGCATCTCGGTATTCAGTCCGACGAACAGGAAACCGTCCGCATCATCCGCACCGCGCTCGATAGCGGCATCAACTTCCTCGACAACTGCTGGGACTACAACGACGGGGCCAGTGAAATCCGCATGGGCAAGGCGCTGCGCGACGGCTACCGCCAGAAGGCCTTCCTTATGACCAAAATCGACGGCCAAACGAAAAAAGCCGCCGCCGTGCAACTCGATGAATCTCTCCGCCGCCTCCAGACCGACCACATCGATCTTCTCCAATTCCACGAAGTCATTCGCATGAATGACCCGGAGCGCATCTTCGCCCCCGCCGGTGGAATGGAAGCCGTTCTCGAAGCAAAAAAGGCCGGCAAAGTCCGTTTCATCGGTTTCACCGGCCACAAAAATCCGAACATGCATCTCAAAATGCTCGAGACCGCCGCAGCCCGTCAATTTCATTTCGACGCTGTCCAGATGCCCCTCAACGCCATGGACGCCCACTACGAAAGTTTCGAGAAAAAAGTGCTGCCCGTGCTCGTGAAAAACGAAATTGGCGTTCTCGGCATGAAGCCCATGGGCGCCGGACTCTTGCTCAAGAGCAACACGGTCTCTCCCGTCGAGTGTCTTCGCTACGCCATGAGCCTGCCCACCAGTGTGGTCATCACCGGTTGCGAATCCCTTGCTAATCTAGAGCAGGCTCTCGATCTCGCGCGAAATTTCAAGCCGCTGAGCACCGCCGAGTCCGCCGCCCTTCTCGCCAAAACAGAACAAGCCGCTCGCGAAGGTAAGTACGAAGGCTACAAAACCACCAACAACTTCGACGGCACGATCCACAATCCGCAGTGGCTCGGCTAGCCTGGATGGCGCCGGCCTACTGACGGAGTTTTCGCGTCTGGATCGCTCGTCCTCTGCTCAGGCAACAAGCACAGCACAGGTATGGGAATGAGTGTTTGTTTGCTGCAGTAATACGCAGCCTGGATTCCTATGCTTACGCGGAAACGGAAACAGTCTTGCGCGGATACTTCTTCGCGATGTAGTTGTCCACGAGGGCCTGAAACGCCACCGCCAGCTCGTCGTACGTCCCTTCCAACGTGACGTCTTTCTGCCCATCAATATACACAGGGCAGCGCGGCGCTTCGCCCGTGCCCGGCAGGCTGATCCCGATATTCGCGGCCTTCGATTCGCCAGGGCCGTTCACGATGCAGCCCATCACCGCCAGCGTCATCTCTTCCACGCCTTCATATTGCGTCTTCCAGATGGGCATCATGTCCCGGATGTAGCCCTGGACGCTCTCCGCCAATTCCTGGAACGTCGTGCTCGTAGTTCGGCCGCAGCCGGGGCACGCCGTCACGCTGGGCGCAAACGAACGCAGCCCCAGCGCCTGCAGCAATTCGCACGCGGCGTAAACTTCTTCGCGCCGGTCGCCGCCCGGTTTGGGCGTAAGCGAGATTCGAATCGTGTCGCCGATTCCTTCATAGAGCAAAATCCCGAGCGACGCCGCCGACCAAATTTGCCCCTTCATTCCCATCCCAGCCTCTGTCAGGCCAAGATGCAAAGGCTGTTCCGTCTTCGCCGACAAATCCCTGTATACCGTAATCAGGTCCCGCGGCCGCGAAGTTTTGCACGAAATAATAATTTGGTCGTGCCGCAGCCCGGATTCCAGCGCCAGTTCTGTCGACTCCAGCGCAGAAATCACCATGCAATCGTTGATGATCTCTTCGGACTCTTTCCCCAGATTCTTGTCCGTGTTCTCCTGCATCTTGCGCATCACCAGCTCTTGATTCAGCGAACCGCCGTTCACGCCGATTCGAACCGGCTTGCCGTTGTCGCGCGCGATCTTGCAAATCGTGGAAAACTGCTCATCCCGCCGCTGCCCCGCGCCCACGTTTCCCGGATTGATCCGGTACTTGTCCAGCCCCTTCGCGCATTCCGGATATTTTGTCAGCAGCACGTGCCCGTTGTAATGAAAGTCCCCGATGATCGGCGCGATGCAACCCGCGTCCAGCATCTGCTTTTTGATTTCCGGCACTGCCGCAGCCGCTTCCGGCACGTTGACCGTCCACCGCACGATCTCCGAACCCGCCTCTGCCAGCTCCAGCGTCTGCTTCAGGGTCGTCCCGATGTCCGCCGTGTCCGTGTTCGTCATGGACTGCACGACAATCGGCGCGCCACCGCCCACGCGCACGTGTCCCACCTTCACGCCATACGTCTTGCGGCGCGGATGCCGGCTTGCCGTCGCGTCAAACCCTTCAATCTGTGTAAACATTCCCCCTAATTCTAGCGTGTTTCGGCCCTTCCGCGAAATCGTGTGTGTACACCCATAGAGGCTCAGCATGAACGAATCGCCGTTGTGGCCTGCGAACGACTGCAGGACTTCTTAGTTACGCCGAAGCCGTGGAGACGGCGCCCTTGCAGAACGCGAGCAAGTCGGCGTTAATCTGGTCCGCGTTGGTCGTGGGCATACCGTGCGGAAAGCCCTTGTAGGTTTTCAATGTGCTATTCCTCAGCAACTTTGCCGACAGTGGTGCAGAATCGGCATAAGGCACGATCTGGTCGTCATCGCCATGCATCACCAGGACCGGCACGGTGATTTTCTTCAGGTCTTCGGTGAAGTCCGTCTGAGAGAAGGCGACGATGCCGTCATAATGCGCCTTTGCGCCTCCCATCATGCCCTGGCGCCACCAATTCCAGATCATGCCCTGAGACGGTTTCGCACCAGGCCGGTTATAACCATAGAACGGTCCAGCGGGCAAATCGTAATAGAACTGGGCTCGGCTGGCGGCAAGCTGCGCCTGAAGCCCGTCAAACACGTCCTTGGGCAGCCCGCCCGGATTGGCCGTCGTCCTTACCATCAGCGGCGGCACCGCGCTGATGATCGCCGCTTTTGCCACCCGGCTTTCGCCGTGGCGCGCCAGGTAGTGCACCACTTCGCCGCCGCCGGTCGAGTGGCCGACATGCACCGCCCCCTTAAGGTCGAGATGTGCGGTCAGCGCCGCTAGGTCGTCTGCGTAATGATCCATGTCATGGCCGCCACCAGTCTGGGAGGAACGGCCATGTCCGCGGCGGTCGTGGGCTATGACGCGATAGCCGTGCTTGAGGAAGAACAGCATCTGCGTGTCCCAATCATCGGCCGACAGCGGCCAACCGTGCGAGAAAACGATCGGCTGCCCTGTTCCCCAGTCCTTGTAGTAGATCTGCGTGCCGTCTTTCGTTGTGATTGTGCTCATAAAATACTCTCCTTCCTTACCGTTTCTCTCAAGCTGTTCGCACAGCTTCACTGCGAAACTTCATCGCCGCGCCGATCCCCAGCACGACGAAAATCGCCATACACACGAGCTGCGCAACCAAAAAAGGCGGCTCGGACCCCGTCGGCGCCATGGCTTTCAGCTCCGGCACCTTCATGAAAAGCTGCGCGATCAGTACGAACACATTCAGATACAGCGCAATCACGGCGGTGACCGCGTAACCGCGGCGCCAGCCCCCGGCGAGTTGCCGCACGTAGCGTGCAAAGATGGCAATCGCCAGCACCACCAGCGACACAATGCCGATCCCGTGCGACGGCAAGAACTTGTGGAATGAAAAAAGAAACCCGGTCACGCTCGTTAGCACCGTCGTCACCAGGAAAAGCGCGGTCCAGCCGTCGAGCCGTTTCCCGGCGAGCAGCCCGAACACCACCACAAATCCAGACAAGATCCCTATCAAGCTCAGCACCACATGCACGAACGTGAATGTTGTCATCCCCAAGATCATGAGGTTCCTCTCTCGCTGGAAAAGTTTGGATGATCCTGCCGAACGAAAAGATACTACCCGCTGCCTCCAGATGCAATTTTCGATTGCACCCTTCTTGGAGCTTCCGGCTCGATGATTCCTGGTGTGAAGGTCCCGAGCCGCAAGTATATAATTGCGCGCGGAGTTCACACGATGAGAAGACTCAAATCCGTTTTCATGACGGCAGTGTTGCTCGTGGCCGGCTTGTGCACGAGTGTACTGTGCGCGCAAACAACGCGCTGGCCTGAGCAGAAAGCCAACGCCTGGTACGCGCAACAGCCGTGGCTCGTGGGAAGCAATTACGTTCCCAAATCGGCCATCAACCAGTTGGAGATGTGGCAGGAGGCCACCTTCAATCCCGAAGAGATTGAGAAGGAATTCACTTGGGCCGAAGCGATGGGCATGAACACCATGCGCGTCTTTCTGCACGATCTGCTCTGGCAGCAGGACGCCGCCGGTTTTCAGAAACGCATCGACCGCTTCTTGGCGATTGCTTCGCGGCATCACATCCGTCCGATGTTGGTGCTCTTTGATTCCTGCTGGGACCCATTGCCTCATCTAGGCCCGCAGCATCCGCCGATTCCCGGAGTTCACAATTCCGGCTGGGTGCAAAGTCCCGGCGCGAAGGCGCTTGGCGACGCAAATGAATATCCGCGGCTGAAAGCCTATGTACTCGGCGTGGTCGCAGCCTTCGCGAAGGACGACCGCATCCTAGCCTGGGATGTTTGGAACGAACCCGCCGCTGATAACCTCGGCAGTTATCCGAAGCAGGAGCTTAAAGACAAGACCGCCCGTGTGACAGCCCTTTTGCCGCAGGTCTTCGCTTGGGCGCGCGAAGCCAACCCCACGCAGCCTCTTACCAGCGGAGTCTGCTGTGTGGACACCTCGCCCGACGGGGCCAACCTGGGTGAAATCCCGCAGATTCAACTTCGTGAATCGGACGTCGTCACGTTTCATAATTACAGCTGGCCGGAATATTTCAAGAGCCAGGTGGCTTGGCTGAAGAAATACAGCCGTCCCGTGATTTGCACGGAATACATGGCGCGTTCCGTGGGCAGCACGTTTGATACCGTGTTGCCGATCGCCAGGCAGGAGCGCGTCGGGGCCATCAATTGGGGATTCGTCGCCGGCAAGACGCAAACCTATTTACCGTGGGACTCCTGGGAACATCCCTACGTTCTCAGCCAGCCGTCGGTTTGGTTTCACGAGGTGCTGCGTCCCGACGGAGCACCTTACCGCCAGGCAGAGGTGGATTTGATCCGCCAACTTACGGGCAAGCAATAGGAATTGGACATAACTCCGGAAGGTGCAATTCCCATCATTCGTAGTTCCGACTCCGATCTCATTTCACAGCTGTCCAGCGCATCTTCAGTTCTCATCACAACTTCGCGTATTCTGCCTTCGCTTCTTTGAGAACGGGAATGTCCGGATCGGCGTCTTTCCACAACGTCAAGAAATCCTGATACGCGGCACGGGCCTTTGCCGTATCGCCCTGCAAAACGTAGGCGCGCCCGAGTTGCAGATGCGCCAGGGCTCCGATGGGTTCGTTCAGCACGATTCCCCTATGATCGAGGATCTTCTGAAACTCCGCCGCAGCTTCCCGGCCACGGTGAGCCGCAAGAAAGGCTTCTCCGCGCACATAAACGGGATACATGTTGGGCCAGTTGTAAAAGCCACCCGCCGGCAAACCGAGTTCATACGGAGCAGCGATCTCGAGACTATCAATCGCCTGCTGCGGATTAGAATGGATAAGCGCCAGTCTGGCGCGAAGGGTAGGAATGTAATTGAACCGTACATCCGTGTCTTCAACGAACCCTTTTTCGAAACCCTCTACGAATCGTTGGGTCGCCTTTGCATTTTTCGCATACGCCGATGCCAGCCCGAATCCATAATAGACGTCGCGCCCGCTCGATGGCGTGATGGCCATCCTTGTCTGTTCTAGTCCTTTGGCAGTATTGCCAAACAAGCCTTCGCGCAGCCCAGCCATGGCCTCGTAGACTGCCGAAGCTTCCTTCTCTCCCGCCCGCTTCGCAGAATTTGAAGCCTGCCGTGACAGCTGACGCGCTCTTCCAAGATGTCCGAAATAAGCAGCCGTGTCGGCTTCTAGTGCCAGGAGCAAGTCTTCTTCTCCCGTCTTACCCGCAGCAGCGGCCACCTGTCGCGCCATTTCGGACGCGTCATTCTGATAGAAGGCGATCAAATAGGCGGTAGGACGCAAAGCAGAGTCCAGCCCCTTTTCGCGCGCCTCACGGGCTGTGGCTGCGGCGTCCTCGACGCGGTCCAGCAGCAAGTAGGTATACGCGACAAATCGGAATGCCACACTGTCATGAGGGAGAAGACGAAGGGCCTCCCGGTGCTCTTTGAGAGCCGATTCGTACTGTCCGAGAGTGTTATAGATCACACCAAGGCCGCCGCAGAAGCCAGGTTCACGCGGGTAGATTTGCTCCCCAAGGGCATAGCTCCGCTGTGCTTCGATTAGGTTGCCAGTCACACCCCTATAGTAATCTGCTTCGATGTTGAGCTTCTCCACCTCACTCACACGTCCGCGCAGCTCGAACGCTTTCCGCGTATTCTCTACGGCCAAGGCCGTTTCGCCGATGGATCCATACGCGCCGCCCAACTGGTCGTACGCCATAGCGAAATCCGGATCAAGCTGAATGGCTCTTCGAAGAAATGGGATAGCTGTGGGAAAGTCGCCGCTCTTGCCACCGAGGGTGTAGGCCTGCAATGCCTCAAGGGATGGTGTCGTCGCCTGTTCGAGAGGTGTGTTGTACTTTTGGAGGGTGCTCAAAGACTCTCCAAGTTTCCTTCGCATTTCCGAAGCGGCCTTCCCAAGCGCATCGAGAACGTGGCTTTTGTCATTCGCCTGGGCTTCTGTGCTCGCCAGCAGGTCTCCATTAGCACAGTTCACAGCCTTGAGAATCAGAACGTATCGAGTGCCAATCAGTGCAATCGAACCGTCCAGTGCGGCTGCGCTGCTGGTCCGTTGACAAACTTCGCGCGTGATTTCAGGCGTGAGTCGCGTATTTGCCGGTCGTTCCATCATCCGCAACGTTTGACGGATTCCTTCCTCTGGCACGAGGCTCAGGAAGGGCGACTGGTTCAACTGGACAGAAAGGCCTTCTCGGAGCGTCCCGTCGAATACTGCATCGCCGGTGGAATTGGCGAAATCTCCCAGAACGATGGTGTCTTTTTCCGTAAGCCTCCGCGCTTGCCGCCCGCGCCAGAGCAGTCCCCCGGCGATTCCCGCTGCAAGCACCACAACAGCCATCGCCGCGACAATCTTCCGGTTGCGTGTTGGCGCTGCCGGGCTCGCACCCGTATCGGTCCCTCTCGTTGTTCCATCTCTCCCGGTGACCGGTGCGAGGAACCGGTATCCGCGTCGCGGCAGTGTCTCGATGAACCGCGGGCTGTCTGCTGAATCGCCCAGAGCTTCGCGCAGCTTGTTGATCGCCGTGTTCAGGCTGTTGTCGAAATCGACGAAGGTATCGGGAGGCCAGTTCTGATTGCGAAGTTCTTCGCGGGTGACTACTTCGCCGGGCCGCTGCAACAAGACGGTGAGGACCTGAAATGGCTGTTCCTGCAGCTTGATGCGCACGCCCTGCTTGCGCACCTCCCCCGCGCGCAAGTCCACCTCGAACACTCCAAAGCGCAGGATTTCCGTCCCTTCAGTTCTCATTGCAGTCTTGCGAATTCGGCCTTGGCTTCCTTTAGGATTGGAATGTCAGGATCAGCATCTTTCCAGAGTGTGAGGAAATCTTGATACGCAGCGCGGCTCTTGGCGGTGTCGCCCTGCATCGCGTAGGCGCGTCCCAGTTGAAGATGGGCCAGCGCGCCGATGGGTTCATTCAGAACAATGCCACGATGGTCGAGGATTTTCTGAAACTCTACGGCCGCTTGACCTCCCTGATGAGCGGCAAGATAGGCTTCTCCTCGCACATAGACGGGATACAGATTGGGCCAGTTGTAATAGTTAAGCGACGGCAACCCCAGTTCGTAGGGAGAAGCTGCGCCGAGAATAACAAGCGCCTCTTGGGGGTTTGCATGAAGGAGCGCAAGCTTTGCGCGAAGCGTCGGCAGGTAATTTACCTGCACAATCGTGTCTTCGGGGAACCTCTTGCCCAAATCATCGGCCAAGGCTTGCGCTCGGTTCGCGTCCCCCGCATAGGCCAGGGCTAGCGCCACCGCATAGTGCCTGTCTCGCTCGGCCGAATCTCGCTTTGCAGTCGTGGCCTGCTGCCGTGCTTTGGCGGCATCGCCGAACAAAGCTTCCCGCAAGGCAGCTACAGCATAGAAACCTGCCGCAGTTTCTTTCTCCGCTGCTAGCTCTGCAGATTCTGCAGCCCGGCGAGTTAATTCACGGGCTTCCCCCAGATTTCCGAAATAAGCCGACGTGTCAGCCTCCATTGCCAACAACAAGTCGTCTTCTCCCGGCGCACTTGTAGCGCGAGCCACCTGTCGCGCCATTCCGGCAGTATCATCCCGATAGAAGGCAATTCCATAAAGGACGGTTTCAAGATCGGAGTCCTGCCCCTTTGCGTGCGCTTCTTCGGCTACAGCGTCGGCTTCCTTGATTCGGTCTAGCAACAAATATGAGAAGACAAGATCTCGGTAAGGAGGGCTAGAGTGAGTGGGACGATGGGATTCTTCTAGGCTTTCGTTCAGGCCTGCTTCATATTCTCCGAGGGCATTTGAGAATTTTGGAAGGTAGCCAAGAAAAATCGAGTCACGTGGGTACATCTGGGCGCCAATTTCACAGCTGCGCCGTGCCTTCATGAGGTCCCCGGTGACGCTATAGTAGTACAGTATTTCAATGTGGAGCTTTTCCCGCTCACTCAGCCCTGCCCGCAACTCGAAGGCCTTCCGGGCGCTTCCTGCTGACACGGCAGTGTCAGCAGTGGAATTAGCCAGCGCCCAGTAAGCCATGGCGAAATTCGGGTCGAGTCGAATGGCTCGCTGGTAAAAGGCGAACGCGGCTGCACTATCGTCAGTGTTCGAACCGAAATTGTAAGCTTGTAAGGCCTCAAGAGATGAAGTAG
>Ga0209056_10008689_pt1 | contig 10414 bp, 13 predicted proteins | sample GraSoiAngelo_114_FD_185876 | JGI IMG/M metagenome (GOLD analysis project Ga0209056, IMG submission 185876) | Grasslands soil microbial communities from the Angelo Coastal Reserve, California, USA - 14_0903_13_40cm (SPAdes) (version 2) | ecosystem: Environmental > Terrestrial > Soil > Grasslands...
TACCAGTTGCGTTGCTCGCCGCGGCGTTTGCTCATGTTATAAAAACAAACCACCGGCCAATCGGGCAACGTGGGATAAACGCGCTCCTGTCGATAATGCTTAATTCGCTCGCGAAATGATCTCAGCGCTTCTTCGAGCTTTGCAGGATCCTTGCGGACACTGGAGTCCAGCGTCTGCGCGTATTCTTCCTCGGTCGTGATGTATTCGCTCTCCTCGGTCAGCGACAAATAACTGTAGACTGGCGTTAGCACGTCTGGGCCTAACGAGAGCGACAACCGTTTCTCAATGCCGTTGGCGTCGTGCAAATCGCGCGTGATCAGCATGAAGCCGATATCGGCCTTTGGTGTCACCATTCCAAGCGTGAGTAATTGCGTGGAATCCATTGCGCGCACTTCCTGCACTAGCGCCGCTAGATTTGTTTTCGCCGCATTCTGTTCTTCGCGGCTGAGTAACTGCCATTGGCCGTACTCGATCCGGTAAAACAAATGCAAGCAATGCCAGCCTTCCTCCGGAACCAACTCGGTGTTCTTGTCAGTCATCGCGGTAGTTTCGGACGCGAAAAGAGTCGGTCAAGACTCGCCCCTTCTTTCACACCACGGGCACAACGGTCCCAGAGGGCAACAAAACAAAGTTGGAGTCCCTTGTGAGCTTTGTGCACTCTGTACGAAAAAACCTCAGCTCTTCAACACTGCTTTCGGCAGATGCGCCATGCAATATTCTTCGCCGTCGCGCGCGACGCGAAAATCCAGATTCGGATCGCTTAGCTCGGTGGCGCCGCAGACCGCGCAGCGATGGAGCGTTTCAGTGGGGCTGCGCGCGTCGGCTTCAAAACGTCTGCGCCTTGTCGAAACGTCGTGCCGGTGCCGCGCTTGATGAATGATCTCCGGTCCGAAGAAAATGAAATAGTTAATGAATGCGGCAATGAGCGCTGCGCGATACGAGTTCGGTCCCAGAAAGAATCCGAGCATCAAAAACGCGGCGTAAATCCACGCCAGCCATTTGATTTTTACAGGCAGAATAAAAAGAATATAAATGACTTCATCGGGATAAAAGCGCGCGAACGCGAAGAATAATGACGTGATGAGCATGCCATTGGAGAAATTGCTGCCGAAAAGGAATGCCGCGATGGTCGTGCCAATCATCCCTACGACGAAATAAAGCGTCAGTCGGAACGGCCCCCACGCGCGTTCGAGACCTTCGCCTACGAACCAGAGAAACCAGAGCGCGAGAAGCACCCACAGTGGACTGAACGTCTGCGGAATGAAGATATAGGTGACGAGGCGCCAAACCTGGCCTCGAAGAATCAAAGCTGGATCGAGCGTGAGAAGCGATTCAAAGCCGCGATTAAGATAAACCAGCACATAAACCAGCGCGGTAAAGCCAATCACGATCCGGATCAGTCCCGGAATGCCCAGAAAACCAAAACGGCGTTCGAGTTTATCCAGCCAGGTCATTGCGATTTAGCCGAGTTTAATTGTTCACACAAAGAACACAAAAGACTCAAGGCGACCACAATTTAAGTAATCTTTGTGACTTTTGTGCTCGTTGTGTGAGACATAACCTTTACCGGCGTTTCGTTGGCGATTAGCTTGGCGCGTGAGCGAAAAAAGAACGCCGCTTTACGACGAGCATATGCGGCTTGGCGCAAAGATGGTCCCATTCGCCGGCTGGCTAATGCCGGTGCAATACACCGGCATCGTCGACGAACATCAGGCAGTGCGGAACAATGTTGGCGTCTTCGACATCTCGCACATGGGCCAGTTCGTCGTGGCTGCGACGCCCTCGTCGCAGAAAGTCGGCGGCGAGGGCGCCGCCGCCACCTGGCTCAATAGCATGCTGACCAACAACGTCGACAAGCTCGACGTCGGCATGGGTCAGTACACGTTTTTGCTCAACGACCGCGGCGGGATCATTGATGACCTGATTGTGTATCGCACCGACGAGCAGAAGTACCTGCTCGTCGTGAATGCGGCTCGCGTGGATGAAGATTTTGCGTGGCTGCAAAATCATCTGAAGGAAACCGGCGCTGCTTGCCAGCTAACAAGTCGCAGCGCGGATTTTGGCGCTGTAGCGATTCAAGGCCCGCACACCACGGCATTATTTCATGCGGTCTTCGGTAAAAACATCGAGCTCCGGCCACGAAACCACATTGTCGATGTTCCATTTGGCACAACGAACGTTTCGGTCGCCCGCACCGGCTACACCGGCGAGGATGGCGTTGAAGTTTTCTTTCCTGCAAACGACGCGGTGAAGTTTTGGAGCGCCGTGCTTGAACTAGGCCAGCCGCTCGAAATCAAGCCGTGCGGCTTGGGCGCGCGCGATACGTTGAGACTGGAGATGTGCTACCCGCTTAACGGTTCCGATCTCTCGCCGGAACGAAACCCGATCGAGGCAGGACTCGGATTCTTCGTCGATCTAAAAAAAACAGACTTCGTCGGACGCGACGCGTTGTTGAAGACAAAAGAATTCGGCCCTCGTGAAAGGCTGGTACCGTTCCGGATGAAGGAGAAAGGTCCGCCGCCGCGGCCGCACTACGCCGTTTTTCGCAATGGCGAGCGCATTGGGGAAGTGACGAGCGGCACCCTTTCTCCGAGCTTGAACTGGGGCATCGGCATGGCGTATGTGTCGTCGGCGCACGCGAAGATCGGCGCTGAGATTGACATCGAGATTCGCGGGCAAAAATTCCCAGCGACCGTGGAAAAGAAACCGCTCTACAGAAAACCAGCATCATGATCATCCCAGACGATTTGCTCTACACCGAAAGCCACGAATGGATTAAGCGTGAAGGTGAGAACATCCGCGTCGGCATAACCGATCACGCCCAATCGGAATTGACCGACGTGGTTTATGTCGAGCTGCCGAAACTCGAACGGCAGGTGAACGCCAAAGAACCGATCGCAGTTGTCGAATCAGTGAAAGCGGCAAGTGACATCTACGCGCCGGTGAAAGGCACTGTTGTCGAGGCGAACAAGGCGCTCGAAGCTGACCCGGGCTTGATCAACCGCGAACCGTACGGGCAAGGGTGGATATTCGTTCTCAAGATCGAGAATGCCGACGATCTTAAAAATCTGAAAGACGCGTCCGCTTACAAAACGCAGATCGGTTGAAACCGAAATTTTTTCGAACACACGCGGATTTCCGAACCTGGCTGGAGAAGAATCACACGACGGCGACTGAGCTTTGGGTTGGGTTTTACAAAAAGGATTCGGGAAAGCCGAGCATCACCTGGCCAGAGTCGGTGGATCAAGCGCTTTGCTTCGGTTGGATCGACGGAGTTCGGAAGCGCGTTGACGAAATCAGTTACCAAATTCGGTTCACGCCACGGCGGCGCGGAAGCATTTGGAGCGCGACTAATATCCAGCGCGCCAGAGAGCTTGCCAGACAAAAACAAATGCGACCGATCGGGTTAAAAGCGTTCGCGGCGCGGATCGAGAATAAGTCAGGCATCTATTCGTACGAACAACGAAACAGCGAGTTGAAACAGCCATACGCAAAGCTGCTGAAGAAGAACAAAGCAGCGTGGAACTTTTTCCAAACACAGCCGCAATCGTATCGAAAAATGATCGGCTGGTGGATTATTAGCGCGAAGAAAGAAGAAACGCGAGTGGCTCGCCTGGCAACATTAATCAGCGAGTCTGCGAAAGGAAAACGCCTGTTTCGGTAGATGGGCGCTCTCCAGCTACAACAGCCCGGAGACGGTATTGATGAGCAGCGCGAGAATGATCGTGTTGAATCCAAACGAGAGAACGCTGTGGACCAGAGTTATACGTCGCAGGCGGCGTGAAGTGATCTGTACATCGGATACCTGGCAGGTCATGCCGACCACAAACGAAAAATAGGCGAAATCAAAATAGTTCGGCGGCCGATCACCGGGGAAAATGAGACCGCCGGCATGCTGTTGCACGTCCGGCTGGTCGCTGTCGCCGTAATACGTGTGCGCGTAACGCAAACTGTAGACGGTATGAAGCAGCGCCCAGGAAGAGATCACGGTGCAGAGCGTGAGCAGCAGATGAATAGCGAAATGGCCGCCACTCTGACCCTTGTGCGACTTAATGAGAAATCCAACCGCAAACAGTGCAGCGCAGGCGGCCACCACGACAAAAATGAAAACCAGAAACCGGCTGAGATCTTGTTGCTGGGCTAGTTGGCGTATTTTGCGCTGCGGTGTCGTCAAAATTGTCATCCAATCAAGCGCAAGGATAACGACAGCGACTGCGTTCCAACCTGCAATTGCCGCACTTGCGAACCGAAGCTCTCCCCGCAAGACAACAAATGTTGCCGCACCGGCGGCTAATCCTAGAACCAGACGCTGGCGCGCATCCGGACGGCACACAAGATCGATAATTCGCATCTATGCAGTTGAGTTACTAACATTTCGTCAGCAGTGGCAAGCTGCCATTAGGAGCGGCGTTTGCGCTGCGTGGCTTAGCCTTTCTTGACAGCGAAGCCGATGTAACCCCAGCGGCCCCATTCGTAATGCAAAGTTCGTTGCGCATCGCGTCGGCCGGTTTTTTTATCGTGCGCATACGTGCTCGCAACAAATTCCGGAAAAGCGGCGTTCATGTGCACGTCATGCGACACGAGTAATCCGCCGTCGCGCAGACGCGGCCAGAACTGCCGAAATTCCCAGAGCATGTGCCGGTAACTGTGCGAGCTGTCGTGGAGAAACATGTCGATCGACTTAGGAAGTTCATTGCGCTCCAGGAAATCTTCAATTCTGCCGCGCATCGGGACAAACCGTTCCGAGGATCGCAATTGCTCTGGAATCAATGCGCCTTGCTCGCAATCTTCGCTCAACTCGATGCTGTAGAGTTCCGCGGTGGCAAGTTCATCCACAAGCGCTTTCAGTATAAAGGCCGAGGACATTCCAATAAATCCGCCTGACTCGACGATCACCGTCGGCCGGAGCCACCGTACCAACCCGTAAAGCGTTGCGCAATCGAGCGCTCCCATCACCCCCTCGCTGCCGTACGCGTCACGACGACGAATCATTTCCGTCATGAATTCACTCGCTCGAATCTCGTGCGCAAAACGTGCCACGGCATCCCACATGGAATAAAACGACGTCGAAGTCGACGGCGCTTGAGTGTTCTTGTTAGTTTGTTTCGACCGAGGCCGCTGAAATATGGGCATTGCTTAACAAAACGGAAACATTCGTTGCCCTGACACTGAGCGCGAATGTTTATTTCGTCTACGCGAGGAGCCCGTGCGTTCCCGGAAGTCGCGCTTTTTTCCCAGCGAACCTGTGCTTAATTCTTCCGTTTTCCCCATGAGCAGTAAACCGAAGCCGCATGAGGCGGAACTGAACTTTGAGGGCGCGATGGATCGGCTCGAGAAAATTGTCGAGCAGATGGAGTCCGGTAAATTGCCACTCGAAGATCTGATCGTTCGCTACGAGGAAGGGATGAACCTGGTAAAAATCTGCCAGGAACGCCTTGCCAACGCGGAGCAAAAGATCGAAATCATTGCTCGCAATAGCGCCGGCAAAGCCGTAGTTAAAGACTTCGAGCCGACCCAGGAGCCGACTTCTCCTGAGGAACCAGCGGCGGAATCGGAAAGGACCGATGACGAAATCAAACTTTTCTGAAAATTCCCAAACCACCGAGGTGACAACCGCGCCGAAGCGCTTTCTCGATGGAATCCGTTCGCCAGCCGACATCAAAGCGCTTCGTGAACAGGATCTGCCGCAGCTCGCTCAGGAAGTGCGCGATGAGTTGATCAAGGTTCTCTCGCAAACCGGCGGACATCTCGGGCCGAACCTTGGAGTTGTGGAGCTGACGATCGCATTGCATCGCGTATTCGACACGCCGCGCGACCGCTTTGTCATGGACGTGAGTCACCAAGGCTATGTCCATAAAATGTTTACCGGGCGGCTGGACCGGTTTCACACGATGCGGCAATTCGGCGGGCTCAACGGTTTTCTCTTGCGCACCGAGAGCGAACATGATTGCTATGGTGCCGGTCACGCAGGCACGGCGCTTTCCGCGGCGCTCGGCATGGCCGTCGGACGCGACTTACGGGGCGGTGACGAGAACATCGTGGTCGTCGCAGGCGACGCCGCCTTTACCTGCGGAATCAGTTACGAAGCGCTCAACAACGTCAAAGCGCACACCAAACGGTTCATCGTTGTCCTGAATGACAACGAATGGTCGATCGCCAAAAACGTCGGCGCGATCGCAAATTATCTGAACACGATCGTGACCAGCCCGACATTCGCGCACCTACACGACAAAGCGCGGCATTTCGTCGAGACCATTGCAGGAAAATCGGTGGCTGAGTTTGCGCACAAAGTCGAGGAGAGCGTCAAAGGCTTGCTCGTGCCGAGCGTCATTTTCGAGGAGCTCGGCTTGCATTATTACGGGCCGATCGATGGACACGACATTCCTCTGCTTATCCGGACATTTGAGTTTTTGAAGACGCAGGAAGAACCGGTCCTGCTGCACATTCTGACCCAAAAGGGTAAGGGCTACGCTCCGGCACTCAAGCAGCCGGATAAATTTCACGGGCTCGGCAAGTACAAGATCGAGAGCGGCGAGACTGCGCCGACGCCAACGCCAACGTATTCGGAGATTTTCGGCAAGACACTGGCGAAATTTGCGGAAACGAATCAGAAACTTGTGGCCATCACTGCGGCGATGCCATCTGGCACCGGGCTTTCACACTTTTCCAAGGCGCATCCGAACCGGTACTTCGACGTAGGTATTGCGGAAGAACACGCCACGCTTTTTGCCTGCGGCCTAGCCACCCAGGGACTGCAACCCTTCCTAGCGATTTACTCCACGTTCTTCCAGCGCGCATACGACATGGCGATCCACGATATCGCCATCCAAAACCTGAACGTGAAGCTGTGCATGGACCGGGCTGGATTAAGCGGCGACGATGGCCCGACGCACCACGGCTTGTTCGACATCGGTTACCTGCGACACGTCCCGAATTGGGTGCACATGCAGCCAAAGGACGAAGACGAATTCGTCGACATGCTCTGGACGATGTTGCACTACAACTCGGGGCCAATTGCGATTCGTTACCCGCGCGGCTCGGGGACGGGCGCAAAAATCAAACAGGAACCACGCCTTCTGGAGATTGGCAAGGCCCAGGTCGTCCAGCATGGGCGCGACGTGGCGATCTTCGGCCTCGGCGCAATGTTCGAGATTGCCGAAGAAGCCGCGCGCAAGCTCGAAGAAAAAGGAATTTCCGTTGCGCTCATTAATCCGCGCTGGATCAAACCAATGGACACCGGCACGCTGGAATTTTTCGCGCGCAGCGTGGACGTGGTCTGTACGATCGAAGATCACGTTTTGCACAACGGTTTCGGCTGCGCCGTAATGGAACATCTGCACTCGCAGATGATCAATACACCTGTGGTACGCATCGGCTGGCCCGATCAATTCATCGAACACGGCGCCGTCCCAATCCTACGGAAGAAACACGGCATCACAGCCGACGCGCTCGTAGAAAAAGTCCTGCCGCTCCTTAGCAAGAAATCTAAGCTCACGCCGTCTGTAGCTTGATAAAGCGAAGGGCGCCTTCGTTTCCGAAAGCGCCCTTCATAGTTTGGATGGCGATAAGCCGAATTCTGTCGGTCCCGCAGACGCGGGACGGATGATCATTCATCTCACCCGTCCCGCAGTGCGGGACGAGCGCCCATCCCGCAATCGCGGGACGTAGTGCGACGATACCCGAGGATTTTATCGGGCCGGCTGCCCTTCCTCTGTTTTGTCTTGCACCGCATGGGGTTTTTCGTGCCTCGCGAATTACTCCGCGAGCGGTGAGCTCTTACCTCGCCTTTTCACCCTTGCCTGCGCTTTTCTCAAAGAACCGGCGGTGTGTTTTCTGTGACACTTTCCGTCAACATCCGCTTTCGCAAATGTTGCCCGCGTGTTGTACGCGGCATGCTGCCGTATGGTGTTCGGACTTTCCTCCAGCAACCCCGAAAGTTTTCAGAGTCACCAGCGATCATCTGCCATCGGCGCATAGTTTAACACAATGACCTGAAAAGAAAACCACGGCTAACAGAGCTAAGGCAAGTTCGCGCTGTAATCAGCGGTCATTTTCTTGCTGATTCATCCCGCAGAGTTTCTGCCCAATGGGTGAGAAAGAATTTCTTCTCGCTTGGTAGAAAACGGTCGGACGTTCCGACAATTGGTCGCAACGTCGTCATCATCTGCAGGCAAACAACAATGAAAATCATGCTCCAAAACTTCAGATGGCTTCGGGCGGAACCGCCGAGGAAATGGCCCATTGCTTCAAGCAGACGCAAACCAAACATAATCCCAATCGCCCACAGACCAATGTGCAGCGCAGCCATGAACGCGACGGAGTCGGTTGATTGTGAAAAAATCCAAGCGATCGGTGCGAACCCGATTAAGAGCAGCGCGCCCAGACTGACTGCCGCAAATAACACACCCGTGACGGTTCGCAGCTGGGCATCGATCCCACTCAAGCAAGTGAAAATGTACAGGCTCGGCAGGCAAATCAGGATCGACAACATCGTTCCTGTCGCGATCTTCGCCGGCGCGATCCACAATTGCGCCCCGCCGGAGAAACTGCCGACAACGACACCGTACGCCAGCATGCCAAGCAGCGCGAGTGACAGCAGGTACAGAGGCAGAGCTGCTCGCCAGTTGTTTTTCAACTCGTGAATGATTCGGCCCGGGTATTTGAGTAACGCCTCAATCACGAGCGGTGGTGATGCTCCCTGGGACATCGGTTCGAACGCGAACCGGCCAGGAATTGGTGGTGGTTTGGATGACTGATTTTGAGTTGGTGGTGTGTTCATTTGTTTGGTTTCGGTTAGTTCGATTCAGAAAAAGAGATGTCGCAGAGCGCGCCAGACAGCTTCGTAGAAATTGCCGCGTAATGGATCACTGCGAAGAAACTCAATCGGAAGCCTCGGTGAGCCGATGAACGGGCGGAGGTTCCATGCGATTTGTGCTCCAAGGAACAGATTTCCAGCCAGCCAACTGAACAGCACAGAGCGCGCGACGCTGTCGCTCCCGCTCATCTTGCGGAGTAATCCGAGCAGCCGACGGTTAGCAATCACCCCGGCGAGCGCTATGACGAAAACATGCGTCAGCAACATGACGCTGTGCCCCAGAATTGCGCCTTTGGATTCCAGCGGCGGCGCATTAAACCACACAAAAAGCGTGAGCGGCGCGAAACCCGCCAGAATTATCGCCGCAATTGCGAAGCTCATCAGAATTGCGACTGCCGTTTGCCTGAACGACAGTCCCGATCCGAGAATTTGCGCAAGCATTCCATTGATCGCGCCGTTGCCGACACATGTAAGAAGAATCACAAGCGGAAATTTTATTGCGGTGTAGAACGCTTGCAGCGTGCCTCGCCACAAACCGAGCGTGGCACCGTAGAGGCCAGCGCCGATCAAAATGATCAGAGAAAATTGCGCAACCGATTCAAAACTCGCTCGCGACACAGACTCAGCCACACGATCAGCATCGCATCGCAAGAGAACCTTGAGTCGCCCAGTCACGGCAGCGTCCTCGCAATCTCCTCCAGACGCCGGAATGCGGCGTCGACGGTTTCGCGCACCGTCGATGTTCCGGTAGTCAAACCCACAACGCTGATGCCATCGAACCATTCGGAACGCAGTTCATCCGGCCGTTCAATGTGAAACGCGCGCCTGCCTGCTGCGCGACAAGTCTCGACGAGTTGCCGCGTATTGTTGCTGTCGCGTCCTCCAACGACCACGATGGCTTCGGTCACATCGATCAGTTTCCGTAATGCGGATTGTCGATCTTTGGTTGGCTTGCAGACCGTATCGACAAAGCGCACTTCGCTTTCGGGATGTAGCTGCTCGATCGCCGCGACGAGTGCACGCACGCGATCGATGGGCTGGGTCGTTTGCGAAATCACCCCGTAGCGATCGCGCCGCGGCAATTTCAACACATCACTGCCAAGATCGACAACGCATGCTTCCGGAAAATCCTCTGTCAATCCCCGAACCTCGACGTGCCCAATCTTCCCGATGACAACCGGGAAGTAACCGGCCGAGACCAGCCGTCTCAGCTGTTCATGCGCTTGCCTGACGAGCGGACAGGTTCCATCGAAAACACGAAATCCCCCGCTCGTGCCACATCGCGCGTTTTATATCCGACGCGCCATGCGCGGTGATCATAACACGCGACGATGTGGATCCTGTTTGATCAAGCGAGCCTTCGGTCACGCCCTGCGCACGAAGCCGTTCGCGCACGATCGGGTTGTGAACGAGCTCGCCAAGAATTGTGAATGGCGCTTGTTGCGCCAGTTCTTCAGCCTGCGCAATGGCATCGCGCACGCCGAAACACATTCCAAAATGCTCAGCCAGAATAATTCTCATTTATGATTTTTGATTGGTAGTCATGTTCACTTTGTGACACAAAGTAACCGCGCAAAAAATTTAAAAAGTTTCCTTTAT
>Ga0209056_10008690_pt1 | contig 10414 bp, 6 predicted proteins | sample GraSoiAngelo_114_FD_185876 | JGI IMG/M metagenome (GOLD analysis project Ga0209056, IMG submission 185876) | Grasslands soil microbial communities from the Angelo Coastal Reserve, California, USA - 14_0903_13_40cm (SPAdes) (version 2) | ecosystem: Environmental > Terrestrial > Soil > Grasslands ...
AGCCAGAAGTCGTCGTTGATGCGCTGGCGCAGCGAGGCCGCCGCCGCCAGCCAGTCGGCCGCACCGTCCACCTCGATCGCCTCCGCCAGCTCAGCCATGGCGAGCAGCGCCGCGTAACGATAGCCCTGCACCTCGACGGGCGCGATGGGCGGCTCGGCGAGCCGGCCGTCGGCGTGGAAGACGGAGTCGCCGGAATCCTTCCAGCCCTGGTTCGCCAGGCCGTGCTCCGTCCGTCGCGCGTATTCGAGGTAGCCGTCACCGTCGCGGTCACCGTAGCGCTCCATCCAATCCACGGCGGCGCGCGCGTGCGGCCAGAGCTCGCGCACGAGCTCGAGGTCCCCCGTGGCGCGCGCGTAGGCGCCGAGCAGCATGCAGAAGAGCGGCGTCGCGTCGAGGCTGCCGTAGTAGCGTCCGAAGGGCACCTCGCCGGTCGCCGGCATCTCGCCGTAGCGGGCCTCGTGGATGATCTTGCCGGGCTCCTCGTCGCGCTCGGGGTTCACCTCGCTCCCCTGCAGGGCGCCGAGCGTGCGCAGCACGCTGCGTGCGAGGCCCGGCGCGAACGTCAACATCTCGCGGGCGGTGATCAACGCGTCGCGCCCGAAGATGGTCGCGAACCACGGGATGCCGGCGTAGACGAAGCGGTCGGCGGCGTGCGGCGTGCCGGGCTCGGGCGCAACCGTCAGCATGAAGATGTCGGCGAGCGCCTGCGCGATGATGGCGTTCAGCCCGTCGTCGGCCGACTGCACGGTGGTGAGCTCCCCTTGCCAGAGACGGTGCTCGCGCTCGCGCACCGCCTCCGCCCCCGTGAAGCCGAGACGCGGCGGTGGCGGCGCCTCGTCGTTCAAACAGACGATCGCGACCTCCACCACCCGCTCCTCCTCCGGCGCGAAGACGAGGTCGAGCAAAGCCTGGCGCCCCTCCCAGCGCACGTCGGCGCCCGTGATCTCGCAGCGGGTCAGACGCCGGACGCCGTCGAGCCCCCGGTAGGCGAAGAGCAGCGACCCGCCGTCGGTGCGCGGCGGCTCGTGCGTGCCGCGGCGGGCCCGCGACAGACCGCGGACCTGGAAGACGTCGGCGAAGTCGGCCGACAGGCGCACCTCGAGCCGCATCGCCAGCGGGCCGAGCGTGAAGCTGTGCAGCACCAAGCGGACCAGAAGCTGCGGCCCGCACAGGAGCGTCGTCCGCCGGATGGACAGCGTCGAGCGCGGCGTGTACCGCTCGTCCTCCCGGACGTCGTTGTTGGTGAGGTTGGCGACCGAGCGCAGGTTGTCGGGCGTCACGGCCGAGGACAGGAAGAACGGGGGACGGCCGCCCGCCAGCAGCTCGAGCTGTGAGAGGTGCCGCGTCCCGCGGAAGAAGACTCCCATCTCCTCCTCGAGCGCCAAGGGGATGTCGCCCGACTGATCGAGCACTGCGAAGGTGTCCTGATGCGCCAGGACGTGCTTGCGCCGGCGGCTGGCGAGCGAGGAGGCCAGGACGTAGTACTCGTCGCCCACACGCAGGTGCTCACCTTCGTGCGGCGACACGGGAGAAGCGGGCCGAGCCATCGGGGAGACGAGGGGTCGAATGCCACACCGCATCGGGACGCGCAACGACGGCACGCCGTTGCGTCGGACCCCACGACACCGGCCGGATGCGGATCCGCGTCTCTGCGTGGTGGCACGGGCCTGGCATCGTGCCACATGAGCCGCGCGGGTCTGGTCTTGAGCCGCGAAGCGCCGCCCGCCGGGGTGGTGGCCGAGCTGGCGTCGCGGCTCGGCGAAGCCGAGTCAACGCTCCTGCGGGTCATCATCGCCCTCGCGCGCCTCCAGCCAGCGTCCGCGGAGGTCGCCGCCCTGGCCGGCGTGCAGGTTCGCCCTGCCCCTCCCCGCATCCCGCTCACGGCGCTGCCCGTGCACGCGGATGCGGTCGGCCGGCGTTTCGCCGCGGTCGTCGACCTGCTGGCGGAGGAGGGCCTGCTCGTGGCGTCGAGCCAGCGGGCGCTCCGCGCGCGCACGGCGGACGTCTCCCTGCTGGTGCGCCGCTGGATCGGCGGCGGGCCCGCGTGCGATGGGCGCGACGCGCTCGCGCTGCGCATCGCCGGTGTCGCCATGCGCCCGTTGCTCCGGCACCTGAGCCTGTCCCTCGAGCCGCCGGACGGTCCTGCATGCGCCGCCTCCCGCCGCTGTCCGTACTGCGCCGGCGGGCCGGACTTCGCCACCATGGCGCGCCTGGCCCGTGTCCTCTACTGCGCCCGCTGCGACGCCGCCTGGCGCGCACCGCGCGCCGGGTGCGCGTTCTGCGGCGAGTCCCGTCTCGATCGGCTGGCATTCCGCCGCGCCGGAGAGCCTCCGTACGGACTCCAGGTCTGTGCCAGCTGCCGCCACTACCTCAAATCGGTCGAGGTCCCGGTCTCCGGCTACCTCGCGATCGAGCGGGCGCTCTCGGCACCGCTCGACAGCGGCGCCCGCGCGACGGGGCTGGTCGGATAGTGTACCAGGCCGTGCTCGGCTAGGAAGGGCGCCGTGGCCGACGCCCGTGCGATCGCCCCCGGGCTCTTCGTGTGCGACGCCGACGGCGCGCGGCTCCTCGCCGGCCTGTGCGCCGCCTGCGGCAAGCGGCACTTCCCGGCGGCCGCCGTCTGTCCGTACTGCGCCGCCGAGGGGGCGCGCGAGATCCGCGTCGGCCCCGCCGGACGCCTCGAGCTCTACACGACGGTGCTGAGCCGGCCGCCGGGCTACTGCGGTCCCGTTCCGTACGGGCTCGGGGTGGTCGCGCTCGAGGGCGGCCTTTCCGTCATCGCGCGCCTCACCGAGACCGACGTGTCCCGCCTGCGGCCCGGCCTGCCGATGCACCTCGTCATCGAGCCGCTGTTCACCGACGACGAGGGCCGGCCGGTCCTCTCGTATGCCTTCCGGCCCGCATGAGGACCGTCAACGTCACCGGCGTCGGCCTCCGCCCGTTCGGCCGCTTCCCCGAGCTGAGCCTCACCGCGCTCGGCGCCGAGGCCGTCCGGGCCGCGCTCGCCGACGCGGGTATCGGGCGCGGCGGCTTTCAGGCGGCCTTCTGCGGCACCGTGTACGGAGGCGTGGCCGCCGGCCACAAGGTGCTGACCGCGCTCGGGCTCTCCGGCGTCCCCATGGTGAACGTCGAGGCGGGCTGCGCCAGCGGCGGCGCGGCGCTGGCCCTCGGCGCCACCGCCGTCGCGAGCGGGCGCGCCGACGCCGTCCTCGTCTTCGGCCTCGAGAAGATGCCGCGTGGGATGATCCGCTCGACCTTCTTCGAGCCGTGGCGCGAGGAGGCCGGGCTCGCCGCAACGCCCGCCTACTTTGCGCTCCGCGCCCAGCGGCTCATGCTCGAGAGCGACGTCACGCTCGAGGATCTCGCGCGGGTGTCGGTCAAGAACCACCGCCACGGCGTGGCCAACCCGTACGCCATGTACCGCCGCGCCGTGTCGGTGGAGGAGGTGCTGGCGTCGGCGGTGGTGTGCGAGCCACTCCGGCTCCTGATGCTGTGCGCGCCGAACGAGGGGGCCGCGGCGGTCGTGCTCGCGGCCCGTCCGGCGGCGCGTGCGGTGCGGGTCGCGGCGGCCGTGCTCCGCTCGCACCTCGCCGGCTCGGTGCTCGGCGAGCACACGCCCCTCGGCGGCCTCACCGGCGAGCGGATCTCCACCCCGACCGAGATGGCGGCCCGTGCGGCCTACGAGGAAGCCGGGATCGGACCCGCCGACCTCGACCTGGTCGAGCTGCAGGACACCGACGCTGGGCGCGAGATCCTGTCGGTCGAGGAGCTGGGTCTCTGCCCGCGCCGCGGGGGCGGGCGCTGGGTGCGAGACGGCGGCGGCGAGATGGGCTCCCGCCTGCCCGTCAATGCGAGCGGCGGCCTCCTCGCCAAGGGCGAGCCGCTCGGCGCCTCCGCGCTCGCGCAGGTCGTCGAGCTCACCTGGCAGCTGCGCGGGGAGGCCGGGGCGCGGCAGGTTCCCGGCGCGCGCGCGGCGCTCGCCCACACGGTCGGCCGCGGGGCCAACGCCTGCGTCGTGATCCTCAGCCGCTGAGGGTCAGGGCGCCGGCGGCGGCACGCAGCTGAGCTGCAGCACGTCGCGGTCGGTCGCCGGCCCGGGTCCGTGCGCCAGCGTACGGATGATGAGCTTCGTGCGGCCGCTCGGGACGTCGGCCTCCATCCGTCCCGTGCACCGCTCGCCGGGACCGGTCGGGTTCGGGAGGCGACCGACCGCTGCCAGGAGCGCGTTCCGTGCGGCGACGTTCTGCGCCCGCTCGAACGCCGTCGGCCGGAGCAGGTCGACACCCGAGACCGCACCGGCCGCGCAGCCGAGACGCGAGTCCTCGCCCCCGAGGCAGGCCCAGAGGTGGAACCGGCACGTGCCGGGCGTCGCATCGAAGTCGCACGTCGGGTCGCCGTCGACGCAGACCTGCTTCGCCACCGGGAGCCCGTTCCGCGAGAGGGCCGGCGGGCCCATCTCGAGCGACCACTCGAGGCCGCAGTCGCTCGCGACCGAGCCGCCGCCCGGGATGCGCAGCGACGGTGGCAGCAGCTGGCAGTCGGCCGCGCAGCGGTCGCCGGGCGTGCCGTTGGCCGGACCGTCGTCGCACTGCTCGCCGCAGTCGACGGCGCCGTTGCCGCACTCGAGGCGGCAGGTGGCAGAGCAGCCGTCGCACGGCGTGGTATTGCCGTCGTCGCACGCCTCGCCGAGCTCCTTGACGCCGTTGCCGCAGACGGCCGGGTTCGGCTCGCAGGTGAGCGTCATCGGGTTGCTCCCCATGCGGTGCCCCGCGGTGTCCGTCGCCCTCGCGTCCACCACGCGGCGCGCGATCAGACTCGGCAGGTGGGGGACCACGAACGGGAGGAGCGGGGTGCAGACGTTGCGCGCGGTGACCGGCACACCGCTCTGCAGGATCGTCGAGCCCGCCTTGACGGTCGGACCGAGCGCCTCGAGCGCCGGGACGAGTCGGCCGAGGTTCGCGACGTCCGTGGCGTCGGCGGGGTTGAGCGGCGGCGGGTGGAGCAGCTCGAGGAGCTTGATCGCGGGCGGATGACAGGTCGGCAGCCGCGGATCGTCGACGTTGATGCACGCACCGAGGCGGAAGGTGCAGGTGCCGTCGCTCGCGCCGTCCGCATCGCAGGACGGGTCGCCGTCGATGCACGTCTGGTTCCTGGACGGGAAGCCGTTCACGACCGGGCTGTTCGGGTTCTCGATCGCCCATTCGAGGAAGCAGTTGGACGAATCGACGTGCGAGGCCGGGAGGTAGCGGATCGTACCGACCAGGCGGCAGGACGCATCGCAGCCGTCGCCCGTGGTGCCATTGCGCGCTCCGTCGTCACACTGCTCGTCGCATTCGACGACCCCGTTTCCGCAACCCTCGGTCGTACACGAGGCCGAGCAGCCGTCGCAGGGCGCGTTGTTGCCGTCGTCGCATTCCTCGCCGTCCTCCACGATGCCGTTGCCGCAGCGTGGAGGCGGTGTGCCGCACGGCGGCAGCAGAGAGTTCTGCGCGATCACGGGCGGCGGCACGACGACCGCCCCAGCGGCGACCTGCGGCGCCTTTGCGGGATCGAGATATTCGAGGCGGTTCGTGACCGAGGTGAGCGTCCCGCCGATCGTCATCTGGCCGCTCGCCTGGAGAAGGTTCTCGCCGGTGGGACCGAGCGACGAGACAACGGCACCGACGTTCACGGCGACGTCGCACGCCCGGAGGATCACCAGGCCGCCGAGGAAGCCGTTGTAGGCGTCGGCGTGCACCTTGTTCGTCACCGAAATGGAGGCCGCCACGAACTGGAACTCTCCACCGCCGTCGCCGTTCAGCTGGCCCTGCAGCAGCGCGTGCCCGCCCGCGTCGGCAAAGATCGTCCCGCCACCTCCGGTTCCGCCGCTCACGTCGATCGTGCCGAGCGTCAGGTGGCGGCCCGCCGAGGGCTCGACGTCGCCCCCCGTCGCATCCACCCCGCGCCCGGCGGCGGAGATGGCGGCCGTCTGCAGGATGTCCGTGCCGGCGGTCAGGTCGACCTCGCCGCCGTCGCCGTCGGGGACGCCCGAGTCGGCGCTGATCCCCGCCGCCACGGTGAGGGTGCCCGCGACGGCAGTGATCTCGATGTCCGCCCCGGCGCCCCCGCCCTCGGTCGAGCTGCCGCCCGCGTCCCCGGTGATCGTGCCGCCGACGGACACGGACCCGGTCGCGATGAGGGTCACGCTGCCGGCGTCACCCGAAAGCCCGCCGCCGTTCACGTTGAGCTGCGCGCTGGTCGTCAGGTTGCCGCCCGCCTCGAGGTCGATCATGCCGCCGCCGTCCTCGCCTCCCGACGCGTTGATCCCCGTGCCCGCGACCGTGATCGAGCCCTGAGGCGCGATCACGGTGACCTCCCCGCCCTCATCCGGCGCCGACGCGTTCACGGACCCCTGGAGCACGCGATCACCGCCGGTGCAGGTGCCGTGCACCGCCAGGTCGCCGCAGTCCGGGAAGTCCTCCGCGCAGGTGCTGCCGTCGTGCGGTCCGCCCACGCACACCCCGAGCAGGTCGATCTCCCCGCCGAAGCCCGTGGCCTGCGTGGCCTTCGCGAGCAGCAACCCGTCGACCTGCATGGCTCCCAGGGACGCGAGCTCGATCAGGCCTCCCTGCGGGCCCCCGCTGAGGTCGATCTTGCCCTTCGTCGTGCCGCTCGCCTCGACGCGGATGTCGCCGGTGGTGACGATCGAGAGGGTCGGAAACGAGGTGCTCGGCGCCGAGCCGAGAATCGACGCCGCCGCTTCGACCCTCAGGCTACCCGCCCGGATCGTGAGCGTACCCGACGTGAACGACAGGCTCGCACCCGGTCCCAGGTCGAGCGCACGGCCCCCGAAGTCGAGGGTGGTGTTGGGGTTCACCGTCACGTCCGCGGTCACGACGCAGGGGTCGGCGCTTACGGCGCACAGATCCGACGCCTGCGAGACGGCGGAGATGGCGAAACGCGGCGCGAGCGCCAGAAAGAGGAGGACGGCCGCGACCCACCGGACACCGAGATGCATCTGGAAAACGCCCAAAGGTCCGATCCCTTAGCACGCGTCGCGCAGGCCGTACCAGGGCGAAAATCCTGAAAAAAAGCACGTCAATTCGCACTCATGCGACCCCTTGCGCTGCCGGGCGCGTCCGCTACCCTCGCCCCGCATGGGGCGGGAGACGCTCGAGCCCCACGAGCTCATGGAGGTGGAAGACTTCGAGCGGACGCGCCGCCGCGCCCTCTCGACGCGCGTCGCGGTCACCGCGGCGTTGCTCGCGGTGCTCGCTTCGATCTCCGCGCTCGAGGCGGAGCACGCCGCGGCCGAAGCCATCCTCGCCAAGAACGACGCGGTCCTCTGGCAGAGCCGGGCCTCGGACGAGTGGGCGTACCGCCAGGCCAAGTCGATCAAGCTCCATCTGCAGGAGCTGACGCCCGGCAGCGCCGCCGATGCCGAGGGGCAACGCACGGAGATCGCCGCCTCCGAGGGGCGCGCCCGGACGGCCGAGCAGGAGCGTGACAAGGCCAACCGGGAAGCCGCCGATCACTTCGCGCGGCACCACCGCTTCGCCGTCGCCACGAGCCTCCTCCAGATCGCCATCGTGCTCGAGACGGTCGCTGCCGTGCTCGACCGGATGATCATGTGGTACGCCGGGCTCGCGGTCGGGGTGGTCGGCGTCGTGGCGCTCGCCAACGGGTTCCTCGGCTACCTGTGAGGCGGGAGGAGCGGGGCCCTCGATTGCAGCGTCGTGCGGCGGCGGGGGCGCCGCCACACGCGACGCGAATCTGGGATCGTGCTTCTACCGGCGCCGCACCAGCACGAGGTCACGCCGGTGGCGCGAGAAGACGTGCCCACTCCGCAGCACCTCCTCCCAGCCGCGCGGCCCGGCCCACTCCTCCCAGCGGCGCTGGTCGAGCAGGTAGTATCCGGTCCCCAGCTCCTCCGGGCGGCCGGTCGCGAGCGGCACGTGGCGGCCGACGTAGAAGATGAGGGGGATCTCCTCGTCGACCGTCAGCAGGCTCAGGCGATCGGTGGGCCTCAGGCGCTCGCGCACGGCGAGCGCGAAGGGGCGCACGGACTTCTGTGCGGCGCGCGCGGGGACGAAGACACCGAGCACGAGGATGGCCACACAGGCGGTGGCTCCCGCGGTGGCGAGCGCCGCGTGCCGCCAGCGCTCGCGCGCAAGAGCGCGGGCGGCGAGCCCGGCGGCTGCCGCGGCGGTGAGCGCGAGGCCGACGATCTCGCCCTCCCGCGCGGTGATCGCGCGCCGGTAGGCCTCGGCGTCGATCTCGTGGCGTAGGGCGACGTCGCGCAGCCCCGCCGTCGACACGAGCCCGTGACCCACCGCCAGGGCGCTCACGGCGGCGAGGAGCGCGCCGGCCGCGACGGCGAGCGCGAGCGTGCGAGCGGCACCGACGAGCTTCGTCACCGGCTCCTCCTCGCGCATGACCTCGGCGAGCCACCAGCCGACCAGGAGCGCCAGCGCGGGCCGGAGCGGCAGCAGATAGGCCGCACGCTTGAGCGGGGCGAGCGAGAAGAAGAGCCCCACCGTTGCGACCCACACGAGGGCGTACCGCCGCGGCAGCTCGCCCCGCCACGCGCGCGCGGCTGCCCAGGGGGCGACGAGCGCCCACGGCAGACCGCCGAGCACGAGCGGGCCCATGTAGTAGAGCGGTGAGCGGTACGGGAATCGGCTGCTGCCGAGCAACGCCTCGCCGTTCTCGGACAGGATCTGCTTGGCGACGAAGTCCATGCCGCGGTGCGCGTACGCGAGCCCGTACCAGCCACCCGCGAGCACGATGAAGAGGAGAACGGGCAGCGGGCGCACGAGACCGAGGACCGGCCGGAGCCGCCGCTCGCAGGCCGCGAAGGCGAGCGCCGTGAGGCCGACGAGGCCCGGACCGACGGGGCCCTTGGCGAGCATCGCGAGGGCGAGGCACACGGCGAGCACGAGTCGCGCGCCGCGCCGCGCCCCGAGCGCCTGCACGAGCGCCACCTGCGCGCCGGTGAGCGCGGCCGTGAGCGTCATGTCGACCCGCCCGTCGCCCGCCTCCGTCAGGAACTGCGGGGTCGTTGCCAGCACGAGCGCCGCGAAGGTCCCGACGTCGGCCCCGCCCCAGGCGAGGCCGGCGAGGAAGACGAGCAGCACGACGGCGGCGGCGAGGATGACGGATGGCGCGCGCAGCGTTCGCGCCGTGACCTGCCCGCCGGCGAGCCGAGAGCCGCTCGCCACGAGCCAGTGGAAGAGCGGCGGCTTGGAGGGCACCACGCTGCCGTTCCAGAGCGGAAGGATCCAGTCGCCCGTGTCGAGCATCTCGCGCGCCACCAGGGCTTCGCGCGCCTCGCCGCCCTCATAGACGTCGCTGTCGATCGCGCGCGCCCCGAGCACCACCGTGAGCGCGACGAGCGCCGCGCCCCTGAGGACGAGGGCGCGTCTCACCGGTCGCGCGGCGGCGGCCAGCCGCCCGAAAGGCACGCCACGTCCTGCGCACGCTGGCGGCCGACCCGGTCGAGGACGTGGCCCGAGACGTCGACGGCACGGACGTCGAGCCGGGCGGGCGTGACGCGGATGCGCAGGTAGTGCGTTGCCGAGACGGCGCGCGGGAAGTTCGGGTGCGGCGTGACGGGATCGAGATTCGCGCCCCCTCCGCCGCTCACCACGTGCAACGTGCGCGCCTCGCCCGCGTACGCGCAGGCCGGGACGGAGCGTTCGTAGAGGTGCTCGTGCCCGGCGAGCACGAGGTCGGCACGCCCGCGCTCGACGATCGGCTCGAGGTTGGCGCGGAGCCCGGCGACGGTGAACTTCGCGCCACCGCTGTACGGCGGCTCGTGCACGAAGACGATGCGCCACGGGCGCGCCGCGGCTGCCGCCAGATCGGCCGCGAGCCAGCCGGCGCCGGGGGCCCCGTCGCGCGCGAACTCCGGCGACGAGACCGAGACCAGATGCGCCGCGCCCCAGTCGAACGCATAGTGCGGCCCGCCGGCGTCCTCGCCGTCAGCCGCCGGCGCGAACAGGTCGCGATAGACGCTGCGCGGCTGCAGGTCGTGGTTGCCCGGCGTCGGCATGAGCGGCACGCGCCGGAGGAGGCGCCCGTAGGGCCGGAAGAACTCCGCGGCGTACTGCTGCGCCCTGCCGCTGGGATAGGCCATGTCGCCCAGGTGGACGAGGAAGGCGGGCCGTCCCGCCAGGATGCGGCGTGCGAGCGCCGCCGCCGCCCGGCTGCCGTCCCCGGTGTCGCCGACGGCGGCGAACGTGAAGGGCACGGGTCCCGCCGGGGCAGTGCGGAAGCGGACCCGCCGAGGGCGGTCGCTCGAGCCGATCCGGCACCCGTAGACGCTGGCCGGCCGGAGACCCGCGAGGCGGGCGACGCGGAGGCCGCGCGGCCCACCGGTCGAGACGACCTGCAGCGGCCGGCCGGCAGGCTCCCGGCATACGACCACGTCCGC
>Ga0209056_10008694_pt1 | contig 10410 bp, 8 predicted proteins | sample GraSoiAngelo_114_FD_185876 | JGI IMG/M metagenome (GOLD analysis project Ga0209056, IMG submission 185876) | Grasslands soil microbial communities from the Angelo Coastal Reserve, California, USA - 14_0903_13_40cm (SPAdes) (version 2) | ecosystem: Environmental > Terrestrial > Soil > Grasslands ...
GGTTGGAGACAGCAAACGAACGCTGACGCTCCCCTCCGCTCAAAGTTACTCCAGCTTCATCTTGTTCCCGCTGTTGACATTCGCGACCCGGCGCAAATGCTTGTTCGTCGGCGGCGCAGGCCGAGGCAAAACGGCAAGCGCAGTTTTGATGGGCGTCTTGGCCGGTTATCCAGTGCGCGAAGTACGCCGCGCAATGCAGCATGGACATCCGCAAATGACGATCGCCGATTTGCTCGGCAATCCGTTGCCGGCGGATTTGGTGAACGCGCAGAGCATGAACGACATCCGCATCGCGTGGCGCTCGTGGTTGTCGATGCGGGTGAAAATTGTCGATGAATACAACCGTATCCCCACGCGCACGCAAAGCGCGTTGTTGACGGTCATGGGGGACAACTACGCGGAGGTGCTGAACCATATCTACGAATGCCCGGAATCCGCGTGGTACCTGACGGCGAACGACGACCAGGGCGGCGGCACTTACCAGGTAATCGAAGCGCTGCGCGACCGCATCGACGTGATCGTACAGGCGCTGGCGTTTAACCCGCGCTTCCTCGGTGATCTGTTGGTGCGTATCGAAGAAAACATTCGACCTGAAGAGGTTGTGCCACGCGAGATTGTATTCACCGAAAAAGAGGTCGAACGTCTCGGCGAGCAGATCCTCCAGGTGGAAGTACCTGTCGAGGTGCGCCGCCGGTTGGAATTCTTCGCCAGCCAGTTCGAGCTCTTTGAAACCGCAGGCGCCCAGTTCGAATACATGACGAAAGATACCGCGCGGCTTTCCGGTATCGACTGGGGTCAGATGGTGGCAGCGGATAACGGCCGCGATCGGCTCAAGGACCTGGGATGTCAGACGCGCAACGGTTTGTCGGTGCGCAATCTGATGACTCTGCTGATTTTTGCCAAGGCGCTGACATATTTTCGGGGTAACCGAACCGTGGAGCTCGAAGACGTGCGCCAGACTCTGCCGTTCGTGTTGCACGACAAACTGCAGCCGGATCTGGATGCGCCGTTCTTCAGTCTTCCGGAGAATGCAGCGTATCGCACAGACCGTCTGGGCTGGCTGCGCCGCTTGTTCGATCTCGCCAACGACGAGTACAACCGTCTCGATCTTGATCGCAACGATGCGGTCGGCGAACTCTCCGCCGATTTTGCCAAGGGATTGGACGGTCTCAGCGAGCGCGAGACGCGTTCAAGGCTTTCCAAGATCGAGCGCTTGATCGGCGAACTCGTAAAGGGCCGCAAATTATATGGTCACCTGTACGACGATCTGCTCAAGCTTAAATATCTGCATCAGCGCTATACCAACTATCTACACTGGCTGCGCTCACAATAAATGACCATCTCTGATCCCTTGGCTCGAGTGCTCGCTGCCGGCCGGGCGCAGTTCAATGCCCGCGTCGCGGAGGCGAAACATCACTATCCGGCGCTCGACAGCATGGCCTTCGCCGCCTTCTTGCGCACGAGTGTGGATGCGGTAGTACGCTCCGTCGCCGAGGTCGCTCCAGAACGTGTGGCGCCGGTCGCCGTCGTGGCGTACGACATTGGGCTCGAGCTCGTTGGTCAAGCGCTTGCGGGTCCAGGCGCCCGCAGCGAGCTTATCGATCGCGTCTGGCAAGCGCTGGCGCCCCAATACGCGCGCCTGGTGTCGGAACAGCCGGTGGAAGTGCTCGGCGCGCTTACCAATGCAGCGGTGAATATCGGCAAGGTACCGAACGCGCGCGCCGATCAATGGATACAGGGCATGACTGATTTAGCCAAATACGCCGATTCCGTCTCATGCTTGCGAGCAATAGGGCAGATCATGGCGTGGCGCGGTGGCCTCGCGCACTTTCGCTTGGGCGCGATTCGGGTTGCTGACCAGCTGCCCGAAAACGTTGCGCTTGCCGCCGTGGGAGCAGCCGCGGGCGATAAGTGGACGTCCGTGCGCGAAAAATTCCTGGCTGACCCCTGGTGGGCGCCGGCCGTTGAAAAGCGTCGTGCGTTACAGGCTATCGAAATCGGACAGTTCACGGGTTTTGGCGGGATATTTCGCGCGCCGCCCGAAGTTCGCGCCAACGCCGAAGGTTTCTGCGTAAAGAGCTTCGATCGATTCAGTTTCCTGATCGCTGATGCCTACGGCGCGGTACTACATCCGGCCACGGCCGAAGAATTCGATGGCTCGAAGATCGACCTGCGCGCAAAAACGGCGCCGCTAAAAGGATCGAAGCTTTTGTTGGGCGGACGTCAAGTCGAGCTCGACTTGCCGGAGGACGGACTGGCCGTGACGTGCAACGAACATACCATAGCGGTCACGTCCCTCTACACCTTCACTATACGGTTGTTTCCTCTGCTATGAGCGTTTTGCGCGACGCCGAATTCCTTGCTGAGCGCTCGGCACTGATCGAGCGCTGGCGCGCGGCATGGCCGCAAGCAGTCGCAGTGTGGAGCAAGTTCACGCGGTTGCGTGATGCGCGCTTGTGCGAGAGCCGCGTGGAAGCGGCACAGGAAGGCCTGACCGGCAGCTTCGCTATGATCCGCCTCGCTGATCAAAGCGTGGTCGTGGATCTCGAAACGGTACACAGCCTCGGCCTCGACGACTACGCCGTTGAGGTTCTCGCGCATGAGATTGGCCATCACGTGCTCGCTCCGGGCAACGCCACCGATCAGTTTCGGTTGCTCGCTCGAATCCGGCGGGCATTGCCCACACTCGAGCGGCACGCGCCGATGGTTGCCAATCTCTACACCGATCTCTACATCAATGATCGATTGCAACGCCAGGCCGACTTGCGCATGGCGGATATATACAAGCGGCTGGCGCAAGCCTCGGGCGACGGGCAGGCGAAGCAAAGCGGCGTGTGGACGCTTTACATGCGGGTTTATGAAAACTTGTGGAAATTGGACAAAGGCACGCTGGGCGGCGGCAGCGCCGATGAGCGTCTTGATACCGATGCCTGGCTGGGCGCGCGATTGATCCGTGTATACGCTAATGACTGGCTGAGGGGCGCCGGAAAGTTCGCAACCCTCTTACTGCCGTATCTGGTTGAGGACACTGAAAATAAAAAGGCGCTCGACTATTTGCACGACACGAAGGATGCCGCCGAAGGATGCGAGCCGTCCGGCGCGCAGGACATCGAGGCGGATGAGATTGAAGGCGCCGTCCATCCGGCGGAAGATCCGAGCATCTCCGGTCTCGATGAACCCGTTGGCGAGGACCCTGAAGGACGAGAGAAATCGTCGAACTCTTCGGGCCAGGCACGCGAGCCTTTCGAATACGGCGAGATATTGAAAGCGGCCGGGATCAAACTGTCCGATCACGACATCGCGGTTCGCTATTACCGCGAACGGGCCTTGCCGCATATCATCCGATTCCCGACCCGCGAGATACCGGAATCGCACGAACCGCAAATGGAGGGTCTGGAGCCTTGGGACATCGGCGATCCATTAGACGAAGTTGACTGGCTGCAGAGCGTGATGCAGTCGCCTCGGCCTATTCCCGGGCTCACCACGGTGCGGCGATTATATGGCCGCGAAACGGGCCGAACCCCGGACCGGATGCCGGTCGATCTCGATATGTACGTCGACAGTTCCGGTTCCATGCCAAACCCGCAGCGGCAAACGTCGTATCTCACGCTGGCCGGCGCAATCATTGCGCTGTCGGCGTTGCGCGTCGGCTCAAGAGTGCAGGTGACGTTATGGAGCGGCAAGAACCAGGTCTTGCACACCGATGGATTCGTGCGCGACGAAGACAAAATCCTGAAGGTGCTCACGGGGTTCTACGGTGGAGGGACGTGTTTTCCGATTCATCAGCTGCGCGACACGTATGCAGGCAGGAATGCGAACAGCCGGCCCGTCCACATCCTGATGATTTCCGACGACGGCATAACGACCATGTTCGAGCGTGACGAGCGCGGCAATAGCGGATGGGATATCTCCGCCAATGCGCTCGCAACAGGCCGCGCGGGCGGGACGATGGCGTTGAACCTGCCGGCGTCGTGGGATCAAAAAAAAGCCGGGCGGAACTTGCCGGTATTCGAGGACTTGAAGCGGGCACGCCGGGAACAGGGATGGGAGATACACGCCATCGCGAAATTTGAGGATTTGCTCGAATTCGCGCGCTCGTTCAGCCGGCGCCACTATGCAGCAAAAGAAAAGGCGACCCGGGCGGAGACTCACCCATGATCGTCGTTTGGCGCGTCACCGAACGCTGCAATCGCTCATGCCCTTTCTGCGGATATGACCGAACGCTTTCCCGCTCACGGCAAGACGTGGATGAGCAGATGGTGGAACGGTTTTGTCGAGTGCTGGGCGAGTATCGACGAACGACCGGTGAACGCATCCTCTTGAGTTGGCTCGGCGGTGAACCGTTGCTTTGGCGTCCTGTGTTCGAGGTCTCGCACCGATTGCGTCAAACTTTCCAGATTGAAGTCAGCGCGACGACTAATGGCACGACGCTTCACCTGGGGCGCGTGCAGCGTCACATTCTTGAATGCTTTTCCGAGCTTACCGTGAGCGTGGACGGCTTCGCCGAATTTCACGAGCACGTGAGAGGTTGGCCTGGAGGTTGGCACCAACTTCGTGACGCGGTGCAAACGCTCGCACAGGCGCGTACTGCAATGGCGGCGCAGCTAAAACTGCGTGCCAATGTCGTGCTCATGCGCGACAATTTGACGATGTTCGCCGACTTGTGCGAAGCGCTCGCCGGATGGGGATTCGATGAGATCACCTTCAATCAACTGGGTGGACGCGATCGACCGGCATTCTTCTCCGCACACCGTTTACGGCGCCAAGATTCGCAAACCCTGTCGGCGATATTGCCCAGGCTGCGTTCAAGACTCGCTCGCCGGGGTGTGCGCTTATGTGGAAGCGGGCAGTATCTCAGAAGGATCGACGCGAGCACGCACGACATCAGTCTTGCGGTCAACGATTGTGCCCCCGGCGAGAGCTTCCTGTTCGTCGATGAGCGCGGCCGTGTCTCGCCATGTAGTTTCACGTCAGAGAATTTCGGTCTGCCGCTAAAGGCCGTTTGCTCCGTCGACGGTTTGCTCTCCTTGCCCGGGAGTTTCGCGACGGCGCGCGAGCGCAAGCCGGCGCCGGTGTGCAACGATTGTCCTTCTACCCATGTTTTTGCCAAGTTCGCCGTCTGAACGATGGAACGACAAGGCCCAATACTGGAAAAACTGACGCGACGTCTGGCCGAGACGCCGCCTGATTTTCTCGATGAACCACGGATCGGTACAACGGGTCGCGTGTTTGTTCCGGCCTTGGTGAACGATCTTTTGTCTCTGTACGGCGCTCGAGCCCCGGCTGCCGCCCTCATGCGCTTTCATGGAGCGGACGCGAAGATCGATCGAAATCGGCTTGCGCTTGCAATGATTACGGTTTGGCTGCTCGCGGATGAATGGTTTGTGTCCGTAAAAATCCCGCAAGCGGACGCGCTGCGCGTGCTCGACGAAACCGTTACCGAACTGGCTGCGGCCACGGCGGCGCATAAATTCGTGAACGACACCGATCGGCGCGAAGAGCTTGCGCGCGTGGTATTGGCGCGTCTCAACTATCGCCCGGCGCGCGAGACCATTGCGCAAGCCACAGATCGGCTCTCCAGCCTGAGCAGTACCGAGCGCCGCCGTCTGCTGGAAGCGAGTCGCGCCGCCGAGCGCCGCGCGCGTGCCATCCGCGAGGCGTTGGCCAAGAAGGCCGCCGAAGAATCGGCCGACAAGTGGACGCGCGAATGAGCGACCTCGTCACCGATCACGATCGTTACCCTACGCTTACGGAAGCGGGACGGCGCATGCTCGAATTCATGCGCGAGCATCCCGCCGCGCCCGTCTATCGCAATCAAAGCGGCAACCGCCTCACGGCGGCGGATATCGAGGCGCTGCGGATTTTTGAACGCGAAGTCCTGGAAGCCGCTGTGGGTTGGTCGCGGGGCTGCATGCCGTCTTGGGCAACAGCGTTTGTTGCGCGTACTTTTGAAGACGTTCCGTTCTATCGAGCGCTCGGCTCGCCCCCGCCGCGTTTTGAAGATCTACCAACCGTATCGCGCGCCGATTTTGCCGCCGACATCGCCCGTTTCGTTCCTGATTCGATCGCATTGGATCGGCTCATCAATTTCCGCACTACCGGTACTTCCGGCCATCCCATGCTTATCGCCTCGCACCCCATGGTTGCCGGTCGTTATCTCGCTTTTCACAAACGGGCGTTGCGAAGGTTCGGCGTTGACCTCACACACGGGGGCGGACAAGTGGGTGTCGTGCTGTTGGGCCATCAGCGCAAGTGCTTCACGTATGTGTCGGTGACGCCGACGATGGACGAATCAGGATTGGCCAAGATCAATCTGCATCCGAACGATTGGCGCGACCCCGATGACCGGGCGCGATATCTCGACGCGCTGGCGCCAGAAGTCTATGGGGGCGATCCAATTTCGTTTGCTGAGCTTCTAAACCTGCCGATCACGGCGAGGCCGCGCGCTTTGATTTCGGTCTCGATGATGTTGTCGCCCGGCTTGAGGCGACGTCTCGAGGAACGCTTCGGTTGTCCCGTGCTCGACGTCTACTCGCTCAACGAAGCAGGTCCGGTAGCCGTGTTCGATCCGGCGGTCGGCGGTCATGTCTTGTTGCAACCGATGCTCTACGTCGAAATCCTCGACAAGGCCGGGCATCCGGTGAACGTCGGCGAAAGAGGCGAAATCACGCTTACCGGTGGATTCAATTTTTGCCTGCCGTTGCTGCGTTACCGCACTGGTGATTACGCTTCGCTTTCTTTCAGCCCAGAGGCGCCAGTGCTGACCGGTCTATCCGGCCGGCCACCTGTTCGGTTTCGCACGGAAAGCGAAGAATGGATCAACAATATCGATGTCACGCATGCTCTCGGCCAGTTTCCTATTCCGCAGTTCGGTCTGCACCAGCGCGCCGATGGCACCGTCATTTTACGTCTCTCTGAAACCGCGCTGCCGCTTCTGGATGCGGCGCGCGCCGCCTTGAAACCGCTGTTCGGCGCCCAAACCATCGACGTAGAAGTCATTGCCGTCGAGGATAAAATCAACCAATACACTTCCGACCTCGAATCGAGCCAACCATGAGCCGGTGTTTTCTTGGTGCGCACAAAGTCACAATTCGGTCAAATTTGCATCAGGCTCGTGGCACGGGTGTCCCGCCGGTGGGAAGTGGGGATCTAAGCCGGTCATGGCCGAGACGGCCGTGCGCCGGTGTTTTGACGTTTCACCTGCCTGCTTTGTGCTGCCGGAGGCATTGCCAAGGTTGAAAGCGCGGGGTCGAATTCCGTTTCGACCTCCATCCTAACCTCAGCAAGTCGAAGAGCTTAAGTCCAGAAGTCGATCAGTGCCGGAGTCGTTTCCTTGGTTCCGGTGCGCCCAGGGTCGAATTTTGTCCCCGAAAGGTTGCTAATTGGAGTACAAACCTGCCGATCAAGTCTACGGGACACGGACTTTCACATGATTCGTTCTGGAGAATAAGCGCCAAGTCTCAAGTTCACGTCTAACGTGTCGGACTCGGCGGGACGATCAAGAAGAGCCCTCCGGTTCCTAAGGGTACAGGACTGCATTCTGTGCCCATTTTCAAGGGTGTCAGAGCTGAATCTGCCCTGGATAGGGAAAAAAGTAAATTGATGCACCGCCTTAAACAGATTTTAATCGTAGATGACGAAGAGACCAACAGAGAGACGCTGGCCTCAATGGTGTCTTGTTTAGGGTACGAGTCTGAATGTGCTCGGGACGGAATCGAAGCGCTGGCCAAGGTGAAGCTGGAGATAGACCTCGTACTTCTGGATGCGACGATGCCCGGAATGGACGGCTTCGAAGTGGCCAAACAAATTCGCAATAATCCGGATCTTGACGAGATCCCGATCGTTATGGTGACGGCTCTGTCCGGCAAACAGTCCCGGCTCCGTGCGGTCGAAGCGGGCGCAAATGACTTTATCTCCAAACCGGTCGACCTGACAGAACTCGGAGTCCGTCTGTCGTCTTTGCTGAAGACGAAGGAAGCCCGGGACGCGCTTAGGAGGAATCAAGCCCTCCTGGAGCAAACGGTGCGCAAGCGCACGGCCGATCTCCACCAGGCGTTGCAGGCCATGGCTGAGGCTCAACGGAGCGCCTACGACGCTCACCTCGACACCATCCAACGTCTGGCTGTGGCGGCAGAATACAAAGACGGGAACACGGCAGCTCACATTCAACGCATGAGCCACTACTGCGCCCTTATTGGCCGGAGCCTCGACTTGCCTCCAGGCGAGGTGGAGATCCTACGCTATGCCAGTCCGATGCATGATGTGGGAAAGATCGGCATTCCTGACGCCATCCTGCTGAAGGCCGGCAAGCTCAATCCGGTTGAATGGGCCATTATGAAACGCCACACTGTCATCGGCGCTTGTATCCTACACGGCTCTCTCTCGAAGCTCCTGCAAGCAGGGGAGAGCATTGCCCTTTCCCATCACGAGAAGTGGGATGGTACGGGCTACCCTTATGGGCTCGCCGGAGAAGAGATCCCGTTGTACGGGCGTATCTGTGCTGTTGCGGATGTGTTTGATGCTCTGACTACCCCGCGGCCGTACAAGGAGGCCCTCAGCAACGAACGAGCCTGCGAAGCAATGCTCAAAGGCCGTGGCTCCCACTTCGATCCCCAGATACTCGACGTCTTCTTTGAGAATCTTGAAGAGGCGCGCAAAATCCAGGATACGTGTCGCCAGGAATCCCCGATGGATGCCGAGGATATTTTGCCCCTTGATGCCACCCTTTTGGAAATTGGAGCCTGATTCTGCAGGTACGGAACCGCAGATGCACGCCGATTGACGCGGATGAATCCGACCTGACCCGCGAATCCACGAATTAACTCGAATCAGATCTTCAGCCACAGAGCCACGGAGACACAGAGACTTCTCCGTGGCTCTGTGGCCAAATCGAGGTCTGGTCGGCTCAGGCGTCCAAGCCGACACTGCTGGAGGCGCGGACACGACGCGAATCCTGGCTGGTTGATGATCATGCGATGCGGGAAACCCTTGAAAATGTCGCCGAAAGTAGCTAAAAAGATTCCTGCCTTGTGATACTGAGGCGCCGTACCCAAGTGGCTAAGGGAGAGGTCTGCAAAACCTTTATGCAGCGGTTCGAATCCGCTCGGCGCCTCCAGCCTCTTTTCAGCTAAGCTAGCCAGGTCGGCGGACATCGTTCGAAACGGGCATCACGGTCGACCGGGAGACCTGGTCATCGGCGATGATGACGGTGGCTTCATTGTTCCTAAAGGCTCTGCCCAGTCCGTCCTCGCCGCGGCCAGACAGCCTGGCGAGAAAGAAGAGGAATCCTGCGGTCGCATCGTGGCAGCCGACACATTTACGATTTCCTGGGATTTAGACAAGGCCGTACGCTCGATCCCCATCGCATCCCTTCTGGGCGACAGGGATGTGGAGCTCACCTGACGAGGCAGAAGATCGAACTCGCCGTGGTCCCGAAGAAAAGATCGCCCCGCTACTCCCGGGGGTTGTTGATGCTTTTTACCGTATAGCTCTGGCTGGCGCTGTCGAGGACGAAGATCACGACAACTCTGAGATCGGTCTCTTTTGTCGTTTTCTCGAGCCACTCCTCGGCCAGGCGGCTTCCCTGGGAGTTGAAGGAGATGTACTTCCTTCCAACCATCACCCCGTAGCCGCTTTCTCTACAGCCGAGCGCACAACGCTTTCCATGGGCAGGAAGGTCGGCTGCCGATTCCTGGTAGAAAGGAGCGCACTTCTGATCGACGAGGGTCCCTTCGACGCTCCTTTCCTCGTCACCCGGCGAGGCGGAGCTTAGCAGGACGGCAGCGAGAAGGATCGTAGTCAGCGACACTCGCTCGGCCCCCCTTATTTCTGCCCTTCTTTTCCGTAGTTCAGATAACACGACATACTTGGCGACGTACCTGATCTCACGGGGCAAGAGTTTTTCTTTCAGCGGCGCCATGTCGGTGTCGGGAATCCCTTCTCGGATCGTGTGCTCGATCTGAGAAAGCTTGCCGCCATGTTTCCACTTTCCATCGGTCAGGTCCATGGTCGGGTTCTTTGCAACCAGCTCGGTCTTCATATGACAGGTGACGCATTCCTTCTCGAAGACCTTCTGCCCCTTCTCAAGCTCGTCTTGAGTTATAGTGACCTTTTCCTCGCCCGAATCCATGACGATGTCCTGCGTTGCCCGGCCCTGGCCGGCCAGGGCCCAGGGAAGCAGTCCCGCCGCACCAATCAGAAACAGGCTGAATTTGTGTCTTTGTACCCTACCTCTCATGGGATTCCCTACCTCCCGAATGTATGGTGTCTGTCACAATTTATCATGGCTCCGCTGGAGTCCACGATTTCTGCCCTGGGACCCTGCGTGAGCCCGATCTGGCCAGGCGCATCGCACCTCCCGCGCACGAGCCTCTCGCACAAACGGCAGCCGGTGAGTCTCAGTCGGAGGCC
>Ga0209056_10008695_pt1 | contig 10409 bp, 10 predicted proteins | sample GraSoiAngelo_114_FD_185876 | JGI IMG/M metagenome (GOLD analysis project Ga0209056, IMG submission 185876) | Grasslands soil microbial communities from the Angelo Coastal Reserve, California, USA - 14_0903_13_40cm (SPAdes) (version 2) | ecosystem: Environmental > Terrestrial > Soil > Grasslands...
AGTTGCGATCCCACACCTACCCAGGCCACATTCCCACCTGGCGGCCAGCCCACCGACCACGACGGTGATGGCTTCATCAACCGCCTCGACAACTGCCCCCTCGTCTACAATCCCGGCCAGCAAGACTCCGAGCGCAACGATTTGGGCGTGCCCACCCCTGATGGCATCGGCGACGCATGCGATACGCCGGGGACCGACCCGGGCACGGATTTCATTGGCCGCCCGATCCCGCCTCGCAGCGTCGCGGGTAACGGCCCCTTCGTTCCCGATGGTCCTCGCCTCGCCTGCGTGCGGACCATTACCGTACAGATCGGCGGCCCGAACTCAGGAGTCGTCGGCGACTGCCAACCACTGCCGCCACCTCCGCCCGGTCCGGACAACGATAATTTCGTCGACGCCTCCACCATCCCCGATCTCCCGTACAACGCGGTCCAGAGCACGACCGGCGCGACGCTGGAGCCCTTCGAGCCTAACTTCACCTGCGCTCCTGTCGTCTCCAGCGTGTGGTATTCCTTCACTCCCGCCGCAGATGTAAGGGTCGACGCGGATACCTTCGGCAGCGATTACGACACGGTCCTTGCCGTCTTCACCGGGACCGGTCTTGGAGACCTGAAGAGCGTTGGCTGCAACGACCAGGCGGGCGGTAATCAGTCTCGCCTTTGGCCCCGTGCCTCTGCCTCCACCGGGTAAATCGCGCGAGTCCGGGCGAAACTGGGGTCCACCCGGACCGGCCACCTTGGCACAAGCAGCGGGCAACAATCTCGTCTTCAATGTCGCTGTATACACACCTCCCACCTGTCCTTCGAGCCCGGACTTCAGCTTCCTCGTTCCCGACCCCACGGGCGATGCCTTCGGCTACGGATCGGTGAAGCACGATATCACCCGCGTGTCCTGGCAAGGGAATGCTTCAACTTTCTGTCTCACTGTAGATTTCGCCGGTCCTGTTGCTCCCGCCGATGTTGTCTCAGCCCAGCGCCTCGTGGGATTCATCGATTTCGACACTGACGCGAATCCGGCGACGGGCTTCCCGAGCGCTCTCGATTTCTACTGCTCGAATCCCTCGGGCCTTGGCGTCGAAGCAACCCTGAGCCTGTTTGGTGTCGCCAACGGCTTCGTGACCATTTTCCCCGGCGGCATTCAGGTACCCGTCAACTTCGCCGAGAAATCCTTTACGTTGATCATTCCCGTCTCGGCTCTTGGGGGCGATACGTCATTCAACTTCGCCATGGTGCTTGGCACCCTCGCCGAGCCCACCGATTGCGCTCCCAATAGCGGAAGCTACCCGTCAGTGCCTCCCGATGCGGATGGCGATCACGTTCCGGATTTCGCCGACAACTGCCCTACAACGGCAAACACCGATCAACTTGACAGTGACCAGGACGGCAAGGGTGATGTCTGCGATCCGACGCCCATTCATGACCTGGCCGTCAAAGGCGTCAATCCTTCCAACGTAACCCTCCGCCTCACGCCTGTGGGGACAGCAACAATGGGAGTCAACATCACCGTCGCGAACCTGGTGAACCACCCCGAAACTCTGTCGCTGCATGTCGACGTCAGCGGAGTGCCGGCTGGCTGCGAAGTCTCAAGCGGAGGCGGCGATACGTCCGCGTCCATTCGCAGGCTTGGCAGAAGCACTTATCACCTTCGAGTGTCGATCACCTGCGGGCCGGGCCTCGTCGCGCCGGGGAACTATGGCCTCACCGTCACGGCCTCCGTGACACATACCGGGGAAGGTGTAGAGCAAAATACGTCGAACAACTCCGGGAGCGGCACGACAACACTGCGTATAAGGTAAGCCCCGCCGCTAGCACGCCGCGGCGGACCCGCCGCACCGCTTCGCTCGACATCACCGACATCACGAAGCTGCGCGGCCTCCTCGGGCAGCGCTGCACCCCGATCCCCGCGCCTCTGCGCACCATCCTTGACACGAAGCGCACCCGCATCCATAAGTAGACGCGTAGCGTCGTCTTCTTACGGTCGAGGTGTCGCATGCCGTCAACCAGGACATACGCCCCGCCAGCTACACCTATCCGTCTTCTGATTGACGGCGAATGGGTCGGCCCAGCAATAGATACGTGACCAAGGGATCCTTGGATGGAGAGTCGAACCCCTCTCGGTCGAGCTGTGCAATCTTCGGTTGACTACGGCCAAATGCCTCCGTCGCACGCAGAAGATCACGGCGGCGGAACCTCCCTGCGCGACGTCATCCTCGGTGGACAAGACGGGCTCGTGAACATGCTCGGCATCGCTCTTGGTGTCGTGTCCGCCGGCGGGTCAACCCACGTTCTCATCGCCACAGGGCTCGCAGCGTCCGTGACCGAATCGATCTCCATGGGCGCCGTCGCGTACACTTCGTTCGGGTCTGTCCGCGACTTTTACCTCGCGCAGCGCCGGCGCGAAGAAGAAGAGATTGAATCCGCGCCTGATGTCGAGCGACAGGAGATCCGCGATATCTATGCGGCGAAAGGATTCGAGGGCCAGCTTCTCGAAGATGTAGTCAGCACGATCGCTGCGAACCGCGACACCTGGGTAGAGACGATGATGGCCGAAGAGCTCCACCTGCAGTCCGTCGAACAGCGGTCGCTGCTCCAGAGCGCGGCGGTCGTCACCGTCTCCACCATGATCGGCCATTTGGTACCGCTTGCGCCGTTTACGGTGCTCTCTCAGACTCCCGCCATGGTTGTGGCGATTGCCTTGAGCGCGATTGCGCTCTTCGCCGTGGGTGTCTATTCAGCGAAGACGCTCGTCGGGGATTGGCGCAAGAGCGGCGCGCAGATGTTAGTGATCGGCCTCGGCGCCGCAGCCATCGGTTTCCTGATCGGCAGCCTATTTCACACGGCTGGTGGATAATCAAGTCTCTCAGCTCCCGTACGATGGACACGTGCCTACGGCGCCAAGCGCTACATCGGGATACACGACGATAACTATTCCCGGTCCTCCAGAGGTGGCACCCGATCCTCACTGCTTTAAGCCGGGCAGCCGCGCTTCCCGAACCGCTAAGCGCTGGCGCCGAAGACGGTGACCCCCAAAAGCGACGTCAAACGGGCCGCGCACCGCCCGCTACAACGTCGCCACCGACCCGGCGGACGGCTTCGTCGACATCACCGACATCACGAAGGTGACAGGCCTCTTCGGGCAACGCTGCACGCCCTGACCGCGGCGGCGTTCACGGGCGGCGCGTCCGCAACGCCTTAACCGCCACCACTCCTGTTACCGCAGCAGCCCCGGCCAGCGCGTCAGCGCCCGCCCTCTGGGTGAGGCGCTGGTTTGCCGCCGGCTTTCTTTACCGATTATTAACCAAAGTTAAGAAACGGTTAACCAACCATTCACCGAATGAGGAGTAGTGTGAGGGCAACCGGAAGGAACAGGAGTGACAAGGCTCGAGGAATGGCTTTTCGGAAAATCATCGACAGGGTGCTCGGGCGCCCGGGCGCCTTTGATGTGGATGCAGTGACGAGCGTGCTGAGAGGGAGAAGCCAGCCAAAGCAAACGGAGATATTCCGAGGCTTCAACTCTCCACCGGTCGATGCGACCACCGTAGCGAAAGCGCCTCCGCCTGCTGCAAACGACAACTCCGCCACAAAAGAGAAGCGCGGCACAAAAACGAAGCGGAAGAGAACAGACATACCGGCGCCGGACCGATTCTAGTCGCTGGTACTGGCCTTCCGCGAAGGACTCAACGGAATTGCCGGCGATGGCATTACCAGCAATTTGCGCGGGCCGAAAAACTGGGGGGATGGGGTTTGATTGACAAACGGAACTTAGACAATGGCGGGCAGGCGCTGGTCGTCTTTGTACTGGCTCTCACGGTAATTCTCGGCTTCGTCGCCATGACAGTTGACCTCGGACTCTTTTACGAGGACAGGCGGCATCTACAAAACACTGCTGATGCTGCCGCGCTCGCCGGGGTGGTCGAGCTCCCTCTTAACCCTGTAGCGGCCAAACAGAAGGCGCAGGACTGGGCTGCCAATAACGGAGTGCCGGCATCCCAGATAAAGAAGATCGAAATACGGACAAGCGAAGTCCCGAACGATACCCTCTATGTGGAACTCGAGAAGCAGTTCAGCTGGGTCTTCGGAGGTGCGCTAGGCTTGAGCACCGACCCCGTCTCGGCCGGCGCCGCCGCGCAGATCCGCTCGCTGCGCGGAACCAGCAACCTTATGCCCTGGGCTATCATGATGGGCGATTCCGCCTGCCTTGATTCGAACAACAACCCTATCTCGGGCGCGAACTGCACCGTCAAGCTCGGCTCAGGCGCCAGCGCCATCGGCGGCTGGTACGGAGCTCTCGATTTGGACGGTGCCGGCGGTGGCAGCACCGAATACCAGTCAAGAATTATCGACGGCACGGCTGCTACGAAGTACTGCTCAGTTGGCCAAACCGACCCAGACTGCCAATCGTTCGTGGTAGACGCCTTGCCCGGCAACAAGGTAGGCGGCACCGATTACGGCATCAACCAACGTCTGCTCAATGAACCCAAGTGTGACACCAATGGCAACCGCATCGATGACTTCGGCGAGGTATTCGCGACCGGGCAAAATGGTTTCGCCCAATATGCCGTTCTCTGCCCGCAGAGCCCACGTTACATCATCGTTCCGATCGTTATGCCCAACGAGGTTCCGGTGAAGACCGTCACCATTAAGGGTTGGGCGGTCGCGTATCTGAAGAGCTACAGCTGCGTTGGCGCTGTCAACTGCACCGGCGGCAAGGGCCATTGGGAAGTACAGGTGACCATGGTTGACGCCGTCTACTCCGGATCGCCGTACCTGGTCGGTCCCTTCAATCCCCTGAGCAGTATCGCGATGCGCCGGCTCATCGAGTAATCCCTCGGGCATAGCATTTCGACGAATCCCCGGCTAGTCGAGCGTTAGTCCAGGTTGAGAGAAGCGCAGTCAGCCGACTGACTGCTCGACTCCATTGTGCTTCCCTGAAAGCCCCGCCCGGCCTCCCTGGGCGGGCTTTCTCTTTGCAGCGCCGCCGCGACGGCCGCTCAGTCCGGCACACGGCCGCGCGCGACGAAAGTACAGCAGTCGAGCGTTAAACATAACTGAGGGGACAACGGTGGTCGCCTCTGACTGCCGATACGCCCTTCCTAAGGTTCCAGAAGACCCGTCCGCACCACACCGGACGGGTCTTCTGTCTCTACCCCTAAGGGAAACATCGCGAGATTAGCCGCCGTTCCGCCGGCCGAAGCCGACTCACGCTTCTCTGCTCCAAGCCCCGACTTGAGTCACGCTCGTGCACTTGGCTTCTTTACCAATTATTAACCATCGTTAAGAAGTGGTTAACCGCCGTGTTCACCCGCGGCGAGTAGTCTGGAGGCAGCCGAAGGAAGGTCGCGCAATGAGTCTTCAGAAAATCATCAGCAGAGTGCTCGGTCGCCCGGGCGCCTTTGATGTCGACGTGGTGACGAGCGTACTAAAGGGGAGACGCCTGCCAGGGCGAAAGACCATCTTCAAGGGCTTCCAGTCTCCTCCCGGGCGCTTTTAAGTGTCGAGCCTTTCTCGTGGATTGGCGTCGTCGCCGTTCATGAAAGTTGCGCTCGCAGTTCTCCTTATTAGCCTCGCTCTCATTGATGCGCGAGGCGCGCAGGCATCCTCATCGTCGACGGTTGAGGGGACCAAGGAAGCGTCGGCGACGTTCGACACGCAGCTGGATGGCATCCGCAATTCGGTCGAGATCTCCGTAGCGGAAACCGATTTGACGACAGCCGAAGGCACCGAGCGCGGCCTTCACGCCAACATCGAGATCCTTCAGGCCGACTCGCGGCGCGGCGATACCCGGATCGTTGACGTAGCAGGCGGGGTGGACACGCAGCCCGGAGGCTTTCAGCTAAAAGACGACTTGTCGACTGCTTCGCTCCACGTCACGATTCCTGTCTGCGGCGCGAAACTATTGCATAACGGCCGCCTCAAGCAGCGAGCCTTCCGTGACTGCTTTGATCTGCGCGTGGACCTGCAATGGACAGGCACCGGCGAAATCGTGTCCAACAGCGGTACCGATGATTATCCCGCGGGCGACTGTACCGTCCACGTAATCTCAAGCTATAGCCGCCGCGCATCTCTCGTGACTGGCACGATTTCCGCCGGCGCCATCAACTTTACCCCCGGCGATTCGATGACATCGTCAATCGGCACAACCAGCCGCAGCACGGCGGCCACCTGCCCGGACTAGTACAGCCGTCCACGGCAAAATCGAACGCCGTCACCCGGACGCCTCCGTCGAGATCACCGACATCACGGAGTTGACCGGCCTCTTCGGCCAGCGCTGCCCGCCCTGATCGCGGCCCTCAGCTCCTAACGACGTCCGCCCGTTCGCGGCAGCGCCGCCGGTCGGCGGCTACTCGGTCAAACCGGACGGTGCGCGGAGACGGCCGGCTCTTCCGCTAGGCGGCTTCGACCGGGACGGTCAGTTCGACAACGAAGCCCTGTGCCACGCTTCCCGTCACTTTGCCGAGCTGATGGACCCCGCCGTCGTCGCCGAAGACGTTGTCGGAGGTTAGTGAGACCTGACTTAGGTTTCTGACGCTCTGGCTGTAGCCGTCAGTCTCGAACACCGTGGCGCAGGCATCTTGGGGCAAAGCGATCTGCGAGGTCGCGATGGTGTTCGCCGAGTTGGTCGCCGTATCGACGCTCGGATAGACCTCGAAGTGAATGTGGGGCCAACGGCCTGAGTAGCACGCCGGGAAGATACTCGAGAACGTCACTAAGCCCGCGCCATCAGTCACCTGGACCCCGCGCAGGTAGTTCTCGTTCGTCACTCCCTGTGAGTAGAGCGAGTACCTCCCCTCGCGGTCACAGTGCCAGACATACACCGCGGCGCCTGCCAGTCGCGCGCACCCCTTGGCCTTGTCCTCTACCAGCATCTTGATTGTTAGCGGGACGCCCTCTGCGACGCCCGACGCCGAGCCGAAGCTGGAGCGGAGGTCACTGCGGACGATGCCGCTCTCAGCGAGGACATTCGGCCCGTTGGACCCATCGCCCGGGAAAGGCCCGGCCGTCTCCTCGGGGATGGTGTCGCAAGTCGCGTTTGCGGCGGTGGTCGCCGTGGCGGGAACCGCAGTGGCCGTACGGGTACCTGGGGTCGCGCTGCTTGCTTGCGTGGTTTGCTGGGCGGCCGGCTTGTTGTCGTCGCCACAGCCGAACACGGCCAACAGCCCAGCCCCGAGGCCAGCAGAGCCGATAAGCTTGATCACTCGCCGCCGGTCCATTAATCGCCGCCCTTCGATGATCCCCAGCGGAGTCATTCGCTGCCGAAGGTCACTCAGCGTCGCTAGATCGAACGCTAGACCTCTGTCGTGATTGGGTGCTAATTCGTCCATACGCATCGTCTCCATCCTGGTGCTGAATTCTAGCCCGTCAATACATTATCGATGGCGCCGGCGCTTACAGGCTCGTTGCAAAGGGACCGATTCGACCTCCCTATCTCCGACCCGTTTGCTTGGGTCAAGACTATGAGGCGAAGATTAAGGGGGATTTGAAGAACGATTAGACTTCGTCAATCGGGGCGCGCGAGACAGCCAAACTTCTCGGCTGGCGTGGCCCTTCACATTCCGATTAGCTGGAGCGACTCTCCTAACGAGACAGGGGACGTCACCGAGACTCTGCATTGTTGCCCGACGCCTTGCTTGCGCTGCATGTGCTCTCCGCGGTTGAACAGTAAAAGTTGCGTACGCCTTCTTCTCCCAGTGAACCAGGCCCCTTGGCTGCGGGTGGTCATAGAGCATCTCGAACGAAACGCAACTTACTGGATCACGATGGTCGCCTCCGCCGACTTGCCACCGCATGTCACCAGCACCTTACCGTTCCCCAGTGGTTGGGTCTGCTGGGAAATTAGCCAAGTCCAGGTCACCGTTCCATTGGCATCTGCGGTCTTAGGATCGAGTCCGGTCGCTGTGCTTGTCTTGCCCGAAGGGTGGGTGTAGACGATGGAGCAAGACGCCCCAGGAGATGTCTGCACCTTGATAATGGCGTTCTGGCCCGCCGAGACCGGAGACGTGAGCGAGGCTATACTCGTCGCGCCTGGCGATCCGCTGGTGCCGGTGCTGTCCGGCGGCTCCACAGTAAAAGTGGCGTAGGGCTTTTTCTCCCAGTGCGTCAGGTTCTTTTCCACGATGTTGTCCACGAAGACATAGTTGCCCTCAGTCATGGCGATCGTGACGGTCTGCTTCTGTCCCACCGGTAACACTTTGCTTTCGCCCGGCGATGTGATCCCGCTGGCGTCCTCATTGAGCGAATTGTCCTTCAGCGTCGGCAGAGAGTCCGGCGCAATGTCCGTTTTCAGAATTATGAACTCGTGACTTTGCGCCGGGCCGGTATTCTCGATGTTGAACGTGACCGCCCCGGCTTTGGCGCTCTTCACGCTCGTGGTGATAGACCATTCGGCCAGCGTCACATCAACGGTTCCCGATGAAGGGCCCGTGGGAACGGTGTCTGTGCTATCCGAGGCGGCGTTTCCTCCGGAATCCTCCTCTAGAGACGCCGCGGACGGAGTCTTTGCCAGGCCGGTTGCGGACGCTATGCCCATCGCGGAGCCGGTCACGGCAATAGCAACCACGATGCCGGCCCATCCGAGGAGGCGCTTGCGGTTCTTCAATTCAACTTCGCTCCTTGAAAGTCATAGTCGGATCGTTCACTCCGCTGATTCGGGCTCTGCGAAGGTCTTGATTCGCGGGGGGGCCCTTCCCACTTATATGACCGGGTTCGTCCGTCTTCGTTATCACCAGGTAAACGACGAGAGCCAAGATGGCAAGAAGGAAGATGAAACTCGTCTGGTCTGTGCCCAATCCAAGACCGCCATCGATTGTGTCCTGGGACATATAGTCGCCGATCGATGCCCCAAGTGGGCGAGTTATCACGTAGGCGCCCCAAAATGCTGTTACAGCGTTCAGGTCCAATCCGAAGTGAGCGATTGCAATAACCGAGATAATGCCGGCAAAGAGAATCAATGAGTTCAGATAACCAAGGTTAAATTTCTCTGCGACAAGATCGCCGGCCGCTGTACCCAGCGCAAACGTGAACAGAATAGCCAGCCAGTAAAATGCCTCACGTCGGAAGGTAAAGATGCTATGGATGGAAAGCGTCCGCTCAACCAAGTACCAGACCAGGAAGACCAGGGCGAGCACGACCGTGAAAATGGCGGTGGTTATTTCGAGGGCTACTCCAAAGTCGTCCGTGAGTTTGTCGGTAATGAGGGTCCCAAAGACGCTAATCAGAACGACAGCGACCCAGTAGATGGCGGCGTTGTATCTTCTCGTGGCGAACTGGACGGCCAAAGCGGCCACAAGTAACGCGCCGACGAAGTACAGCGTGTTGCTTCCGAAGCCCAGATCAACGTTCAAGTAGTCAGCGAAGGTCTCGCCGACTGTGGTGCAGAGGACCTTGATGATCCAGAAGTAGATAGTGATTTCCGGCACCTTGTTCAGCATCGGCCTCGTCCGCCAGTCGGTGGCGCTGGCTATCGCACTGCGCAACATGCTCAGGTCTCCTCGTTGGTGGGCTAGCGATCAGTTGGGAGATGGCGGAAAGTCTTGTGCCCCGGTCCGCCGCACCTCATCGGCTAAAAGTAACAATTGGCCGTTAAGCTCGGAATGAAATTAGCGTGAGAATCTTCCGAAATTCGAGTGAAAGATGACGCCGGCGGTTTACGGTTCTCTCGTCGGCCCCTTGGAATCTTCGCGATCCACTATCTTGGGAGCCCCCCTGCCTCGTCGAGCAGTGCTGCGCTCGTTTACGCAGACGTTGCAGCCAGGCAAAATGAGGCAGCAGGGGGCCGTTTTGGACCAGCAGCAACCTGTTATACTGATGGCCTGTCGGTGATTGCGATCCGCAAACTTGCGAGTCGCTAAATCAGCTGGGGCCTTTTGGGATTTAGCTTCGCCCCGACGCTAAACCCGCCTGTCCTCTGACTGTTCTGGAGTCAGCCGAACTGGGGCTCCCTGGGGGACACATGGCGGAACTTCACGACGGCCAAATTGATGAGCTTGACGGTCGCTTAGCTGCGGCGCTTGCTCGCAATGACGACGAAGAGGTCCGCAAGCTCCTTTCAGAGATCGGGAAAGCCGAATTCGATGCAAGTGCGCCCAAGAAGCGCATCCGGCCGGCGCCCGTCGATGGTGACGGACCGTCGTAGCGGAGACGGGCAGGCGTAAATGGACAAGCTTTCGGCCTACCTGGTGCTCGAACCCTGCTCTTCCACGAGTTGGGTGATTTCGATCGGGTCGTAAGGCTCGCTCACGAACGCATCCGCCGCGTGTCCCGGCGGTTCATTGTAAGCGCTCACTAGCGCCACAGCCGGCTCCGCGAAGGAAGTTTCATTGCCCTTTAATCTGTGGTTTGCTGTAGTTTCATGCACGCGCTGCGGGCGCGGGCCAATATTAGGAGAGTCCAGACCCTCCCTTGGGCAGCAGG
>Ga0209056_10008696_pt1 | contig 10409 bp, 8 predicted proteins | sample GraSoiAngelo_114_FD_185876 | JGI IMG/M metagenome (GOLD analysis project Ga0209056, IMG submission 185876) | Grasslands soil microbial communities from the Angelo Coastal Reserve, California, USA - 14_0903_13_40cm (SPAdes) (version 2) | ecosystem: Environmental > Terrestrial > Soil > Grasslands ...
AACGCAGGGTACGGCCGGCACGGCGAATTCGCACGCGGGCAGCACGGGCTCGGCCGGTCTCGGGACCAGCCAGGAAACCTCTGGCACGGCCGGGACCGCGAATTCGCACGTTGGCAGCACTGGATCCGCGGGCCTCGGCACCAGCCAGGAAACCTCTGGCACCACCGGAACCGCTAACTCGCATGTCGGTAGCACCGGCTCAGCCGGATTGGGCACCAGCCAGGAGACGTCGGGCACGAGCGGAACCGCTGGATCGCACGCGGGTAGCCAGGGATCGGCGGCTGGCACCGAAACTGAAACGGCCGGAACCGCGGGCAGCCAGAATTCGCACGTCGGAAGCACCGGCTCGGCAGGCCTCGGCACCAGCCAGGAAACGCAGGGCACCGCGGGCACTGCAAACTCCCACGTCGGCAGCACAGGCTCAGCCGGGCTGGGGACCAGCCAGGAAACCTCTGGCACCGCTGGCACCGCTAATTCCCACGTGGGGAGTACCGGGTCGGCGGGCCTCGGCACCAGCCAGGAGACGTCGGGCACAAGCGGCACCGCGGGATCGCATGCCGGCAGTCAAGGATCGGCGGCTGGCACCGAAAATGAAACGGCGGGGACGACCGGGTCAGCCGGTTCACACGCCGGCAGCGGCGGTTCGGTGGGCGGAACGCAAGTCGAGACGACTGGAACGGCGGGAACCGCGGGATCGCATGCCGGCAGTCAAGGATCAGCGGCTCAGGGCGGGACGGCGGCAGAATCCACTACGGCGGCCGCGAACCAGGGGCAGCAAGGTGCAGCGGCCCAACTGGCCAACACAGGCGCTAGCCCAATACCCACGGCAGAAACTGGGCTTGGCGCACTGCTCGCGCTCCTTGGGCTCGCACTCCTGCGGCCGAGGGAGATCATTCGGCGCCTCATCCGATAGTCGACGCCGCAACAACGAGACCGCCGGGCTAATACCCGGCGGTTTCTTTTTGTGGGAGGCCGTTTGAAAAACAGACCATGCGCGTTATCAGATGATGTATACGACAGATTGACAGCACTGGACCAAGGGTCTACGCTGATAAGCAAGCCGAATCTCGACAAATAGGGATTGGCGTTTCACAATTCGTGGTGGGGTGGCCGTTAATTTCGGGTGCTGGAGGGAAGTGAATTGGCTACAACGGCGACGGCAATACCTATTCCTCTGTACGAGGACGACTCAGACGCTCTTATTTCGAAGTCGACCTGGCCGCTAAAGCTCTCGGGCTTGGTTTTCGCAGGTCTTCTCCTTATCGGGCGATCGGCTAGCTATGGCAACGTCACCTGGACTCCAACCTATCATCCAGCTGCCTCACCGCTGATCGTCCAGACCAGCAGTCAGCCCCGCCCGGTCCCGGCAATCCCAAATGTACATACCGCGGATCCAGCGGCTCTGAGCAAGCCCAGCACAGCCGAAGAGGTGGTCGCCTTCAGCGCGGGCAACGCTGCGGGCGGATCAGAGGGCAGCTCTGGCTCGTCCGGTGCCAAGGGCGGCAGCGGGGTAAATCAGAACGGACATGGATCCATCAATCCGGGCCAGCGCGAAGTGACAGAGTGCAATTCCGACAGCAACGGCGACATCAACAGTAAGGACCACACCGGGGCCAAGGGCAACGGCGGTGGAGGCGACGACAAGAAGGTAAAAGCCTGCGGTAACGAGAAGGCAAGTCACGGCTCGGCCGGCAGTGCCGCTGGAACTGCCCCGGCGAGCGAGAGCGCCGGCACGGCGGGCAGCGCCGCTTCGCACGCCAGCGCCAAGGGCAGCAGCGGATCGGCCGCGAAGGGTACCGCCCCAGCTAATGAGACGGCTGGAACGGCCGGTAGCGCCGGCTCGCACGCCAGCGCCAAAGGCAGCAGCGGATCGGCCGCGAAGGGTACCGCAGCCGGGAATGAGACGGCTGGAACGGCCGGTAGCGCCGGTTCGCACGCCAGCGCCAAGGGCAGCAGCGGCTCCGCCGCGAAGGGCACGGCACCGGGTAATGAGACGGCTGGGACGGCCGGTAGCGCCGGCTCGCACGCCAGCGCCAAGGGCAGCAACGGCTCAGCCGCTAAAGGCACGGCCGCCGGCCAGGAAACATCCGGCTCGGCCGGTAGCGCGGGATCGCACGCCGCCGGTTCGACGACCGGCCAGTCGGCCGGCTCGGCCGCGAGCGTCTCGGCACCTAATTCAGCGCCTTCTGGTCAGACAGTCCAGCAGACAACCGGCTCTGCTCCAAGCGCGGCTTCCAACCAGGCATCGACGCCGAGCGCGCAGACTACGGGTTCGGTAGCTAGCGCGGCCTCCAACCAGGCATCGACGCCAAGTGCCCAGACCACCGGTTCGGTTGCCAGCGCGGCCTCCAACCAGGCATCGACACCAAGCGCGCAGACTACGGGTTCGGTGGCCAGCGCGGCCTCCAACCAGGCATCGACGCCAAGCGCCCAGACCACGGGTTCGGTGGCCAGCGCGGCCTCCAACCAGGCATCGACGCCCAGCGTAGGCGCTGGCGGTACCGTCAACGAGACCACCGCCTCAGCGGGTGGGGGTGCCGGCGGAACGGTGACTGAGACCGCAGGGTCTGTAGCTGCTGGTGGCGGCGGTGCTGGCGGCGCAGCGGCTGGACAGGCCGGTACCCTGGCGAACACCGGTGGTGGACATCCGTCCATTGGACCGACGCAAGCCCAGACGCCGCCGGCAGCTCAGGGCGCTCTCGCCTTCGCCCTATTCGCACTGCTTGGCTGGGTCGTGCTCAAGCGAAAGGAGTTGCTCAGTCGGTTTATCCGATAGGGGCGATGAAAGACCGTCGGGTTGCAGTGCAGCCCGACGGTTTTTCTTGTGGGCGGCTGGAATGCAGAAACCCGTAAGCTGTGGAGTGGCCTCCAGATGAGCGTCACCTATTCGCAGATCAAAGAGGTCACCGAGCCGGAAGCGATGGGGGCATTCCTGGCCACGCACGTAATCCAACCCGTCCTGCCGGCGGTGCAGGTCAAAAAGGTAAAGACCAAGGAAGGTCGGCGATTCGAGGCGCCCCGCATCCTTTGGAATGTGTACGAAGCGCAGCTGGAACTGCCTGGGGGCATAGAGTCCCGGGCCCTCTTCTGGACCAAAGCATTTTTCCGCGACGACGATTGCGAAGCGTACCGCCACCGCATCGAGCCGACCCTCAGCTCCCAAAACGGTAACCCCTTGGATCCGCGGGGGCACGCCCGCTTCTTTCCAGACCTGAATCTCTTTCTGTTTCTTTTCCCGACGGACCCCATCTTTCCCGCCTTACCCACCGTCTACGACGGCGACTCGGTGCGCCCCATTCTTGAGCCGACCTGGCAGCATCTGCGACCCGAGGCAAGAGTTGGTTCCGTGACGCCGGTACGCGTGAAGTATCTTCCGGAAATCTCCTGCATCATTCGCTACGAGGGGGACCTTGGTGAAGAGCGGCCGCTAAACGTGTACGGAAAAGTCCAGCACAGTCGCCGCGGAAAACTGACCTATGACGTGATGAAAGCGCTCTGGGATCTCCCTGCCCGCGCAAGTGGCGAGCTTGTTCTGTCTGAGCCGCTGGCGTATCACCCCAAGTACGACTTGCTGTTGCAATCGGAGGTTTTAGGCGAGGAGATCGAGGGCGATCGCGGTTCGGACGTTTTCCTGGCGCAATGTGAAGCGGCGGGGCGGACCATCGGACACATTCACAGCTCCGGCATCACCGCTGGCACCCCGCATACGGTGGATGTGGAAATCGATCGCCTTCTGAACCGCCTTGAGGAATTCAAAATGTCGTCGCCCACTGTCTACCTGGCGCTGCGCGATCTCCTCAAGCAAATCAGCGCCAAAGCTGACCGTGTGCCGCCGGAGGCACCCGTCCCCTCCCACGGGGACTACAAATACAACCAGTTTCTGTACGACGGGACCCACTTCGGCCTTATCGATGTGGAGTACTTTGTCCAGGCAGAGCCCAGTTTTGACCTGGGCAAGTACTGCGGGCATCTGGCGCCATCGGTGCCAAAAGATTGGTCAGACACGGCGGTGGCTGCGGAAGCTCGGCGGATTTTCCTCGACGCCTATCTGGCCGTCTGCCCGGATTACCTGGGGGCGCGCTTCCCTCTATATGAGGCCTTGTCGCTGGCCACCCGAGCCCTGGTGGTGACCTGGTCCCAGAGCCGTAACTGGGAATATACCGCCCGGACCTTGATTGCCCTCGCCTACGAGCGGCTCAAGACTCGCTGGGGCGAGTAGCGGCTCGACTGGTCGGCCAGAGATCGTCGCATTGCTAGCATGGATGCTCCCGAGGCCCCCATCGTCTAGCGGCTAGGACACGGCCCTTTCAAGGCCGGAACGGCGGTTCGATTCCGCCTGGGGGTACGAATACCGCTTGCCGGGAACGAACCAACCAATTGTGACGGCGCCGAGGTTGTGCAGTCACGCCGACGAATTTACTGCGCCGAATGCGCTGCCTGTCGGGGATCTGCAGGTATTGTGGCTGGGGACGATGCGACGTGACATTCTCCTCGCTCTCTTAGCGTTAGCGAGGCTCTGGCTCTTCGGCAGCGTGGCCCTATTCTTCGCCGGAGTTTGGGCGCAGAACGCACTTCTCGCCCTTCTTGGGGTGGGACTCTACGCTGCCTGGATAGTGGCGCAAGTCGCGTTGGGTATCTTCGCGTCAACGCGTGACGCCGGTCGGCAGTTCGCCTCCCGCTCCGCCGTCGGAGAAGAGGATGACGACTGGGGTGGAATCCTCTAATGGTTCAGGCCGAGCCACATGAGCCCGGCCCGCGCGAAAGGCGCGGGGCGGATACCGCGCTAGGTCGCCGACCAGCCGCGTCGCCTCGTCGACCAGGGTCCCAAATCACCGCGTCGAAGCGTCCCAGCAGCCCGTAGGCCGAGAAGCCTGATGAGCCGCACGGCACGTCAAAAGTGCCGGCAAGGCTGCCAAATGCCAGGCGTTGTTCCGTTGTGCGTGTGGTGGTCGCGGCCGTCATGGCATTGATCGCGTCATCCTGTATCCCGGCCCCGATCCACGAGGACTGCATCGGCAGCTCGGGTTGCGGATACGCCAGCGTCCGAGTCAGCGAGCAGAACATGGCGGTGACCGGAGCCGACAAGCAGTCGTTTTCGGACGGTCACGGTAGCTGCCAGACGTATCAGAGCACCGAGGGCCTGAACAACGAGATCAGGCACGTAAAAGTTTTTGTTCTCCAACTCTGGGTGCCGGCCTCATCCCCCCACTACAAGCTGGTATTGAGGGTGAGCGGCTATCCCGGTCCGGGGACGTTCTCCAGCGATCTCAATCAGCAGCTCAAGTACGACCCCGCCAAGGGGGGAATCGTCCTTGGCGACGTCTACCTGGTACCGGCTCCGGACCGTCTCGCTCAGACGAAAACCGTGACCCTGACGGTCGACGACGGCGAAACGTCGGGCGCATTGCGAATCGAGTTGCCCGATCGCACATTGAGCGGCACATGGACCTGTCTCCCGGAAGCGACGCCGTAACACGGGGGTTTAGGTCGTCGCTAAAGCTGGTACACTACCAGCGACCTCATTAGATAACAGGTCGCCCGCTCTCGGTTCTCCTCCCCGTCTTAGAACGGTGTCCTGAAGATCGCGGCAATCAAAAGAAAGGTAGAGGGGACCGAGGAGTATCCCTCTTGACCGCAACGTTTGCTGACCTGGGCCTGAGTGCCCGCCTACTCACCGCGCTCGCCCGCAATTCGATCGACACTCCCGTGACCGTCCAGCTCGAGGCCATCCCGCCGCTGCGGCTCGGCCGCGACGTCGTCATCCAGGCGCCCACCGGGTCCGGGAAGACGCTGGCCTTCATCCTCCCGCTTGTGGAACGGCTGCTGGCGGTGAACGGGCCGGGGCCGCGCGCTCTTGTCGTCACGCCGACCCGTGAGCTGGCGATTCAGGTGGAGCGTGTCTTCCAATCGCTCAGCACCGGGCTGAAATCCGCGCTGGTCTACGGCGGTGTCGGCTACGTCACCCAGGAGCAGGCATTACGGAATGGCGTCGACCTCGTGATTGGCACTCCCGGCCGCATCCTCGACATGGTGTCTCGTCGCCGGCTGTCCCTGAGCCGTGTCCAGCTTCTGGTCCTCGATGAGGGTGATGAGATGCTGGATGCCGGGTTCGCGCCAGATGTCGAGCGGATTATCGAACTGACCTACGAACCCCAGATCGTCCTGGCCTCGGCCACGATGCCTGACTGGGTCACGCGCATGATCCAACGGCACCTCGATAACCCGGTCCGGATTTCGATCGCCGCCCCCGCCGAGGACGCGCTCGAGCACGGGCTGCTTCGAGTCGCTCGTCCCGAAAAGCTCCGGACATTGAGCCGGCTGCTTCGCAACCATCGGGGTTCAGCCATCGTCTTTGGTCGGACCAAATATGGTGTGCGCAAGTTGAGCCGCGAGCTCCGCAACCTGGGCCACGACAGCGCGGACCTGCAGGGCAATCTGTCCCAGAACGTTCGTGATCGCACCATGGATGCCTTTCGTGGGCTCCGCACGAATGTCCTGGTGGCAACCAACGTGGCGGCCCGCGGCCTCGACATCAGCCATGTGGACCTGGTGATCAACTACGACCTGCCTGACTCTCCGCAGTGGCTGACTCACCGCGTCGGGCGGACCGCGCGCATGGGCGTCAAAGGCCGGGCGCTGACGTTTCTCACCCCCGAGGACGAGCCGGCCTGGCGCATGCTGCGCCGCCAGGGTGCGCCCGCGCTGCCGGAGGTTGACGTCAAGCACCTGCTGACCGAGGGCGACTGGCGCTATGTTGCCGCGTCGCTCGTCGAAGCTCATCCCAACGGCCACAGCCAGGCGGGCGCCGCGCGGCGCGACACTCGGCCTGCCGAGCCGTGGAACCGCCGTCGCCGCCGTCCGCGGGGAGGCCGACCGTATCGCTCCGACCAGCATCGCGCATCGGCGGGAGGCTAATCTAGGGCAAGGGACGTCCAATCCGAAACGGGGTGAGCCGATGGCAAAGAGTTCCGTAACAGAGATCCGCACAAGCCAGGGCTTCGACTTCATCCGGGAGCTCGGTCAACAGCTGCGGGTCGACAGCATCCGATCGAGCACCACCGCGGGCTCCGGCCATCCCACCTCATCGATGTCGGCCGCCGACCTGATGGCGGTGCTGATCACGCGGTACTTCCTCTATGACTGGAACGATCCGCAACAGCCGAACAACGACCACCTGATCTTCTCTAAAGGCCATGCGTCGCCGCTGCTCTACGCCATCTTCAAGGCGGTCGGTGTGATCACCGACGACGAGATGCTGACGTTTCGCAAGTTCGGTTCGCGCCTGCAGGGCCATCCCACCCCGGCGCTGCCCTGGGTCGATGTCGCCACCGGCTCGCTGGGGCAAGGGCTGCCGATCGCGGTAGGCGTGGCGCTCGCCGGCCGCAAACTGGATCAGCTGCCGTATCACGTATGGACCCTCACCGGCGACAGCGAGCTGACGGAGGGCTCCATCTGGGAGGGCCTCGACAAGGCCGGCTACTACGGCCTCTCGAACTTCACCGCGATCTTCGATATCAACCGGCTCGGCCAGCGGGGCCCAACCGAATACGAATGGGAGACCGACCATTATCGCGACCGGGTCCAGGCGTTCGGATGCCGCGCCGTCGTGATCGATGGCCACGACCTGGAGCAGATCGATCAGGCCCTGGAGCAGGCGCGGGAGGCTACCGCTAAGCCGACGGTGGTGATCGCACGCACCGTCAAGGGAAAGGGCTTCACTGAGATCGAGAACAAGGATGGCTGGCATGGCAAGGCGTTGCCCCCCGATATGGCGGAGCGTGCCATCGCGGAGCTGGGCGGGGTCCGTCATCTCCGGATCGATGGACTGAAACCAGAGCCGGGCGAGCCAGCCATCAAGGATGGCAAGGTCAACGTCACCCTCCCTACCTATAAGAAAGGGGACAAGGTGGCGACCCGCAAAGCCTACGGGGATGCGCTCAAAGCTCTCGCTGCCCGGCCCACGGTGGTGGCGATGGACGGAGAGGTGGGCAACTCCACCTTCGCCGAGGAGTTCGCGAAGGCCTATCCGGAGCGCTACTTCGAAATGTTCATCGCCGAGCAGCAGCTGGTCGCCGCGGCGGTTGGTATGAGCGCGCGCCATTACATCCCCTTCGCATCCACCTTTGCCGCCTTTCTTTCTAGGGCTTATGACTTCATCCGAATGGCGGCGATCTCGGAAGCCAACATCCGCCTCTGCGGTTCACACGCCGGCGTCGAGATCGGTGAGGACGGTCCGTCGCAGATGGCACTCGAGGACCTGGCCGCGATGCGGGCCGTGCATGGCTCGACGGTCCTGTACCCGTCGGACGCGACATCGACCGCGCATCTGGTGAAGGCCATGGCTGATCAATCCGGCATCAGCTACATCCGCACGACCAGGGGCGCCTATCCCGTGCTCTATGAGGACGACGTCGAATTCCATATCGGCGGCTCAAAGCTGGTTCGCAGCGACCCCAACGATCGGGTGACGCTGATCGGCGCCGGCGTGACGCTGCACAACTGCCTGGCGGCCGCCGACGACCTGGAACGCGAAGGCATCAAGAGCCGGGTGATCGACCTGTACAGCATCAAGCCGATCGACCGGAAGACCCTGCAGGAGGCGGCGGCCCTGACGCGCGGCCGGTTGATCGTCGTTGAAGACCACTATCCGGCGGGGGGACTCGGTGCCGCCGTGATGGAGGCGCTGGCGGCGGATATGGATCCTCCGCGCATCGTGCATCTTGCGGTCCGGCACCTTCCCGGATCGGGCAAGCCGGCGGAGTTGATGGACAAGGCGGAGATTTCACCGCGGCATATCGTGGCGGCGGCCAAGCGACTCTATGGGCTATAGGAGGCAGGGATGGCAGTTCTGAAAATTCTCGAGCTGGTAGGAACCTCGAAGCAGAGTTGGAGCGATGCAGCGCGGGAGGCCGTCAATGAGGCGGCGAAAACGGTCCGCGGGATCGAGACCGTGGAAGTCGCCGAGTCGAAGGCCGTCGTCCAGAACAACAAGCTCACGGAGTATCAGGTACTGGTCCGGATCGGATTTCGAATCGAGGGTACCGGCACCACTCTGCCGAAAAAGAAGACATAACAGGCGGCGGCTCGCATGTTCCGAGGCCTCTTTGGCTCCGGGGCAGCCCGTGTCTTTCTACGCCCGGGCGCTGCTGTTCCGAAGGAGATCCTGCGGGCCCATCGACTGCGCCACCGCGCGGCGCTTCGCGAGCGCAAAGCCGGGCAGACCACAAATTTCATCGTCTTCAGCGACGGCACGGCGAACGGTGATGCCGCCGCGCGGGCGATGCTGGCCAGCGCCGAAGCGGACTTTCAGGCGGCCCGGCAGTGGTTCGGCGGCCTGACCCCGTCCAGCCTTCCCTTCTACGTTTATGCCGATCCGAACGCGGGCGGCGCCTACCACATGACCTGTGCCGGCACCGACGTGCACGTCCTCTCCGACCCAGTCCTCGCCCCCGGGTTCTTGATGGCTGAGGTCGTCGAGGTCTTCGAAGCCGATATCAGCAACGGCTGGGATTGCGGATTCACCAACGGTGAGTCCCTCTCGCGGGTCCTGGCCTTCGAGCGGCATCCGGAGATCGCCGGCGAGTTCAACCAGACCGAGCAGGATTGGTGGGCATCCGGGCATCGCGACTACGTCAACGACAACTCCGCAGGTGACACCGACCAGATTGCGTCGGGCTGCGGTGACCTCTTCCTCTATTACCTGCACTCGCAGTTGACCTTCGACTGGCCCGCGATCTGCTCGACGGGCGGACGAACGCTGGGCGCCTGTTACCGGTCGCTAACCGGCTACGATCCTGCGCAAGGCTTCCGGGACTTCATCGCCGCGCTCAACACGATCGACCAGGGCGGCAGTCTGATCCTGCCTCCGTCGGGAAATCCTTTCCCGGTCAAGAGCTGACGCAACTCAATAAGGCAGCTCGTCCTCCTCCATGCCGAAGTGGTGGCCAATTTCGTGCCGCATCGTCTCCTGCACCTCGCGCTCCAACTCCCGCTCATCAGCGGCGATGTTCTCGTGATTGCGCTGGTAGAGCACGATCCGTTCGGGAAGGCCATGCTCCAGCACGGTGGCGCCCTCGTACAGCCCAAGCAGATCGGGATCCTCTCCCTCGCGGACCGCCTCCAGGTCGGGAAGGTCATCGACCACGATCATCGTGTTGGACATCTTCGCCTGGAATGTGTCGGGAACGCCATCCAGAGCGAGCTCAGCCAGCCGGGCGAACCGGTCGCGGCTGACCCGATAGGGGAGGACGAAGCGATCGGGATCCAGGGACGCTGCGCGTCGAAACGCGGCCACCGCATCGTTACGTTTGAGCCAGACCCGGAGCCGCCCCACCAGGTGCCAGGTGGCCGCATCCTCGCCGTGGTCAAGCGCGCGCTGGGCATAATCTGCGGCGGCGGGCATGTCGCCG
>Ga0209056_10008698_pt1 | contig 10408 bp, 3 predicted proteins | sample GraSoiAngelo_114_FD_185876 | JGI IMG/M metagenome (GOLD analysis project Ga0209056, IMG submission 185876) | Grasslands soil microbial communities from the Angelo Coastal Reserve, California, USA - 14_0903_13_40cm (SPAdes) (version 2) | ecosystem: Environmental > Terrestrial > Soil > Grasslands ...
GACGGGCCTCGTCGACGGTGGCCACCCAGGCTCCCTAGCAGTATTGATGGGCAACGGCGATGGCAGTTTCCAAACCGCCGTCCGATACCTCGGTGGAGGTTCTTCGATCGCAGTAGGCGACTTCAATGGCGATGGCCAGCTCGATTTGGTTACAATCGGAAGCGTCATCTCGGTGCTGTTGGGCAATGGCGACGGCACCTTTCAGATGCCTGTCACCTACGACGGAGGAGGGGGTTCGTTGGCCGTCGGTGACTTCAACAGTGACGGCAAACCAGATCTGGCCGTGGCTATCTGTAGCGGTGTCTCCGTACTGATGAACACCTGCGCCAGCGCTGGCGTTCACCTCGATGTTTTGCGAAGCACTTCCAAACTCACTCTCTCTTGGGCTCTCCCCTACGCCAATTTCATTCTCGAATCTACAAGCAATTTCAACTCGACAAACTGGCAGCGGGTTCCCGAAACGATAACAACGAATAACGGTCGTTGGGAAGTCGCGCCGCCATTGGACCAAGCGCAACGCTACTTCCGTTTGCGCAAACCATAAGGCCGGCGAAAAATCCTGAATCTTCGTTTGCGAATCACGAAAGGACGGCGGCTGGTAAGGAAACGAGGCCGAACGTCCAGGACACCCTTCAATGCTTCTCTTCAGCCGGAGGGAAAGAAGCAATGAGTTTGCCGTTAGTGCCGTCCCAGACGCGCAAAACGCTGTCCTGCCCGCCGGCGATGACAATCTTTCCATCAAGCGTGACGGCGGCGGACTCGATGAAATCGTTCGCCCCGGAGAAGGAACGAACTTCGTTGCCGTCCTCGCGAACCAGCCGCACCTTGCTGTCGCCCGAAGCGGCCACTGCTTGGTCGGTGTAGCCGACGAAACTGATGGCGGTCACTTCCTTGTCGAAACCGGTGATATTTTTTTTCTTTTCGCCAGTCACGAAGTCCCATAGCTTGACTACGTTGTCCGCTCCGGCGCTGGCCAGCGTCCGCTCGTTTCGGTTCCAACTGACGCCCAACACGTGGTGCGTATGGCCTTCGAACTGCCTGACGACTCTGCCCGTCGCCAACTCCAACACCTTGACGAATTTGTCCGCCGCGCCAGAGGCGAGGTATTTTCCGTCCGGCGAAAAGTCGAGGCCGAACACGGCGTCGCTGTGTACGTTGGTAAAGGATCGCATCAATTTACCGGTGGCGACCTGCCAGAGTTTGATTTCGCCCCCACCCGTCGGCGCGCCGCCGCCGGTCCCCAGTAGTTTGCCATCCGGACTGAACTTCACCACGTTGACGCGGTCCTCCAAGGTAGAGTTGGCGTCGCCAGTCCCGATCACTCGATCCAGGTTCCAGTCCGGTTTCAGGTTCCAGACCATGACCGCGCGGTCGGCCGCGCCGGAAACGAGATTGCCGCCGCTCGCGAACGCGAGCGCGAGCACAGCGCCTTTGTGATGCCTGTAAGTCTCAAACGCGGCTCCGTTGTCCGCGCTCCAGGTGTGAATCAAATCGTCGTCGCCTGCGGTCGCCAGCGTCAAATTGTCCACCGAGAAAGCGAGGGCACGAATAGGTTGTTCTGATTCCACCGCTCCTTTTTTGGCGGTCTCCAATTCCGCCTCGGTTTGTTCTCGTTCGTCCTCGGCCTTTTGGATCGCGGTTTTCGCGGTGGTCACAGCTATGGCCGACTCGTCCGCAGCCTTGTTCGCGAGACGAAGTTCGGTCTGGGCGTTCGACCCGGCCAGTTCCGCCTTTTTCAATTCCTTTTCGGAATCTTCCAGGGTTTTGTCGGCCGATTTCAATTTCTCATTCGCCTTTTTCTCTTTTTCCGAGGTGTTCAGCTTGTCCAGCGCCGCCCTGGCGTCGGTGGCGGCTTTTGACTTTGCGGCGGCCTCGGCGCTCAATCGCTCAATCGTCTCCTTGTTTTGTCCGGGAGTTTCCCGCGCCGACTTCACTTCGGTCTCGGCGTCTTTGGCGGCTTTGTCGGCGGCGGCAAAGGCGTCAGCCGCCTCCTTGAGCTCTGCTTTCAAATCTTCCGCTGCCTTCTCAGCGGCGGCCCGCGCTTCGGTCGCTTCCAGAAAGCCCCTTTGCTTTTCTTCGAGAGTTTTTTCCGCTGCCCCGCAGGTTTCTGCGGCCTTTTTGACTCGTTGGAGCTGCGCAGTCTGATTTGTCTCCGCCGACTTCAAGGCGGCTTTGTGAAAATCAACCTCTGCTTTGGCGAACAGCAGGGCGCGTTCACGGTCGTCGGCAAATTCCCGCGTGTAACGGTCGCCCTTCAGTTCGGCAATCTGTCTGCCATCACTCGCGTCCCAAAGTTTCGCGATTTTGTCCGCGCCTGCTGAAGCGAAACGCCTGGCGTCGCCGCGGACGGCGATTGCCGTAACCGGACCGCCGTGCTTCATCTCGCGAATCACCTTGCCCGTCTCGACGTCCCACAAACGGACCGACCCGTCACTGCTTCCAGAGATAAGCTGTCCGCGAGCGGAAGGGACGACGTCCAACGCCGTGACCGTCTGGTCGTGTCCTTTGAGTTCTTTGACCGGTGTTAACTCGCGTTTGGCTGCGTTGAAATGCCAGAGGTGAATCAACTTGTCCGCGCCAGCGGAAGCGATTTGGTCGTCAGCCAGCCACGCGACAGCATTTATCCCGGTGTCAAGTTGAGTTTGAGCGACGAGGTTGCCGCCCGGCACTTCGCAAATGTGAAGTGTCTTGTCAGCGGAAGCGGAGCAAAGCATTGAGCCGTCGGGCGAGAATTTGAGACAGTGAATCCCGCCTTTATGAGCGGGAAGGCTTTTCACCAGTTTGCCCTTCGTCAAATCCCACAGTTTCACGCGTCCATCATCGCCGCCGGTAGCCAGGCGTTTGCCGTCGGGACCGAGCGCAAGGGCAAGCGCCGCAATGGACGCGAGTTTGAATTCGATTGCTTCCTTCGGCCGAAGCCAGAGTTTCACCTCACGATAGGAGCCCGAGGCGAGGAGGTTGGCGTCGGGGCTGAAGGCGAGCGCGTCCACGATGGCGCGGTGCGCCACACCTGTTTTGTTGTAGAGGCCGGAGTTGACCAAGTGCGGATCGGTGAGCCGGCCAACGAGCTGTTGGGATGGCAGATGGTAGATGAAAATCCGGTTGGCGCGCGCGCAGGCGGCGAATTGGCCGTCGGGCGTGATCGCTACGGCGTAAATCGGATTCAACCCCTGGGGCAGCGGCTGCCATTCGATGGGTCGGGCGATGCTGGTGGAGCCTTTCGCGCCCTGGTCAATCCAGAGTTTGATCAGGCCGAGTTCCTCAGGCGACAGGTCGGACGCCAGAACCTTGTTTTCGGAAGGCGGCATGACAGTGTCTTCAAGCTGATGCGACGCGGCCTTGAGCAGCAGGCTGGCGTGGCCGCGCTTTGGCACGATGGCCGGACCGGAATCGCCGCCCTGGAGCATGGCCTGAGGCGTTTCCAGAATCAGCCTGGCCTTGGCCGTGGTTTTATTATGGCAGGCGAGGCAATTGTTCTTCAAAATCGGCAAAATTTCCCTCTCGAAATCCACTGGCGCCGGGTGTTTGATCCTGCCGACAGGAATGGCACGATTCTCCTCGGACTTCTTTTCGTCCGCGCGAATTGGAACGAGGGATAAAAATGCCAGGACGAGCAAAGTCGCCGCGCCTTGCGAATGGAACAGAGCGGTTTTTCCCACGCGTTGCACGAGCAGGAAAACAAGGCGGATGTTGAAGGCCGTCCTCCCGCCATTGCGGCTCCATGCAACTCTCGAAATCATTTCTTCTCTACCGCTTCCACCTGAACCGTAATGGGCGTTGAATAAACCGTGATGGTGACCTCGCGCGGCTTGGCCTTTTCTTCCAATTCCTTCGCGCGCTTCTGCAACGCCGACTTTTTCTCCTCGGCCTCTTTGGCTTTGGCGGTTGCTTCCCCGGCGGTCCTTTCAGCGGCAGCTTTGGCATCCGCGGCGGCCCTGGCTTTGCCTTCCGCGTCGGATTTTTCGCCTTCTGATACTGACTTGGCCTGGGCTGCGGTTTCGTCGGCGGTTTTGGCGGCGACAGCGACTGCCTCAGCCGCTTGCTTCGCTTCAGCCGCCGACTCGGCCGCGAATTTCTCCGCCTGCTTGGCGGCTTCGTCCGCTGCCTTGGCTGCGTCGGGATTGTTTCGGTATTTCCCCTTGGTCTGTGTCTGCAAATAAAAAGTTGAGGCGCCCTGCGGTAACTTGTGCTGCGCGAAGTCAATTTCCAACGTGGCCGCGTTGGTCTTTCCATCAACGTCCAATTCCTTTAAGCCATCGAGTCCGGCGACTCCGGTCGCTTTGAGTTTCAAACTTTCGTTGAACTCGCCGTGGCGCGCAAGCTTGAGCGGTATTTGGAGTTTGCCGCCGGCCTTCGCTTCCCAGACCTTGTTCTCCGCCGGTTCGATCGTGACGGGGGTGGATTCAACACCGGTGACCGCCAGAAAGAAGTCACGAGTCAATCGCGATTGAACGGCCTCGTTGTTGTAGTCGGGAACATTCCACGTGACCGAACCGCTCCGTGCCAGGCGCACGACTTCCTTGTCGCCCACCTTCGCCTTGCCGACAACTTTGATTGGGCCGAACCAACTGTCGGCATTTTCCGCAGCCGTCAGGAAAATCGACGCGGACGTTTTGTTGGTTTCAATTTTGGCGAGCGGACACGCGACGCCCGACGGCAAACCTTCGACGCTGAGCTCGATTTGACCATCGAAATTGTTGTCCCGAAATGCCACCACTTTGATGGGCATGGTTTCGCCGCGCCGAAGAAACGGCGTCCAAAGCGCGGCCTCTTTCGCGTCCTTGTTGACCGGCGGCGGCGCCTGGGGCAAAGCGACGAGCCGGAAATCGGGCGTTTCTCTGCTCAGCGACAAGCGGTAAACAAAACGCGGATTGCTTTCGTAGCGATTGAACAGGTCGCGGACTTCCAGCCGGTAGGCCCCGTCCTCCTTCACTTCAAATCGCCAGGCCCAGTCGCGGCTCGTCGTGTTGAATTCCGGACCGCCGAGGTTGGTGTCCGCGGCGTAAAACTCGTGGGCGTCTGAAACGTTTTCTTCGCCTTTGTCGTTTTTGGTCACGCGCTGAAGCAGCGCGAAGGGCGCGGTCGGCAAATTGAGCCGTTGCGAAAATATTTCAATCCAATAAACCTCGCCTTTCCTGGCGTCGAACGAAAAGCAGTCCTTGTCGCCCGCCGGATAAAATTGGCCGACAACTTCACACGGCAGTAAAATTTTCTGCGCCTGCTGCGGTTTGTCGTTGGGCTCCAGTTCGGCCACGACCGGCGCGGTGGCGAAGCTCAGCAACACCGGGTTTGAAACGCCTTGCGGCGTCCGGAGCCGGTATTGGATTCCATCGAGCGCCGCCGCCGCCGGCTTGAACGCGACGTTCCCCGGCAGCCTTTGCTGCGTCGCCGTGTCGCCAGGCAATTCGATTTCCACCGAGAGTTGCTCGAGCGGCTTGCCATCGATGAACTGTCCCCTGGCGGGTTTGCCGCCGGGCAAATTGCGACCGTAGAGCGTGTAATTGCCTTTCGCGCCCGGGAGACCCGACGGCGGGAGAATGTAGTCCAGGTGCGGACCCGCGCCGACGGTGAGTCGGTAAAAATATTCCCTGCCGCCGCGATAAATGAAATCGCTCAAGGCGAGGACAAACTGGCCGTCTGCCGGCGTGATGAAGTCGAGCAAGCCGCCGCGCCGTTGACGTTCGAGTTCGTGGCCGCCGGCGTCATACAAAATCAGAGTATCATCCATCCGTGAATCGATCTCTTTCGCGAGGCATTCGATGAGCACGCGTTGGCCTTTCGCGGCGGCGAACTTGAAGTAATCCACAACGTTGGCTTCGGCGCGACCGTTCACCACCGTCCCGAGCGGAACCTCGACTGCGGACGCAACGGCATGGTTGGTGGCGGGAGAAGGGATTTCCGGCAGATTGCCGACCACATACGCGCGCGGATTAGAAACGCCAAAGCGGCCGATGACGCGCGCCTCGTAAACGTCCGGCGGCACATCCGCGCCAATGGTCACGAGGAACTTGTTCGCTTCCGGCTCGCCGGTTTTGTCGGCGACCTTTTGCCTGGCAGTAATGTTCGTGTGCGAGAAGTTGAGCTGGCCGGCGTCGTCAAGGTCAGAGCCGGTCACGGTGACTTCGACGGTCGTTCCCGCTTTGCCGCCGGGGGGGGAAATCGTGGACAAACGGGCGGCGGGAAGCTGGGCAAAGGAAAGCTGCGTTCCGCACAGCAGCGCCGCCAACAACGGACAATGGCGCGCGATGTTTAAGCTGACGGACGGCATTACGGCTTTCGTTAGTGATTAAAGAGAAACTCCTTCGTGTTGAGCAACGCCCAGATGATGTCCTCGTACGCGTGGCGTTTGCCTGTGAGCCTTTCTTTGTCGTTTTTGTTCTGCGTTTCTTTGGCGAGGTACTCGTCGGCCAAAGCGATTTCCTTTTCGTTTGGTTCGCGGGCAAAGGCCGAGAGGTAAAGCTCGCGGATTTTGTCTTCATCGCCGCGTTTGCTGTCGCTGGCCAGCGCCGCGGCCATGCCCTGGTCGTTGGCCAGCTTGTCCTGAATTTCCTGCGCGTTCAACAGATGCAGGCTTTGTGCGAGGCTGGCATCCTGCGATCGTTCGCATTCGCAAGCACTCGATGAATCGGGTCGGCCAAACACGGTGAGGAAATACGAATTGGCATTGAAACTGTTGTCGGGCAGACAAACGGCGCGCGTGCCGGCTGGGAGTCCGTCGAACTTGCTCTCGGTCCTGGTCACCTGGTTCACGGCGTCGAACAGCACCTCGGCGGTCAGGCGTTTCGGGTAATAGCGCGAGAAATACTGCTTGTCCACTTTGTTGTATTGATTCGGAATCGCGCTGAGCTGATAGACCTGCGAGCGGCAGATGGTGCGCACCAGATTTTTCAAATCGCAGCCGCTCTCGAAGAAATATTTCGCGAGCGCGTCGAGCAGTTCGGGGTTCGTCGGCGGGTTGGTCTCGCGCATGTCGTCCTCCGCTTCGACGATGCCGCGGTTGAAGAAATGCTTCCAATACCGGTTCACCAGCGACCGGGCGAAGAAGGGATTGTCCTTGCTGGTCAGCCAATCGGCCAACGCCTGCCGCGCGTCATCATCGGGCGAGAGGTCCAGCGGTTTTGAGCCCAGTCCGGCGGGTTTAACGGATTGTTTGGTCTTTTTGTTCGTGGCCGTTGGCATCGCGCGGCGGGCGAAGACCATTTCTTCACCCGGTTCCGCACCATTTTTGCGGTTCACCTGACTGAAGAAAGCGGCGAAGCTGTAGTAGTCCTGCTGGCTCCATTTTTCGAACGGGTGGTGATGGCACTGCGCGCACTGCAACCTCATGCCCAGGAAAAGCTGCGCGGTGTCCTCCAGTTCCGCCTGCGGCTCGCGCACGTGGTGGTACCAGGCGACGGCTGGATTGTCCTCAACGTCACCCGAAGCGCTCAGCAGCTCGCGCACGAACCGGTCGTATGGTTTGTTCTCCAGCAGGCTGTCGCGTACCCAGGCGTGAAAGGCGTAAGTGCTCCTGGTCTGTTTCGCATCCGTTCGTTTGTTGCGCAGCAGCGCAGTCCATTTGTTCGCGAAGTAATCAGCGTAGTCCGCGCTGTCGAGCAGCGTGTCAATCCACTGGTCGCGCCGGGCCGGGTTTTTGTCCGCGAGAAATTTTCGCGCTTCAGCCGTGGTTGGCAGACGTCCGGCAATATCCAGGCACGCCCGGCGAAGGAAGGTGGCGTCGTCGCAAATCTCCGACGGCGGAACGCCGACTGCTTTCAGCTTTTTGAACACGAGTTCATCGACCAGGTTTTTTGGCTTCGGCAAATGCGCGACCGGAGCGCCGAGCGGAACCGTGGCCCGAAAGACCGCAACCCTGGCCTGATAACGCACCATCACCGCGACGTCGCCCGGCTGCTCGAACAATTTCACGTAGCCGGTTTCATCCGTCTTCGCCATTTCCTTGTCATTCGGTTCGTAAAGCGCGCTGCGAGTGACGTCTTCGGTCGAGCCGTCCGTGTAGTGCGCAATCACGGCGAGCTGCTGTTCGCCGCCCAGCGGCAGGATGCGCTCCTTCGGGAGCACCTCGATGCCCGTCACGGTCGGATCGCTGGTTTTGCCGTAAGGCATTCCCTCGGAGATCCAGCGAACCAGGAGTTTGTAGTCGTCGGAGTCCTGGTCGAGGCGCTTGCCGCCGCCGTGGGGCAGCGTTGCGGTGGCTTTGAGCAGCAGCAGACTGTTTTCCGGCGACGCCGGAAAGAGTCGCCGACCCCGCGCTTCCTTGACGAGGTGTTCGTAGTCCTCCGCCGGCTCGAAGCCGAGCAGCGAAAGTCGAAACCCGTTCTGGCCGCTCGATTTTCCGTGGCACCCGCCGCCGTTGCACCCGGTCTTGGTGAAAATGGGAACAATCTGATTCGGAAAATTGACCGGCGCGACTTCATCGAAATGCTCGACGACGACTGGCAACGTTGCGCTCAAACCGTCCGGGCCTTTCGCCGCGATGACGGCCGAACCATCACTCAGCGGTGTCACTCGGCCTGCTTTGTCGATTTTGACGACATTGGCCGGTGAAACTGAATAGCCGACCCGGCGGGTGAAGTCACCGAGCGCGCCGCTGTCGAATTTTGCCGTGACCAACAGTTGTTGACGCGCGTCCTGTCCACGCAAGCGAAGCGTTGGGTCCTTCCCAGCAGCCGAAGAGAGTTGAAATTCGAGGCTCAGCAGGTTTCCGGGCGACTCTTTGGCTGCCACTTTGACGAAAGTTGAAACGCTCAGCAACAGAACAACGGCGAGCACGGTGCTAAGCCGAGAAGGGCTCGCTGACAGCCTGTCGAAAAAGTAGCAGCCGACGTGAGGAGGCTCTGACTTTTTCTTTTCTCCCTGAAGAAATTTGAGCCTCGTTACCTCGGCTGCTACAGGGGAAGCCTCCTTTCGCTTCTGCGCATGCAATGCGACCGTGAACCACCCCCTCACCCGGCCTTCGGCCACCCTCTCCCCCACTGGGGGAGAGGGAAGGGGTGAGGGGGCAGGTTCAGGAGTTTTTGAACTGGTTGCTAAATGACGAATGACAAAACCCGAATGACGAATGAATGACGAAACTCGAAACTCGAAAAAGCGGATTTTTCTCCGTGATGCAGGTTCTTCGTGTTTCGGGTTTCGGAGTTCTTTCGGCATTCGGATTTTGTCATTTGGCATTCTCAAACCAGTTCCTTCATCGGCTGACAGCCGGCATCGACCAGATATTGCGGGCGGCCGGCCAAATCCATAATGGTCGCTTTGCTCACGTCGATGCCGAGATTGTGATAGAGCGTCGCGAACACATCGCCAAAGAGCACGGGCCGTTCAGTTGGTTCGCCGCCCCAGCGGTCGGTCGCGCCAATCACCTGGCCGGTCCTCATGCCGCCGCCGGCGAGCACCGCACAGGTGACTTTCGGCCAATGATCGCGTCCCGCGTCCTTGTTAATGGTCGGCGTGCGGCCAAACTCGCCCCAAACGACAACGGACACATCCTTTTCCAGACCGCGCCGGTGCAGGTCTTCGACCAACGCGCTGACGCCCTGGTCGAGCAGCGGGAGGTCGGCTTTTGCGTTCTTGTGATTGTTGCCGTGATAATCCCAGAAACCGAACGCGACGGTCACGACACGCGCGCCGGCTTCAACGAGGCGGCGCGCGACGAGAAATTGTTCCATCAACATCGGCGCGGCGTCGCCGTGGGGTTTGGGATCGCCTTTGCCATAACGCTCAACCACGCGTTTGTCTTCGCGCTGGTAATCGAGCGCTTCGAGCAGTTTGCTGGAAGTCAACACGCCGAACGCCTGTTCGTTGAACGCGTCGAGTCCTTCCATCAACCCGCTGGCATCCACGTCGCGGCGGAACTTGTCGAAACCAGCGAGCAGCGCCCGTCGGTCCGCGAGCCGGTCGAGGGTCACGCCGTTGAGCACCATGTCCTGCTTGCCGTTGCCTTCCGGGTGGAACGAACGATGGGCTGCGCCAAGAAAACCGGGCCCGGCGTCGTTGTACGGCAGGTGCTGCATCTTCGGTTCGAGACCGATGAATTGCGGCACGGCCGGGTCGGTCGGACCAAGCAGTTTGGAAACCACCGAGCCGAACGACGGCCAGCCGCCGGGGGGCTGATTTCGTTTCGAACGGCCGGTCAGGCAATGGAAGTCGGAATGATCGTCCACGGCGTCGGAGATGGAGCGGATGATGGCGAGCTTGTCGGTCATCTTCGCCAGACGCGGGAGGTGTTCGCAAATCTGGATGCCCGGGACGTTGGTGGGAATCGGCTTGAACTCGCCCCGGATTTCCAACGGCGCGTCCATCTTCAAATCGAACATGTCCTGGTGCGGCGGTCCGCCGGGCAGATAAATCATAATGACCGCTTTGTGCGAATTGCGGATGCCGGACCTGGCTTCGGCTTGTAGAAGTTGCG
>Ga0209056_10008700_pt1 | contig 10408 bp, 13 predicted proteins | sample GraSoiAngelo_114_FD_185876 | JGI IMG/M metagenome (GOLD analysis project Ga0209056, IMG submission 185876) | Grasslands soil microbial communities from the Angelo Coastal Reserve, California, USA - 14_0903_13_40cm (SPAdes) (version 2) | ecosystem: Environmental > Terrestrial > Soil > Grasslands...
TGGCCTGCAATACAATGCAGCGCTGTTCGCCACTGCCGTTCACGACGAGCTGATTCCATTCGACATTCCGGCCGGTGGAGGCCGACGATATTTCCGCAACGCTGGTCGCACTTCTCGTCGCGGCCTTGAGCTCGGTTTGGGAGCAGTTATTTGGCAGCTCGAGATCGGGGGGGCATACACCTACGCGAACTACCGCTTCGTCGATTTCACGGTGGACACTGCACACTACGCTGGAAATCGAATTCCCGGCATTCCTCGACAGGCGTTCCAGGCGAGCGCGGCGTTGCACAACCCGCTCGCGACGCTGGTGATGGAGACAACGCTCGCCGATAGGATGTTCGTCAACGATGCCAACTCGGAAAGCTCTCCCGGTTATGGGATTGTCAACGCGAGAATCATCAGCGGCGCGGCACTGGGAGTTTCATCCGCGGAACTGACAATGGGCGTGCAGAACCTTTTCGACAAACGTTGGGTTTCCTCGGTCAGTGTGAACGCGGCTGGCGGCAAGTTCTACGAGCCCGGCTCTCAGCGCTCGCTTTACCTCGGATTGAGCCTGCTCGGCGCGCCGAAGTCTTCGCGCTGACCCGTCTACTGTTTTCTCAGCTCGATGCTGCCGTTCACGCTGCTTGCTCTGATGTCGCGCCCGCCGTTGCCAATCCTACCCGATGCGTGACGCGGGCCCCAGCGGCCAGATATCGTCAGTGGGAAGTCGCTGTCGATTCCACCATGCACAGTGTCGAATCGGAAGTTGGCGTCGAAGCGAGCCGGAACGTAGATCGATACCGATCCGTTGACTGTCTTGAAGTCCATGTCATCGTCGCCCTGCAGCGAAGCCATCCGCGCATCGACGTTTCCGTTGACCGTCTCGGCGGTTACAGGCCCGACGGCGGTGTTGACATCGACCGCGCCGTTGACCGTCGTCGCGCGAACCGGGCCGTTGGCGTTGCGAACGGTGACACCGCCGTTCACGGTGTTAGCGCGAACTTCTGCTCCGACATCGCGCACTGAGACGCCTCCGTTGACGGAGTGAGCGCCGACTTTGACGCCGCGAGGTACTCGCACGGTGAACTTCACGCTCGAGTGATTCTCGTTGTGATCGTTGTGTCGATACTGCTGCATGTCGCCGTCCTCGCAGCGCGAATTGTTGTTCCAGATTGCGCAGATCGTCACGTTGCCGCCCGCCGGGACTACCTCGTAGTGGATGTCGTCCATTTCGCGGCCATTCGACCGCTTCTCCGCAACCAGATGAACCATGTTGTCCGGGCTCGGCGTGAACTCCACCGTGCCATTCAGGTTGAAGACATGCATCCATCGACCAGATTCGACCCGACCGTCCCAGCGCCATACATCCGAATCCCGCCCGTACTGTTGCTGCGCACCACCGATCACCGGCGCGGCGAACAGGAAAGCGAGAATCGCCAGTAGTTTCGTTCTATTCATCCTCTCTCCGGGTGGTTGAACCGCTGTTGATCACAATGCGTCCGCTGAAAGTCTGCGCCGTAACTCGTGCTCTGCCGTCGCCGATTGTGAATTCCACGCGACCTTCCCTTCGCCTGCTGCTAGGTGGGAGCGTGATCGGGAAATCCGTCGATAGGTCGCCACTGAAGGTCTCGACGCTGAACTGCGCGCCCGCGCCGCGAGGAATATCCAGCCGCAGCGTTCCGGAATGCGATTCGAAACTATACCTGCCTGACGGCTCGATAGTGCCTGCGTAGGTGACATCCCCGCTGACAGTCTCAGTGCGAACATCCTTGGACTGAATGCCCACGAGGTGGATGCTGCCGCTCACTGAGCTCGCCTCGACGTTGCCGGAGACATTCTCAGCGCGCAGCTCTCCGCTGACAGTCTCGGTCCGCAGATTTCCGTTGACCTGTCCGACATGGACATCTCCTGAAACGGCTTCCGCACTGACTGTGCGCAGGCCATCGGTCACATCGACGTTGCCGCTGACGCTCGATGCCTCGATCTCGCCCTGCGAGCCCTTTGCCGTAACGTCTCCCGATACTGCTTCCAGAATCAGTCGTGAACCGCGCGGAACTGACACATCATAGCGGGCGTCACCAACGTTGTTATGCCTGCGGCCTCTCCGACCGGACCCGTCGTTGTCTTCCACACTCAGGCTGACTCTCGACGAGTTCGCACTGAACTGCAGATACCCGCTCTCGACTGAGGCCGAGATCTTCACATCGGGACGATCCCATCCGGTCACGCGAATGCGCCCGGAGATGAGTGAGAGATCGATTGCGCCGCCGCGGTCCAGTCTGACCGTAGTGTCTATCTGCGTGCGGCCGCGCTCGTCCTGCGCCTTCGCCGAAAGCGGAAACGCCGCCACCACTGCTGCAATCGCGAGGACTCGCGAAGGATTCATGCTGTTCATTTTATGTGCTTGCCGGCAGCATTGCCGCCGTGCGTAGGAGCTCGACTTTCTTATCGAGCGCATGTGTCAGTTGCTGGCCGAGGAGCTGGCTGGCGGGATCTCTGGCGAGCGCCGCCCTACTTTGCTCGATTGCAGCATCAATTATTTGAAGATTCTTTTCGATGATTGCGATCGTCGCCGAGTCGAGTTGCGTCTTTCGCTGGCTCACGATCTTTTGGAGCATATCTATCTCTTTGCCATAGACGACGTCTGAGCTTGCCTGATCGGCGACGACCCGATTCACAAGAGTTGCCGAGGATTTTTCTGAACGAACTTGACCATCACTTTGCGCCCGACGCGAGGTGGTCGCCCCGCGCTCTGTGTTCGCGCCACTAACTTCGGCTGGCCCGCCTGCGCTCTGCGGTTCACCCGAGTCCGGAGTGGTGTTCGATGGTAACGCCGCGCCAGGCACGGTCGCGCGCGCCACAAACGCAGGCTGCCCCGAGCGGATCGATCTGGCAGTCAGTATGTAAGTAACGCCCGCAGTGCTCACAACCAGTGCTGCGGCCGCGATTCCAATCCAGGTGCGCGCGAAACGTCTCTGACGCTCCGGACGTGCCGCGAGTGGAATGACCGGCGCCGCTATCCTCGCCTCGATTCCCTGCCACAGATCACGTGAAGGAGCGAGATCGGGTAGCGCCGCCGCTTCCTTGCGGATGTTCTCGATATCTCTGAGCAAGCTGGCGCAACGCACACACTCGTTCAAATGACGCTCGACCGAACCCTGAGCCGAGGCCTCCAGCGTAGCCTCGAGATAATCGGGGAGCGCGGCATCGAATGCGTCGCAAGTCATGTTGAGCGTTGTCATCGTTCGAGTGCCTCTCTCAAAAGAAGTCGCGCGCGGTGGAGCTGCGCCTTACTTCCGCCCGAGGTGATACCCATCATCTCCGCGATCTCCTCGTGCTTGTACCCTTCTACATCGTGGAGCACGAAAACTTTTCGCGCTCCTGCCGGCAGTTTTGATATCGCTTCTGTCAGGTCCATCCTCTCAATGTGAAGTGGAGCACGCGCTGCTTCGTCCCACCGCTCGTCGTCCACATCATTCTGATCCGTTCTCGAGGCCTGTTTGCCCTCGCTCTTTCTGGAATTCAGTACCACGTTCACGGCAAGGCGGTGCAACCAGGTCGAAAACGCGCTCTCACCCCTGAACTGCGGGAGCTTTTCCCAGGTCCGCACAAATACGTCCTGCGTCAGCTCCTCGCCCCTCGCTCTGCTCCCGGACATCCGCGCGCAGAGTGAGAACACCCTGTTCGCGTGCGTCCGGTACAGCCGCTCGAATGCCTGGCGATCGCCGCCTGCGGCGAGAGCCACATCGGCGGAATCACCCACCGCTACGCGTACCACGTTGGAGACCGCCGCCATTCGATCGCTGTCCGGGCCTTGTTGCGTGATTGGATAGCTTGGACCGCTCAAAGGTTTGAATGCATGGCAATAGGTCTTTCGCGTGGCTGCAGATATGACAGCCGGTGGCAATCAATAGTTTGAACCGGTTTCGGGGGCGCTTCGGCGGGCTTCTCGAGCACCCAAACCGGCCAGTTACGGGCTATCACTGGCCAATCCCAGAGCGCGCCGGAGTTGGCTGCTCCCGCGCTCCAGTCCGCTCGGAGTCTGAGCCACCAGCGTGACGTGACCCACCTTTCGCTTCTCTGTCGGCGCTTTGCCGTACAGGTGTAGATGGGCCCCCTCAACCGCCACTACGCGTTCAATCGGCGGAATGTGTCCGATGATGTTGAACATCACTGACCTGCCGCGGGGCGTTGTCACGCCGAGCGGCAGCGACGCCACGGCGCGGAGATGATTCTCGAACTGACTCGTCTCGGCGCCCTCTATCGTCCAGTGACCCGAATTGTGGACGCGAGGCGCCATCTCATTGGCGAGCAAAGACGCGTCGACGGAAAATAACTCCAGCGCCAGCACGCCTACGTACTCGAGCCGATCCATGAGACGTCGGCAGTAATCGATCGCCAGTGCAGCCAGTTCCGGGGTTACGCTGGGTGCTGGCGCCGTCGACATTCGCAGAATCCCTTCGCGGTGGACGTTCTCGACCGGCGGATAGAACACTTCTCTCCCTGCATTATCGCGAGCTCCTATAACCGACAACTCGTGCTGGAAGGACACGTAGCTCTCGACCAGCAGTGGTGCCCCTTGCAACTGCTTCCATGCCGCTTCCATCGACGATGCATTGCGTATTACGATCTGGCCTTTACCGTCGTAGCCCATTCGTCTCGTCTTCAGCACAACTGGTAACTCGATGCGCGACACGGCGGAGTGAAGATCTTCGAAGGTGTCGACCGGCGCGAAGGCAGGTGTTGGGATTTCGAGTTCCTGAAAGAGTCGCTTCTCGAGCAAGCGATCCTGCGCAGTCTCCAGCGCCACGACCGGCGGAAAGACCTTCGCGCGCTCGGCCACGAACCGCGCCGTCGAAATCGGTATGCTCTCGAATTCGTAAGTCACGACGTCAACGCCATCCAGAAAGCGCTGCAGCGCCGGATGATCACCGTAGTCCGCGGCGATCAGCTGCCCGATCTGTCCAACCGGAGCGCCTGAGTTGGGATCGAAGAATCTGAATTCAAGTCCGAGTTGGTAGCCGGCGAGCGCGAGCATTCTTCCCAGCTGCCCGCCGCCCAGTACGCCGATTCTCACTCGGTCGTCGCCGGGTCGGGTTGAGCCAGCACCGCGTTGGTTTGCTCGGCGCGGAACGCGCGGAGCCGCTCTCTCACGTCGGGTCGAGTTCGAGCCACGATCGAAGCAGCGAGCAGCGCGGCGTTGATCGCGCCCGGCTTGCCGATCGCAAGAGTTCCGACGGGCACCCCCGCGGGCATTTGAACAATCGAGAGCAGCGAATCGATGCCCTGAAGCGCTTTGGATTCGACCGGCACGCCCAGAACGGGAAGGGTGGTCTTGGCCGCAGTCATGCCCGGCAAGTGTGCCGCGCCGCCGGCGCCTGCGATGATCACTTCGATACCACGCTCTTCGGCTGACTGCGCGTACTCGAAGAGCAAGTCGGGCGTCCGATGCGCCGACACAATTTTCGTCTCGTGTGGCACGCCGAGGGCATCCAGAATCTGCGCGGCGTGCTGCATCGTTTCCCAATCGGACTTGGAGCCCATTATCAGTCCAACGAGCGCTTCCGGCACGTCGATACCTCTTGGTATTGTGATCCGCGCGAGGCTACAGCTCGGGTTCCAGTCTCTGACTTAGATCGTCGAGGTCGAGGTCGACGGCGGCGATCATCTCGTCGTCGAGATCTTCCTCGTCAGGCACTCCGACGTCATCCAGCACTCGTTGCTCGAGATCCTCCAGCTCGGTCTGATGCTGAAGCTCCAGCAGCAGATCGCTGATTCTGCAGAAGCTCTTGCGATGATGCGGAGTGATCCCGTACGACGTGAGCCCAGCTACGTGCTCGCGCGTAGTGTAGCCGGCGTTGTGCTCCCAAATATAGTGCGGGTAGTGTTTGCTCAGTCGCGTCATGAGCAGATCGCGCGTCACTTTGGCAAGGATCGACGCGCAAGCGATGCTGAAGCACCGTGCATCCCCGTGTACTATCGCCGTGTGCGGAGTTGGAAGCGTGCGCATCGACCGCCCGTCGATTACGACGTAGTCGGGCGTCACCTTCAGGCGACTCAATGCGCGCTGCATTGCGAGCACACTCGCCTGATAGATATTGATTCGATCTATCTCGCGCACCGAAGCGGCACCAAGCGCAAATGCAACCGCGCGCTCGCGAATCTTTGACGCGAGCCGTACGCGCTGATCATGGGTCAACCGCTTGGAGTCGTCCACTCCCGCTATTGCACGAGTGTCGGCTGGCATTATCACCGCGCAGGCGACGACGGGTCCCGCAATCGGGCCTCTGCCTACTTCGTCGACACCGGCCAGGAGCGGACCCTTTTCTCGGCGGAGGTCGCGCTCAATGGTTGTCCAGCGTGCCCAGCGAAACTTGCGAAGCTTCCTGTTCGGAGCCGGACTTGGAGAGTCTGGGGTCGAGTCGGGAGCTCCCTGTTCGACCTCGTCCTGCATGGCGCTCTGAGCTCGCTAAGCGACTAAAGAGCTAGGCCTCGACGCCAGTCTCGGTTGCCGTTTCGGCGATCGTCTCCGAGCCCGGCACCGTAACCTTGGCTTTCCGCTCTCTGATGCGGGTCGCCTTGCCGGTCAGATGGCGCAGGTAGTAGAGCTTGGCGCGACGCACGCGGCCGCGGCGAACGACGCTGATGTCAGCGATCATCGGGCTGTGAACCGGGAAGATGCGCTCGACGCCGACGCCGTTGGAGATTTTCCGGACCGTGAACGTCGCGCTGACCCCGCTGCCACGCCTGGCGATGCAGACACCTTCGAAAGCCTGGAGTCTTTCCTTGTCACCCTCGCGCACGCGAACGTTGACGCGGAGCGTGTCCCCAGCGCGGAAGGGCGGGATGTTGTCGCGGAGCCACTCTTTTTGGGTGTCGATGAAGGGATGCATATGACGCTCTGGGCTGGAGTTACAGCCTGATAAGGACTTGTTTAGGGGTTCCCGGCTAGCCACGAAAAGTAAACCTTAAACCGGGTCAATGCCAGTGAAAGTCTGTCGGTGACTCCAACATCAACTGCAACTGAACAAGTCGTCAGCTGCATTGGTGTTAACCGCCCTAGGATTTGCGAGTTCGAGTGAGCCTCTCGCCTTGCTCCTCTCTCCACTTGGCGATCCGCGCATGATCTCCCGACAGTAGTACCTCCGGTACTTCGTGCCCACGAAACTCCGGCGGCCGCGTATAACTCGGCGCGCTCAATCCTCGGCCGAAAAATGAATCTGTTCGAGCGCTATCGATGTCGGACATCGCGCCCGGCAATAGACGAACGGTGGCATCGATTATGGCCAGCGCGGCAGCTTCGCCGCCACTCAGAACGAAATCGCCGAGCGAGATTTCCTCGCTGGCAAGATGATCGGCAACGCGTTGATCGATGTCCTTGTAGTGACCGCACAGAAGAGTGAGCTCGTCGCCGGCCGCGAATCGCTCGGCATCGGCGTGTGTGAAGACGCGACCACGCGGGGAGAGCAACACGATCGGCGGTTTCGTCTGCAGCGATTCCACTGCTTCGAAGAACGGCTGCGGCTTCATCACCATGCCGGCGCCGCCTCCGTACGGATAATCATCGACCGTTCGGTGTTTGTCGTGCGTGAAGTCGCGAAGGTCAATGATATTGTAGCGAACACTGCCTGCTGCCGCAGCACGCGACGGAATGCTCAAGCCGAGCGGTCCGTTGAAGAACTCGGGAAAAATCGTGACGACGTTGATTCTCAGCGCCACAACTACTCCTCCGCGCCCGAAGCGTCCATGAAGCCGAACGTGTCGTTGATCGAAATCGTGCGGGCGTGAACGTCGGTTCGCACGACTATTTCGGGACGATATGGAATCATCACGCTGCCAGCCGGGGTGGCGATGTCGAGTACTAGGCCCTGCGGCAGCTCGTAAAAGGTCGTCACCCTTCCGAGCTCTGCGCCCGCGATACTAACCGCCTTCATTCCGATCAGATCGTGAAGGTAGACCTCGTTCTCCTCGAGCGCAGGGAGCTCGCTGAACGGTGCCAGCAGATAGCGTCCGCGCCACAACTCGGCGCTGTCGCGGTCCTGCAGCTCTTCAAAGTGAACGATCCAGCCTTTCTTGAACGGTCGGGATTCGGCGACCGTGAGAGTCGGAATCTCCTCTTCCCCTTTGACGTCGTGAACGACCGCTGGATCGCCCTTCGACGTGCCAGCAAAGACACGACTGCCGGACGCGAATATCACGTCCGGCTTGTCGGTGAGAGGTTCTACGATGACCTCTCCGCGAATTCCCTGTGCTTTGCGGATCAGCCCGACGATCGCGTATTCGGGCCCAGGCATTGGAGAACTGTCCGGTCTAGGCGCCGGCGGCAGCTTCTTCCGGTTTTTCGCCGACCGGAACGGCTTCGGCTTTGCGCTCGATGCCGAGACGCTGCTCATGCCGCCGTCGGAGAACGCCAGCACGCCGAAGGAGCGACCGTACTGTATCGGTTGGCTGGGCGCCGAGGTTGAGCCAGTAGTTGGCTCTCGCTTCGTCGACCTGGAGCGAACCCTCACTCTTCCGGGGGGCGTACTGGCCGATGACCTCGATGAACTTCCCATCGCGCGGACTTTGCGAGTCCGCGACTAGGATGCGATAGAACGGCGCATTTTTCCGCCCAACGCGGCGGAGACGAATCTTTACCATCTCGTACTGCTCCCATGAAAGAGGGTGGTTGGCGGGACGCCTGATTCGCATCCCAATCCGGGCTCCTCGCGACACTGGTGATTCCGGCGCGCACCCGGGGAAACTTGGTCCTACAATCTAATTGGTCAGTATCTCGGCATACAGTTCTCGGCGGTAACTAGCATGCATAGAACTAAAGCGGGGAGCGAACAGCGTTGCGGCCTCTTAGCCAAGAGCTCGCCATCGTCCGTACACAAGCCTCTCCGTTGGGCTACAAATGGGTCGGTATAAAGCTCCGAGCAGTAAAGCTGTGACGCTAACCGCTCCCTGCTTTAGTTCTATAGGTGCCAGATCGCGCTGCGACCTCGACGCCGAGGATCTCGACGCCGAGGATCTCCAATGAGACACATCCCGCTCTGGCTCAAACTCGCTTACACCGTGTACGCCGCAATCCTACTGCCGGCGTACGCGCGGAAAGCAGACGCTGGACCACTCAACTTTCTGTGGTTCTCGGACCTCGCGTTGTTCGCGACTGGTGGAGCGCTATGGCTCGAGAGCTCGCTGCTCGCCAGCACGACTGCGGTCGGCGTGTTGGCGCCGGAGTTGTTTTGGAATCTCAGTTTTGCCGTCCGGTTACTGACGGGGAAAAGCCTCTCCAGCCTGACTGATTACATGTTCGACAACAGGCGTCCGCTCTTCATGCGTGCGCTCTCTCTATATCACGTCGTGCTTCCGTTCACGCTCATTTGGCTCGTTTATTCACTTGGCTACGACTCGCGCGCCTGGCTCGTGATGACCATTATCGCCTGGATCGTTTTGCCCGCCACATATCTGCTGACGAGACCGGAACACAACATCAACTGGGTTTTTGGATTTGGAAATCCACCGCGACGGCCCCTGCCGCCCAAACTATGGGTGTTCGCGCTGATGATGGGATTCCCGATCCTGATTTATCTACCGACCCATTTGCTCCTACGCGCGATTTTCTGACGGCTCGGGATCGCTGTAACCGGCCATTCGCCTGCATCTCACCGGCGCAATTGTCGAATCGCTGTCGGCATCAGTGAGATGCACATCATGATAAGAGTGACCCCGGCGGCGATCCAGAGAGCACGGAATCGGGCCTCTCCTGCCTGCTGTAAACCGGTTACTAGCTCTGCGCCTGCGTAGGCGTACGCCGCCACGGTCGGCAATACTCCAAATGCCGTAGCCAGCAGCAGCACGCGAAGAGACACACCGACGATCCCGGCAACGTAGTCGAGCACTGCAAACGGTGGGACTGGAGCAAGGCGGAGACGAACAAGCAACCAGAAGTCCGACCGCTTCCGCAGGCGATCGAGCAAAAGATGACGTCCGAGCAAGCGACGCACGGATTTCTGCCCGATCGACCGAGCCAACGTGTGGGCGATGAGAGTAGCGGCCATGGCCCCCGACCAAGCCAATGCTGCGCCCCGGGCGGTGCCGAAAAGCGCGCCACCGATAATGGAGAGCACAGTAATCGGCAGTCCGAGCGCGGCGATCAGCGCATAAGCAATTACGTAAACGAGCCCGGCCAGTGGCGTGTGCCTCGCCTGCCGAACTAAAGCAACCAATGGCTCCCGTCTGGCGAGCGCGAAATAGCCGAGGCGCCAGGCGAGCGCGAGCGCCACGACCACGAGTGCGGGAAGTAGTGCGAGTCGCAAAGCCACACGAATGCGGCTCACTGTCTTTCGATCAGTCTCGAGGGGCCCGGAAAAAAGCGGGACCGGCGGGTTCCGTACGCCGAGTTGATCGGCCTACCTCATTCCGAACATTCCGGGCATGGACG
>Ga0209056_10008702_pt1 | contig 10408 bp, 8 predicted proteins | sample GraSoiAngelo_114_FD_185876 | JGI IMG/M metagenome (GOLD analysis project Ga0209056, IMG submission 185876) | Grasslands soil microbial communities from the Angelo Coastal Reserve, California, USA - 14_0903_13_40cm (SPAdes) (version 2) | ecosystem: Environmental > Terrestrial > Soil > Grasslands ...
TGCGTCGCTTAGCCCGTCGTACACGACATCATGGCGGGCGGAGATCAGGATTTTATCCCCAGCTGCCGGGATCTTCCCGGTGGACCAGGTCGCAGGATTAGACCACGCACCGGCAGCGACGCTGGTTACGGTCGGTTGACCGCAAAAATCGGGAACACCACCGGGAACACCGTGAACTTCACGCGGATGATTGTGAGCTTCCTGCGCCCATGCAACCGATGACAGGGCAAAGATGAATCCAACGTAACCGAGCTTCATAGGCCTCCCAATGACAGACGTTTGTCGGATTTAGTATGCAAGAATTTACGTCTTGAGGCCAGAATTTCACTACGCGAGGCGACGGGCCCCCTGAACCTGGTCGAGTATCGACAGAAGGGATCACGTACCAAACGCCCCGAACTGTTCGCGCGCAAATTGCACACGCCGTTTATTTCGCTTATCTTTGTCATTAAAATCAGGGCGTCCTAGCATTGGTGTGGTCTGGGGAACAGTTTATCGGCCATCGTAGGACGAAGCCGGAACCAGGAGGTATGAGATGAGCAAACGATCTCTAGGTCTAAGGTCGATCGGTGTGGCGGCTGTGATCATGGCCGTTGTTGTGCTCCTTAAACTCGCGCCCGTTCCGCGGGCAGAGGACGCAGTGAGGGCCGGCCCAGCGCCGAAAACTCCGTGGGGCGAACCGGACCTCCAAGGCATCTGGACCAACAACTACGAGATACCTTTGCAGCGACCCGCTCGATATGCGAACAAAGAGTTTTTTACCGACGAGGAAAGGGCCGAACTGGATCAGCAGCGAACGTCCATCATTGATCGACAGGCCAATGAGACTCGCCGCACGCGGGGGACCGAACAGGACGTCTCCGGAGCCTATAACCAGGCGATCTTCGTGACACACAAGCATGTCGGCCGGCGGACGTCGCTGATTGTGGATCCACCCGATGGGCGCATTCCTCCTTTGACGCCGGAGGCGCAGAAGAGACGGGACGCCATCCGGACGTTCCAGCTCGCCCTACTGCAAGCCACCGACACGTGTAAGAACAAGCTGCCCGGCTGCGCGGGTGGGACCTACGGACCGCCTTCACCGCGACGAGCCGAGGCGCCTCCGTACTACCTGGCGACCGGCGCGATGGGTGGTGGAAGCATCAATCGTGCAGACGGCCCGGAGGACCGAACGCTCGGGGAGCGTTGTATGGGCGCCATCCTGCCCGATTTTGGCGGACTCGCTGGTTTTTTCCCTCAGATTGTGCAGTCGCCTGGAACCCTATCGATTTTTTATGACACGGGCCAGGGGCAAGGGTGGCAGCGTGTCATTCCGTTAACGGGGCGTTCGCATTTGCCCTCACACCTGCGCCAGTGGTGGGGAGATTCCCGCGGTCATTGGGAGGGGAATACACTGGTTGTCGACGTCACCAATTTCACTCCGAAAACGGACTTCCAGGGATCCCGCGAAAACTTGCATCTGGTTGAACGCTGGACACGGCTCGATGCGAACACGCTCGAATACGCCGTCACGATCGAGGATGCGACAACGTGGACCAGACCGTGGACCGTGAAGTTGGAGTTGAACAAGCAGAGCGATCAGACAAATCGCGTCTATAAGGAGCCCCGGTGTCACGAGGGGAACTTCGGCATGACGGCGTTGCTTGCGGGAGCGCGCGCCGAGGAGCGTGCCTTCGCGGCGGGCCGAGGTCCGGATCCGGCCACATTGTGCAGCGCGGGATGCGGAGGATTTGCCGCAGGATTTGCCGATAGCGGAGAGGAAAGTAACCCGCTGACTAATTAGATAAATAGCGCCAGGCGCCGGGAAGGAAAGGAGAGCGATCATGCAAAATCGTTTTATCGCCTCGTTGATTGTGGTGGCAATTGCTGCTGCGGTTGTGACCGCCGTTGTCACCGTGCGACTGACACAGCCCGGCCGGGCCGCGGCAGCCACCGCCGCTCGCACAGTGGACGGCAAACCCGACTTCAGCGGAGTCTGGCAGGTCCTTAATGAAGCCCATTGGGATCTGCAGGCACACGACGCGCGTCCGGGAGCGGTCACGCAACGGGGCGTGTACCCATTTGATTACGTCCAGGTGCCCGCGGCACCAGTGCTCGCACTGGGCGCAGCCGGCGGTGTTCCCGGATCGGTCGGTGTGGTGGAGGGCGATGGTCAGATTCCCTACACAACCGAAGCGGCGGCGATCAAGAAAGAGAACGCTGAGCACTGGATTGACCGGGACCCGGAGCTGAAGTGTTATTTGCCGGGCATTCCGCGCGCCATGTACATGCCCTACCCATTCCAGATTGTGCAAGGTACGAACAAGATTCAGATGGCCTTCGCGTTTACCAGTACCGCTCGCACGATCCACCTCGATCAAGTCGAGGCGCCACCCGACGATACCTACATGGGTCATTCGGTCGGCCGCTGGGAAGGCGATACACTGGTCGTCGACGTGACCGGTTTCAACGGCAAGAACTGGTTCGACCGGGCCGGCAATTTTCACAGCGACGCCTTGCATCTGGTTGAACGCTTCACGCCGATTACGCGTGACGCCATACATTACGAGGTGACGGTCGAGGATCCGAAGGTCTTTACGCGCCCATGGAAAATCTCGATGCCCCTCTACCGTCGCCTGGAACCCAACGCGCAGCTTCTCGAATACCGCTGCATGGAGTTTGTCGAAGAGTTCCTGTGGGGAAATCTCCGCAAGCAGCAGTTGGTCAAGCGCTGGGAGGGGGAAACCATCATCGTGGACATCACACGCAAGGTTCCACCCGCTGATAAGCTCCACGATTGGTATCGAAGGTAAAAAAGTCCCGCTAAGGATTACGTCGAATCCACGGGGCCGCCCCGTCGATTCGACGAAGCCCAGAGCGGGACGAAATCGGGTCTCGCTCCGAACCACACCCAAACTTTTCCAGAACGTGAACCGTGATCCGCCCGCCCGGAAATTCTTGCCTTAAATCGCCGCGCGTGGGCCCGCCGCCACCCAAGTTGACATAACACTCAGACTGAGATAGCGACAGTATCGGCCCACGACATACTTTGACGACCCCTTTGAACCGCTTATCCGCGGAAGCGAAATTTGTATTACTTGAGAATCGACGGACGTCCTTCTTTCGTTGGTGAGATAGAGGATTGGCGAAAAATATTCAGTCTGGAGCTTTTCATATCTCGGGACCGTGCAGAAAAAACCGCGGTCAAAGAACGCGCTGAACTCAAGGAAGCCGGCATAGAGGACGTTGATCTCGATGTTGCAGCCGCGACTGGAAGTGATCTCCTGAGATTAATCAGCGCGACAGACGTCATTGAACTCGCCAACAGGCGGTTAGCAATATCAAGGGAAGACATGTTTTTTGACCGCCTGGAGGAAGTTGCGACATTCGAAACTCTCGCTGCCTTAATCGACAAGGTTGAACGCCAAAGGGCGAGGTTGGCTGCAAAAACCTGAAAGGTTTTTCAAAGCGGGTGGCCGCCGCCAGAGAAGCCTTCGATGCGAACTCTGGTAACGTCACGCGTCTCATTGTCGCGGCTAACTAAAATCCGCTCTCTTCATTTCTCTCCTCGATGATGTGGCTCTCGACCCAGGCGAAGAAGTCGTCCTTCGACATTTCCTTGGTCGCGATCCCCCTGAAGGCTTCATACATTTCATCGTCTGTCTGATCTAATGCGAAGCCATTGAGATAAAGAAACGCGAGCATGCTGGCCGCAGCAGTGCGCTTATTCCCGTCAAGAAAAGGCTGATTCTGAGCGATGAAAAAACCGTACGCAGCGGCCTTTGAGCCGATACTTTGATAAGCATCGTCGCCGAATGCGCTCTGTTGTGGCTGGAACACTGCCGATTCCAGCAGCTCGCGGGACCGCAGGCCCTCACTACCGCCATGTTCACGGAGAGCCCGCTCGTGAAAGATCTCTACCGCCTCGACGGAGAGATAGATGACGTCCATTTATTTGGATAGCTTCTCCATCAGTCGCCGATGTTTCCTGAACACCTTGTCTGCGACAGCCTTCGCGTCCGCAGGGGTGGCATGGCGCCGGTTGCTTGGCGACACAATCAGCTTCTTTCCTTCAATCTTAAGTTCGACCTCTGCTTCGGGGTTCCACTCCAACATTTCCAGAAGGGTCTGGGGCACAATGATGCCCTTGGAATTCCCAATTTGGGTTAGCTTTCTAACAATAGTGGCCACCGTTCATTTCTCCTCGTCACGAAATGTTCAATCAATTTAATCGATGCCAACTCTAGTTATACCATTGTATAACTATGTTATAATGCCAGAGTAATGTTCGAAGTCAAGTTCCGCCGCGAGACGAAGCTTGTGGCCGGCAGGGAGCAGGCTTTCGAATTCTTCAACGGCCTGCCGTTCAACACGCACCGGACGAGCGTGACTTTCCAGAGCGAATGGTTGAAGTGGCTCGCCGGGTTCGCCAAGATCGGGCTCGGCACAGCGGTGAACCACAAACCGCCCAAAGGGCTGGCGCCGTATCTCGCCGATGCCGAGAATGGGTCTGTCGGGCTCACATTCCGGCCCATGCGCGCGTTGCGCCTCGACCACACGTTCCAAGAATAAGCTTTTCAAACACCATGCCGCAAGTATCCGGTGGCCATTTGCGGGGTTTTCCGGACTGTGGCGGCGTCACATAATGCGTTCGATGCCCCTCTACCGTCGCCTGGAACCCAACGCGCAGCTTCTCGAATACCGCTGCATGGAGTTTGTCGAAGAGTTCCTGTGGGGAAATCTCCGCAAGCAGCAGTTGGTCAAGCGCTGGGAGGGGGAAACCATCATCGTGGACATCACACGCAAGGTTCCACCCGCTGATAAGCTCCACGATTGGTATCGAAGGTAAAAAAGTCACGCTAAGGATTACGTCGCCACCGGCCGATAAACTGCGCGCCAATTCGCGCACACGTTTTGCCGCCTCCGCATCGGAGCTCCAGTTTTCCCCTGGTATTTCGAAAGGGCTTTTGCCGTCCAGTTGAGCACGGGGACGGTGGAACCATCGGCGATACTCGCGCCCTCAAGACGGAGCGCCGCAATCGTCGTTCGTGGATGGAATAGCCCAGTGAAGCTGGGTGGATTAACCCAATTGGAATAAGCCAATTGGCCTACGGTGATTACCCCATTGCCACGAAGTAAAAAACTCAAGATATTTGTTGTAACAAGATTGTAACAACCGCGAGCACCACGAGCGAGAGGAGGCAACTTGAGAGTCGGTGTGATCCTTGATTGGACGAATCCTGTCATGACGGCCACCTTCGAGCAGCTCTCGGCACGGGTGAAGCTGGACCTCATTTGTCCGGAGAAGCAGATGTTCGACCTGGCCACGGTGAGGGTCCAGAACGATCTGTACATTCTCAAGTCGGGGACCGAACTTGCGTTGAGCATGGCCGGAGCATTGCACACGCTGGGAGCGGTGACGCTCAACCCGTACCCAATTGTGGCGATGATGCGGAACAAGGTCATCGTGACGCGGATGCTGCAGAACGCAGGGCTGCCCGTGCCCGCAACCTACGTGGCCTCCGATCCCAGCGAGTTTGCGCCGCTGCTGGACTCCGGGCCTCTGATCCTCAAGCCCTATCGTGGTTCGCGAGGCGCGGGCATCCGCATCATCCGAGATGCCCGCGAATTGGACGGCATGAAACCTAACGGGCTGATGTTGGCCCAACGCTACCAGGAACCGGACGGAGCGGATCGCAAAATCTATTGTATTGGCGGAGAGCTTTTCGGTGTCAAGCGGATCTGGCCGCTCCGAACCTACGAAGACAAAATGGGTGAACCCTTTGCCGTCACCTCGGAACTCCGCGAGATCGCTTTGCGGTGTGGCCGGGTCTTTGGGATCGACCTTTACGGGTTGGACGTGGTGATGAGCGCTGGTCAGCCCTATGTAGTGGATGTGCAGAAGTTCGGAAGCTACATGGGGGTGCCCGATGCCCCACGGCGCCTGGCAGACTATATCCATGCCGCCGCACAGCGCGTGTTGAGAGGTGGGCCGCTAGTGCTCGCGGGTGAGAGCCAGCATATCTGACTTCACCAATCCGCCAAGGAGGGAAATTATATGCAACGGCCAAGACTCTATTTGATGCTGGCCTTTCACAACAATTCAGATGCACCGAACCCGGTTGTGGCCGAGGTTATCACGATCCTGAAACGAAAAGGGTTCCAGATCGAGATCGGTTTCGCCGAGAGCCTGCTGCTGCGGCCCGAAGCGCTGTCGGCCAAGCACGACCTCTACATTCTCAAGTCGCACACGTCTTTGTGGCTGAGCCTGGCTGGCGTGCTGCACTTTCAGGGCGCAGAGATCCTCAATCCGTACCTGGCCTGCCTCGCCACCATGAACAAGATCATGACGGCGTCGCGGCTGCACTCCGCCGGAGTCCCGATACCGCGGTCATGGGTGACGGGCGACCTGCGGTTGCTACTGTCCCTCGCCGCGGAGAGGCAGCTCATCATGAAGCCCTACGACGGCAGGCGCGGCAATGGTATCCGGATTGTGAACGAGCCCCGCGAACTCGCGTCCATACCGGCTCCCCGGCGGCCCGTGCTTGTTCAGGAGTACATCGCCGGCGGCGACGAGCTGAAGGTGTATGTCATCGGCGACGAAGTCTTTGCCATGCGTCGGCCCCCTTCGACGAACGCATGCCCCGGCCCGCGTGCGGCGTGCGCGGTCAGCCCCAAGGTGCGCCGGATCGCGCTGCGGTGTGGCCAGGTTTTCGGCCTAGGCCTTTACGGACTCGACATGGTTGAGGGTCCCGACGGGCCGGTGGTCGTGGACTTGAATTACTTCCCCAGCTACCGAGGTGTGCCGGGGGCCGCTACTCTGATCGCCGATTACATTGAGGAGTACGCCAAAGAGGACTGCCCCAGGCTCGCCGTGAACCAGTTCGCCCAAGGGGCTGCTTAATGAAGGCAAGATCGGTCTTTAGCAATCCGGCGCTACTGACCATCGTCGCGGAGGGTTTCCTTTCCCGCCTCAGCTTCGGCTTGATCAGCTTTGCCCTGCCGCTCTATGCCTATCACCTGGGGATGAAGCTCTCGGAGATCGGGATCCTCTCCTCGATCAACCTCGTGGTCGCGATGGCGTTCAAACCGTTGATGGGCGCGATGGCTGACCGCTTTGGCCTGAAGCGCAGTTTCACCGCGGCCACGGCTCTTCGCAGCGCTGTATCGTTGGCTCTGGCGTTCGTCAGCTCCCCGTGGCAATTGCTCGCGTTCCGGTCCGCGTACGGAGTGTCTCAGTCGGTGCGTGATCCAGCCCTCAACGCGCTTCTTGCCGAGCACGGTGGCAAGAAGATGGTCGCCTCTTCGTTTGGATGGTACTCCACGGCAAAGAGCGTGGGAGGGTCCCTCGGAAGCGCCATAGCGGGCGTTCTGCTCGCGGTGACCGCCTCCAATTACTCGCTGGTCTTCGTGGTGGCCTTTGTCCTGTCGCTCCTGCCGGTCTTCATGGTGGGCCGCTACGTCCAGGAGAAAAGCGAAACGAACGAAGCAGATGAAACGGTAGCGACAAGCGAGGGGGCGGTTCCCGCGGAACGTAAAGAGTATCCTGCGGGCTCCATTGCGGCCTCGAGATCGGGGCTGGCGATATTCTCCTACGTTGGCCTGGGTGTCATGATCAGCGGGACAGCGCAAATGTTGCGGGGCTTGCTCCCCATACTGGCGACACAGTATGCCGGCCTGAGCGAAGCGCAGACCGGGATCATCTACACGGTCTCGACACTGCTCGTGATCTTCGGCGGGCCGCTGTTCGGTTGGTTATCAGACAATGTGAGCCAGAAGCTGGTTTTGATGGTGAGAGGCATTGCCAACACGTTCTCCTCCATCTTGTTCCTCGCTTCTCCCAACCTCGCCGGCATTGCCTTCGGCAAAGCCGTCGATGACCTGGGCAAGGCCGCCTTCAAGCCGGCCTGGGGGGCGCTCATGGCCGACGTTTCGAGCCTGGATAAAACGCGCCGCGCTCGAACGATCAGTTTCCTGTGCCTGGGAGAGGATGCCGGCGAGATTGCCGGCCCGGTCCTGGCCGGCTTCCTCTGGAGCGCCTGGGGTGTGCCGGTCGTGTTGGGTGTACGTGTTCTGCTAGCGCTTCTCACCGAGGTCTACGCGACGACACTGGTGGGCTTCCTCAACAGGCAACAGAGAATGGAGGCCTTCTCGGTGGCGATAGCCGCCACCCGAACGATCGGCGAGTTTTCCAAAGGTGACGCAGAAACTCATTCCGGCTGAGAGTTGCCGGTTCAGAGCTGTACTGTCTGAGTTTATGCCGATGTCAAGGGCGATTCGCTTGTCAATCGTTCGGATTTTGCTGCTCGCACTGCTGCCGGCCGCGGTACTCGCGCAGGATTCCCAACCCGCGCCGCAGCAGGATCCAAAGCCAACTCTGCGGATCGTCCGTGTGTCCGAGCCCCTCCAGTTCGACGATCTCCGGGACGGCGCGGGCTTGCCTGACCGCACGCGAGCGGTGGCGGTGACGGGCTTCCGCCAGCGTGATCCCGGCGACGGTGTCGCCGTGAGCGCGCCCACGACAGCCTACTTGAGCTACGACGATGACAACCTGTATGTGCTCTTTGTCTGCAAGGACGACCCGGCGAAGGTTCGGGCGAAGCTGGCCAACCGCGAGGATGTCGGGAATGATGACGGGGTGGCCGTGTACCTGGACACCTTCCACGATCGCAAACGCGCCTATGTGTTCTGGGCCAACCCGCTGGGGGTGCAACTCGACGGCATCATGACGGAAGGGCAGGACGACGACTACAGCTTTGATACCGTGTGGGAATCGGACGGACACCTGACGCCGGATGGCTACGTCGTGCGGTTTGCCATCCCGTTCCGGAGCCTGCGGTTCCGGAGGGAGGCTGCGCAATCCTGGGGCATCGGCCTCGGCCGTTTCATCCGGCGCTACAATGAAGAGTCCTACTGGCCCTACATCACCAAGCGGATCTCGGGTTACGTGCCCCAGTTTGCGACGTTGGAGGGACTCGAGGACATCGTTCCGGGACGCAACCTCCGGCTCAACCCTTACAGCGCGTTCACCGGCGCGCGCTTCCTGGATGCGGGCGTGCCGGCATTCCGCCGCGAGAGCGAGCCGCGGATCGGGCTGGACGCCAAGGCGGTTTTGGGCGGCGCGCTCACGCTCGACGGCACGGTCAATCCCGACTTCAGTCAGGTCGAGTCCGACCAGCCCCAGGTGACCATCAACGAGCGCTTCGAGGTGTTCTACCCCGAGAAGCGGCCCTTTTTCATCGAGAACGCCGGCTACTTCCAGACGCCGGTGAACTTGTTCTTCTCCCGGCGGATCGCGGACCCGGGGAAGGGAATCCGGCTCACCGGGAAGGTGGGCCGCTGGGCGGTCGGCGCGATTGGGACCAACGACCGAGCACCAGGCGCCACGATCGGCGCCGGGCCTGTCGGCGACGAGGCTCACTCTGCCGGCATCGGGGTCGTGCGCGTCCAGCGCGACTTTGGTGGCGAGTCGACGATCGGGATGCTCGCGACCGACCGGTCGCTCGCCGGCGGCTCCAACGGCGTGGTCTCAGCCGACACCCGGCTGAAGCTGAGCAAGACCTGGATCTTCTCCGGCCAGGCGATGGCGACACGCACACGGGGTACGAGCGGCGCCCCGTCGTCGGGGACCGGCTGGTACGCGAACTTGCTGCGCGACGGGCGCAATCTCGACTACAGCGCCAGCTATCTCGACCTGAGTCCGTCGTTTGAAACCCAGCTTGGCTTTGTGAAACGTGTCGGGATCCGGCAGTTCGACCAGGAGCTCCAGATCGTGCGTCGGCCGAAGGGTCCCGTCGTGAGGTTCGGTCCCACATTTACGACATCCTTGGACTGGGACCCCCACGGACGCCTGCTGGACCGCTCGCTCCAAGCCTCCTTCGAAGTCAAGTTCCGCCGCGAGACGAAGCTTGTGGCCGGCAGGGAGCAGGCTTTCGAATTCTTCAACGGCCTGCCGTTCAACACGCACCGGACGAGCGTGACTTTCCAGAGTGAATGGTTGAAGTGGCTCGCCGGGTTCGCCAAGGTTGGGCTGGGCACAGCGGTGAACCACAAACCGCCCAAAGGGCTGGCGCCGTATCTCGCCGATGCGCAGGATGGGTCTGTCGGGCTCACATTCCGGCCCATGCGCGCGTTGCGCCTCGACCACACGTTCCTCTACGAACGCTTGAGAACGCGGCCGGGCGCGTCGCTGACGGCTGACTCCCCGAAGCGGATCCTTGCGAACCGCATCCTGCGTGAGAAGCTGAACTACCAGTTCACCCGCGCGCTCTCTTTCCGCGCGATTCTGGACTATTCGACCGTGGATCGGGACTCGACCCTGTCGCGGGTGGAGCCGGACCACCGCTGGGGAATGGACCTGCTGTTTACCTACCTGGTCCACCCAGGCACCGCACTGTACGTGGGCTACAGCGACCGCTACGAAAATTTT
>Ga0209056_10008703_pt1 | contig 10407 bp, 9 predicted proteins | sample GraSoiAngelo_114_FD_185876 | JGI IMG/M metagenome (GOLD analysis project Ga0209056, IMG submission 185876) | Grasslands soil microbial communities from the Angelo Coastal Reserve, California, USA - 14_0903_13_40cm (SPAdes) (version 2) | ecosystem: Environmental > Terrestrial > Soil > Grasslands ...
GCCGCGATCTCCTTGATGCGCGCCGATTCCTCGAGCACGCGCTGCGCCTGCTCGACGATTTTCTGCCCGGCAGGCGTGACCGCGACTTCCGCGGAGCCGCGCTCGAAAAGCGTCACGCCGAGCTCTTCCTCGAGCTTCTTCACCGCCACCGAGAGCGTCGGCTGCGACACGAAGCAGGTCTCCGCCGCCCTGCCGAAATGACGCTCGCGCGCCACCGCGACGATGTAGCGCAGCTCCGTCAGCGTCATGCTTTCCTTCTGGCCAGGAAGTAAAGCGGGATGCCGGCAAGCATGATGACCAGCCCGGCGAGCACGGGCACGCCGAATTCCACGGCGAAGCGCACGTAGTTCACGCTCGAGTAAAGCATGTAGGCGCACATGCCGCAAAACGCGAGTGGCACGACCGGATAGAGGGGAACGCGGAATGCCGGAGGGTCGCCGCCTGCCCTCCGGAACACAAAAAGCGTCAGGCCGGTGAGCAGAAAAAACGTCCAGAACACCGGCGCGGTATAGGCCACCATGGCGCTGAACCCGTCGGGTGTGAACGATGCAACCAGGACCAGCGCGAGCGCGATGGCGCCCTGGAGAAGCAGCGCGTTTCCGGGCGTGCTTCCCGCCTCGCGCCAGCTGCCCAGGCGCGCAAAGAGCGCGAAATCGCGCCCGAGCGCGTAATTGGTGCGCGCGCCGGTGAAGATCGCGGCATTGACCGTAGTGAGCGCGGCAAGGCAGACGATCAGGGCGAGCAGCAGCGCGCCCTTCTCGCCGGTCACGACGCGCATCAGGTCGGCGGCCACCGCCTTGGATTGCCGCATGCCGCCCAGGCCGAGCGCGGCGAGATACCCGAGGTTGACCAGCAGGTAAAGCACCGTGACTGCCAGGATGCCGCCGACCAGGATGCGGATCATGTTGCGGCGCGGATCGCGCACCTCGCCGGCAAGATAGGCCGCCTCGTTCCAGCCGCCGTACGTCAGCAGGACGAAAATCATCGCCAGCCCGAACGAGCCGCCGCTGGCCGGCTCCGCCGGCCCGGGGGCGGCGCCGGCCATCAGCCCCCCGAGGGCGATGAAAAGCAATCCGGCGAACAGCAGGACCTGCATGATCTTCTGCAGCGTCTTCGATTCGACGGTGCCGGCGAAATTGAGCAGCGTGAGCACCGCCACGCCAAGCGCGGCGTAGATCGCCGAGCTCTTGTCTCCAAGACGGAGGATCTCGGAGGCGTAGTCGCCGAATACGAACGCCACTGCGGCAATCGCGCCGGTCTGGATCACCGTCATGCGCGACCAGGCGAAGACGAACGCCGCGCCGCGGCCGAAGCCGCGCGCCAGATAGGCGTACTCGCCTCCCGTCTCGGGATAGCGCGAGGCAAGCTCGGCGTACACCAGGGCGCCGCACACCGACACGACCCCCCCGAAGATCCAGGCAAAGAGGAATTCCGCGTTGCTCGAGGTATTGGCGGCGACGATCGACGGCGCCTTGAAAATGCCTGCGCCGATCACCATGCCGCAAATCAGGACGATGCCATCCGAGAGGGACAGCAGCTGTCTCGGCGCTGAGCTCACTGCGCTCGCGTCGCGCGCCATGGATGGACTTTCGTCGCGTTGCCGTCGGACACGGTCACCTGCCCGTCGATGCGCTCGCCGCGCAGCGTGCCGGTAAACAGGTGATGCCAGGCGTGGTCGTTCACCACGCCGGTGACCACCAGCTTGATATCCTTGCCGCGCAGGCGGCTCGCGCGCACCAGAAGGTCGCGCCCTTGCGCCGCCGCGTGTACGTCGAGCACCTGGAATTTCTGCGCGATGTTGAAGCGCCAGGGGCCGCCATGCTCGCCGAGGTCGCTCGACCATACGCCGTGCGCGTCGGCGGGCACGATCCATAGCTCTACTCGCGACAGCCCGCCGATGCCGACCGTCTTTTCCGGCGCGCGCATCTCGAGCCGCTCGTCGGGCGGCCAGTCGCCGATGCCGCCGTCATGCGAGACGATGCGCGTGCCGGGCTTCAGCCTGAGCAGCCGCGGCAGGAGCTTGGCGTTGAAGTCGGGCAGAAGGTACATCGTGATCACGCTCGCCCGAGACAGGTCGGTGTCGAAGATGTCGCGGGTTTCGAAGCGCGCGCGGTCGGCGACACCCGCCCGCCTTGCATTCCCGGTCGCCGCCTTCACCAGCCGCGGGTCATAGTCGACGCCGAGTCCGCGCGCTCCGCGCTTGGCCGCCTCGATGACGATGCGGCCGTCGCCCGAGCCGAGATCGATTACGTAATCGCCGCTCTTCACCTCCGCCATGCGCAGCATGCGCTCGACGATCTCCATCGGCGTATTGACGTACGGCACGGTGCCGTCGTCCCAGCCCCAGGCCTGCGGCTGCGCGTGCAGCGGGAGCGAGGCGATGAAGAACACAACAGCCACCCGTGGCAGCAGAATCAACGAAATACCCAAGCGGTAAAATTGCGGGACGCGCCCCGGTAGCTCAGTGGATAGAGCAGTCCCCTCCTAAGGGACAGGTCGCACGTTCGATTCGTGTCCGGGGTGCCATGGAAGGTCAAAGACTCGCGCTCCAACCGCGGAAGTCTACCCAAGTCTGCAGGCGCCAAATTGCTTTTACGGGCAGCCTGAACTACGATCAAGTGCCTGTTGCCGTTGTTTTATTGGAAAAAAAGAAGCTGGCCACAACAATAAATACGGAGGATCACAAGTCACGCCCTAGTCGGGCGTTTCCATGGCGCGCCTTCGTCGCCGCGCTCCTGTGGGCGTTCGCATTTGCGGCGTGGGCTCAAGCCGACATCCTCGCGCAGGGCGAGGCGCTCGTGCGCGCGGGTCGCTATGCCGACGCTTACCAGCTGCTCGAGCCGCACGAGGACAGGCTCGCCGGCGACCTCAAGTTCGACTACCTGCTCGCCCGCTCGGCGCTCGAGACCGGCCGCCCGAGCAAGGCGAGCTTCATCTATGAGCGCATCCTGGCGCAGGAGCCGAACTATGTCGGCGTCCGCCTGGAGATCGGGCGGGCGTACCTGGCGCTCGGCGACTACGCCCGCGCGAAGCTCGAATTCGAGACGGTGATGCGGTTCGAGAATCTGCCGCCCGGACTGCGCGAGCAGGCGCAGATCTACGGCAAGGCGGCGGATGAGTACATCGCCGGCAAGAAGACTGTCGGCTATGGCTACGCAGAGTATGGGTTCGGGTACGACTCGAACGCACAGTCGGCGACCAAGACCAGCGAGATCAGCGTGGTGAACGGCAACACGCTGATCCTGCCCCCGTCCTCGCTGAAGCGCAGCGACCACTACCACGCGCTCTCGCTCGGCGGCGAGCTCGTCCACGCGCTGACCGAGCGCTTCTCGGCATTCGGGGGCGGAGATTTGCGCGGCCGTTGGTACAACAACGTAGATGTCGCGGATTTTTCAACGCTCGACGCGCGCGCGGGCGTGGGGTACAGCGAAGGCGCGACGAATGTGCGCATCGGTGTAAATGGCGGACGGTACTGGCTGGACCACGAGAAGACCCGCGACAGCTTTGGATTGAATGCGGATTACCGTTATCTCCTGACCAAGCAAGACCAGCTCAGCGTGAATGCCGGAGCAACCCGCTTCCGGTTCATCCCCGAGTCGTTCAAGGTCAGCAACTTCGACCTGTACCAGATGGCAACGGGATGGCTGCGCGGGGCGGCCGACGGACGCGGCGCGTTCGGCCTCACCGTCCTCGCCGGCCGCGAGAAGGCGATGAACGGCCGGGCGGATGGCGACAAACCGTTTCTGGGCGCGCGCCTGACGGCCCAGACCGCGCTGAGCGAGAGAGTCGTGGCATTTTTTTTTGGCGGAGTTCAGCGCGGAAAGTATTCTGAAGTCAACGCGCTTTTCGACACGAAGCGTGTGGACAGCCTCTACGACCTTACTGCCGGCGTGACATGGTCCTTCGCAAAAAGCTGGTCGCTGCGTCCACAGGTGGTTTACTACAAGAACAAGAGCAATCTCCCGCTTTTCGAGTACGACCGGACGGATGCGTCAATCAATCTGCGCTTGGACTTCTAGCGACGATAGTGCAAATGTTTGTTCGTTGAGCCAGAGAGTCGGGGCATTTCTCCTTGGCGGGGTACAGCGCGGGAAGTACTGTCTGCGCTTGGACTTCTAGCGAGGATAGTGCAAATGTTTGTTAAATCTTGCTGGCCCCTGATGCTCTTCGCGGCGCTGGTCGCGGCCGCGGGCCCGGTCTGCGCGCAAGGCACAGAAGCGGGTCGATTCCTCTCCGTCGTCGGCGACGTGCGCGTCGGTCGCGAAGGCGCGCCACAGCGCGTGGCGCAGCGCGCGGCCGAGTTCTACGAAGGCGAATCCATCGTCACCGCAGTCGGCGCGCTCGCCCAGCTGCGCATGACCGACGGCGCACTGATGTCCGTGCGCGGCGATACCGAAATCAAGCTCGAAAGGTTCTCTTACGCGGGCGAGCAGGACCGCAACGCCAGCTTCTTGATGTCGGTCCTGAAGGGTGGACTGCGCTCGATCACGGGCGTGATCGGACGCCAAAATCGCGAACGCTACCGGATCACAACGGCGACGGTGACTATTGGCGTGCGCGGCACGGATTTCGAGATCGTTCATGTGCCGCTGCAGGCGGGCTCTCGGGAGGTGCCGGCGGGTACCTACGACCGCGTCTTCGAGGGTGTGACAAGCATGGAGAACAGAGCCGGAGTCATGCTGCTCGTCAGCCGCGACCAGACCGCTTTCGCCGCGCTGCAGGGCACCACGCCGCCCGTGCTGGTGGCGCCGCCGGCAGCCCTTTTCGGCCAGCGCACGCCGATTCCGCAGGTCACGCCACAAACCCGGCTTATGTTGACCCCCATAGACGCGCCGGGGAGGCTCGAGAGGTCAGCCATTTCGCCGACTATCCACACAGCACCGACGGCGACATTGACTCCAATTCAGACAGCGCCGCCGGTCGTGACCGGCGCCGACAAGGTCATGCTGATCGCCCCGACCCTGTCACCAATCACGACGACGAACACCACAAGCGGCTCCATCTTGTTGGTAAAGCCTCCCAAGTGATGTTGAATACGTTCTAAGCACGAAGGCGGCAAGGTGCGCGACCGGCATGGCTATAACTTGTCGGGAAAGCGCGGAATGAATCCGTCCCGGTTCGGCATCCTCACCTTCGGCAGCGTCTGGGCGTTCATGGCCTCGTTCTCGCCGATCAGCCTGTTGAGCGCGAGGAGATAAGCGGTAAGCGCGTAGACCTCGTCGTTGGTGAGCGTCCTAGGCTGCTGGTACGGCATCGCGCGCCGGATGAAATCGAACAGCGTCGTCGAATAGGGCCAGAAGTTGGCGATGGTCTTCACCGTGTCGATGCCGTTCGTAAGCGCAGCGCCGCCGACCACAGCGGCGTTCGCCGCGCCTTTGCCGTTTTCGCCGTGGCACGCGGCACACTTTTGCGCGTAGATAGGCGCGCCCTGCGCGGGCGTGCCGCTCCCCGGCGGCAGGCCGGTGCCGTCGGGCAGGATGCTGATGTCCCAGGCGGCGATCTCTGCGGCATCGATGGGCTTGCCGAGGTTGGGCCCTGCCGCGAGACAGCCGAAATTGACCGCGAAAATCGACAGGGCAGCCGTCAACTTATGCGTAGACATGGCTTACCGCCCCGGCGCTGCTGATCGCCCAGCTGGTCACGCCGTTGTAGTGCTGGCTCGGGAAGGCGGTGACCGGCGGCACTTTCGCACTCTGCCCCCGCACGGCGATGATCTGGGCGCGCGTGGGCTGCACGTTGCCCGCCTCGTCCCAGGCCCGGCTTTGCAATACGGCCGGGCCGCCACTCCAGCTCCAGGGGACACGGAAGCGCGTAAAGGCCTTGCTCAGCACCGGTTCGTGCAAGGCCGCTTGCGCCCAGCTCTGGCCGCCGTCGGCCGAGACCATCACTTTCGAGATGCGGCCGTTGCCCGAATAAGCGATGCCGGAGATCTCGTAGAAGCCCGGCGCCTTCAGCATCAGCCCCGGCGACGGGTGGGTGATGAAGGACTTCACCTCCTGCAGGAAATAAAACTGATACGCCTTCCCGTTCGGCAGGATGGGCGCGTACGTGCGCGACTCGTAGTAGCTCATCGCCGGCGCCTCGACCAGCTTCAGCCGGCGCAGCCATTTCACGTTCATGTTGCCTTCCCAGCCGGGAAGCAGCAGGCGCATCGGATAGCCGTTGCCGGGCATCAGCCGCTCGCCGTTCTGGTAGAGCGCGATCATGGCGTCGTCGAGCGCCTTGGCGATCGGCACGCTGCGGCTCAGCGCCGGGGCGTCCGCGCCTTCGGCGACGAGCCATTTCGCCTTGGGGTCGACACCGGTTTCCTCGAGCAGGGTGGAGAGCGCCACCCCGGTCCATTCCGCGCAGGACGCCAGCCCGTGCAGCGCCTGCACGCTCGCCTGGATGGGCTCGCGGGAAAACAGCGGGGCGCTGTTGCCGCCGCATTCGACAAAGGTCATGCGCGACACCATCGGATAGCGCGCCAGCGCGTCGAGGGTAAACAGCAGCGGCCGCTTTACCAGGCCATGGATCACCAGGCGGTGCTTCTCCGGATCGATATCGGCGTCGCCTGCGTGCGAGATGACGAAGTGAAGGCCGTTCGGGGTGGATGTGCCCTGGAGCAGGTGATGCGGCGTACGGCCGTGCTGAGTCCGAGGCTCGCCGTTCGGGTTGCTGAGCGTGCGCACGACGCTCTTCTCGAACCGCGACGGAACGCCGTAAGCCGGCACATTCGTGCCCGGCGCCCTGCTCCATGGGTCGTCGGCCAGGGGCGCGGCGGCCGCCGGTCTGGCCAGCGTGTAGCCTGTCATGGCCGCCGCGAGCGCGGCGCCGCCGCGGAGAAAGGCGCGACGGTCAAGCAGCCCGTTTCCCGCTACCACTACAAGGTTTTTCATGGTCCCTCCCCGCATGAGCAACATAGTCCCGCGATGCGGAGCTGGTCAAGCCGTTCTAGAAGTCCGCGTCGCCGTCCGCGACGGCGATCCTTTTCTGGACCCGGCGGTGCTGCCAGAGCGCGAACAGGACGGAAAGAACCGAGGCGAGCAGCAGGCCCCCGGAAATCGGCCGCGTGATGAACAGCCACGGGTTGGAATCGGTCATGATCGATCGCACCAGGTTGATCTCGATCTGGTCGCCGAGGATCACGCCAAGGATGAACGGCGCGAGCGGAAAGCCGAACTTCACCATCAGGTAGCCGAGCACGCCGAAGACCAGCAGCACGTAGACGTTGGCCATCGTGTTGTTCAGGGCGTAGGCGCCGATCACGCACAGCACCAGGACCACGGGGAAAAGCGCCGCTTTCGGCAGCGTCACGATGCGCAGCATCCAGCGCGCGCCGAGCGCGAGGATCAGCACCATGATCGGATGCGCGAGCAGGTAAGCGGCGAAAATGCCGTACGCGAGCTGCGGATTCTGCGAAATGAAAAGCGGCCCCGACTGGATGCCGTGAATCGTGAGCGCGCCGAGCATGACCGCGGTCACGGAGTCGCCCGGAATGCCGAACGCCATGATGGTGACGAGCGAGCCGCCGACGTTGGCGTTGTTCGACGATTCCGAGGCGATGATGCCCTCCGGAATACCGCTGCCGAACTTCTCCGGCCGGCGCGAGATCTTCTTCGCCTGGTCGTAGGCCATCATGCTCGCCGCGCTGGCGCCGATCGCGGGCAGCACGCCGATCAGCACGCCGACGAACGCGAACCACAGCAGCTGGAACGGCCGTGACAGGATCTCCCAGATCACCTTGGCGTGGGACACGGTGAGCCTCACGCCGCGCTCGAGCGAGCCGGCGAGCTGCGCTTTACCGCCGCTGCGCTCGATCTCGCCCATGATCTGCGCAAAGGCGAACACCCCGATCAGCACCGGAAGGAAGTCGATGCCGCCTTTTACGAAGTCGATGCCGAGCGTCAGCCGCTCCTGGCCCATCACCGGGTCGCTGCCGAGCACGGTGACGATCAGACCGAGGCCGCCGGCGATCAACCCCTTCAGCAGGGATGCCTCGGTCAGCCCCGCAACCATCGACACGGCGAGAATGAACAGCGAAAAGAACTCCCACGGCCCGAATTGAAGCGCGATTGCCGCGAGCGGTGCGGTGGCGCCGATCAGAAACACGCCGCCGAGGAGACCGCCGAAGAACGACGCCCAGACGCCGAGCCAGATTGCGCGGCCCGGCTCGCCCTTCTTCGCCATCGGATGGCCGTCGAAGACGGTGGCGATTGCCGCGGGGGTTCCCGGGATGCCGAGCAGCACCGCCGTGACCAGCCCGCCTGCCGAGCCGCCGACGTACACCCCGGTCATCGCCGCAAGGCCTTGCAGCGGATCGAGTCCGAAGGTAAAAGGCAGCACCACGATGATGGTCATGGTGATCGTCACGCCGGGCAGCGCTCCCCCCACCACCCCGGCAAGCGTGCCGAAAAAGAGCGGCAGCAGATACTTCACCTGCGCAATGTTGACCAGCCCTGCGGCAAGCAGCTCGTACATCGCCTAGAAATCCGTCCAGCGCCCGCGCGGCAGCAGCACCGACAGGTAGTGCTCGAAGACGAAATAGGTGGCGAGCGCGCTTGCGAGCGCGATCGCTGCCACTCGCGCCCACTGCCTCGCGCCTCGCGGCGGGTCCATCAGCGCGTTGGTCACCGCAACGTAGGCGAACGTGGCGATACGAAAGCCGAGCCAGGGCAGCGCGGCCACGTAGATGCCGAACACCACGAAGTGCAGGACGACCGCGGCGTAGTCGGCCGGAACTTTTGGTCCGGCCTTCTTCGCCGCGTACCAGTCGGTAACCACGAGCAGCGCGGCAAGCAGCGCCGTGACGCCCAGCACGATGCGTGGATAGAAGCCGGGCCCGATCGGGACCAGCGGGTTGGCTCTCAACTCCAGCGTCAACCCGAAAAGAACGAGGCTCGCCGCGAGAACGACGAGCCCCGCCCAGCCGTCCCTGGAGAGCTTCAACGCTTGAGCAGCCCGAGCTCCTTCGCCAGGTTCCTGTTCAGGTCATCGTTCTGCTTGAGCCACTTCGCGTATTCGGGGCGGCCCAGGTAGCGCACATCGGTGCCCTGCAGCTTCATCGCCTGGGCGAACGCAGGTTCCTTCGCCGCGGCGGCGCAGGAAGATTCGAGCTTGGCGATCACGCCGGCCGGCGCGCCTTTGGGCACCATGATGCCGCGGTTCACGTCGTACACCACGTTGACGCCGAGCTCCTTCAGCGTCGGCACGTTAGGCATCTCGGGATGCCGCTTCTCGGTGGCGATGGCGAGAAACTTGAGCTGGCCGGCGTCGACCTTTCCCTTCTGGGTGAGATTGGAGTCGGTCAGATCGACGTGACCGCCGAGGATCGCGTTCATGCGCGGCGCGAGGCCTTCGTAGGACACGTACTTGAACTTGATGCCGGCTGCCTTCTCGATCAGCGCCGGAAAGAAGTGGCTGGTCGAGGCGAGGGTCGCGCCGACGGTGATCTGGCCGGGGCGCGCCTTGGCATCGGCGATCAGCTCCTGCCAGTTCTTCCACGGCGTCTTCGGGCTTGCCGTCAGCACCGACGGCGTCGACGAGATCAGGCAGATCGGCTCGAAGTCGGCGTAGGTCACATCCGCCACGCCGGCCCAATACGTCGAATGGATGTAATCATGCACGGCGTAGAGCGTGTAGCCGTCGGGCGGAGAATCCTTCGCCTCCTTGGCGCCCTTGGTGCCCGAGGCGCCGCCGACGTTCGCGATCACCACCGTCTCTCCCAGCTGCTTCTGCAGCAGCGGCGCGAACGGCCTGAAGATATTGTCGGTGTCGCCGCCCGCGGCCCACGGCACGATGAGCTTGATGGGACGCTCGGGGTAAGCCGCCCCGGCGGCAAGCGGCAGCAGCGCCGCCAGCGCTCCAGCGATCAGTTTTTTCATTCGGTCCTCCTCCTCAGGACTTGCGATTCTAGCGCTTCAGGTCATAAGCGGAACTGGCCAGTCTGGATGCGGTGATAGAGCGCCTGGTCAAGCCGCACGAATGCCCGGCGTTCCGGATCGTCAAAGTAGAGGGCGTCGGCAGTGGCCGCCGGATCGTAGCCTTGGCGCACGAATTCATGTTTCGTGTACTTGAAGGTGGCGGTCAGTTCCATCCCGCCCCGCAGACGCAGGAACAAAGGACGCGCGTACCCGGGCAGGCGGGCGATCAGGTGGTTCCGGAACGCCGCCAGATCCAGCTCATCCTCGGCGACCAGGGCGGCCATTCCGGCCCGGCCCTCGGTACCCGGAATCTGCACGCCGTAGACATTGGCGTCCGTCACGCCGCGGAACGCGCAGATCGCTTCTGAGACCTCGGAAGTCGCGACATTCTCGCCCTTCCAGCGGAAGGTATCGCCGATCCGATCGACAAAATAGAAGTAGCCCTGCGCGTCCTGTCGCATCAGGTCGCCGGTGCGAAACCAGGCGTCTCCAGGCTCGAACGCGT
>Ga0209056_10008704_pt1 | contig 10406 bp, 7 predicted proteins | sample GraSoiAngelo_114_FD_185876 | JGI IMG/M metagenome (GOLD analysis project Ga0209056, IMG submission 185876) | Grasslands soil microbial communities from the Angelo Coastal Reserve, California, USA - 14_0903_13_40cm (SPAdes) (version 2) | ecosystem: Environmental > Terrestrial > Soil > Grasslands ...
GACCATGAAGCCGGGGCTCGGCCCGCATGCTCATGGCGCAAACATCTCCTGAAGCACGGAGAGCGCCCGATGCAGCGTTCGAGGTGCAACTTTGCCGAGTCGTCTGACCAGACGCTCACGGTCGACTGTCCGAATCTGGTCCAAGACGACGTGCCCCCCGCGCCCGCGGAACGTGCACGGGATGCGAAATGGGTACCGATGCCCGCCCGTGGTCAGAGGGGCGATGATGAACGTCCGCAGATGAGCATTGAGCTCGTCGGGCGACACAACGACACAAGGCCGCGTCTTCCGGATCTCGCCGCCCCTCGTCGGATTCAGATTGATCAAGAACACCTCGCCGCGATGAACCTCGTCTCCGGCTACCACCGCCACTCCTTCTCGTCGAAGCGTGTGGGAAGGGGTTGATCGAGAAGCCGATCATCGTCTTGCTGACGAAGTTGACGAGCCGCGTCGGCCCAACCCGCTCGAGGACGACCGATCCGCTCGATGACGATCGCCCCTTCGCGCGCCCGGATTTCGACCTCGTCTGTCAGCCCCGCTTCTTCGAGAAGGAGCTTCGGGAGACGAACTCCTCGCGAATTTCCGATCTGAACCAGCTTGCCCTTCATCACAGCCGTAAGTGATTACGACGTAATCACAACGACATATTGTGAGTCAAGGTCGATCGAGCGGCCACATGCGTGCCTGACCCGACCGAAGCTCATGCCCACTTGAACGGCAAGTAGATGATCGCCGCGATCGCCGCGCTGCACGGGATCGTCAGGATCCACGCCCAGACGACGTTGCGCGCCACGCCCCACCGCACCGCCGACAGACGGCGGACGCTGCCGACGCCGATGATGGCGCCCGTGATCGTGTGCGTCGTGCTGACCGGGATACCGAACGTCGCCGACCCGAAGAGCGCGATGGCGCCGGCCGTCTCGGCGCAGAAGCCGCCGACCGGCTGGAGCGCCGTGAGGCGCATGCCCATCGTGTGCACGATGCGCCAGCCGCCGAGGAGCGTGCCGAGGCCGATCGCCGCATGGCAGATGAGGATCACCCAGAACGGCACGTAGAACGTGCTGCCGAGGTAGCCCGAGGTGAAGAGCAGGACGGCGATGATGCCCATCGTCTTCTGCGCGTCGTTGGTGCCGTGCCCGAGGCTGTAGCCCGCCGCGGAGACGAGCTGGAGGCGCCGGAACATGCGATCCACGAAGGCGGGATGCGCGTCCCGCAGGAGCGACATCATGAGGAACATGAAGACGGCGCCCAGCAGGAGGCCGACGAACGGCGACACGACGATGAAGATCACGATCCGGGTGATCCCCGACCACACGAGGACGCTCGGCCCGGCCTTGGTCAGCGCTGCGCCGGCGAAGGCGCCGATCAGCGCATGCGACGAGCTCGTGGGGAGACCCCAGCGCCACGTGATCCAGTCCCACGTGAACGCGGCGGCGAGCCCGGCGAAGATCAGCGGCCGGTCCATCACCTCCGGGTTCACCACGCCCTTGCCGATGGTCGTCGCCACCGCCACCCCGAAGCCGAAGGCCGCAACGAAGTTGAAGAAGGCCGCCCAGGCGACGGCGGCACGCGGCGTCAGCACGCGCGTCGACACGATCGTGGCGATGGAGTTCGCCGCGTCGTGGAAGCCGTTCATGAAGTCGAAAGCGAGAGCGACGAAGATCAGGAGGACGATGACGACCATCCGACCGCGGTAGGCGATCAGGCGTATTCGAGGGCCACGCCCTCGATCACGTTGGCGACGTCCTCACAGCGGTCGATCGCGTTCTCGAGGTTGTCGTAGATCTCCTTCCACTTGATCACGTGGATGGGGTCCGTGCTGTCGTGGAACAGCCGTGCCACGGCGCGGCGAAGCAGCCGATCGCCCTCGTTCTCGAGGCGGTTCACCTCGGTGCAGTGCGCGATCAACGCGGTGCGGTCGCGCAGGTCGCGGAGGCCCCGGACGGCGTTGCCAACGGCCTTCACGGACTCCACCAGCACCTCGGCGAACGCGCGGGCCTCGGGCTCGATGCGGCGGAGCTCGTAGAGCCAGATCCGCTCGGATGACGCCTCGATCAGGTCGAGCACGTCGTCCATGCGCGAGATCAACCGGTGCATGTCGTCGCGGTCGATCGGCGTGATGAACGTCTGGTGCAGCCGCTCGATGACCGCGTGCGTGATCTCGTCGCCCTCGTGCTCGACCGTCTTCACGCGCTCCGCCTGCCGCTCGAGGTCGACCTCCTTCGAGAGCATCTCGGCGAGCAGCGCGGCGGCCTCGCGGGTGCGATCGGCGTGTCGCTCGAGTAGGTCGAAGAACTGATCGCTCCCGCTGGCGGGCAGGAGCCGGGAGAGGAATCCTTTGCGCGGCGCTCCGGTGGCCATGTGCGGGGCCATTTATCACAGGCTCCCGCTCGCCTCTAGCGAATCGCACCCTGCTCCGTCACGCCACCGGCCGCTCGCCGTGCCTTGACTGGCGGCGCGGGCTCGGCAAAGAGGGGGGCCATGGTACGCCGGGGCGGGGAGGACTCCTCGGGCGAGGGGACGTCCTGGCTGGTCCTCCGCCACACCCCCGCCGAAGGGCTCGGCCTCCTCGCCAATCCGCTGCGCGAGTTCGGCATTCATCACCGCTATCTCGATCTGCCGCGCGGTGAGGCGTTGCCGCGCGATCTCCGCACCGTCGGCGGGCTCATCGTGCTCGGCGGCACGATGGCCGCGTACGAGGCGGATCGGCATCCGTTCCTCGCCACCGAAAGTACGCTCATCGAGCGCCTGCTGACCGCCGGACGGCCCGTGCTCGGCATCTGCCTCGGCGCGCAGCTGATCGCGCAGGCGCTCGGCGCGCGCGTCTATCCCGGGGAGAAGCGCGAGGTCGGCTGGGGACCCGTGACGCTCACGGAGGACGGCACCGACGACCCGCTGTTCGCCGGCTGCGCGCCCACCATCACCCCGTTCCACATGCACGGCGACACGTACGAGCTGCCGCCCGACGCGCACAACCTGGCCCGCTCGCCGCTCTTTGAGCAGGAGGCGTTCCGCTGGGGTGACCTCGTCTACGGCCTCCAGTTCCACCTCGAGTTCACCGACACGATGATCGCCAAGCTCGCGAGCGAGCCGGAGTCGCGCGCCTACATCACCGGCGCCGGCGTCGACCCGGACCGGCTGCTCGCCGAGACGCCGGCACGCCTCCGCTCGCTCGCCGACGTCGCGCAGCGCGTCTTCTCGGGCTTCTTCGCGCAGTGTGGGCTCTGAGGCCGCGCGGCCTCAGCGCAGCACGGCGGCGATCGCGTGTCCGGTCTCGTCGGCGGCGACCGGCGTGCCGTCGACGCGCCGGGGAGGTCGGAGACCGAGCAGCGTCGCGATCGTCGGCGCGACGTCGACCGCACTCGGCGGCGGCGTCCCGGCGGGCGCGCGCGTGAGCCGCTCGGAGCCGCCGCTCACGACGAGCGGGACCGTTGCCTCTCCGGGTCCGCCGTGGTTCCCGCGCAGGCACGCGTCGACCTGGTCGAACGGGTCGAGGAACTCGTAGCCGGGCGCGGCGACGAGCAGCAGCTCGCCGCTCCGCGGGTGACCGAGGTGCCAGTCCGCGTGCAGGGTCTCGAGCGACGGCACGCCGGCGACGGGCAGGCGTGCCAGCACCTCCGTGATGCCCGGGACCCCGTGCGCCACCTCGGCGACGCGTGCGAGCCGCGCCGCCGCGTCGCCCACCTCGCTCGCGTCGGCCGCGAGGCCGTCGGCGTAAACGTGCTCGATGCCGCCGTCGGCCACCACGTGGATCCCGGTGACCTCCGCCCTGAGGAGGTCGCGACCGAACGAGATCACGGGATACGGCCGCTCCGCGGTGGGCGCGAGGTCGGTGAAGCCGTGGTCGGCGGTGACGATGAGGACGGAACGGTCCCAGCGTCCGAGCGCGCGCAGCTGATCGACGAGCCGGCCGATCGCCGCGTCGGCCCCCGCGATCGCGCGGCCGCACTCCTCGCTGTCCGGACCGTGCCCGTGCGCCGCGCGGTCGACGTCCGAGAGGTTGACGACCGCGAGATTGGGCTCGCGGTCGGCGGCCGCGAGGAGCAGCGCGCCGATCGTGGCGCTGTCGAAGCTGTAGCCCGTGGTCGGATCGCGCCCGGCGGGCGATGCCTGCTCCGCAGACCAGAGCACGTCGGGCGCCCGCTGTCGCCCCGCGACCGCGGCGAAGAGATGCGCGAGCTTCGGCTTGCCGAACACGCCCACGGTCTCGAGCTCGGGCGCCGTCTCGCTGGCCACCGTGAAGAGCGTCTCCACCTCGATGAGCGCCGGATCGTCGAGCTTCTCGGCGGGGGCCTCCGGCATGCGACGCCAGTGGGCGTTGCCGGTGATCCCGTGCGCGGACGCATACGCTCCGGTCAGCAACGAGACGTGATTCGAGTTCGTCCTCGTCGGCATGACGGCGTGCGCCGCCGCGAACACCGACGTCCGCTCGGCCGCGCGGACGGCGAGGTCGAAGAGTCGCGGCATCCGGACCGGGGTCGCGAAGCGCGCGTCGAGCCCGTCGACCACGATCAGATAGACGTGGGGCCGCTCGGCCCGCGCGGTGCCGATGACGAGCAGCACCGCGAGGACGCACGTGAGTCCACGCATCCGGGGCGTGTAGACCGTCGCGGCGGCAAAAGCTAGAAGGCCCCGTGCCGCCTGCGCCGCCGCTCGTGCTGACGGCCGGCACGACGCCGCTCGTGCTCGTCGCGCCGCACGGCGGCCGCCGCGACAGCGCACGGCTTCCGTGGGGCACGGCGCCGCTCAAGGTGAACGACCTCCATACGGCGGCGCTCACCGCCGAGCTCGCGCGCGAGACGGGCGCGAGCGCGATCATCAACACGGCGGCGGATCGAAACGACGTCGACCTGAACCGCGTGAGCGCCGCGCACGACCGTGCGCCCTGGTTCCTCGAGCGGCTGGCCGACGTGCTATCCGCCACGCTCCGTCGCCACGGTCGCGCGACGCTGCTCACGGTGCACGGCTGGAACGTCGGCGAGCCGGCCGTGGACATCGGCCTCGGCTGCGCGCGGACCGCCGCGCTGTTCGCGGTCGGGCCCGACGCGGCGGTGTCGCCGCGCTTCGCGGCATCCGCCGTGCGCGCGCTCGTCGGCGCATGCGGCGGTCACGGCATCGCCGCGACCGTCGGCGCCCGCTACCCGGCGCGCGCCCGCGAGAACCTGCTCCAGCTCTTCACGCCGCGCTACGTCGGCGACCGCCGGCCCCTCGTCGCCGCCCTCGCCGCGATGTCGCCGGCGGTGGACGCCGTGCAGCTCGAGCTCGGCATCCCGCTCCGCTGGCCCGGAGCGTGGCGGCGGCGCTTCATCGGTGCGTGTCGCGCGGCGCTGCCGCTGCTGGCCGCGGGCGCCGGCGAGGTGAGCGGCGCGCCGGGCGAGCCGCCCGCGCCGCAGCCGACATCGTGCCGGCTCCAGTTCGCGGGCGCGCCCTTCTCGGGGCTCGTGGGGGTCACGCCCGACGGCGGCGCGCGCCTCCTGCTGTTTCCGAGCGAGGGCGGCCTCTTCCTCTTCACCGGCGAGCGGGCGCGCGGGCTCACGATCGCGCCGGCGCCGGCCGGACGGATCACCCTCGACTACGCGGGTCCGCTCCTCCGCTTCCCGGACACGGTGCCGTTTCTCGACCTCGAGCGCGGGCTCGCGACCGCGCATCTCGTCGACGCCGACGTCCGGCTTGCGTTCACTCCCGCACACGCGTGTGGCGAGACGGGCAGCTTCGGAACGGTCGCTGGCAGCGTGGTCCTCGACGGGCGGCGCATCGAGATGAGCGCCACGGCATTCGCGGAGGACGCCGAGCGCGCCGGGCCCTGGCCTCGTGTCCGCGTGGCGCTCCGCCTCGACCGGACGACGGCGCTCAACGTGACGGTCGGGCTCGACGGGCGGGACGCGACGGGCTTTCTCTGCCGGGCCGGCACGCACGCCGCAGTGACGGCGGCACGGGTCCGCCTCGGACCGCCGCCGGCGCCGCTCGCGCATCTCGCGCTCGAGGTGGAGATCGACGGCGGTGAGCGGGTCTCCGTCGACACGTCGGTCGTCCACGAGCTGCCGGTGGTCCGCAGCCGCGGCGCCGCCGCCGTGCGCGTCGTCTTCGCGGCGTGCGCCGTCGATGGCAGCGCGACGCCGGCCGGCTGGTGCGAAGCGGGGGGGATCTGAGCCGCTGCCTCGCCGGCCGATCCACCTGACGACCCGACGATCCCTCGTGCGCGAGTGCGCGACTCGTGCATCGGCGCGATTCCGGGCGCGGCATCGGCGCCCGGCCGCCGTGGCACCCACGTTGCTCCGTTCGGGCGGTCTCGACGAACATGCTCCCGGCAGAGCCGCCACGCCCTCGGGGCTTCGCTTGCCTCGCGCTGGCGCTCGTCGCGCTGCTCGCCGGCGTTCCGCCGCGGGCGACCGCCGCGTCCAAGGTGAAGATCGCCGCCGCGGGCGATCCCGCCCCCGGCGGCGGCGTGTTCGCCGGGCCCGGCTTCTCGGGGTGGCCGACCGCCGCGGGCAACGGCTGGATCGCCTTTCGCGGCGTGATCGCCGGCGGCAACGCGAGCGAGGCGATCATCGCGCGGCACGAGACGCCGCCCGTCGCAACCGTGACGGTCGCGAGCAAGGGACAGAGCGCGCCCGGCGGCGGGACGTTCCGGCAGTTCTTCGGGCGCCCGGCGGTGAACGCGAGCGGCGACGTCGCCTTCCTGGCGCTCGTGAACGACGCGACCGTGCCCGACGATCCGTCGCTCCCCACGCCGGCCGGCGTGTTCGTGTACAGTGCGGCGACGGGCAAGCTCACCGCCGTCGCCCGCTCCCGACAGCCGACCGTGCTCGGCGTGCTCGACATCGCGACGACGCTCGACCCGAACGCCGACCCGAGCGCCGTCGACCTCCCGGACCGGACGCCGGCGCTCAACGACCACGGGCAGGTGGCGTTCCTCACGGCGCTCGCGGGCACCACGAGCGGTACGCCGGACGGCGCGATCTTCATGTCGGGACCAGCCGGCGGCCTGATCCCCATCCTCCACTTCGGCGACCCGTTCGACACCGGCCATTTCGTCCGCTTCGGGCCGCCGGCGCTGAACAACGCCGGCATGCTCGCCTTCCACGGGCTGGTCGCTTCCTCGAACGACCCGGGGGACGCGGGCCGCGACGGCATCTTCGCGCGGCGTGACTCCGGCATCGCGCTGCTGGTGGACGAAGGGATCACGATCCCCCAGCTTCGCCTGCGGCTGACGTCCTTCGCCGACGCCGTCGCCGTGAACGACGCCGGCGACGTCGCCTTCATCGGGAGCCCGCTGTTCGCGCGGACCGCGCAGTCGAGCGCGGAGGGCTCTTCGGGCGTGCTCGTCTACCGCGACGACACGAAGAGTGTGCAGCCGGTCGGCTACCCCGGCCTCGCGCTGCCGCGCTGCGGATCCGGCAGCCCGGCCGGGACCGTGGCCGACACCGTGCTCAGCCCCGCGGCCGGCGGGCTGCTTGCCCCACCGGCGCTGGCGTCGGACCGGAGCGTCACGTTCTTCGCCTCGCTCGACGGGCATGCGAGCGAGGCGATCGCGCGCTGGGACGGCACGGCCGCGTGCGAGGTCGTGGAGCTCGGCGGCGCCGACGCCGATCCGGCGCCCACCGGTGGCTTCTACGCCGTGACCGCGTCCGCGCCGGCGGTCGACGCAGTCGGCGGCCTCGCCTTCCTGGCGCGCATCGCGGGCGGGTCGTCCATCGAGGCGATCGTCTACCACCCGACCTCGGGCAGCGACGGCGCGGTCGTCGTGGGCGAGGCCACGCCCGACGGGGGCTTCTTCGCGGGACCGCCCTTCTCTGCGCCCGCGATCAGCGACGCCGGCGACGTCGCGTTCCGGGCATCGGTTGCCGGCGGGCCGAGCAGCGCGGGCATCTTCCGCGCGCACGGCGGCACCGTCGAGCCCGTCGTCCGCGCCGGTGATCCGTCGCCGCCTCTCGGCCGGCCGTTCTTCGACTTCACGGGCCGGCCGAGCTTGAACGGCGCCGGCGCGCTCGCCTTCACCGCGGTCGTGGCCGGCCAGGGGCCGGGACTCTACGTGTTCGACGGCGCCGGCCGGCGTGCCATCGCGCGCGGCGATACGACGCCCGAGGGCGTCAAGTTCCTCGCGTTCGGTCTGAACCCCGCCGTCAACGAGGCCGGCCTGGTCGCGTTCCGCGCGATCGTCGAGCTGCCGGCGGGCGACACGCAGGACGGCATCTTCGTCGCCGGGCCGTCGGACATCCGCCTGCTGGCCGCCGCCGGACGGCCGTCGCCGGCGGGGCCGAACTTCCTGAAGATGCGGGATCCCGTCGTGACCGACGTGCCGACGGTCCTGTTCACCGCGCCGCTCGGCACCGGGTCGTCGTCGATCGGCGACGGTCTCTTCTTCCTCCAGCCGCCGGGCGGCGGTGGGGAGATCCAAGACGGGTGGATCGCGCTCGAAGGGCGAACGCTGCTGGCGGACGGCACGACGCTGACCGCGATCACGGGCACGCCGGCGGCGGACGAGGCGGGCAACGTCGCGTTCGGCGCGCGGCGGTCGGCTCCCACCGCGAACGGCCACCCGCGCGACCTCGGACCCGCGATCGTGCGGCGCACGACGGCGGGCCTCGGGCTCGTGGTGGCGCGCGACATGCCCGGACCCATGGGCGGCACGTTCAAGGGCTTCGGCCAGCCCGCGATGGGCGCAACGGGGCACGTCTTCTTCTTCGGCGCGTTCCCGCGGCAGACCACGCCATCGGGCATGTTCCTCGCGACCGACGCGGGCCTCGAGCCGGTCGTGCTCGTCGGACACCGAACGCCCATCGGCGGGACGTTCCAGGCCTTCGGCGCCCGGCCGGCGGCGAACGTCCACGACCAGCTCGCGTTCACCGCCACCGTCGGCGGAGGACGCGCGCGGCAGGGCATCTTCGTCGCCTCGCCGACCCGGCTCACCACGCACCTCCTCCTCCGGCTGAGCGGTGGGCGCGCGCACGACCGCGTCCAGCTGCGCGGCGTGCTGCACCTCGGGACGACCGACGGGACCGCGCTCGCGCAGGACGGCGTGACGCTCGCCCTCAGCGACGCCAGCGGCCGGCTCCTCTGGTCGAGCACAGTCCCGCCGACCGCGCTCGTGCGCCACGGAAAGCGCTTCGCACCGAGCGTGACCGGTCGGCGCGCGCTCGGAGGCCAGCTGCGCGCGCTTCAACTCCGGCTCGGCAAGAACACGATCCGCGTCGCCGCGCAGTCGGCGGCCCTCGACCTGACCGCGCGAGGAAGCCAGCCGCTCGTACCACCGCTCGCGGTCACGGTCGACGTCGGCGACGACGGCGGCACGGCGATCGTGCCGTGTCGGCTCGGCAAGCGCGGCGGCCGCTGCGGCGGCTGAGAGTGTGCTAGACGTCGCCACGTGGAACGCGCGGCGACGATCTCCGTCATCGTACCCGTGCTCGACGAGGAGGCGCGCCTCGGACGGCGATTGGCAGAGCTGGCCGCGACGCCCGGCCTCGGTGAGGTGCTCGTCGTCGACGGCGGGAGCGCCGACTCCACCGTGGCGATCGCGCATACGTTCTCCGGCGTGCGCCTGCTCTCCGCGGCGCGCGGCCGCGCCCGCCAGATGAACGCGGGCGCGGCAGCGGCGGTTGGCGACGTCTTCCTCTTCCTCCACGCCGACGTGTCGCTGCCGCGCGACGCGGCGGCCTGGATCGTTCGGACGCTGGCCGACCCGCGCGTCGTCGCCGGCGCGTTCCGGACCTGGACCGTGCCGGACGGCGCGCCGTCGCGCCTCGGACCGCTGCTCCGCCTGGCCGACATCCGCTCGCGAGTCGCGCGGTTCCCCTATGGCGATCAGGCGATCTTCGTCCGGCGCGACGCGTTCGCGCGCGCCGGCGGCTTTCCCGATCAACCGCTGATGGAGGACCTCGAGCTGTCACGCCGCCTGCGGCGGCTCGGCCGGATCGCGACGGTACCGGCCGTCGTGCGCGTGTCGGGCCGGCGGTTCGTCGCACGGCCGATCCGCTTCACGCTGATCGCACGGACCTTCCCCACCCTCTACCGCCTCGGCGTGCCGCCGCGCGTGCTCGCCCGCTTCTGGGGCGACGTGCGCTGAGAGGCTTGCCTCCGGAAAGCGCTCGCGGCTAGAAGGCATCCATGAACGCGCGCCTTTCGGTCGGCATCGAGAGCAACTGCACCGCCCCGCTGCAGCTCGAGCGCGTCAGCCTGCGGCTCTTCAAGCTGATGGGCGTCGATTCGCTGCTGCTGCCGGACCACTACCTCAGCTTCGTCCCGCGCCCGGTGTGGAACCCCGAGTCGACGCCGGCGGCGAAGATGGTGCCGTCGCCCGACGCCTTCTTCGACCCCTTCGTCATGATGGGAATGATGGCCGCGCGGTATCGCCGGGTCCGCATCGGCACCGGCGTCACGGAGGCGTTCCGCCGTCACCCGGCGACGCT
>Ga0209056_10008705_pt1 | contig 10406 bp, 5 predicted proteins | sample GraSoiAngelo_114_FD_185876 | JGI IMG/M metagenome (GOLD analysis project Ga0209056, IMG submission 185876) | Grasslands soil microbial communities from the Angelo Coastal Reserve, California, USA - 14_0903_13_40cm (SPAdes) (version 2) | ecosystem: Environmental > Terrestrial > Soil > Grasslands ...
GTCCGCACCCGCGGTCACGACGCGCGTGCCGCGCGTGGCGTAGCCGCCGAGCACGGGGAGGATCGCGTCCGGGTCGAGCGGACGGGTCGCCGGCTCGATCATGCCGAGCGGCAGCGCCTTGTCGCTGCCGGGCGAGGCGAGGCAGCCCCACAAGCGTCCGCTCACGCCCCGAGCGCGGAGCGCCCCCATGGCCGCGAGCGCGCCGGGGGCGGCCAGGTTGACGACCAGGCGCGTGGGCGTCGCCCCCGCGAGCCGTGCGACGACGTCGCCCCCGGGCTCGACGACCCTCACCTCGGTCCCGTCGATGACTGCGCCCTCCCACACCGAGTCGACGTCGAGCACCACGACGAGCCGGCGCGCCCCGACCGCGCGCGGTCGCACGGCGGAGGGCGGCTGGGCTGCGGGCCTCGGCGGTGCAGCCGGCGCAGGTGGGCTCTCGAACGGGGTGGGCTCTGCCGCCGCGGTCGCGGGTGCATCCTCGGCCACGACCGGGTCGGGCTCGGCCTGCAGCTCCGCCAGCGCGCCGCGCAGCCGATCGCGCTCGGCGGCGAGCGTCTGGACCTCGCCGCGGAGCGTGGCGACCGTCTCGCGCAGCACGCCGATCTCGCCCTCGAGCGCGCTGCCGCGCTCGGCGAGCTCGTCGAAGCGCGCCCGGATCTCGGTCAACTCCGTCTCCATCCGCTCGCGCTCGGCGCGTCCGTCGCGCTCGGCCAGCTCGAGCCGCTCGATCTCCGCCCGGGCACGTCGCCCCTCGGCCTCGAGGGCGACGGAGCGCGCCTGCGCGTCGGCGAGCGCGGTGCGCGCGCTCTCCAACTCGGCCTCTGCCGCCGCGAGCAGCTCGACCCGGTCGGTCGCTCGCCGCGCGCTCTCGAGGCGCGCCCGCTCGGGGGGGCCGGCCGCCACCTCGCCGCCGAGCCCGGGCTCGGCTAGCACGCCGGAGGGCTCGGGCGCCGGGGCCGGCGCGCCCGCCCGCGGGCGGCGCGCGGTCTCGATCATCCGCACCACCTCGTCGAGCGGTCCCGCGAGCTGCTGGAGGTCGTGCTCGGAGAGCGCGCGCGGCGCGAGCGCCACCAGGACGAGGCTCCCGTGCGGCGTCTCGCCGGCGCACAGCGGCACGCAGGCGACGCTGCGCATGGCGGCGCCCGCCTCGACGAGCGGCGGCACTTGGCGGCCGCCCGAGGCGGCGTCGATCAGGTACGTTCGGCGATCGCGCAGGCACTGGAGCGGCATCTCCCAGCCCCTGGCGTTGTCCTGCCGGATGCTGCGCAGGGCGCGGCAGCCTTCATCGGAGATCCCGACCTCGGCGGCGAGCCGGAGGAGCCCGTAGCGCACGTCGAAGAGGCAGATCGCTCCGGCCTGTGCGCCGGTCGCCTCGAGGATGGCTTGCAGCGCCGGCTGGAGCGCGTCCTCGGGCGCCTCGCGGGCGGCGATCGCGCGCAGGCAATCGGCGAGTGCCGCAGCGGGGTCCGGCGCAGGCGCCGGCACCGCGGACGACCTGCGGAAGATCCCCATCCCCGACTCGACCGTGTGCAACCGCTGTGCCGCATATCGGGGAGCTCGCGGGCCGGGGCTGCGAGCTCTTCGCGGCGGCGGCCGTCAAAAACCGACACCCGCGTCGCAGAGCGTCACGCCGGTGGCGCGACCCGTCCGGCGCGCACGCCTGGGAGGAGAGTGATCGCCGCGGGCGTAGGAACGCCGGGGCACAGAGCACGTGAACACGTGAACTCCAGGCCCTGGCCAACGGCCGGCTCGGCGCCCGCGCTGGGCGCGGTAGCGTACCGCGTCCGCCCCATAAGAGGGCATGGCGTTTGCACCATGCCCGGTGCGGACCATGCACAACCACGATCGACGGCCCTCTACCTGCGCGACGAGCAGACCGCATCGCGCCGCCTCCCGACCGGCGCGCGGTCAGGCCCTCATCGAGACGGCCATCGGCATCGTTCTCCTTCTGCTGCTCACCTTCTCGATCGTCGATGCGGCGATGCTCTTCTACACCTACCTGACCCTCGAGAACGGCGTCACCGAAGCGACGCGGTTCGCCGTGACGGGGCAGCAGACGAGCGACCCCGCCAACCCGACGACCGCGCTCTCGCGCGAGGACTCGATCAAGCGAGTGATGCGCAGTTCGACGCCCGGGCTCGAGATTCCCGACCGCGAGTTCCGCTTCGACGACATCTCGCAACCGGGCACGCCGGGCGCGGGAAACCCCAACGACGTCATCCAGATCACGGTCACGCATCCGTACCGGCTGATCTCGCCGATGGTGCGGCCGCTGGTCGGCAACGGGGGCGTCATCAACCTGCGCGTCTCCGCCACGATGAGGAACGAGCCCTATCCCCAGTGACGGACTGGAGGACGCATGTCTAGAGCACCGATCACGGGTTCGGAGAAGATGCGAGAGGCGAGTCGACGATCGCGTGGCCAGGCGCTCGCCGAGTTCGGCATCGTGCTCTCCCTCCTGATGGTCGTGGCCCTCGGCATCTTCCAGGTGGGCTACCTCATCTACCAGCAGTACGGCGCCATGAATCTCGCCCGCGAGGGAGCGAATCTCATCTCGCGGCAGAGCAGCCTCGACGTCGCCGAGTCGGCGATCCGCGCGGCGCAGGCCGACCCCCGCTTCGACGCCGACACGAGGCTCGTCCTCTCGGTCGTGCAGCTCGGCGCGGGAGGGCCGAACGCGAACAAGCCCGTCATCACCCAGCGCCACGCCGCGGGGATGCCGACCGGCGCGAGCCTGCTCGGGGATCCCCCGTCGTCCTCGTACGGTCCAGGTCCGACCTACACCGCAAACAACCCCGGCACCGACACCAGCATTCAGGCGAGGAGCCCGCTCCCCAACGGCCTGCAGCTCAACCCCGGCCAGTCGCTGTACGTGGCCGAGATCTGGGTCAAGCGACGCGACATCATGCCGCTCGCGGGCGTCCGGCTCCCCGACAGCCTCTACTCGGTCGCGTACTTCTGAGGGGCACGCGCGGGCGCGCCCGAGGTGAAAATCGCATGACCATCAAGAGGACCGACCACGCGCGGGAGAAGGGCATCGCCCTGGTGTACATGGCGGTGTTCCTGGTGCCGCTCCTGGCGTGCACGGGGCTGGCCGTCGACCTCGGCCGCGGGTACCTCGTGCGCGTCGCCCTCGCGAGGGCGGTGGACGCCGCCGCTCTGGCGGCGGCCCGGAACATCGCCGCGGACTCCTCGCAGGCGCTGCGCGCCGCCAACAACATCTTCAACGCGAACTTCCCGGCGGGCTTCCTCGGGGTGAGCTCCGTCCAGAACCCGCCCCAGCTGACCATGACGGTCGGCTCGGACGGATCCCACATCATCACGGTCGCGTCGTCCGCCACGGTGCCGACGACCTTCATGCGCATCGCCGGGCCCGAGAGCCTCACGGTGGCGGCCAGCGCACAGGCGACGCGGCGGCTGGTCGACATGTCCTTCGTCATGGACCGGTCCGGATCGTTGGGCGGGGCCTTCGGCCAGGTGAAGGAGGCGGCGAAGCAGTTCGTGAGCTACTTCGATCCGACTCCGAACATCGGCGATCGGGTCGCGCTGATCACGTTCTCGGCCAACACCCTGGTCGCGGATCCCATGCGGTCCGAGCGCGGCTTCGACCTGAGCTCGATCGACAGCCACATCGACAGCACGGTCGCGAATGGAGGGACGGCGACGGCGGAGGGCCTGTATCAAGGCTGGGATCAGCTCCGCACCGTCCCGACGGGCAGCCAATCCGGGTTGCGCATCGTGCTGCTCTTCACGGACGGCTCGCCCAACTCGGTCGCCGGCCAGTTCCAGGTGAGCCAGTCCAAGAGCGGGGGCACGTGCAGCTCGACGCTCGTGGGCCGCGCCGGCACGATCGCCACGAACGACTACCCCTACACCGGGAACCCCACCACGACGAACTCTCCCGACGACGTGGGCCTCTATGGCACGTACGCGACGGGCGTCAGCGCCGTCCCGCCGACGAGCATCGACGTCCGCAACCCCAGCACCGCATACGACTCCGGGGGAAACACCAACACGCAGACCCCCAACCCGTGCATCCCCAAGCTGCCGCTGCGGAGCTCCCACTCCGGAAGCAGCGGCGCTCCGAGCGCGTTCGGTCTCTACGATCCGACACTTCCCCACCAGCGCGCGCTGATCGGGCAGACCGCGGAGGGCTATTCGAACCACGTGCAGAACGCGAACAACGCGGCGCGGAACCTGGCGGAGATCATCGCGAACGCGGTCCGCAGCGACACGTCGGGGGCGAGCAAGATCCGTATCTACACGCTCGGGCTCGGGGACCTGCTGAACAAGAACATGGGCGCGGCGTTGGAGACCGGGTCGTCCATCCTGCAGCGCATCGCCAACGATCCCGCTTCGAGCGATTTCAATCCGGGCGAGCTCGACGGCCGGTACTTCTACGCCGGCGACGTGGCGCAGCTGGACACGGCCTTCCAGGCGGTGCGCGACCAGATCGTGCGCCTGACGCAGTAGGCGCGGAGGAGGCGGGATTCGAACCCCCGCGACAGCCACGTCCCCGCCACATCCCCCAGGCAAAATCTGTCTGCTAGACGTCTTGCCGCACTGCGTCTAGCAAACGCCCTAAGATTCGAGCAAGCTCACAGCCCGCACGCAACTGCACAAGGCATTCCTGGGCATCATCTTCGCGGCAGCAGTCACGGACCACGGACGGAGGACACCCCATGAGACCCCTGGCAGCCCTTGGCCTCGCCCTCGCCCTCGCGACGACCGCGCGCGCGGAGCACCCAGGACCGTCGTTTTTCGGCGGCCTGGTCCGCTGCACGCCGACGCTCGTGGTGCCCCCGGGCGCTGCCGTGCGCTGCTTTGCCGTCGCGGAGACGCCGCCGACGGAGCCGATCTACGTGCTCATCGCCCGTCTCATGGCGAACAAGAACCAGGACGTCACCCAATGGGGCTACGCCTTCTCGGCGGCGCCGGGCGTCCGGAGCATCGGCTACTACGCAGAAGAACTCACCGAGTCCACGTCGCCCAAAAGCCGCTACTGCCAAGTCGCGATCGACCCCGCGGATGCGACGCTCGCCGTCAGTTTCGAGGTGCGGTTTGCCGGCGAGCAGTTCGCCCAGGCGACGACACTCGGACCCTGTCCGGAGAACAACGGCCAACCGAAGTGACGCCGCGATGATCCTTACACTACGACCACCATAGCGGCTGATCGGCCTCGGCGCGGGGCTGGTCGTCTTCGGGAGCTCGTCATACCACCGATGATTCCTGCCAGACCGTCGTGCTCGTATCCACCTGGAGCGCGCGCACGCGTGCGAGCTCCCAGGAGCACCCGATGCGGTCGAAGACCGCTGCGGCATCCGCGAGCTGCCGTCTGCGCTCGGACGTGCCCGGCGCGAGGTGCCGGCCGATCTCCGCGTGCGCACTTCCGAGCTCGTAGGGCATCCGCAACCGTGCGGCCACCGCCGCCGCCCGGCGCCAACGCGTCATCGCAGCCCGCCGTCGTCCCAGGTGCCAGGCGAGGCTTCCGCTCGCGAGCAGCGCCTCGGGGCGTCCGATCGGGAACATGCGGGCATAACGGCGGGCGGCCCGGAGGATCCCCTGGATCTCCTCGACCAGACGGCGTCGTTGCTCTGGGGTCCGATCGTCCTCGAGGAAGCCGAACAGCACCTCGAGGGTTTGCGTGATCGCCAGCAACATCCAATAGGCCACCGGTGCGGTGCTCCGGATGAGCGCCGCCGCGCGCATGACCGACTCGAAAGCAGCGCTCGAGTCGCCCGTGCGCAGGCACGCCGCCGCATGGACCGCGAGGGCGATCGCGTGCTCGCTGCGCGCGCTGAGCTGATCGATCGACGCGAAGCGCACCAGTGCTTCGCGGCACCGCGGCACGGCCTCCGCGAAACGCCCCATGCGTACGAGCACGTGCGCGATGAGGAATTGGGCGTCGGCACGTACCTGGAGATTCCCGCTCCGGAGCGTGGTCTCGAGGGCAGCGTGGGAATGCGCCAGCGCCGCATCGTACTCGCCTCGCAATATCTCGAGGATCGCGCTCAGCTGCTTGCTCTCTTCGAAGGACCGCAGGTCGCCCACCTCCTGCGCGAGCGCGCACGCGCGCGTGGCGGCGGCCGCCGCCGGATCCCATTCGGCGAATGACAGCCGGAAGACGGCCACGCGCGCCAGGACCCACGCGCGGTCGGCATCCGAGCCGTGGCCCTCCACGATCTCGACCGCCCGCCGATACGCCGCCTCCCCCAGCCGCTTCGCCGACGCCATGCCGGCGAGCAACGACCCGTGGGTGTAGGCCCGCGCCAGCTCCGGCGACGGGCCGCCCGGCTCGCACTCGTTCATCATCCGGAGGATGGACCAGGCGAGCGGTGCGCCTTCGATCGAGTAGAAGTACGTGCTGATCAGGCGCATCAGCACGCGCGCCACCGGCCTGATCGTCCGCTGCGCACGTGCCGGGTCGCTCGACCGGACGCCGACGAGCAGCTGGGCAGCGCGCAGCCCGATCTCGTGTACGATCGCGGCGATCGTCGATCTCCGCTCCTCGAGGAACGGACGCCCAAAGAGCCGGAGCGCGCGCTGCCCGTGCTCGCGCGCCTGCCGGAGATCTCCGAGCCGGAAGTATGCATCGGTGAGGGCGCCTTCGACCACGCCGCACCGGAAGCTCGGTGCGTCGGGATCGACGAGCGCGCTGGGGTTCAGGCTCAGCCGCGGGCCCCATCGCCGGGCCCCGCGGCCGGGGAGCGAATCCCGCTGGATGAGCTCGAGCGAGCGGGTCAGATGTTCCACCGCCTCCCGACAGGCACCGCTGTCGAGGGCCAGCATGCCGGCCCGGATCGCGTACTCGGCCTCGCGATCGGCATTGCCGGCCTCGCGCCAGTGGTAGGCGAGTGCCGTCACGATGTCGTCGCGACCGGGCGCGAGGCTCTCCATCGTCTCGGCGACGCGATGATGCAGCGCGCGCAGCGTCTCCGCCGGGAGGTCCTCCAGGATCTGCTCGCGCAGCTTGTCGTGCGAGAACCGCCACGACTGGTCACGTACGTCGAGAACGGCCGCCGCGGCGCACTGCGCCGTCCACGTCGGAAGGTCGACCTCGGGGTGGATCGCTTGCAAGACCACGGGATCGATCAGCCGCCCGCAGACGGCGGCCGTCCGGAGGGCAGGGACGGCGTCCGGCGGCACGCGACTAATCCGGCGGCGCACCATCCGCTGCATGCCCCCGGACAGGACGCGCTTCGGCAACGGTCGATCACCGATGCCCTCCAGCCCGCCCCCGTGTTCCGCGAGTGCGCGCACCACCTCGACGAGCAGGAAGGGGATGCCCTCCGTCTCGCGCTTCAGCAGGGCGATCATCTCCGGTCGGAGGACACGGTCGCCGATCATCGCCACGCTGAGCGCCTCGATCTCCGCGGAGCTGAGCCGCCCCAGTCGGAGCAGCGACAGACCGTCCACCTGCCGCTCGAGCCCGGGCGCCTCGTCGTCGCGGCAGCTCCCCAGCAGCACGAGTCGCAGCGTCGGTGCGACACGCGCCAGCCACCCGAGCAGGCGGAGGCTCTCGCTGCCTGCCCATTGGAGATCCTCGAGAATCACCAGGACCGTCCCGCTCTGCGCGCGGAAGAGCTCCTCCACGGCGAGCAGGAGACGTGTCTGCACCGCCTCGGGCGAGACCGCCGGCGCCTCCGCGACGTCGCGCGCCAGGAGCTGGCCGGCGTCCGGGACGATCGCACGAAGGACGGCCACGTCCTCGTCGCTCAGGCGCGCGCGCAAAGCGGCGTGGGTCACCACCTCGCGCCAGACGTGATACGGCGCACCGCCCTGGGCGCGCGCCTGGCCGCGCAGTACGGTCACGCCCCGCACCAGCGCGCGCGTCCGGATCTCGTCGAGCAGCCGCGACTTGCCGACACCGCTCTCCCCGGCGACCAGCCACGCTCCGCCGCTCCCCTGCTCGGCGTCCCGCACGACGTCCATCAGCCGCGCGATCTCGTCGCGGCGCCCAACGAACGGAGCGGCCTGCAGGAAGCTCTCCCGCGTCGCCACGGTCTCGACCGTGAACGGCTGCCCAAGTGCGGCGGCGAGGGCGTGCACCGTCTCGTCCGCCGAGGCGAAGCGGTCCTTCGGGCCCTTCGCGAGGAGCCGCGCGAGCACCGGCCGCAGGCGGTCGTCGAGCTCGTCTCCCGCCCGCGGCAGGGAGGTCTTCAGGATGTGCGTCTCGAGCGCGCCCCGATCGCGCAGGTCGAAGGGGTACTCGCCGACCAGCAGCTCGTAGGCCACCATCCCGAGCGCGTACAGGTCCGTGGCGATCGTGATCTGCTGCCCACGCAGCATTTCCGGCGCCATGTATGGGAGCGTGCCGACCCAGGCGGTCCCGGGCGGCTCGATCGCCTCCAGGTACGTCGAGAGCCCGAAGTCGAGCACCTTCACCTGGGCGCCCACCACCACGACGTTGTCGGGCTTGAGATCGCGGTGCAGGATCCCATGGCGATGAAGGTACGCCAGGGCGCGGAGCGCCTGCACGACGAGATCGATCTGCACCGACATCGTGCGACCGCGGCCGGCGTCGATGATGTTCAGCGCGTTCTCTTCGAGGTCCATGGTGAAGAACGGCATGCCGTGGCCATCGAACCCATAGTCGAGCACGCTGATGATGTTCGGGTGGCGGAGCGATGCCAGCAGGCTGAACTCCCGCGCCAGCTCGAGCCGCGCCTCGCTGACGCTGGTGCCTCGCCCGGCGGACGGGGCGCCCGCCCGGAGGCGCTTCAGCGTGACCACGCGTCCCGTCGAGCGGTCGAGCGCCCGGTAGACGGTCCCCATCCCCCCACTGCCGATCTCGTTGAGGATCCGGTACCGGCCACCGAGGAGCTCGGAGGGCGGAGAGCCCCCCTCCTCTTCACCCGTGCTCGATGCCGCGGCGGAGAGCCGACCGAGCACGCGGCGCCAGGAGCTCTTCAGCTCGGCCGGCATCGTACGGACTCGCAGACTCGGTAGGACATCCTCGCCGGGCCGGACCCGGCTAGAGCGACGCGATGGCTGACATGAGGCCAAAAGGATTCGCAACAAGCGACCAACGCATGACTCATCTCCCGTTCTTTCGCCCTAGACCGTTTGTGCGGTATCGTTGGCCTCCGACGCGAGCGCGAGTTGTAACACGGGGAATCAGGTGTCCGCCAACATACCTCCCTTCCAACGAACAGCCATCGCGCTAGGGCTGTGCCCAGAGGCCAAGTCGGCCCAACACGACCAGAGCCGCTGCCGGGAGTAGCCACGTCGAAACCGTCGCGGGGTTCGGCGGCGCGGGCGCCGGCGCTCAAGCCCGCGCGATAGGCGGCCGATACTTCGTGCGGGAGGTTGCCCGGCATGCCCACGTCGCGCCCGTTCCTTTCCGTCCCACCCGATGGATGCTGTGAGCCGCAGTGCTTCAGCGCCCCTGCGGCTCCTGACGCAACAGAGGACCTGAGTGTGCTCGTACCGCCCTTCCACGTCGAGGGGCCCTAGCGCGCGTGGTGCTCGTGCGAACGCAGCGGCTCGGCAAGCGGGGGGCAACGTCGTCGCCGCCGGGCCGCCGCGCCTGTTGGCTGGCGATTCTCGCCGTCGTCGGCCTCGGTCTCTCAGGCTGCTCGCTCTTCCGGCGCGAGGCACCTCCCGCGGAGCAGGTCGGCGTCGCCTCCTGGTACGGTGCGGAGTTACAGGGCAAGAGGACCGCGAGCGGCGAGCGCTTCGCGGCCGACGCCCTCACGGCGGCTCATCCCTCGCTGCCGCTCGGCACCCGGGTGCGGGTGACGAACCTCGCCAATGGCCGGTCGGTTGTCGTGAGGATCAACGACCGCGGTCCCTTCGTCGGGGGACGGGCGCTCGACGTGTCGCGGGGCGCCGCACGAGCGCTTGGCATGCTCGGGAGCGGGACGGCGCGCGTCCGCATCACGCCCCTCGCGACCACCGGGCAGACGGGGATCGCGCCTGCGACGGGGAGCGCCGTCGTGGGCGCACAACGGAGCGGCGCGCGGCGTAAGCTTCGACGCAGGCGGCGGCCCTCGCGCGCTACGGCGCCCTCGCGGAAGACAAGCGAGCGTTGAGGAAGTAGCCGCAGCCCCGGAGGGGCCTCACCGGCGTCGGCGGCGGCGCAGGTGGTCGCGCAGCGCCTCCGCGATGTCGTGGGTCACGCAGTACCGCTTCAGGCGACGCTGCGGGTCTTTGGGGATGCGAGTCGCCAACTGCGCGAGCGTTCGTCGCGCTCGGGCATCACAGGTCCGTCTCCAGTTCGAGCGTACCGGAAAGCGCTCGGCAGTCCAGCGGACGACGAGAGGCGTAGTCTGCACGCGCATTCGACACCGGGCTGCTCCCGGAACGGGCAGCGGGTCAGTTCGAGGCGGCCGGAGCACGCAGAACGTGTCGCTCAATGCTTCGGCACCCCTCTTGCACGTTTCGCGTTGCGGTGACTCCTGGTT
>Ga0209056_10008706_pt1 | contig 10405 bp, 14 predicted proteins | sample GraSoiAngelo_114_FD_185876 | JGI IMG/M metagenome (GOLD analysis project Ga0209056, IMG submission 185876) | Grasslands soil microbial communities from the Angelo Coastal Reserve, California, USA - 14_0903_13_40cm (SPAdes) (version 2) | ecosystem: Environmental > Terrestrial > Soil > Grasslands...
GTCTTTGCGTTTCGGCGGCCCTCCGTTCGCTTCGACCCAAGCTGCGTAATATTTGGATCGCCTGCCAATCTCCGGCTTTGATCCGTGACTCACGTGCATGAAGCCGAATACGTGTTCTCTTCCCAAAGGGTCAACAAATTTCAAGCGCAGTTTCCACGCTTTGAAACCGGGGTCGAAATACGTGCGGGCGTCTATACAGATCATTTCGCGCTCCCCAGTTGGTAGGCGCGGATAATACTGCTGAGGTTTGAGAGTCGGCCCATCATCAGCTGTGAAATGCATATTCGCTCTCACGCTCAAGGAGTTGTCGCGTCTTGGCCCGGCCCGTGCCATCTGGCCATGAGTTCTTCGAATTCCCGCTTTATTTCTACAAAGCTCGACCGAGCTTCGGAATTCACAATCTCTCCCTCACCTCGGCTGATGACGATCTCCTCATCGACAGAAGTCTGAACCTGATTGTTTTCTGTGATGAAACGCTCAAGCTCCGATTCGGTGATCATCGTGCGCCTTCCGACCTTCGTGCGACGTAATCGGCCCTTGGATAGCCAAGCTTGGATCGTAAAGGTGCTAACGCGGAACTGCTCGGCGGCCTCAGGAATGGAAAACAGCTTTTTAAGTGACACTTTTGCTAACCTCCGAATTCTCGCTGGGTGAACGTCATGTGCGTTTTCGTAATCCAGTGCTGGTTGATTTTGCAGTCTCTCCTGCCGCATCCGCCTTGGTAGGCCAACCACCGTGGACGACTTTCAGAATCCCGTCTCGGTTGGTGGAATCGCATCCATGTGCGATCCGCTCGCGATGCTCATATTTAGGTAGCAAGTTGGGGGCCAAAGAACGAACGCTCCCGGCCAGTACCAAGTCCATATTCAGATCAGACGAGAGATGGAATTACGGAAACAGTGTGGCAATGTTTTCCCACCTGTGGGTAATTGTATGCATTCCTACCGAGATGCATCCGTGTCGCGCTGATTCCAGAAAATTCTCATGTTCCATACATGAAGTACTTGCGATAGAATCGGCGCAGAGCATACAGGAGCGGTTTCGGACATTGGTCTCCGAATCCCACCAACCGAGCCAAACAAGGCCACGGTGGTTTACAGCAGCAAATGCTGGATGCGCGGTACGCGAACAGCCCCGAAATAATGAGGATGTCGCTTCCCGAAAAGGTCATTCCCCAGACCCTTCGCTTCAACTGATGCTCCGATAAGGAGCGAAATGGCCACCTACAAGCGTGGAAACATCTATTGGTATCGGTTTGTCTTCAACGGAAAAGAAATTCGCGAATCCACGAAGCAGAGGAATAACAGAGTTGCTCGCGAGATGGAAGCCGCGCACCGAATATCGCTGGCGAGGGGCGAGGTCGGCATCCGCGAAAAGAAGAAAGTTTCAAACCTCGCGGAGTTCTGTCGCAAACGGTTTGCTCCGTGGGCCGAGTCGGTGTGTTCGCTCAAGACCTGGCGTGACTTCTACAGAGTCGGCCTCCTCGCGATCTACGGCTATGCGCCAATTGCTGATCTCGCACTCGATGTAAAGCGGACCGCTGTCAAACGATGTGATGGCGATGTATTTCCCGAGCGCAATATCCGGGCAGAGTTGCAAGAGGTCAAATGGTTGGTCTGAGACTAGCCATTCGTAGAGACCTTCCGACCCGACCTTAAGCATCGAACTGATTGTACTGTGCAGTCCGTCATTGACGTAACCAGGCCATTTGACTGATTGACCACGCTGAGCGCAAACGCGATGTTACGTCAACTTGCAATCGGGTCGGCATACTTGGGGAGGCCGCAGTGGACACATCGCCGCACAAACATGTTGTGATACCACCATTTTGCAAAAAACCACCTGCCGCATCTGGGACATTTGAAGACTTGGAATCTAATGCCAGCGACGGCGTAGAACGCCATCCAAGTAAACGCTGCTACAAACGCTGGGGTTGTGGTTTTGAAAACCCGTATAGTTAAAAGTCCGAATAGTCCAACGACTGGCATATAGGCCACGAACGCAAACATTCATCCGAGATAAGAACCGGATGCGCTTCCAAGGAACTCCCCTCGCGCTGAACCGGTTGGTTATGCGGGATTGGGTTCGATGGGAACAAGTTGGTAGCCCAGTTGTTTGGCTTGCCGTTTGAGTTTTGTTTCCAACCTTTTTTCCCTCTGGGAGTCTCTGGTGGCCCACAGGGTCTCGTCATATTCGACTTGGTTTTTGACCATGGTGTAAAAGATCAGTGCGATCTTGTGAGCGGTTGCCATGGTGGCAGCTTTGGGGCCCAGCTTGGCTTTCATTCGGCGCAGATAGTTGCCTAAGGGGGTGAGGCTATGATGGAGGGAAAGGCTGCCAAGCGGAATAAATGGCCGGTCCGATTTTTGACCCTTCGGGCTCCCTTCCACAATAGTTTCCCGCCGCTGATGTCGTTGTCCGGACAGAGTGCAAGCCAGGAAACAAAGTGTGCTGCGCTGGGCCAGCTCGACATGTCGCGGCCGACCTCACTGAACAGTGGCAACGCGTTTTCCTCTAAGCCTGGAATTTGTGTGACATCTACTCCGAAGAGTTTATAGGTTTCGGTACGCAGATCGAACTCGGGATGGGGATGGCCGTTCTTCTTTCTCCTTTTGCTCCCGGCTCGATTTCGTTTTCGGTCGGGTGGTAACGGTCTTTCCGCGGGGTCGGTGCGGGGCTCGAACTCGCGCAGCATCTTCTCGATTTCCAGATCGCAGTTCACGATCTGTTGCTGATAGATGCGGTACAGATCTCGCGATTGACCGAGGGTAAACAGATGCTCGGGCCGCCAGTTGCCTTCCAGCGATTTTCGGATGGTCTCGGTGTCGGCTTTGATGTGTGGATCGCGCAGCTTGGCGAGCTCTGCGCCGTCCTGTTGTCCAGCCAGGATGGCGTCCACAATGGCACGGCCCGTCAACCCGGTAATGTCACTGATGACATGATGGATTTGCAGGTTCATTTGCGTCAGCGCCTTGTGCATGTGCTGCACATGTTGGCTAGCCGCCGAGACTAATTCGTTCCGGTGCCGCAGCACGGTCCGCACGGCGCAGATGTCCTGCCCAGGCCGAAAGGCAGCCCGTAGTAATCCCACGGAGTGCAGGAACTGTAACCATTGGCACTCGTGCCAGTCGGTGCGCCGTCCGGGTACGTTCTTCATATGGCGGGCATTCACCAAACAGGGACGGATGCCTCGTTGTTCGAGAATCTCGAACAGTGGAATCCAATACACCCCGGTGGATTCCAGCGCCACCGTGGTTACCCCACACTGCTCGAGCCAATCGGTTAAGCGCTCCAGATCTTCAGTGAAGGTGGCGAACACCCGCACGGGATTCTCGTCCCGTCCTGGAGGTACGGCCACAAACATTTCGCGTGCGCCAACGTCGATCCCGGCTGCATTCGGCTCTAACACCGGCCGATCTTCCAAGCACATCCCTTTGTTTCGTCTCCGCCGCTTGGGCTTCGCTTCCCGCGTTTGCAGATTACCGCCCCGTGTCTTTTTCACTGGTTGCTCGCTTTCTGAGCTGCAAGCAACGGCCAAGCTGCGCAATCGAAGATACTCTTCCAAACGGAATCAGTTGAGTTTCCCCAACTGTTAACCACTGCTCTGCGCACGGAACTTGGGACCACGCTATTGATCGGTGTTCTAACCACACACCACTGCCACAACAGCCTACTTCCGTTGCCGATCGCTCGGTCTCAGGATGCAGAAATGGCTCGGTCAAGACAAGTTCCTTCCCGCTTTGCCCCGACCACAGGCCGGGCCCCACGCTAATGAGCGCCCGTCCGGGTCTGTGCGGGGGGCACCGGGCAACTGGTGTCCCTACCGCGATCATCAATTGAGCTTTGAGGGCGGTTTCTTGTCTCGGACTGGTCATCTCAAGACCTCGGCTGAGGGCTGAGGGCACGTTTTCTGTCATTGCAAACTTAATCGAAAGTCTGCCGCAGCCTTTTTTCTTTACACCTTTCACGATTTGTTTTCGTGAACCTCCACTTGGAAACAGCCGCCATCAGGTGAGAAATGCCGAGAAAATGACTTGAAATTGCGCTCGCGCCGGTTACGTGACCCTTCTCGTCGATCCCTACTTGAAAAACTGCAACGCCACGGTAATTGGAGTGGTTGCCCATCCGGTCAGGCTCCATCTCGGAAATGGACGGCGTGGAGCAATATCATCTAATTTCTGATGTTGGTCCGAACCAACCCTTCTATTTCTCACCGTTGGACGTACCGCAACGCATTCGTGTGGGATCACGGATTCAAGCTCTGAGGCTCGGCCCTAAAAATCCCGTCAAGTCAGTAACCAAAAAAGACCTCATCTCCGGAGGCAGCCAGAGATGAGGGTAAAGTAGGAGTCATTCGTCTTGCATTCTTCAGAATCCTTCTAGAAACTAAGCGACTTCTATAGGGTTTAGGCCCCAGTAAGGGCATGAAGAACGTTTATGGCGCATGATGGCGTTTTTCGGAAGTAGCTACAGAAATCACAATTAAGTCAACGATCCTCATGGCCTGAGTACGCAAAGGGGGGTTGCCCATGTTGAACTTCCAAATCCAGCACCCGGAGTCTTGGGAGGAAGTCGCAGAACGTATTCAGAAAGAAAAAGATCCAAATAAGGTTTTGCAACTCACCAATGAGCTTATCGCCGCGATTGATTTGCAGGTCGGAAAACCAGTGAAGAAACGACCCCACTCCGTAAAACTGGATCAAGGATCATCAGGACACTCTCATTGATTGTCAGCGTCTGATCCATCGAGTGTCGGAGCCTTCTCGAAGCTCGGTGTTGGCCCCGCGTCTTCCCGAGGGGGGCGGGGAAGAGTTTTTTTCTTGACGTCCTCTTTCATAGGATGAGTGTAATCGGGGATATTACGACAGCTTGCAATGACTAACCTGCTGTTCACGTTCTAGGGCGTGGGTTTTGAAGAAGTGGCGACATTCATTGGCCGCTGCAACGTATGCTGTTTGATCCAATTCTCGGCCATACGCTGGGCCTGAAGGATTTGCGCCTTGGTCATGTGTCGAGCGACCCTTTTCAGGTCATCATCACCGCCGACGATTGCGAACCACATGTACGCTTGCATGTTGTCCTCTGGCAAACGACCATCGCGATACATATAGGACAACTGGACTTCGGCTTCCCCGACTCCACCTAGATACCTAGGAGAGTGGTCCGCTGCCTTCCTGTACCAACTTGCAGCCAACGAGTCACTCTCGGGAACACTTTCGCCATCCTCGTACATCTGGCCCAAGCAGAACTGAGCGGCCGGCTGTCCTTGTTCAGCTGCCTTCCCTAACCACTTGAGTGCTTCGCGATAATCGGTCACCCCAAACCAGCCCCGTTCGTAGCCGAGTCCCAGCCATAACTGCGCGTCTGCGTCACCTTGCGTTGCCGCCATCCGCAACCATCTGTCGGCGTCGGCGTAATCGGGGATCGCGCCATTGTGTCTACCACCGATCAGTATTTCGCCCATCTCTGTCTGAGCGGGCACGTATCCCTGCTCAGCAGATTTGAGCATCCACTTTCGGGCTGCAGCTAGGTCTCTTGGCACTAATCGGCCTTCTTGGTACACGAGCGCCAACAAATACTCAGCCTTGCGTTCGCCCGACTCTGCCTCAGACACGACTCTAGCCAGATCACTTTGTGTCAATCCTTCAAGATGAGCCTGAGTGGCCAGGATTGCTTGGGTGGAAGCAGGAAGATGGTCATGTGCTAACAGAGCACCCACTAATAGAAAAAAACCTGCGGAGATTGGGAGGAACTTACGCACGGCTGGAAAGTCTCCCAGCACAGAATCTTACATCAAACGTCAGTGACTACCGCGCGGAAAAGTGTTGAAATCGCATTATAAGAGGGCGCCCCTTTTGGAGTAGGTTGTCATGCGTTGGGAGCCTCCGAAAATGCTCTATGACGAGAGCACGCCGCAGATCGTCCGGCACGCGATAGAGTCGGCATTCGCAGCAGCGGAATTGCAATTGACTGTCGTGGTCTTTGCCAGCGATCCCAAACCTAATTTCAAAAAGTTCACTCGGGGAGGGTAGGATGGAATTCCATTGCTGCAACATCAAAGAACGAATTCCATTCGTCAATGAATATGGAAGCGTCTTCTTCGTCCAACATCAGATCGCAGACCTTGCACACCGCCCCTTGGTCGGTGGAAACAGACAGGATTTGGCCAAACTCATCCATTATCTGCATCAAAAGTGCGAACGGCTGCCATGCCAAAGGTTTTGCACGCCGGACAAAGAAGCTTCTCCATTACGATTTCGCCCACCTGAGTCAGTTCATGTTGCCTATCCAGAAGCAGGTTGACACGGGTTTCTGACATTGCTTTTGTTTGTTCAATTACCGCGTGCCTCAAGAAATCCGCGACCGGAAGTGATCGAGCGCACCAATACGCATTCCGTTTGGTACTCGGGACGAAGGAGCACAGATGCCCATCGATGAGGAACAACCCGAAATTGCAATCGAAATCGCTGATGAAGCGAAACGCAGCATTCAGGGAAAACTTATCAGTTCCGGTATCGCCGGTGCTCTGTCCCTTGTACCCGGCATTGGCGGTGCTGTTACGGAGATGATGACCGAGTTGGCGATCCAACGGACGAACACTCGCATAAAGGACATGTTCGACTACTTCGTCAGTAGGATTCGAGAACTCGGAGAACAAAATGTTGATCGGGAGTGGTTCCGATCCGAAGACTTCCAGACCTTATTGTTCGAAGCATTGCACCAGCTACATGTCACAAAAGATCGCGAGAAGATCGAAATGTTGGGCGTTGCCCTGGGAAACAGTGGCAGTCCGGCTTTTGAAAAGGAGGATCGAAAAGATTTGTTCGTCCGATTCGTGAGGGACTTGGCCCCGGAGCACATAAGAATGCTGACGGCCCTTTGCCCTCGCACAAGCGATCAAAATTGGAACCCCAGTCTTTCCGAAAAGACACGCTGGCAACTGGCTTGGACTCGAAGGCTCCTTCTCAAACCGCAAGGTGACGATCTGCTGGTGCTTCAAATGCTGCACGCATACGGCCTCGTCGAAGAGTCCCTCTTATCTCCCGTGAAGAATGCTCCTCGCGTCCCGTCTGGCTACAACAAAGAAGCCGAGATTAAAGGCGCTTTTCGCGAGTTCATAAAGCAGTTGCAGAAGTCGCCTATTCGGGAATTCAGGCTGAGCCAGCTAGGTTGGGACTTCTTGGAGTTCACGGGATTGTCCAGGAAGAAAAGCGAAGCAGACGCCAGAGTAGCGCCTGCTCATCGGGTTTAGTAGCTCACCGGGATTTTTCGCGTTCTCGTGCCCTGCTAACGCGCTTCGTGAACTCTTCCGCATCCTCTCGATAGAACCAGGTTGTCGTCGGCAACGACTTGAAGCCAGTTTTGAGATCGATGTTGCTGGTAATTTTTCGAGTGCTCCTGCACAGCTTCGGGATTTCCCTCGCGCTGATACCGGTACTACTAGCTAATTCATTGGTAGTCATGCCGCGTGGTGATACGTTTTTCAGTGCAGCTTCAAGTGCTTGTGTTTTCTCTCCGCTCACGTCTCTGTCCTTTCATCCCGAGTTCCTGGACGGTAAGATACTTACCTCGTGCCAGCCGAATGCGGGATCGAATTGATTCCCGCTTGTCTGGCCTTCGCAATGTCAATGACCCGGTAACCCGGTTTGTGCTCTTGCAGCGCTGGCAGCACCTCTTGCTTGAAAGTAGTGCTTGCAAACGCGACTGCCTGTACGAATTGCTTATACGACTCGCTGCCCTGTGCTGGATGCAGCACAGGAGAGAAATTGATATTCATTGAGCCGGGCTGATGACCTACACCTAGCATCGTGGTCTCAAGAAATTCAGGCTGCTTGTGGACTTCGTCTAGGAAGTAGCCGACAAACATGTGACCCGGTTTCTTCACGAGGATCGGATCAATCCCGATCTTGTATAGCAATGATGCAAAGAGCACAGAGCCGTCAACGCAGTTTGCCTGTTGGGAATCAACGCTCTGATCAATAAATCGAACAGCTTGGCTGTAAACATGTCCGGTCGGTGAAGACGCTGAAGGTGTCGTGATGCTGGAATAGTGAATGTGATCTCTTTGCAGGACGTTCCACAGCGCGAAGACCTGCATCCGCACTTCCTCGGGGCCGCGCTGATAACCAAGGAAGGCGTTTACGGCATGGTACTGCAATGCCTTTTGCAGCACCGTCTGCACGAATGGATGACTCTCGTTTACGAATCCTGCGAACAGGGGTGACAAATCCTCTGCCTTGCCATCGGGCCGCACGAGTTCAAACGGCACATCGTTCACAGATCGGATGCGGATCGAGCGAGTCTGCTGGCCTAGATCACTTCCGTTCACCTTCACGGAATAAGTCACAGTTGCGGGAATTGATTGCTCGGTTGCTGCCAATCGGGAGTAGTCGTACCGGAGCAACGGTGCAATCCGATAATCCTGTCCTGCCTCTGGCAATGTCACGTCCAAAGCACTCGTTTGTGAGACTCCCTCGATTTGAATCTCAACGTGTGCCTGTGCATTCGGAACAGCCGGACGAATCTTCACCTCTGCAAATCCGAGCGGGTCACCAAAATAGTTTTTTCCGCCAGGTGTCTTCATCGTTCGTCCGCTCATCGCGAGAACCACAGACGGATACAACTCCCCGTCGAAATCGAAGAAAGGCTCCCACTGAGCAACAGCATTTTGAGACGGCGGTTGTGTGGCGGTCTGCTGTGCGAATGCGGCGCTAAACAACAAGCAAATCGCCTCCAGGATCGAAAATTGTAACGCCCTCATGTCCCTAACTCCCCTAGCAAAATTCTAGCCGGGTGGGTTATCGAATCTCTCATTACGATGGTCACGCAATTCCGTAAAACACAAATTTAGAAACTTTTTGTTAGATTTTTTCGTTCTTGGCTTACAATGCTTCCGGCTCTTTCGCGCTTCCCACCAAATTCTGTGATTTTGAAAGAGGATTTTCTTTATGTCGTACCTGATTCTGTACGGTCTCTTTGCGCTTTGGGTACTGTTCGATGGTCTCGGCAGAAAGATGGGAGCCTCAGCAATTCTATGGACTGCGGGAACGCTGTTTCTCGGGCCGATCATTCTGCCGATCTATCTCGCGTCCCGGCCATTGAAGCAGGGTGAGGTTAGAGAAGGCGGGAAGGCGTGGAACATCCTCAAGAATTTCGCGATCCTCTGGACAATCGTGATGGCGATTGTTTCCATTTCCGTGCTGATGAGTGTGGCAAACGGAACGGGTAATCTCACAAGCGATGCAGCTAGGGCGGGAGCCGGAATTGGAATGGCTCTCGGGATGGGATTGCTTGCGGCCCTGTGGTTCTTTCCAACTATGGGAGCCGCGTTATTGGGATTTCTAATGAAGAAAAACTCTATCGTTGAGAACGGCCCTACAGGGCCACTCATCGGACAGACCTCGACAGCAAATGCAGTAGGCGGATGGGCCGGATTGAGCGGGGTTGCATTTGTAGCGCTGATTCTCGCAACAGTCGCGGCAGTTACCAAGACGGAAACAAGTGCTTCCACAAATAGCGACTCAGGCGGGAGCCTCACGAGTAGCAGTTCCACGACGTTGCGAGGTTGGGAAGTGTCGCAAAAGACAAACGAGATGGACGGAGTGAAAGCGGCATACATTTCACTTCCTGCTTCCAACGAAATTGCAGGATTCATCGGCTCTCAGAGACCGACGCTCGTCATTCAGTGCAAGAAGCAGAAGCCGGAAGTTGTGGTGAACGTAGGGATGCCACTACAGAGCGAATACGGCGAGTACGATATATACCGCGTGCGAGTCAAATTCGACGACGGCAAGCCTGTAGCGCAGCGATGGACAGGTGCCACGAACAATGAAGCAGCATTCTCGCAGAATCCTAAGCAACTCATAAAACAGCTTTCGCAGAGCAATACGTTTCTCTTTGAGTTCACTCCTTTTGAAAAGGCTGAGACCACGGTCACATTTTCGGTCTCAGGTTTGAAAGAGAAATTTGCAACCGTGCAGGATGTGTGCGGTTTCACTATGTAGCTGTGATTACCGGCGCTAAAATTCTTTCACCTTGGGGTGAGGTACGATTCCGTGCTTCTTAGCGCGTTCAAAAAGGCCTACTCCACATTCGACAATTTCCCGCCCTTCGTCCAGGCGATCATTACAGTATTTGGTCTCATCCTTTTTGGTCTCGCGTTGGGTGTAGCAGCCAGCATCTACGCATCAGTCTCCGATGCTTATGCCACTTATCGAGCGAATCATCTCGCTCCAGCCGAGCACTTGCAAACCGCTCATGGCCTTTGTCCCGAGTTCTCTGGCGGATTCACTTGCATTCCGCCGAAGATCGACCAGGCCATCGGTCATCTGAAACAAGTTCCGCCGAACGTATCTGAGTACACTCAGGCGGCGAAGCTGCTTTCATCCCTGGAATCGCGTCACGA
>Ga0209056_10008707_pt1 | contig 10405 bp, 10 predicted proteins | sample GraSoiAngelo_114_FD_185876 | JGI IMG/M metagenome (GOLD analysis project Ga0209056, IMG submission 185876) | Grasslands soil microbial communities from the Angelo Coastal Reserve, California, USA - 14_0903_13_40cm (SPAdes) (version 2) | ecosystem: Environmental > Terrestrial > Soil > Grasslands...
CGTCAGCGCGTTACGGAAAGCTGGCGAGCTTTTCGGCGTACCGGCTTAACCTTTTCCCTCTCCCCCTGTAGCTTCGGGGCATGTCAGAACCTGTCGTCGTCGATCGCGTTACCAAGCGCTTCGCTGGTCACACCGCCGTCAACGCTCTCTCACTGAGCGTGTCATCGGGCATCATCTACGGTCTGCTCGGACCGAATGGCGCCGGCAAGACAACCACGTTGCGCATGATCATGGACATCTACGAGCCCGATGAGGGCTCGGTGCGCCTGTTTGGTCAGGTGGGTGGTGGGCGCACGCATTCGGCGCGGATTGGATACCTGCCCGAGGAGCGCGGGCTCTACCCCCGCATGCGCGTCATCGACGTCCTAGTGTTTCTCGCCGAGGCGAAGGGCGTGTCGCGGAGAGCGGCGCGCATCAAGGCGCTCGAATGGTTGGAGCGCCTGGGTCTTATCGACTGGCGTCTGCGCAAAGTGTCCGATCTCTCCAAGGGCATGCAGCAGAAGGTGCAGTTCATTTCGACGATTTTGCATGACCCTGAGCTCGTGATTCTCGACGAGCCGTTCTCCGGTCTCGATCCTGTGAATTCGCAGGTGCTGCGCGATACCGTGGTCGATTACCGCCGGCGTGGCAAGACCGTGCTCTTCTCCACGCACATCATGGAGCACGCCGAGCAGTTGTGCGATCGGCTGTGCATCATCGCGCGTGGCAAGAAGCTCATCGATGGCACGCTGGCCGAAGTGAAACGCACGCATGGGGGCCAGCACCTGATCGTTGCGTTCGACGGCAGCCAGGGCGGAGCGCAACGGATTTTCTCAGACCGCCGGCTGGTGGCAAAGATTCAGGATTTCGGCCAGCAGGCCGAGCTTGAGCTGGCGAATGGCGCCGACCCCCAGGAGATCCTGCGCGGGCTGGTCGAGTCGGGCGCGCGTCTGGCGCGGTTTGAGCTGGCGAGCCCTTCCCTTCACAAGATTTTCGTCGACCTCGTGGGTCCGGAGGCGGCGACCGCAGCCGCCATTCCAGCCACGACAGCGGCAGGAGTTGGCGCCGGTGCATAAGGTCTGGGCCGTCATCCGGCGCGAATTCGTGGAGCGCGTGCGCACCAGGTGGTTTTGGATCTCGGCGATCCTGGGACCGATCCTCTTCGGCGGCGTCATCGTCTACCAGATCATGCAGTCGCTGGGGGGCGGCGTTCGAGACATCGCGGTGGTGGACAGCACGACGACGGGGTTCGGGGCGCGCGTCACGGAGGCGTTGGCGACAAATCCGAGCTTTCGCGCGACCCGCGTCACGGCGGGCCCGCGCGTCGTGGATTCGCTGACGCGACTGGTGGAGGCGAAACAGCTGAATGGGTTCCTGATCATTTCGGATGCGCTGAGCGAAACCGGCAAAGCGGAATACCGCGCCTCGAACCTGTCTCTTCAGACGGTTGAGGGACTGGAGCGGGCACTCAACAAAGTCGTCGTGAAAGTGAGGCTCGAGACTAAGGGCGTAAATCCGGACGTCGTTGACTGGGCGCAGGGAATGAAGATTACACTCGACCAGACGAAGATCGCGCGAGGCGGAACGACGAAGGAGAGCGCGGGCGAGTCGTTTGCCCTCGCCTACGTCATGGCCATCCTGCTGTTCATGGCGATCCTGCTGTACGGCGTGAACGTCATGAGCTCGGTGCTGGAGGAGAAAACCACACGGATTATCGAAGTCCTCGTATCGTCACTGCGGCCGTTTGAGCTCATGCTGGGGAAGGTCGCCGGGGCGGGCGCGGTGTCTTTCTTCCAATTCGTCATCTGGGGCGTCTCGGCGCGGCTGCTCATCAGCCTGCGTGTACCAATCGCCCGTGCGCTCGGCGCGGACGCTTCCGCGGCGCAAGGCATCAAGCTGCCGCACATCCCGTTTGCGACCCTCGCTGTATTCATGGCGTTTTTCCTCGGCGGATTCCTCCTGTACTCGGCGATGTTCGCGGCGGTCGGGGCGATGTCGAGTAATGAGCAGGAGGCGCGCCAGGCTCAGCAGCCCGTGACCTACTTGTTGATGATCTCGTATTTCTCGATCATCGGACTGACCAACGATCCGAGCTCGACCTTCGCGCGAACGCTGTCGATCGTGCCGTTTACGTCACCGATCGCGACACCAGTCCGCTGGACCGCGGGCAGTATGGGAGTCGGCGAATTGGGAGCATCGCTGGCGATGCTGCTGATTGGGATTGTGGCAATCACATGGATCGCTGCACGGATATACAGGGTCGGGATTCTGATGACTGGTAAGCGTCCGACGATGAAAGAACTCGTTAGGTGGGTCAGGGCCTGACAACCACTTAGGACATGCAAAAGCTAGGCTGCAGACGCACCGCGGTTCTGAGTAAAAAGGGTTCGGGACGAGCTGAAATGATTCAATGATTTGCGTGGTTGCGTTTATCCTCCTGGGGTGCCGAACCACCACACACTAAAGGCGTGGCAACATGCCGAAAGGCTTGCCGTCGAATGCTCGAAGGCGGCCCAGCGGTTTCCTGACTTCGAGCAAGAGCGACTCGCCGATCAGCTTCGCAGGGCATCCTATAGCGTCCCGCTGAACATCGCCGAAGGTTCGACACGCAAAGGCACCCGAGACTATCGAAAGTTTCTCGACACCGCGTGGGGATCACTCGCCGAAGTACAGACAGCTCTCACCATGGCTCGCGACATCGGCTACCTGCGACCAGCTGAATACGGGCGGCTTGAGGCGCTCGCGACCGAGACAAGCAAGACGCTGTTCGGGTTGCTTCGGAAAATTAGCCTGGCGGCAGATCGTCCCAAACCCCGCTGACTGTTGCCCGCGGCTGCGTCTGTAGCCTAGCCTTTGCAGGTCCTCGCTTAGTAGTTTCTCGCCATGCCCGACTATGACGTCATCGTCGTCGGTGGTGGCCATGCCGGAACGGAGGCCGCGGCGATGTCAGCCCGGCTCTCCGCCCACACTTTGCTGCTTACCTCCAACCTCGAAACGATTGGCCAGATGTCCTGCAACCCGGCCATCGGCGGCATTGCGAAGGGTACCGTCGTCCGCGAAGTCGATGCCCTGGGCGGCGTCATGGGCCGCGCTGCCGATCGTGCCACGATCCAGTTCCGCATGCTGAATCGCTCGAAGGGCCCCGCGGTGTGGGCTCCGCGCGCTCAGTGCGATCGCTCGCTCTATCGCCGCGCTGTCCGCTACCTGCTCGAGCAATTCCCTCTTCTCGAGCTCACGCAGGGCATGGTCACAAATCTGCTCTTCGATGAACGTGGCACGCGGATCACCGGAGTCGAGACGGCCGACGGCCGTCGCTTTAGTGCTCGCGCTGTCATCATCACAGCCGGAACGTTCCTGCGCGGCCGCATTCACCTCGGCACTGATACGCAAATTCCTGCCGGGCGCGCGGGCGATCTGCCCTCCGTGCATATGGCGCAAGTTATTGAGAATATTGGACTTACAGTCGCGCGCTTCAAGACCGGAACTCCGCCGCGAGTGGATGGCCGATCGGTCGATTGGGACAAAGTCGAGCGCCAGGATGGAGACGGCGACGAGTTTCGTTTCTCATTCCACGAGCGCCTCGAGCGGCCCCGTCAAGTTCCATGCTGGATTACCTGGGCCGGCGCAGCAGTGAAGGAAATCATCCAGCAGCACCTCAAGGAGTCGGCACTCTACGGCGGCGCGATCAGCGGACGAGGCCCGCGTTATTGCCCGTCCGTCGAGGACAAGATCGTGAAGTTCCCGGCCGCGGCGCGGCATCAGATTTTTCTCGAGCCCGAGGGCCTCGACACGACCGAGCTGTATGTGAATGGCCTCTCGACTTCCCTGCCGGTTGCGGTCCAGCTCGAATTTCTGCACGCGGTCCCCGGTCTCGAGCACGCGAAGATGACTCGACCCGGGTATGCGATCGAATACGACTACTATCCGCCGACGCAGCTCACGCCGTGGCTCGAGGTGAAGGCCGTGGAGCATCTGTTCTTTGCGGGGCAGATAAACGGCACGACCGGCTACGAAGAGGCTGCCGGCCAAGGTGTCGTCGCGGGCATCAATGCGGTGCGCCGGATCCGGGGCGCCGAGCCGGTGGTGCTCGGTCGCGACGACGCGTATATCGGGGTTCTCGTCGACGATCTGGTAACCCGTGGAGTCGATGAGCCCTACCGCTTGTTCACCTCACGCTCCGAGTTCCGACTGCTGCTCCGCCAGGACAACGCGCTGCGTCGCTTGCTTCCGCTGGCAGAGCGACTCGGCCTGTTGAGTGCAGTCGAGCTACGGGCAGCAGAGCGGCGTCTCGAGACTGAAGTCTCAATTATGGAATTGGCTCGAGAGACATCGATTACGCCCGAGCAGGCCTCGCGAGTGCTGGCGGCAAGTGGAACGACGCTGAAGGAATCGGAGCGGATTGCTACCGTGGCGAAGCGTCCCGGAGTGGCACTCGGTGCATTGCTCGCGGCCGTCGGAGCGGCTGGCGCTGTACCTCCAGAGGCCGTGCTTGCGGCGGAAATCGAGATCAAATACGACGGCTATCTCGCGCGCGAGCGGGATGCCGCGGAGCGACTGGCGGAGTTGGCATCGTTCGCGCTGCCATCTGACCTGCCCTACCTCGAACTGCGGACGCTGGCGACGGAGGCGCGCCAGAAACTCGACTGCGTCCGCCCAACTTCACTCGCGCAGGCCGCCCGCGTGCCTGGCGTGACGCCGAGCGACCTTCACAACCTCGTTCTCGAGACGACGCGCTGGCGCCGGCGCGTGGCCTAAGCGCTGGAACGTTGCTGTTTCACGTGAAACTTAGCTCTTTCGTTTCACGTGAAACGAGCGTATATTGGACCTCGCGAAATTCTTGAGTTATATAAACACTTGTAATACAATAACATAGACATGTCTCGTGTAATCGCCATCGCGAACCAAAAGGGCGGCGTCGGCAAAACGACGACCGCTGTGAACCTCGCGGCCTCCCTCGCGGCCGCTGAGCGGAAAACGCTGCTCATCGATGCGGATCCGCAGGGCAACTCGACGAGCGGCGTCGGCATCGAACGCGATCGCATTCGCCACTCGCTTTACGAGTCGCTCATCGATGGCGCCGCGCTCGCGCAATCGCGATTCCCCCACGTCCACTTTCCGTATCTCGACGTCGTCCCCGCGACCCAGGACCTCGTCGGCGCCGAGTTGGAGCTGGTCAATCTGCGTTCGCGTGAAACCCGCATGCGCGAGGCGCTGCGCGAGGTGCGCGAAGACTACGGCTACGTCATCATCGACTGCCCACCGTCACTTGGGCTGCTCACGCTCAACATGCTGACGGCCGCTGACAGCGTCATCATCCCGATCCAGTGCGAGTACTACGCGCTCGAAGGGCTCTCTCAGCTTCTCAATACCGTGAAGCTGGTGCAACGGAATTTCAATCCGGCGCTCGCGATCGAGGGTGTGCTGCTGACGATGTACGACGCGAGACTGAACCTGTCGAAGCAGGTCGCCGAAGAAGCGAAGGAATACTTCGGCGGCCGCATGTTCAGTGTCACGATCCCGAGAAACGTGCGGCTGGCCGAAGCGCCGAGCTTCGGAAAGCCGATCATACTGTACGACGTGCAATCGGTGGGGGCGAAGAGTTATCTGGCCGTCGCGCAAGAGCTGATTGGCCGTGTCGAGCAGAGCGCGCCACCCTCGCCCAGCCTCCCCGCAATTGAACCGCTGCCGGAGGTGCCCGCATGACGGAAACCGCCGCAGGACGACGTCGCCTGGGCCGGGGGCTCGAGGCTCTCTTAGGGCCGACGCGTGAGGAAGCGGAGCGCGAAGGGAGCCTCGTCGAGCTTCGCATTCAGGACATCAAGCCGAACCCGTTCCAACCCCGGAAGACAGTTGATCCAGCGGCGCTCGAGGAATTGGTGTCGTCGATCAAGCAGGCAGGTCTGCTGCAGCCGGTCGTCGTTCGTCGAGCGAATGGGGGATATGAGCTGATCGCCGGTGAGCGCCGGCTGCGGGCCTGCCAACAGCTCGGCTGGGAGCGAATCCCGGCGGTGCAGCGTGACGCCGATGACAGGACGCTGCTGACACTCGCCCTGATCGAGAACCTGCAGCGCGACGACCTCTCGCCAGTTGATGAAGCGCGCGGCTACGAGCGGCTCATCGCGGAATTCAAGCTGGCGCAGCAGGATGTCGCCGACGCCGTGGGCCGCGACCGTTCGACCGTCGCCAATGCGCTCCGACTCCTCAAGCTTCCCGAAGTTGTGCTGCAGATGCTGCACGAAGCACACCTCTCCGTTGGACACGCGCGCGCGTTACTCGCCCTCGAGGATCCCAGAGTCGTGACGAACCTGGCGCGTGAAGCCGTGGCGCAAGGACTCTCGGTCCGCGAGGTCGAGGACCGTGTGCGTGGCGGGCGCGCACCGGAGCGGCGGCCGCGCATGAAGCGCGGCATGGGAGCGGCCCCAGAAGTGCGACGCGTCGAAGATGCGCTGCGGCGCCGTCTCGGCACCGACGCGCGTGTCACCTTACGGGCGAAAGGCAAAGGACAAATTCATCTGTCCTTCTACTCGAACGAAGATCTCGCCCGGCTTCTCGAACTGATCCTCGGCGCGCCCTTCGACGGATGACCACGCGGGGCGTCACGATTGTCGTCCATGCCGACGGCGATCTCGAGTCGCGGCAATATCGGATCTCACGGTTGGCCCTGGCGGCAGGGAAATGGGCCGCGATGGGCGTCGCCGTGCTGGTCGTTCTGTTCTTCGCATTCGCGGGGCCGATCACACGCAGCGCCGCGCGCGTGCCCGGGCTCGAGCGCGAGGTGTCGCGTCTCCGGGTCGAGAACAGTCGAGTGCAGCAGCTCGCGTCTGCGTTGAATCGCGCGGAAGCGAACTACCAGGAGCTGCGTCAGATGTTGGGGGTCAAAGCGCCGCCCGTATCACGGAGCGGCGGATCGGTAGCGGGGACGGGGGGGGCGCGCACCGACGACGCCCCAACGACGATGCGCGCGGTCGCGATTCGAGCGGCACTTCCGGGTTTGCGGAACCACTACGAGAGTGGGGCATCGATCCCATCTCACTGGCCCCTTGAGATTCCCGGATTTGTCACCCGGGGCCAGGTGCGGACAGGCGTTCCCGATGAGTCGCATCCCGGAATCGATATCGCCGTGCCTGCGGGGACACCGGTACGGGCATCCGGCGGCGGCACCGTCACCGCGGCCGGGTATGACGCCGATTATGGCTTCTTTGTCCTCTTGCAACATCCGTCCGGTTATGAGACGATGTATGGTCACACGTCACGGCTGCTCACCGCCGAGGGCGACCACGTTGAGCCAGGACAAGTCATCGGTCTGTCGGGAAACACAGGGCGGTCAACGGCGCCGCACCTGCACTTCGAGATTCGACACGACGGGAAGTCGATCGATCCGCTCGAGCTCGTGAAGGAGGGAGGAGCGCACTGATGGCGGTGTTCAGCGAAAAGGGCGCGTCGGGAAACACCGGCGGCACACGCGAAGGTGTGCCGGGGCTATCCATCATCGGCGCGGGGATGCGCGTCGTGGGCGATATCTCCGCTGATGGCGTGGTGAAGATCGAGGGCTCCGTCAGCGGCACCGTGCGCGCGGCCAAGCAGGTGCTCGTCGCGCGGGGCGGGGAAGTGGAAGGCGACGTCGTGAGTCGCGAGGCGATCATCGGCGGCGAAGTTCGCGGCGCCATCTACGCCGAAGAACGCGTCGAGCTGCAATCAACGAGCGTGGTGCACGGTGATGTGTCCACCAAGCGGCTGCTGATTCAAGAAGGCGGTGAAATCAACGGCGTCCTGCGAATGGGTGAAGACGCTGGCCAGCCTCCACATGCCGGCCAACGCGAAGGGTCAGCTTCCCTAGCTAGAGCCTAGATATCCACACGGCAGCGATTCGGCCATGTGGATTCTCTAATGCATTGCTACACAATCGTTTATCTCTATCAGCCGTGTGGAAGACTCGCAGCTGCCGCGATACTGTAATTACGGTGTCATAAATGCGACTGGACACACTCGTCCGTTATCTCGACGACTATCTGCGCATAGCCGAAGAAGTCGCCGATGCTCCGGAGGCGATGAACGGGCTGCAAGTCGCGAACTCCGGTGAAGTCACTCGCATCGCCGCCGCCGTCGACCTGTGCGAAGCCACGGTTCGGATGGCGGCCGAACAGCACGTCGACTTTCTCCTTGTTCATCATGGTCTGTTTTGGGGTGGACTACGGCCGCTCGTCGGTCCGGCGTACCGCCGCGTCGCTGGACTGATAAATGAAAACGTGGCGCTCTACGCCGCCCATCTGCCGCTCGACCGTCATCCTGAAGTCGGCAATAACAGCGTCCTGGCGCGCCAGCTTGGCGTATCGGTCCGTGGTGAGTTCGGCTCGTACCACGGAGCGCCGCTTGGCGTCTGGGGAGAACGCGTGGGAACGCGCGAGGACTTGAGCCGTGCGTTGGCAACCGTGCTCGGAACTGTCCCGCGAGTATTGCCTTTCGGGCCAGGGCGCGTGCAGCGCATCGGTATCGTGACGGGAGCCGGGGGCTCGATGATTCCGCAGGCGGCCGCGGCCGGCCTGGACACCTATGTGACCGGCGAAGGGCAGCACTGGACCTTTTTCGATGCGGAAGAGCTTGGGCTGAACGTGTTCTATGCCGGCCACTACGCTACCGAAACGGTCGGCGTCACAGCGCTGGCCGAGCATCTCTACAAGAAGTTCGACCTACCCTGGGTGTTCTTGGATCATCCCACCGGGCTGTGACTCCGCGGCGAGTGCTCGCGATTCTCGCCCTCGCCGAGCTGCTCGCGATGGCGCCATGGTTCAGTGCGTCGGCGGTTGCGCCGGCTCTCGTACGTGTTTGGCAACTCTCGCCGCCCACCACTGCGTGGCTCACGATTTCCGTGCAGCTCGGCTTTGTCGCGGGCGCGCTTCTGAGCGCGACACTCACGCTTGCCGATCGACTGTCCGCGCGTCGTCTCGTGGCTGGATCGGCGCTGATCGCGGCGACGGCGACGCTCGGCGTTGCCGCTTCTTCGGGAATCACGCTCGGAATCGTTTGTCGATTGCTCACCGGCGCCGCCTTGGCTGGCGTCTATCCGCCCGGAATGAAGATCGCCGCTGGGTGGTTCAGAGAAGGACGCGGATGGGCGATCGGAATTCTCGTCGGCGCGTTGACGCTTGGCTCGGCGAGCCCGCATCTCGTCCGCTGGGCGGTGCCTCCGACTGCTTGGCGGATTGTCCTCATCGTCGCGGCGATGAGTGCAGTCGCGGGAGGACTCCTCGTCCTGCTTGTTCCGAATGACGGTCCCTATGCCGCACCGTCGCCGCCGTTTTCGCTCGCCGCCGCTCCTCGGATTCTGAGAGATCGGGCCGTAGCTCTCGCGAACCTTGGCTATCTCGGTCACATGTGGGAGCTGTACGCGATGTGGACGTGGATTGTGGTTTTCGTCACCGCGAGCGAACGCGCGCGTCTGGGCGCGCAGGCGGACGTCGCCGCCCGCGCCGCGCTCGTGACGTTTGCGGTCGTGGGAAGTGGTGCGATCGGATGTTGGCTGGGCGGCAAGTACGCCGACGCCCGAGGCCGAACGGTGGTGACGAGTGTCGCGATGCTCATCTCGGGAAGCTGCGCGTTGCTTGTGGGACTGCTCTTCGGAGCGCCCCTCGTCGCACTAGCGCCGATTCTTCTTGTGTGGGGCGTCAGTATCGTTGCGGACTCAGCGCAATTCTCCGCTGCCGTGAGCGAGCTCGCGCCGCGCGATTACGTCGGCACGGCACTCACGCTGCAGACGAGCCTTGGCTTTCTGCTGACATGTGCCACGATCTATCTCTTGCCAATGGTTGCGCGCGCGATCGGTTGGCGCTGGAGCATGAGCGTGCTGGCAATCGGACCAGCGATCGGCGTGTGGGCGATGCTGGCGCTCAGGCGCCGGCCGGAATCGCTGCAGCTCGCGGGTGGTCGTCGCTAGGGCACGACGAAACTGCCCACCTCATCGCCGTAGTCGCCGGCGATTCGAGTCGTACCCACGGGCGCTGTCCAAGCGCCTCCATCGATGCGCAGGTTGATCTGATGCACGCCTGGCGCAATCGGCACAACGATTCCCCACGTCTCATTCGTCATCCGGGTAAGCGACATGGGCCGCCATTCGGTAAAGTCGCCGGCGACCTCCACGAGACGGGCCGCCGGCGCACGTACAATCAGTCGCACATAACCGGGGGACTCGCGGTGCAGCGAGAACGTCCCTGCAGACTGCAGCGCCGGGACTGCCGGTGTTGCGGACCGGAGTCGAAGCCGGATAGCGGCTGAAACGAACCGTCCGGCAATGCTGCCCCTGATGGGGTCCGTTGGATAGCGGCCGCCTGAAAAGACGACGGCGAAGTGCTGGTCGACGGGAAGAATGACGGCGACTTCTCCGTAGACCCCCCGCCCAGCGCCGCGGCTCAGAAACCTCGCCCCTACTGCA
>Ga0209056_10008708_pt1 | contig 10405 bp, 9 predicted proteins | sample GraSoiAngelo_114_FD_185876 | JGI IMG/M metagenome (GOLD analysis project Ga0209056, IMG submission 185876) | Grasslands soil microbial communities from the Angelo Coastal Reserve, California, USA - 14_0903_13_40cm (SPAdes) (version 2) | ecosystem: Environmental > Terrestrial > Soil > Grasslands ...
CGGCGGATGAAGGACGTCGTGGCCCAGTTCCGCGCGGCCATTCCGGGCCTCGCCATCCGCACCACCGTGCTCGTGGGCTTCCCGGGTGAGACGGACGCCGCCTTCGACAATCTCCTGGGCTTCGTGGAGGACGTGGGCTTCGATCGGCTGGGCGTGTTCACGTACTCCCTCGAGGAGGGGACGCCGGCGGCGGGCCTGCCGGGGCAGATCACTCCCGAGGTCATGGCGGAGCGCGCTCACCAGGTGCAGGAGCTTCAGGACCGGCTGGCCTGGCCGCGACAGAAGGCCCTCTTCGGGACGCGGCAGACGGTCCTCGTGGATGGCCCGAGCGCCGATTCCGCCTTCCCCTTCGAGGGGCGCACGGCCGGGCAGGCCCCGGAGATCGACGGCGTCGTCTATCTACGTGATCCTCACCTCAGCCCCGGACGCTTTGCTGATGTCCGCATCGTCGAGGTGGACGGCTACGAGCTCGTCGGAGAATAGGCGATAGGCCGGACCGACCGCCTGGCCTTCGCGATAGCCAGCGGCGGGGGCGCCGGGTACTCTCCCGTGGCGCCCGGCACTGCCGGCAGTCTTGTCGCCGCCGTTGCGCTCTGGTTCATCCCGTTTGCGCGCCTGTGGTTCCTGGCGGTCCTCGTGATCATCACCCTGCTGGGCATCTGGGCTGCTCAGCGCGTGGAGACGGTGACCGGCCACAAGGACCCCGGGATCATCGTCATCGACGAGTTCGCCGGAATGATGCTCTCCGTGATGTTCCTGCCCCGTACCCTGGGGGTCTTCATCTCGGCCTTCCTGCTCTTCCGCCTCTTCGACATCTGGAAGCCTTTTCCCGCGCGCGAGAGCCAGGCCCTGCGCGGCGGCTTCGGCGTCATGGTCGACGATCTGATCGCCGGTGCCTACACCCTCGTCCTCCTGATGGGGGCGCGGCAGCTCTTCGGAGTTCCCCGGTGAGCTCGGCATGGCTGCTCACGGTCAGCGACGGCGCCGCGGACGATGCGGCGGCCCGGACGGTGGCGCGCGTCCTCGCCGCCGAAGGCATTCCCGTCGCCTCGCGGCAGGTGGTCGAGGAGGTCGAGTCGGCGATCGAGCCCGCCCTCCGCGGTGCCCTCGAGGCGGGCGGGCTGATCGTCGTCCTCGCTCAACCCGGCGGCTCCGCCGGCGAGCTCGTGCCCAGGCTGGTCGCGCGACTCACCGGAGCCCGGCTCGTCCTCAACGAGCGCCGGCTGACTCTGCTCGAGGCCGCTTTCGCCCAGCGCGGGCAGGCGATGCCCCGTCGGCTCGACCGGCTCGCGCTGTTGCCCAAGGGCGCCGAGCTCCTGCCGTCGGCTCCCGATGGCTGGGATGGCTGGTCTCTCGCCCGGAAGAGCGGGAGCCTCGTGGTCCTGCCTCTAGGCTCTCCGCATCTCGAGGTCTTGCTGGGGAATTTTCTCAAGCCCCTCGCGTCTCCCTCGGCCGATGGCGTGGTCGTGCAGCGCGTGCTCCTGACCACGGGGCTCGGCCCGGCCGAGGCCGAGGAGCGTCTCGGCTCGTGGCTGGGCAAGGACGGCGAGGTATCCGTCTCCTGCGTGTCCGTGGAGGGCGATGTCCATGTCCGGCTCATCGCGCGCGGCTCCACGCGGGCGCTGGCCGAGGCCGCACTGGGGTCGGTGGAAGGCGAGGTGCGGGCGGCGCTTGGTCTCGACTGCTATGGCCAGGACGACGAGGACCTCGAGGCCGTGGTCGGCCGGCTGCTGCGAGCGCGGGGTCTGACCGTCTCCGTGGCCGAATCGTGCACGGGCGGGCTCGTCGGCCACCGCCTGACCAACATCGCGGGATCCTCGGCGTGGGTGGAGCGCGGGGTGATCGTCTACTCGAACCGCGCGAAGGAACAGATGCTCGGTGTTCCCGAAGCGCTCCTGCGAGCCCATGGCGCGGTGAGCGCCCCGGTGGCCGAGGCCATGGTCACCGGCATCTGCCGGATCTCCGGATCGCCCTGCGGGCTCGCGGTGACGGGCATCGCCGGTCCCGACGGAGGCACGGCCGAGAAGCCCGTGGGCACCGTCTACATTGCGTGTGCCGCGCCCGAGGGCGTGGAGGTCAAGCGGCATCGATTCGCGGGCGGACGGATCGCCATCAAGTGGCAATCTTCTCAGGCCGCCCTCGACATGCTGCGCCGGCGGCTCCTGGGCTGATGCCGCGGGCCTTCGTCGGAATCTTCCTCTCCGAGCAGACGCGGCGGACCGTCTCGGCCGAGGTGGACAGGCTCCGCCCGCTTTCCCGTGCGGTCGCCTGGGTGGCGCCGAACAACCTGCATGTGACGCTCCGCTTCCTGGGTGATCAGACCGAGGAGCAGCTCACCGAGATCGTGCCCGCCCTCGCGGAGGCCGTCCTGGGCATCGCGCCCTTCACCATGGGACTTCGCGGGCTGGGCGCCTTTCCGGGCCTCGAGCATCCGCGCACGCTCTGGGCCGGCATCGCCGAGGGCAGCCCCGAGGTGCGCGAGCTCCAGTCGCGCGTGGCGCGAGCGCTCGAGACCCACGGCTTCCCGCTCGAAGCGCGGGCCTGGCAGGCGCATGTCACCATCGGCCGCATCGTGGACGAGCGCCGCTCTCGGCGGGAGGGGATGGCCGAGACCCGCGCCAGCCTGGTCCGGGGGGCCACGCTGAGCTTCGGGACGATGACCGTGGAGGCCATTTCCCTCATGCGCAGCGACCTCTTTCCCTCGGGCGCGCGCTATACGGGCATCGCGGCCGTGCCCCTCAGGCCCCGGTAGCGGCCCTGGAGATGCCCCGTATCTCATGAATGACATTGACAACGGCGGCGGCTGGGTCAGGATGGGTCCGGGAAGTCCGTTTGTTTTGACTTTGAAGCGAGGCGAATTCTAGAATGATTGAACTGCTTGTCGAATCGGGCGTTTGCGCGCCTCCGGAGGATCATCCATGGCAGAAGTAGCGAAGAGCGATCGCAAGCAGGCCCTCGACCTGGCCATCGCGTCCATAGACCGCCAGTTCGGCAAGGGCGCCATCATGCGCCTGGGTCAGGGCGGAGTAATCGACGAGATCTCGGTCATCCCGACGGGGGCGCTCTCGCTCGATGTGGCGCTGGGCATCGGCGGCATCCCGCGCGGCCGCGTCACCGAGATCTACGGCCCGGAGTCCTCGGGCAAGACGACGCTGGCCCTGCACATCATCGCCGAGGCGCAGCATGGGGGCGGCACCGCCGCCTTCATCGACGCCGAGCACGCCCTCGATCCCATCTACGCGAAGAATCTCGGCGTCAACACCGACGAGTTGCTCATCTCCCAGCCCGACACGGGCGAGCAGGCCCTCGAGATCGCCGAGACGCTCGTGCGCTCGAACGCCGTCGACGTCATCGTGATCGACTCGGTGGCGGCCCTCGTGCCGCGCGCCGAGCTCGACGGCGACATGGGCGACTCGCTCCCGGGGCTGCAGGCGCGCCTCATGTCGCAGGCCCTGCGCAAGCTCACCGCCGCCATCGCGCGCTCGGGCGGGGCGGTGATTTTCATCAACCAGATCCGCGAGAAGATCGGCGTCATGTTTGGCAGCCCCGAAACCACGACGGGCGGTCGCGCTCTCAAGTTCTATTCCTCCATCCGTCTCGACATCCGCCGGCAGGAGACGATCAAGAACGGCACGGAGTCGATCGGCGTCCACACCAAGGTCAAGGTGGTCAAGAACAAGCTCTCGCCGCCTTTCCGCGAGGCCGAGTTCGACGTCATCTACGGCGAGGGCATCTCGAAGGAAGGCTCGGTCCTCGACGCCGCCGTCGAGCAGAACCTCGTGGAGAAGTCCGGCACCTGGCACACGTACAAGACGGAGCGGATCGGGCAAGGGCGGGAGAACGCGAAGAAGTACCTCAAGGACAACCCCAAGGTTCTGGCGGATCTCGAGGTCAAGGTGCGGGCCGCGCTGGGTCTCAAGCCGGTCGGGAACGCCCCGGCCCCGGCGCCGCCCGAGAAGGTCACCAAGTAGGAGCGATCATGGACTTCCATCAGCTCTTGACGGAGTGCGTGAAGCGCAGCGCCTCCGACCTGCACTTGAAATCGGGCTCGCGGCCCATCGTGCGCGTGCACGGTCACCTCGAAGTGCAGGACGACCTGGCGTCGGTCTCGCGCGACTTCATGCGCAAGACGGCCATGACCCTCCTGGGAGAGATCCGCTACAACGCCCTCATGGAAGGCGAGGAGATGGACCTCGCCCACACCGTGCCCGGCATCGGCCGCTTCCGCATCAACGTCTTCCTCTGCCAGGGGGACGTCCGCGCCGTCCTGCGCCACATTCCCGAGCACATTCCGCCCTTCGAGGACCTGCACCTGCCCAAGGTCCTCGAGCGGCTCTGCCTCGAGCGCCGCGGCATGATCCTGGTCACCGGCATCACCGGCTCCGGCAAGTCCACCACGCTCGCCGCCATGCTCGACTTCATGAACCGGACCCGCAACGACCATATCGTCACCATCGAGGATCCCGTCGAGTTCGTGCACGGGGACAAGAAGTGTGTGATCAGCCAGCGCGAGATCGGACAGGACTCCACGAGCTTCGCCCAGGCCCTGCGCGCTGCCCTCCGTCAGGACCCGGACATCATCCTGGTCGGTGAGATGCGCGACGCGGAGACCATGGAAGTGGCTCTGCACGCCGCGGAGACGGGCCACCTCGTGCTCTCGACCCTCCACACCTTGAACGCGACGGAGACCATCAACCGGATCATCTCGATCTTCCCGCCCCACCAGGAGGACCAGATCCGGGCCCAGCTCTCCGCGGTCGTCCAGGGCGTGGTCTCCCAGCGTCTGGTCGTGCGCGCCGACGGCAAGGGGCGCGTGCCCGCCGTCGAGGTCATGATCATGACGGGGCTCGTCCGGGAATCCATCCGTGAAAAGGTCAAGACGGCGCAGATCCCCACGGTCATCGCGGCCGGGCAGGCCCAGTACGGCATGCAGACCTTCGACCAGTCCCTCCTCGGCCTCTATCGCGAGGAGCTGGTGACGTACGAGACGGCGCGCGACGCCGCCACCAACCCGGACGACTTCGACCTCAAGGTCAAGGGCATCTTCTCCACCGGCGAGATGACCTGGGACTCCTCGAACGCCGGGTTCGTCGGCGCCCCCTCGGTCACCCGCCCGGGCATCTTCAAGAAGGGCTGATGCCGCCGCGAGGCCGCCGCGCGCGCGCGCCTCGCGAGCCCCGGGAGCTGGACGCGAAGGCCGCCAAGCTGGCGGCCTTCGAGCTTCTGGCCATGAAGGCCTGGAGCGCGCGCGAGCTGATCCGGCGGCTCCGGCGTCGGGGGGCGTCGGCGGAGATCGCCCGCGCCGTGGTGGACGAGCTCCAGACGCGCGGCTACGTCGACGACGAGGCCTTTGCGCGCTTCTGGGCGGAAACGCGAGCCCGCGGCCGGCAGGTGGGCAGCCGTCGCCTCCACCAGGAGCTGGGCCAGAAGGGCATCCCGCGCGCCGTGGCAGGTCTGGCCGTCGAGGCCGCCTTCGTCGAGGTCGCCGAGGCCGAGCGCTGCCTCGAGGCCGGCCGCCGCCGGCTGCCCGCCCTGCTCCGCGCAGCCCGCGAGCGCGCGGCGCCGCGTCTGCGCGACTATCTCCTGCGGCGCGGCTACCCGCCCGGCATGGTCATGCGAACGGTTGCCACGCTCACGGGCGCGCGGCCCGACGGGGACCTCCCCGCCGACTGACCCCCGGTATAATGTCGTCATGACCATGACGGGCACCGAGCTGCGCCAGAGCTTCCTCGACTACTTCCGCGAGCGGGGGCACACGATCGTGCGCTCCTCCCCGCTCGTGCCCGGCGACGACCCCACCCTGCTCTTCACCAACGCGGGCATGAACCAGTTCAAGGGTGTGTTCCTCGGCGAGGAGAAGCGGGACTATCGCCGGGCCGTGTCCGCTCAGAAGTGCGTGCGGGCGGGGGGCAAGCACAACGACCTCGAGAACGTGGGCCGCACCGCCCGGCATCACACCTTCTTCGAGATGCTCGGCAACTTCTCCTTCGGGGACTACTTCAAGAAGGAGGCGATCGAGTACTGCTGGGACCTCCTCACCGAGAAGTGGGGACTGCCCAAGGAGCGCCTCAAGGCGACCGTCTTCACCGATGACGACGACGCGTTCCAGCTCTGGAAGAGCATCGCCGGGCTGAGCGACGATCGCATCCTGCGCCTCGGAGAGAAGGACAATTTCTGGGCCATGGGCGACACCGGCCCCTGCGGGCCCTGCTCGGAGATGCACTTCCACCAGGGTGACCATCTTCCCTGCGCCGAGGAGCAGGCGGGAGGGAAGTGTCTCGGGCCCGCCTGCGAATGCGACCGGTGGCTCGAGATCTGGAACCTCGTCTTCATGCAGTTCAATCGGGATGCCTCGGGCAAGATGACGCCGCTGCCCAAGCCTTCGATCGACACGGGCATGGGGCTGGAGCGCCTCGCGGCCATCATGCAGGGCAAGATGTCGGACTACGACACCGACCTGTTTCGACCGCTCATCGGCCACGTCGAGCGTCTTTCGAAGATCGCCTACGGAGCCAGCATCGAGCACGACGTGTCGATGCAGGTGATCGCCGATCACTCGCGGACGGCGGCGTTTCTCATCACGGACGGCGTCACCCCGTCCAACGAGTGGCGCGGCTATGTCCTGCGGCGGATCATGCGCCGGGCCATGCGTCACGGCCGCATGCTCGGCCTGGCCGAGCCGTTCCTCTGGGACGTGACCAAGACCGTCGTGGAGATCATGGGTGCCGCCTATCCGGAGATCGTCGAATCTCACGGGCGCGTGATCGACGTGGTCAGGCAGGAAGAGGAGCGCTTCGCGGAGACGCTCGATCTCGGCATGGCCAAGATCCGCGAGTACCTCGACAGCCACGGCGGCGACAGGCGGAAAGTCGTCGACGGCAAATTCCTGTTCACGCTCTACGACACCCACGGCTTCCCCACGGATCTCGCCCAGGAGGTCTTTCAGGACGCGGGCTGGTCGGTGCCTCCAGAAGCGCTCCAGCAGTTCGAGGCCGAGATGGAAGCCCAGCGCGAGCGCGCCCGGGCCGGCGCGTCCTTCGGCACCACGCACGACGCGGACGGGTCAGTCGAGGTCTACCGCCAGCTCTCCACCCAGCTCCCCAAGCCGCAGTTCCTCGGCTATAGCGAGCTCGCCTCGCCCGCGCGCGTCTTGGCAATGGTGGAAGAAGGCCGCCGGCTTGGCGAGGCGGGGCAGGGCCAGACCGTCGAGATCATCCTCGATCGCACGCCTGCCTATGCCGAGTCGGGCGGCCAGATGGGCGACACGGGAACCATCGTGGGACGCGACGGGCAGGGCACGATCGAAGACACGTACTACCGGGGCAGTCAGCTCATCGTCCACCGCGTGCGCGTCACCCAGGGCCGGCTCCGCGAGAACGAGGAAGTGGCAGTCAGCGTGGAGTCGCGACGGCGCCAGGGCCTCAAGCTGCACCACACAGGCACGCACCTGCTGCACGCTGCCCTGCGGAAGATTCTGGGCACTCACGTGGCGCAGGCGGGCTCGCTCGTCGCGCCCGATCACCTCCGGTTCGATTTCTCCCACGGCGCGGCCGTGAAGGACAGCGAGGTCGAGAAGGTCGAGGACCTGGTCAACGAGAACGTCCAGGCCAACATCGTGGTCACGCCGGCCGAGATGGATCTCCAGGAGGCCCTCAAGAGCGGGGCCATGGCGTTGTTCGGGGAGAAGTACGGCGATCGGGTGCGTGTCATCAGGATCGGCGACTTCTCGACCGAGCTGTGCGGCGGCACGCATCTGGAGGCGACCGGGCAGATCGGGCTCTTCAAGGTCGTGTCCGAGGGCGCCGTCGCCTCGGGGGTGAGACGCGTCGAGGCGGTCACGGGGGACGCGGCGCTCCGTCACGTGGGGCGCGAGGAGCAGGCCCTGCGCGAATCGGCGGGGCTTCTGAAGATCCCCCCGCTCGAGCTGCCCCGCCGTCTCCAGAAGCTCCTCGACGAGCAGAAGCAGCTCGAGAAACAGCTCCAGCAGCTCGAGGCGCGCCTCGCCAAGGGCCGCGCCCAGGAGCTGGCGACCTCGGCCCGCGTGGTCGCCGGCGTGCCCGTGCTCGCCGCGCGCCTGGACGGCCTCGACGCCGAGGGGCTGCGCTCGGTGGTCGACACCCTGCGCGAGCGCATGAGCTCGGGCGTGATCTGTCTCGGTTCCTCGGTGGACGGCAAGGTCACCCTCGTGGCCTCCGTGTCGAAGGACCTGACCAAGCGCTTCGCGGCGGGCAAGCTCGTGCAAGAGGTGGCGCCCATGGTGGGCGGCAAGGGCGGTGGGCGCCCGGATCTCGCTCAGGGTGGCGGCACGGATGCCTCGCGCCTCGACGAGGCCCTGGCCTCCGTTCCCGGCTGGGTCGAGCGAGTTGCCGGGGGCTAGCTCGGCCACGAACGCCGCGCTGCTCTTCGATTTCGGCGGCACGCTCGATGCCGACGGGCTGGCGTGGAAGGAGCGCTTCGCCCGGCTCTTCGCCGAAGAAGGCGCGGGCGTATCCCCCGATCGCTTTGATCCCGTCTTCTACGCCGCCGATGATGCCCTCGTGGGAACGGTTCCCGAGACGCTGTCCTTTCACGATACCGTCCACCAGGTCGCGGGCGGGGTCGCCAAAGCGCTCCGGCCGGGCGATCCGATGCTCGCCGGTCGCGTGGCCGGCCGGTTCCTCACCGAGGCTCTGGCGGCGATCGAGGCCAACCGACCGCTGCTCGAGCGCTTCTCCGAGCGCTACCGCCTCGGCATCGTCTCCAACTTCTATGGCAATCTCTCGACGGTATGCGATAATGCTGAATTGACGCGGCTTTTCAGCGTCATCGTGGACTCCGCACGGGTGGGGCTGAGCAAGCCCGACCCGCGCATTTTTTTCCAGGCTGTGCACGAGCTGGGGATAGAGCCTGCCGATACGGTTTTCGTCGGCGACTCCCTGGCGCGCGACATGGCCGGGGCCCGGGCGGCAGGCATGCGGCACGTATGGCTGACCCCGGATCCGGCCCGCCAGGGGCTGCCGTGCTGTCCGGGCGATCGCGTGATCCGTTCACTGCGCGAGCTGGAGGGACTGCTACCGTGACATCCGCGCCGCCGTTTGTGGGCGGCATCATCGCCGCCGGTGAGGGCAGTCGCCTGCGTGAGGCGGGATTCCCGGTGCCCAAGCCCATGGTGCGCGTGGCCGGGGTGCCGCTCCTCGAGTCGGTCATCCGAAACTTCGCCGCGGCCGGCATCGCCCGCATCTCCATCATCGTCAACGAGCGCGAGCGTGACTGCGTGGAGTGGGCGAGTGGTCGTTTCCCGGACATCACCCTCGACTGGACGGTCAAGACCACCGCCTCCTCCCTCGAGAGCTTCGCGATCGTGGCGGGCGGCCCCGCCGCCGGTCGCATGCTGATCTCCACGGTGGATGCGTGGTGCCGTCCCGCGGACTTCGCCGGATTCGTCGAGGCCGCGCGGCGGCGCCCCGAGGAGACGACGGTGCTCGGGCTGACCCCGCTCGTGGCCGACGAGAAGCCTCTCGGGGCAAGAATAGACGGCCGCGGTCGCATCACCGCGCTGGGGATCCCTGAGCCCGCGCTCGTGACGGCGGGCATGTACCTGGTGTCCGCGCGGGCCCGGCGGCTCGCACCCGGGGCGCCCTGCGCACGCCTGCGAGACTACCTGGGCTGGCTCCTCAAGGAAGGCGAGCCCATGTACGGCGAGACGATCGAGACCGTGGTGGACGTGGACCGAGCCGAGGACGTGGCGCTGGCCGAGTCGCTGGCCGCCCGTCCCTCGTGAGCCGATAGGAGGCGGTCGCGCGTGGGCGATCCTTACTGCTGGGGCGTCTTCCGGGAAGAGGCGCACTCGCCGGGCCGCGAGAGCGACGACGCGGAGATCCTGCGCCTGGCCGCCAAGAGCCTGGAGGCGAGAGGCTTCCAGGTCGAGCTCCGCGATCCAGACGAGCTCGCCCGGGCCTCCGGTCACGCGCGCCCACGCGCCATCTTCCTCATGTGCGAGCGGCTGCCCGTGCTGCGCGAGCTCGCCTCGTGGGAGCGGGACGGCATCGTCGCGGTCAATCGGCCCTCCGCCGTCCTCGACACGTACCGCGAGCGGATGATCGCGCGCTTCGCCAGGGCCTCCGTCCCCTTCATCGAGAGCCGGTCGGTGGCGACCTCGGGAGAGGCCGCGACGGCGCCCGTGCCCGTGTGGGTCAAGCGGGGTGACGTGCACAATACCCAGGACGGCGACGTGATATTCGCGGAGGGTCAAGCGGCGATCGCGCGGGCCCTCGAGGGGATGGCCGGGCGCGGCATCCCGCGCGCGGTCATCCAGCCCCACGTCGACGGTGACCTCGTCAAGTTCTACGGCATCGGCCGCCCGGACGCGCCCGCCGACGCCCCGCCGTGGTTCCGCTGGTTCTACCACAAGGGGCAGCGGCGCGCC
>Ga0209056_10008714_pt1 | contig 10402 bp, 6 predicted proteins | sample GraSoiAngelo_114_FD_185876 | JGI IMG/M metagenome (GOLD analysis project Ga0209056, IMG submission 185876) | Grasslands soil microbial communities from the Angelo Coastal Reserve, California, USA - 14_0903_13_40cm (SPAdes) (version 2) | ecosystem: Environmental > Terrestrial > Soil > Grasslands ...
GAGAACGACGACGCTGGCGTGCGCGGTCTCGTCTTCGAGCGCGAACCCGCGGCCGCGCGTAAAGGAAACGCCGAGCCCGGAAAAGAAGTTGCCGCTGACCATGTCGCCTTCCGCTTCTTCGGGATCCCCGCCGATGCGCACGGCCACTTTGTCGACGGCTAAAGGCACATAGGCCATCAAGTCAGAAAAAACGGCGTGCTCTTTGCGAAGCGCTTCAAACACCGGGTAGGAGAAAGACCTGTCGACGTCACCGGTGCTGCTCACGCCGTCGGGCGGCGCATTGGGAAGGCGCAAGAATACGAGTTGCTGAGGGTTGGGCAGAGGAAGGTAACGAAGCAGAACGGTGTTCATGACGCTGAAGACCGCGGTGTTTCCACCGATGCCAAAAGCGAGGGTGAGCATCGCGACCAGCGTGAAGCCGGGGCTTTTGCGCAGCATGCGGGCGGCGAAGAGCAGATCCCGCCACAACGTGTCCACTACGGACTCCCAGCCACCAGAGCGGACGATTTCTTTCGTGCCATCGAGACTCCCACCCTCCAACCGCACTGCCCGAAGTGCATCCTGGCGGCTCATGCCCTGCTTCATCTTTTCGACGGCGGCCATTTCGAGGTATTCGCCCAGTTCTTCATCTAACTCCCGGTTCACCTGCTCCTTTCGGAAAAGGGACCGCAGCCCGCTCGTTATATTTCGCAGCAAGGACATCATTCCACCTTAAGAAGCCTCGAGAATCCTCGCGATTGCCGTGACTTGCCTGCTCCACTCTCGTGTTTCGCTATCGAGCCTCTTTCGTCCCTTCGCCGTCAGAGTGTAGTACCTCGCTCGCCTGTTGTTTTCAGTAGGTTTCCATTCGCCATCGATTAATCCGTCCCTCTCTAATCGTTGAATGGCGAGAAATAACGAGCCCGCGTTCAGGCGAAAGACGCCCTTGCTCATCTGTTCGATTCGCACGGAAATCCCATATCCATGCATAGGCTCAAGCGCCAACGTTTTTAGGATGAGCATATCGAGCGTGCCCTGGACGAGATCACTCGGCTTATCAGCCATAAAAACTCTTCCCCTTGGCTACCAAGAGGAGCATACGCTTCTCCCTCTGGTTGTCAAGAGGAGCGACACGGTAGTCTCAGACGGGCAACCCTTCCGTAATCCGGTAAGGTAAGGGTTGCCGACCATCCATCAAGGAACGACGAAAAGCCGCTGTCTTGAGTGGAATAGAGATGTTTCGGCAGTTATTGGGTAACGAGTGCGCTCTGCTTTCGTTTTTCCAGTGTGAGTGCCAGCAAAATTCCCCCGATGACGCCGAACAGGACAACATCCGTAAAATCCCGATGAACGCCGTGCTTCCATGCTTCCACAGTTTGGATGGTCATTACCGAAGCATGGGCCAAGCTCTGGCACGCGGCGAAGGTAATCAGCGAGCGGTGCAACGACGGCTTTCTGGCAGCCAGCAGCAGAAAGGGGCCGAGCGCGATAAACCAACTAAGAAACATCGGCTCGCATGCGTCTTTCATTTCCAGAAGCCACTTGGAGTGCGCTAGGTCGGTGTAGAGCGGATAAATCATGGCGACATCACTGCTGTCCGGTTAACTCCTGGTTTGAGGACGGCAACTGATTCTGCGATAAGGACTTCCAACCGATTTTAGCTTGCCGCGATTTGAACCCAAAAGGCCAAAAAAGCCATCTCGAAGGCGGAATACAATGCCGCATGAACTCTGGCCGAACCGTATTTTCACAGTTGATCAGCTTCCTTCCCGATCGCGAGTTTCGTCGTTGTGTCGCCCGTTACGGCGGGGACCGCCGACTGCGGGAGTTCTCTTGCTGGGATCAGTATCTGACCATGGCTTTCGCTCAGTTGACTTACCGCGAAAGCCTTCGCGATATCGAGGCGTGCCTTCGCTCCCTGCAGGGGAAACTTTACCACCTGGGCTTCCGCGGTCACGTGTCTCGCTCGACGCTGGCCGCTGCCAACGAGAATCGCGACTGGCGCATCTTCGCCGATTTCGCCCAAGTGCTCATCGGCGTTGCGCGACCGTTGTATGCTCACGATCCGATGGGCGTCGATCTCGAGCAAAGTCTCTACGCCTTGGACTCCACCACGATCGATCTCTGCCTCTCGCTGTTTCCGTGGGCTCGATTCCGCAAGCACAAGGCCGCCGTCAAGATGCACACGCTGCTCGACCTTCACATCAACATCCCCACCTTTATCCGCGTTACAGAGGGCAAACTGCACGATGTGAACATCCTCGACGAGCTCCTTCTCGAAGCCGGAGCATTCTACGTGATGGACCGCGGCTACATTGATTTCGAGCGCCTCTTCATCGAAAAAGTGCCCATTTTACAAGCGCTTGAAGCATCGGACTCCCAAGAGAACTTAGTCACTGATCCGAACCAATTGATTCTGTTCGACTTTTAACCGGACAGCAGTGTGGCGACATAAACGAGGCCCACGAGTCCCAAGGCGACTTGCAGCATGCGTTCGCGTTTCACGATGACCTCCTCTTACGAAAGCTACTCCCGCGCCGGAGCTGATGAGCCGGATGTCGGGATACCCCACATTTGAAGCACATTCTTCGTATATCTCTCCCTGCTCGCGCCGTCAATCGCGGACCAGTCCTATTTGGGGCGAATCACGGGCAACCCTGAAGTAATCGGCCGGGTCCAGTTTCCGGTTGGCCAACGACTCGCCAAGTGATCCAACGATTCTGAGTGTTAGTGCCATGGCGATACTACGGCAACGATCCGGAGGAACTGCGCGACGAGGTTAGCGGGCCGCGCCTTTTCTTGCCAGTTGCGGGACATGAAAAGGGGCAAACAGTATTGTGCCCCTCTCTATTTGCACGGACTTGTCAGCGCACGGCTACATGCCGAAGAACTCGACGTGAATGGAACGGCCGAGGCGCGAATTGAACAGCACGTACCAGCCAGGATGGCGGTCGTCGTCATACACATAGACGCGGTCGCGATCCCATTCCCAGTCGCGGCAGCGAGGAACGTCGTAGGGCGCGACGACCCAATTGGATTGATCGTAGAGAATGATGTGCCGCGTGCGCGGATCGAAGCCGCGGACGACAATGACGTGCCGAATGTACCGGTAACGGCCGCGCGGATAGTAGTAGCCGGGGCGAATCCGCTCGCCATCATAATCCCAATCGTCGTACTCGCCAAGGTCGTGATGCTTGTACCAGCCTTTGTGCTTGCCGTTGTCGTGGCGGTAGCCGTCATCATCATCGTCATCGCCGTGCTTGTACCAGCCCTTGTGTTTGCCGTGGTTGTCGTCTTGCGCGCTGGCCGAGGCAGCAGGCGCGAAGGCGAATACGAACGCAGCAAGGGCCAACAATGCAGGTAGCTTTTTCATGGTCTTATTCCTAAAGACTCCTAATTCAAGAATTAGGCGTACTCCGAGTGCCCAGCGGCGCGGCGCAGTTGGCAGGGGCTGGTATTACAACCAGTGTGGCTCCGCGCCTAGGTTACATAAACACCGTTCACGGAGGAAAGTTCCGGCGAGCCAATCGGTTGCTGCATTTAACGAGCAAATTGCGGTGTAGAGTGATCGCAACCACGGGTGCCTCAGCTTTTAGCAGGGCACCTGCGCTGCGGAGTGAACCGCACCGAGACGGTTCTTAGTACTGACGATTTGCGCGTCGGATTCACACATCACTTCCGTGTTGCCGACCAACCGGGAGTTATCGTGTGGTGGCTCAAATCGAAATGCCGAATTCATTCACTTTTACGGGTAGCCCGGGCAGAATCGGCGACGAGGGCCGGTGGGACTTGGCGCGAGATGGCTCCGCCGACGCCACCTCTGGCTCCTAGTTCATGGACTAAACCTTGCTCAGAAATCGAAACGCAGGCCCAGCTGGACTTGACGAGGATCGTTCGCCTGGGTAGTAAGCACGCCAAATGTCTGCGGGCTCTGCAGGCTCATCGCCGGATCCAAGAAGTTAACGTGGTTAAACAGGTTGAAGAATTCCGAGGAGAAGGTCAGCCTGGCCTTCTCGGTCAGCTTGATTTTCTTCACGAAACTTACGTCCACGTTCCAAGACCCCAAACCCCGCAGCGTGCCGCCACGCGAGGTGGCGTCCGTGCTGAGTTGGATAGGCCGAAAGAGGGAGCACACAGCCCCCGGATCGGCGAAAATGTTTAGACCGGTCCCACCTGTCGCCGGGTTGCCGCTGGAGCCGCAGCCCGCGGTAGTTGTCACGTTGTGACGGCCAGCGCCCGTGTTGCCCGAACTGGTGCGGATCGCTTCGGAGACCTCGCCCAAGCTGGTCTGACCGAATTCCTGTCCCGAGCCATCCAGAACGCGCACCGGTAGTCCACTGTTGGTGCTGACGATGGGTGCGAACTGCCATCCTCCGACCACGCGGTTAACCCATCCCCTCTGAGAATGTAGAGGAACTTGCCAAACGCCGAGCACGGTGAACACGAACTTGCGGTCAAACACGGATGTTCCGTAGTCGTAATCCGGGTTATAGCTATTTGTGAATGCCCGATCGGTATCCTGATTTACGCCGGTGTTATCCAGGCTGTGTCCATAGCTAAGATTCGCGTCCAATGTCAGACCGTGGTACGCGCGGACGCGGTAGGACACAAAACCAGCGTTGTAATTCGACCGAGCCAAGCTCGACCAGTAGAAGAAGTTCGTGAACTGCGTCGCTGCCTGAGTGGCCGGACCGAGCTTGAACGCCGATTGAATGCCGTTGAAGACGTTCCTCACCTGCTGGTTCGTAAAGGCAGACGAGAAACTGTTCACCACGCCGGCAGTACAACTTGTGAAGAGCCCGCCGCAGAACTTGGCGCTCCCGGCCAGCGCGGTCTCAAAGAAGGCTTGCGGCGTCACTGTAGAGCCCGCCCTCAGCGCTTGCGCCACCCCATCGAAGGCCTGCGCGAAAGTCTGCCCACCGGCTGTCATGAAGAAGGGCACCTGGTTAAGATCGACGCCCATATAAATGTTGTTCGCAGTATGGCCGACATAGCCGACCTCGATCCTCCCATTGCCCGGCACTTCCCGTTGAATGGTGAAATCCCACTGATCGTGCGAGCCGGGCCGCCATTCGGGGTCTTGCAAGAAGGAGTTGGGCACAAAGGGTATGTTGGCGCCGGCCGGAGGGACGCTCCCCGTAGTACCCGGGACGACTGGCGTAGAAAGGGTTGAGGCCAGCCCTGGCAAGCTAATCGTGCTGCCGTCGATGCCTATACGGAACGCTGTAGAGGGGTTGACGCCGCCACTCCCTCGACAATCCACGGTCGTCGCCGCGTTCAGCCCTGGTCCCTGACACAATAGAGCTTGGCCAAAACCCACAGCTTGTAACGGGTCGATGGCGGTCTGCACGCCGTTCAGGCGATCATAGAAGTGCCAGTAGCCGCCGCGAAATACCGTCTTGCCTTTGCCCAAGAGAGCTCCCAACATCCCGGAATCGAAACTGGGCTGCCAAGCCGCGGAAACACGAGGCGAAAAATTCCCATGAACGAAATCGAAGGGATATTTCCTCCCGGTCTTGTCAATGGGGACAAAACCGACGGGCGGATTGAAAACCTGTCCCGCCAGGGCAGCTTGGGCACGCTGCTTCAGATAAGCCCGGGGGAAAATCAGGTTACCGCTGGAATCCACTGTCATCATAAATTTTCCGTTGTCCTCCACGGGAGGAATGCTAGCCTCCCATGCTAGTCCGTAGGTCAAAGTAAAAGTGGATCCAAGGCGCCAGCTGTCCTGCGCGTAAAGGGTCGCCTGGTTATAGCGCACGGTTTCCTTCAGATCAGTCCCATCGGGGAGAAGATTGAGCCCGGCGTCGCGCGCACGCAGGATACTGGCCCCATCCACTAAGCCCAGCACTTGCGCGTACAGGTTGTTCCAGTTCGCGGTCTGGCTGGAGGGCAGGCAATTCGTCGTCACTGTTGCTGAGCAGGTCGGCGGCCGGGACGATGCCGGAATGGTAAGGCCTCCAAGGTTGCTTACAGTCCCCATGAAATATTGCAGGGTTTTCTGGTTGTTCTGCTGTCCGTCGTCACGCTGGAAGTACGCCCACGTGTGTTTAAGCGAACCTCCAAAGCGTAGCAGGTGCTTCCCTACGATCCAACTGGCGTCGTCGCGCAGGTCCAAGCCGTGGGAGTTCCACATGCGGGTGCGGGACCCTTGGGTATCGATGTTCACCGGGACCAACTGTGTGTTCACGTTGTCGCCCCCCGGCACCAACGCCGCCGGCGTGATAGAGGGCAGCTGAGCAAAGGGAGGTAGATCGATCCATTGCCAATAATCCCTGAGCCAGCTCAGATGGACATCATTGGTGAGGTACTGAGTAAAGTTTGATGTCACGCCAGTTATCAGATAGCGAGGTTGGCGCGGAATAGTTGAGAGAATCTTCGGGACCCCACGCACGTCATTCCCGACGATTCCGCCAATATCTACCTGGCGAGGGATACCGGCGTCTTCGGTGTAATGGCGGTAGCTCACGGTCCATTGCAACTTTGGGTTGAAGGTGTGGTCGAGGCGGATCACGCCCAGATTAGTGCTGACGGGGAACCTCCCGAATCCAGAAAAACCAATAGTGTTCAAACCATCGCCCTGCGTGGCGTCATTTCCCGGCGGCATGAATCCCCACAGGCCCCCAGCTGCCAACGTACTGATGGCTGGCGCCATGCCGAGCCTTTGGCCCGAGCCGTTCGTACGGGGATCACATGGCAGATTGAGCGGGGCTTTGGTTACAGGATCTTGGCCGCAAAGGCTGGAAACATTGCCAGGCTGCAGGAAATACTGGATTGGATTCCCGGTACCGTCTTTGAAAGTCAGAATACCTTGTCGCATTGTGGAGGTGGGCACCAACCGTGTGATGAAGGCTGCATCGCTCCTGCGGCGTCCCTCGTAATGGGCGTAAATGTAGGACTTCCAAATGCCGGATAGGGCGTGGCCGCCGAAGCTGAGGCCAAAGCGGTTGTCCACGATGTTAGGCTTCGCCCGGCCGATCCGATTGGCGTCCCAGCGATTAGCGTTCAAGACCGCCCCACGGTAGTATTCATAAAGCGAGCCATGGTATGCGTCCGTACCGCGCTTGGTGACGAGTACCACGTGTGCCCCGCCCCCCAGGCTTAATGGGCCGCTGGGGTTATTGGTCTCCACGTTGAACTCCTGGATGCTTTCCACTGGCGTCGGAATGGAGCCTTCCGGGCTCCCGCTGAAGGCCTTCCAGTAATCGGTGTTTCCCGAAGTCGGGTTGGTGATTTCCCCGCCATCCAGCAGAAAAGAATTCTGGTCACTGCGCGCACCCGCTACCTGGCCGCCGAAGCGGCTGGCTTGCGAGGTGGAAGTGGATTGCTGCGGCATGGCGAGGGGTTGCAGCAGCAGCAGGCTTGTGGTGCTGCGGTCGATTGTCGGCAAAGCGAGAAGCTCCTCACTGCTCACAGTGTTTCCTACCGTGGAATCCAGTGTCTGCAAGTCGGCGCCCGGCGGAGAATGGACCTCAATTGTCTCAGTGGTTTTTCCAAGGCTCAGTTCGATATTGATTGTGGAGCTCTTGCCCACCTCAACCGTCACCGAGGACACCACCGCGTGCGCGAACCCCGCGGCAATTGCTGTCACGGAGTAGCTGCCAGGTGTGACTTGTGAAAACGTATATTGTCCCGCTTCGTCGGTCGTAGTAGCGCGCACAGAACCTGTAGCAGTGTCACGCAGCTCGATCCTTGCTTGCGGGACGGTTGCCCCGGATGGATCGGTGAGGCGACCGAGCACCTGCCCAGTGGTCAAGGTTTGCGCAGTGACTGTATACGCAAGCGAAAAGAGACATAGCAAGACTAAGGCCTGATATGGGAAGAACTCAGGAATTGCCGGTCCTTTCTTGAAAATTCTCATCGCATCCCCCTTTGCCAAGCCTGCCGCAAGACGTCCCGAAATCCCTGTCGGCGAATGAGGCCACGGCACCTGTTGCGGTCGTAACAGCGTAGATCGCTGCTCTGAGCAGTGGACACCAATTAGTCGAGTGGTTGGTTTAGAGGCGGGCCTCCCTACTGCCCTCTTGGATGGCCCATTACTATACACCCGGAGTGCTTTCGGCGGAGCAACCCCCGCATCTTTCGCGATCCCGACATAGGAAGAGCACTCGCGGGCATTTGATTGCTCACCTGTGTTGACGTAGTCCGGTCGGCCGGAGGGTAGTGCCTTGATTTTTGCGTGGTGATTCTGGGCCCAGGGGGGTATCCACTTTCTGTTTCCCACCAACCAAAAGTCTCTTGGAATCTGAACTGCTCTTATCGCCCCCGATTTTCAAGTGGCCCATGAGTTGGGATAACCAGACAAGTAGACTCGGAACAAGGGATCCGCACGTAGGAAAAATAACTAGATTGCGGACGGATTGTCGGCAAACCTTCCCTAATCCGATAAGGTGAGGATTGCCCGTTATCCAAGCACAATTCCCGGGAGGCACCGCTAATCGGTTGCGAAGGACATCACTTCTACGGGTAGCGGACTATATCTCCAGGTGGCATGAGTGTCGGTCAACACTGAAGCAGCCAATAAACATTCCCACCGGTAATCCCGACGTAAAGCGACACCCAGCTCTAAAGTCTGTGGCGGTGGACCGCAGCTTACGCGAGCGATTCGCCTCACTTCCTCTTTGGCACCGCCTCCATAAGAAGCGCGAGAGCCTGCTTGAAGCTCTTGTCTCCCGCTTTGCTGCCCTTGTAGTGTCCCAGGCGTACCACAACGAGGTCGTAAGACGGGATGATCAGGGTGGTCTGGCCGCCCGCACCCGACATATAGAATGCCTCCTTGGGCACGGGATACTCGCCGTCGCCATTGATCCAGAAGAAGCCGCCATAAATTGGGCGCTTGTCAGCTTCCCAGGCAGGCGCCAGCGTACTGACAAATTTGACGTACCCATCGGGCAGAATCCGCTCGCCGTTCCAAACTCCATCCTGAAGATAGAGATTCCCCAGCCGGGCCCAGTCCCGCGCAGACGCGAGCTCGTACCCTTGCGTCAGAAAATTTCCAAAAGGGTCCGTTTCCAGCACCATCGTCCGGATGCCGATCTTGTCGAAGAGAGCGCGCTGCGGGAAGGACAAATACTCCTCCCCCCGCTTCTCGACGCCAAGTCGAATGAGATAGTTGATCAATACAGGGTCGGTGTTGCGATAACGGCCCACCGTGTTGGGCGGCCACTGTAGCGGGCGGGTGGCGGCATAATGGAAGGAGTCAACACTACCTGTGTAGAGATACAAGTGATCAGGATAGGTGCCCGACGGATCGTAGTCTGGATCCTGGGGCGCGTTGATTCGCAGCCCGCTCGACATGTGCAGGATGTCGGCAATTCGGATCTTAGCGCGCGGATCGCCCGCACTCTGCCACTCAGGAATGGGCGCCGGCTGCCAGAGATCGTAGATGCCTTGCTTGACTAGGACGCCCATCAACGTGGCCGTCAGGCTCTTGCCCATCGACCAGCTTTCGAGCGGCGTGTGCTCGGTTATGCCCTCCCCGTACCGCTCCGCAATGAGGCGTCCTCTCCACGTCACCACGAAGGCGGCAGTCATCCCTGCGGCCGGCTCGAAGGCCGCCTCCACTGCCTGCTTAACCTTGACGGCATCGAGTTCCGGCGGCAGTGGATCCTTGGGCAGAACATCCCCCATGGGCCATGGCTGTGTAGAGGCGTCTGGCAGATGGCTCTTGAGTTTGACCGGCGTGAAATTTACTGAGGTCTTACCGACGGGAAGCGTTACACACCCTTGGTCACCCAGGTACTTGGCGGTGCGCGTGACGCCGTTCGGCAGCGTTATGTGCACGGCCTTGTTGATGCGATCGATCACCGGTTTTCCCACCTTTGCACGCTCGGCGTAGGGACTGGTGAAGTATCCGACATTCTCGGCGGCGAAGTCGGGATCGAGGCCCGTAATAAATACCGCTGAGCACATGATCTTGGCGAAGCCAGACGTGCGATGCTCGAGAGGATCGCCCGGAGGTGGCACGTACGGAGTGTTGAGCTCAAGCGATTTGGCGCGCGCGATAAGGGCGTCGCGGCTCGAAACCGTCGCCTGGGGCGGCGGGGCGCCCGTCTTCACTGCGGGTGTCTCGGCCTGGTATCCGAGGGCGGCCGCGCAGGCTGTCAGCGCGAGTGCCGTTACGATTATGCGCATTCTCATCTGTTATCTCCTACTGCGCGGGGCGGGACCTGCGTTCCCATTGCACGACAAAGGAGGCTAAACGGCGATTCAAGTTGCACGCGAATATCATACTCCCGCTCTTGACGCCTAGTTGACGTATAACGAGCAACCCTTCCATAATCTGGTAAGGGAAGAGTTGCCGACCATCCATCAAGGAACGACGAAAAGCCGCTGTCTTGAGTGGAATAGAGATGTTTCGGCAGTTATTGGGTAACGAGTGCGCTCTGCTTTCGTTTTTCCAGTGTGAGTGCCAGCAAAATTC
>Ga0209056_10008715_pt1 | contig 10401 bp, 9 predicted proteins | sample GraSoiAngelo_114_FD_185876 | JGI IMG/M metagenome (GOLD analysis project Ga0209056, IMG submission 185876) | Grasslands soil microbial communities from the Angelo Coastal Reserve, California, USA - 14_0903_13_40cm (SPAdes) (version 2) | ecosystem: Environmental > Terrestrial > Soil > Grasslands ...
GGATACGATAGACATCCCCTTCGGCGGCGGACGTGCCACGACATAATTGCGGCCACGTGATAGTGGGATCGCCGACCCACTGCTCCGCCAGCCCGCCGACATCGGCGCGCAGCAGGGGCGGATCGTCATGGACGGCCAGCGCGTCAGCCATCCTTCGCGCGACCGTGACGAGCGCGGCCAGCGCAGCTGTGATGCGGGGGAATGATGACGGGCGATCATTGTCGTAAGAAATAGACGCCATCAGTCCGGCGAGCACTGGGGGACTGACCCCGTTGAACGCGTGAGCGCGAATGAGTTCCGTAATCAACAGGGAATAATCAATCCTAATCAGCCGTGCCCAATCGCCATCTGATGTCAATTTATATCCGGCATCCAGATACCCCAGCTCATGAAGCGTGTCGGCGCGCTCTTGGAATTTGTGCCACAGGCCGGTCCGTAGGGACTGCACCGATCTCGCGTTGTGCAACGCCTCCTGCTTCAGCTTGTTCGCCGCATTGAATTCCTTTGCGCAGGTGGGGCGACACCGGCACGTCGGGCAGGGAAACAGGTCGCCCAGACTTTTGACCAGGTCGTCGCCGCTCTCCTCAGGAATCACGGGTGACATCACCATCGCGGGGGACTGTTTCGGCAAGCTCTCCAATTGCTGATTCAGCCACGCCACAGTTTCCTGGTTCGCCCAAGGGAACGCAGGGGCCGGTGTGAAGTCGAAGCAGCGGCTGCCGACAGACGTGATATCAGCCACCGCGGATTCGGCCACCGTGCCTCCGTTTCGCAGCACGGTCACCATGTCACGGTGCTGTCCGCGGCTGCGATAAGATCGCAGCACCACCCCTCGAAATCGCGGAAACGTCACGAGGCGCCCCGGCGTGAGGTAGGGCAGACGTTCGGAGACTTCAGGCGGCACATGTCGTCGGGCGTGTAATTTCTGCGCGGCTTGGCGTGTCGCGTGATCGTAGGCGTTCCACTGTGTCAGCCAGTCGGAACACTCACGCGGAGCATAGGAGACCAACTTATCGTGGATCTTTTCATGACGTGACTCGAGGCGTTCCGCCTGTTCATTGAGCTGATACTGCGCGAAGCTCTTGGCCAGAATGGATTGGATGTGATCGACAGGATGTGCCTTGAGAAGGTTCAGGACCATGGGATACGAAATCACAAACTGGCTGTCCAGCGGTTCGGGTCGCCCGGTCAGCCCCCGCACGAGGACGCCGAGGTCCATATACGGTGATGGTGTGACAATGGCAAATCCGACGCTGTCCTTGCCGCGTCGGCCGGCGCGCCCTGCGATCTGTCCGACTTCCGCGACGCTCAAGTCCGTGAAGTCTTGGTCCCGCCTTACGCCGGACTGTGTCAGGACGACCGTCCTCGCCGGAAAGTCGACGCCCGCCGCCAATGTCGTGGTCGCGAACACCGCGTCGAGACACCCGCGCCGCATGAGTTCCTCCACCGCAATCTTCCATGACGGGAGATGTCCCGCATGATGCGCGGCCACCCCATAGGTTGTGACGATTTCCCGCAGCGGATGATCCTGAATGCTTGGATACTCGACCGTCAGTTCTTCGAGGACGGCCGTGATTCCTTCACGGCGGGCAGGCGAAATGCTCACGCCGCCCTGGCCGAAGCTTTGCAAAGCCTCATCGCATGAGCGTCGGCTGGTCAGAAAGATGATGGCCGGCGTCAGCGATTTCAAGCGCAGAACCGAAATGAGCTGAACGGGATGAATCGACGGCGGCATGGACAGGATATTGTAACATAGACAATACGTTGACGAATCAGGCAGGGCTCTTCATGACAGGACCCTTATTGGGTGGAAGGAGGCGCCTCCAAAATTCCGAGGACGATCGCGATTACCATGAGAATCATTGCCAACCACCAGACATACGGTTGAATGCCGCCCAGATCGGAGATGAGCTGATCGCGGATTGACGTGTCCGTCCCGGCTCGACGTTCGATGTTCGCCAACGAGAGCTTGACGTGCATGTAATAGAGAAAATTCGCGCTGACGGCGGCAAACACGTTCCAAATCACGACGCCTGCCAAGCCCGCACCGAGCACCATTGGAAGCAAGCCTCCAAAAAGGAACACGGCAGCGTGAAGATACATCTTTCGATAGAGATACCAGAGCCAGCCGACGCCGAACGCCGGCCAATTCCAGGTCGGGCGAAACCGGTCGGATGTGCCTTTCTGAAATGTCTCGAACCGTTTCAAGTAATAGTCGGCACGAGGACCCACAAAGCGTCGCCAGAGAGACCAATCCACCACCGGGGATGCGACAGGGGTAAAGCTGATCTGCTGGCCGCAGGCGCTGCAATACGCGGCGGTTTTCTCATTCTTCTGAGCGCAACGAGGACAAGTCATGCCAGACGGCTCAACTGGACGACGGAGTCTGAGAAGAGGGTGGCGTCTCTTGAGGGGGCGGCGCGGGTGGGGAACCTTCAGAGGCAGTTTTCATAGGGGCTGCGGCTGCAGGCGGCTTGGGAGAGGCCGGTTTCTCCGCTTTAATGCCGGCATTCCAAGCCGGCCCGTCATACACTGCCGTGGATGCCGCCGCCTTTAACCTCAATTCATAGTCGCCGGCAGCCTTATTGACGGTCGCTCCCGTTCCAACGATATGCGTCCATTGAGGCAAGCGAGAACTGATGCGATACTCACCGTCCTGTTGCTGCACGTACAGAGCCACGGGATTCCCGCGCTTGCCGTTCTCCGAAAACTCGACGGTTCCGATAAATTCCATGCGTATCGCTCGTTACAGGTCAATTCGTTTCTGCCTCAATTCGGCAGACGGCACGACCATTTTGAAGAGCCTCGTGCGAAACTGACCAATCAGTTGTGCCTGTTCAGGCGTGACGATGACGGAGGATTCCTTCCCAGCCGCCTCGAACTGCTCAAGAGCCAGCATGACAGCGCGGCCAGCGTCCAACACGCGTCCGGCCTCGAAGGCATCGACAGACTCCACCAATAACTCGCTGACGCCCTTCACCGGCCCCGGGAGCCGTTGATCGCGAAACTCATACACGGCGCTCTCATATTCCCGTACAATGGCCAAGGCCGGCTTGAGGGGATGCGAACTCGTCGCTTTTTGTTGCTGGTACAACTCCGTGAGAGGTCCCATTAATCGAGTGACTGTACTGATGATGCCGCTCGCGTTCATCGCAATCTCCAGTGCCAATAAACATGAACATCAACGAGCCTGTCAACAGGACCGACAAGTGCATCCCACAGTTTCCCCTAGAGGACAGACAGCAAAAATATTAGAATCCGGAGCCGAGACGGGCGGAGAAATGCGGTGAAGCAGGGCAAAGAAGTGTACTTAATATACTTACAGCACTTAATTGCTTGACAAAGGGCGGCAATCTTCCTACCATGTGGACCTTGTATAGCCCTAATGGGGAACGAAACAGTCTCTAAGGTGACAACGTTACGTGAAATCAACTGATTCAGGAGGTGAAGGAGACATGAGCAAGGTTGTTGTCGTGGACGATGTGTACGCTGAGTTGCAGCTCATCGAGGGTTACCTGAAGTCGGCCAATTACCAAGTCGTAACCTACCTGAGTTCAGACAAGTTGGAGGAAAAACTGGTCAATGACCGTCCTGACCTTATCATACTGGACGTCGTCATGCCGGGAAGAAATGGATTCCAGACCTGCCGCGACCTAAAGAATGACGAGCGCTTTAAGAACATTCCGGTGATGTTGTGCACCTCAAAGGGTCAAGAGAGCGATAAGTTCTGGGGGCAGCAGCAAGGTGCCAACTCGTATGTTGTCAAACCGTTCAAGTCGGAGGAATTACTCGCTGCCGTCAAAAAGGCACTGGTGAACTGATCGTATAAGGGTCGGCACAATGGAACCCACTCCCAACCCTGTCTCGGTGGTTGAACCCGCTGGTGCGCCGGTCCGGGCGGAAGTCCCTTCACGTGTCTGTCTGATCAGCATCGCCGGTGGTCTGTATGCCATTGACCTTCGGAACGTTCGAGAAGTGTTTGCTGTCGAGGCGGTCACGCCCGTCCCCGGGATGGGGACTGTCCTAGCAGGCGTGACCAATCTTCGCGGCGTGATCATTCCTCTCGTTGACCTTCGCACGATCCTCGATCTGTCGAGCACCGCCCCTTCGGCATTCGCAGTCGTCATTCGGCACGGCGAACATCAGGTCGGCGTATTGGTGGATCAGTCGCCGGAAATCATGACTGTCCAGCCGGACCAATTTTTGCCGGCTCCTCAGAATGGATCGAACGTGGCGCATCCCTTCGTGACAGCGGTGCTCCGCATCGAAGATCGGCTCGGTGGTGTCTTGGAAGTGCCAACGCTTCTGGCACGCGTGGAGACCGAAGGCTCGGCCTAGACCATTTAGAAGATATTGATTCCCCAACAGTGGATTAACGGCGAGGCCCCAAGGCCCGCCCAGGTCCACCGGAGAAGAGGTTAAGGAGGAGAATCTATGGGACTGAAGAACAGATTTTTGAACCTGAGGACACAAACAAAGCTGATGCTCGGGTTCTCGATCGTCGGCGCGATCATCGCCGTGGTCGGTCTCCTCGGTGTGTACGGACTTTTACAGGTTCGTGGAAAACTTCAGACGGTGTACGGCGATTCGACTGTTGCGTTGGCGAATGTCGCGACGGCCGGCAGTAAGCTCGGGGTGTACCACAATGGTCTCCTTGACGCCGCCCGCGCAAGAAACAAAACGGAGTTCGATGTCGCGACGAAACCGCTCGCGGCCTTGAAAAAATCCACGCTCGAACCGCTCGAGGCGTATGTCGCCGCCGCAAGTGAAAAGAAACGCGTGACGAAATCCCAGCGGGACGAGATGAAGGATTTGAAGCTTCTCTGGGACGCCGTCAAGGCCTACTTCAAAGCTGCCGAAGGTACGCTCAGCACCATGGAAGACAGTTTTGCAGAGGCCACCCCGGCACCCTCCAAGGCCTTGTTCCGCGAACTTGCTCAGTTGTCAGTCCAGACCGACATCGCGAAGCTGTATCAAAATGCAACGCAACGGCTCTCAGAGATGGTGGCGACGACGCGCGACGTGGCTAAGGACCTGAACGACGATGGTCAAGTTGTGGCCGACAACAGTCGCAATGTGCTAATCGCGGGTGTCATTGTCGCCATCTTGCTCGGCGTTACCTTCGGGTACGTCGTGGCGCGTTTGATTTCCAAAAGTGTGACACATATCGCCGATGTCGCGACGCAAGCCGCTTCGGGCCACCTCGATGCCCGCGCAAACCTGCAGACCACAGACGAATTAGGACAAATGGCCCAAGCCTTCAACGCCATGCTTGACCGGATCACCGGTCTCGTACAGACGGAGGGTGAGCGCGACTTGCTGCAACGACGGCTGATGGAATTTCTGGTGCTGGTGGGTGAGGTGAGTAAGGGCGACTTTACCAAGCGCGGGGCGGTGACAGAGGATATGTTCGGAAACCTCGCCGACGCCTTTAACTTGATGCTTGGGCAGTTCAGCCGGCTGATCGGACAGGTTAGAGATGCAGCAGGTCGTGTGGCCGAATCCTCAAAAGTCATGCGAGAGAACGCCGGGCAGATGGCGATGACGTCTCAACAACAGGAACAGGAAACGGTGCAAACATTATCGGCCATCGAGGGACTGGCGGAAGCCATGCGCCAAGTGGCTGCCACGGCAGGGGCCACATCTGAAAGCGCCCAGCAAACCCTCAGCGCCACGGACCAAGGCCGCATCGCCGTGCAGGAAACCGTGCAAGGTATGCAGACCATCCGCACGGCCGTGCAACGCATGTCAAAACAGGTGAAGGGCCTTGGCGACCGATCATTGGAAATTTCTCAAATTGTGTCCACCATCCGAGACATTGCCTCTCAGACTAACCTGCTAGCGCTCAACGCCGCCATCGAGGCGGCCGGGGCCGGCGAGGCGGGCGCCCGGTTCGCCGTCGTCGCCGACCAGGTGCGGAAACTGGCTGAAAGCTCGACCCATGCTGCGCGTGAAATCGCCGAACTCGTCACGGTGATTCAAACAGAAACCCAAGCCGCCGTCGTCGCCATGGAGCAAGAAACCCAGGCGGTGGAAGCTGGTTCGTCTTCGGCCTTACGGACAGGTGAGGTGTTCAAAGACATTTCTCAGATTGCGCAACGTTCTGCTGAACTCGCGGGAGCGATCGCAGAAGCGTCCAGGCGTGAAGCCGACAAGACGGCTGGGGTGAGCGATGCCATTCGCCAGTTCGCCGGCGGGGCGGTTGCCACTCGTAAAGCGGCCGATGAGACGCGTCTTACCGTCGAAGAAATGGCCAAGCTGGCTGAAGGGCTCACGAAATCGGTCGGTCAATTCAAGCTGGCGTAGCCGTATCGAGCAGGCGTCAGCCGCTCCCCCTTGGGTGCGGTTCTTGGTGGTCTTCGATCGGTACGGGCGGAGGGCCTCATGAGCAGTGACTTTGACCGACAAGAGCTCGTTGGAATCTTTACGTCCGAGGCTTCGGACGGCTTAAAGAAGCTTGTCGCCGCCGTGCGACCATCGGACGGTTCTCCTCCGACGCAAGCGGCTTTTCATGAACAGTTCATCGTTGCCCACAGCCTCAAAGGCGCCGCAGCCCTCTACGGTTTCGGCTGTGTCGCTGGACTAGCCGCCATTCTTGAAAAGACATGCGAACGTGTCGGTGATTTGCCCGAGGACGAGTGGCGTACCATCGCTAAGTTCTCCGGCGAGATTGTGGACGCCATTTGTGTACAAATTGATGCGATTGAGCGTTCAGGTGCTGAAGATGGAGTCAGTGTAGAAGCGTTAAAGTCCCGCTATCCAGAGGTGACGCGCTTGATGCAAGACATGGAAACCCCACGAGCAGATCCCGACGAGAAGCCGCTGGCGGATGAGTACTTGCAGCCTGATATCGAAGCTGAAGTTTTCTCCTATTTTACACCGGAAGCACAAGAGTATATCGAGAGCATGACCTCGGCCCTCCTCTCGCTGGAGAAGTCGTCTGATGACCCACAGACGATTCAAGGACTCTACCGCGCCGCGCATACGTTAAAAGGATCCGCCTATACGATTGGTTTTCAGGCAATCGGCGATATGGCGCATCCTATGGAAGACCTGATCGGAGGCATTCGCGACGGGAGGATGCGCCTTTCCCCTGAGTTGACGGATTTGTTCTTTAGAGCGCTGGATGCGATTCGCTTGCTGCTCAAGCGAGATCCTACCAAGATCGAACAAACGCGAAAAGAGTTCAGCGCCGTGATCGGGCAACTTCGCCATGTCGGCGGCGCATCCGCTCCGGCGCCCGCCTCTGCGGTGGCATCCACCACGATGATCGGGAATGCTGCCGAGGCGGCGGCGGAAGCGAAGCCCGCACAAAAAGAGGAACGTCGACCAGCAGCCACAGGAGGAGACGGCGGGGTCATTCGTGTGAGCCGCGACCGCTTAGAACACCTCCTGAACCTCGTCGGGGAGTTGGTCATTGGCCGCAGTCGCTTGGAACAGCGGCTACTTGTCCTCGAACAGCTCTCAAGACAAGTCGTGGCCTACGAGGGGCGGATGCTGGATTCGGTCAGTGCGTTTGAAGAAAAGCATGCCTTTACGCTTCCGAAGCCGAGCGGCGAGGAATTCCAGCCTGGCTCAACTCCGCTTACTGATTTCGGCGCCCTCGAGTTCGACAAATACGATGATTTCAATATCTTGGCGCGGAGTATGGCAGAGATTTCCGCTGACGTCGCAGAGTCGATGTCGCAGTTAAGCGGTTCTATCCGACACGCCAGGGAGGATATGAGCGTCCTCCAACAGTTGACGCTGGGATTGCGGGATGAGATTGCGCGCGCCCGAATGGTGCCTTTCAGCACGCTCTTTACACGCTTTGAGAGAGCTGTCCGGGAGACCGGGAGAGCTGCGGGCAAATCAGTGTCGCTGGAGGTCTCGGGCGGGCATATCGAACTTGATACCGATGTCGTGCAGCGCCTCGTCGATCCATTGGTGCATATCGTTCGCAACGCGCTATATCACGGAATCGAATCTCCCGAAGCTCGCGTGGCGTGCGGCAAGCAACCCGCTGGCACGGTCTACCTGCGCGCGGCACACCGAGGTAGCGCCGTGGTGATCGAGGTGGAAGACGATGGGGCGGGACTTGATATCGAAAAAATCAAAGCGAAGGCGATCGCCGTCGGCATTCTCAGGCCTGAGCGTGCCACGACGATGGCTGACGCCGATGTCATCAATCTGATCTATCTGCCGGGCTTCTCGACGGCCCCCGAAGTGGGTGACCAGGCCGGCAGAGGAGTCGGCATGGATGTCGTCAAACGCGCCATCCAAGCCATTAACGGCCAGATCGATATCGAGACGGAAAAGGGCGTAGGAACGAAATTTACGCTTCAATTACCGTTAACCTTGCTGATTTCGACCGCCCTGATCGTGCGCGTCGGCGATCAACGGTATGCGCTACCACTACCCAGCATTCGCGAGGTACTTGTGCCGCAACCGGGTGCGGTGCAGGACTTGAGTGGCCGGTCTGTGCTTCAGGTGGGCGACGAAGCGATCGACGTCCGTTCCCTGGCACAATTAATTGGTACCGACGCCCCCGCCCCCGAGGGACCGGCTCCCATCGTGATCCTCAGAACACCACAAGGTATTCAGGGTGTCGTTGTCGACGAATTGCTCGGACGACAAGAACTTGTGATTAAAACCCTCGGAGCGCTCAAACTCTTCAAAGGGTCCTGTTACAGCGGCGCGACGATAGATCCGGAAGGTCGGGTCATTCTGGTGCTGGACGCCAGCATTTTGTTCGGCGGTCGGAAGACCGAGGCCAGTTCACTGCCGCTTCCCCCGCAATCCCCGCAGTTGGAACATGGCGAAGCGGTGGAGGCTGGTGGATTCGCAGCGGAACCGGAAACCACGCGCATTCTGTTGATTGATGATTCGCTCAGCATTCGAAAATTCGTGGGCCGAATGCTGGAGACGGCCGGCTATCAGGTGGAAACGGCAATAGATGGGGAGGAGGGCCTTCGAAAGGCCGCAGCCGAATCGTATCATCTGATCATCACCGATCTTGAAATGCCGAAAATCAATGGGTATGAGGTCATTCAAGCCCTGCGCGACCGACCGCAAACCAAAACCATTCCCATTATTGTCATGACGACACGAGTCGGTGAAAAACATCGCCAGATGGCGCTGAGCCTGGGCGCGACCTCCTATATTGCGAAACCCATTGAAGAACGTGCCCTTGTTCGAGAGATCAGCCGCTGGGTGGGTGGTGCAGCCGCCTCGGCGAGGGTCTAGGGGTGCGCGCTCGCGCACGTAGTCTATGAGTCTTCTTCGCCGGAGAGAAAGCAACACCGCCGCCCGACGGTCGGATCAATTCCTCATCGTGGCGTGTGGTGTGACGAACCTTGCATTTCCGTCCGGGCTGGTTCAGGCAATCTTGAAGCCGGAAGAAATGCAGGAGGGCGAAAGGGTCACGTTCCTGAATGTTTCGTATCGTGTGCGACCTCTCTCCTGGCGGCTGGGGCTCTCTCAACCTCCTACGACTCGCGACCCCCGGATCATTTTATGCGGTGGACAAGATCGGCATCGGGGGTATGTGGTGGACAGGGTGCAAGGGCTCATGGAGGCTGCGTCGCAACTGGTGCGCCCATTACCGCCGCATTTCGTCGGCGAGGAACGAAAATGGTTCGCAGGATTGTTTCTATTTGAAACGTCCGTGGCCCTTTTGATGAATCCGGAATGGCTGCTTGAACCGGACACAACGGTCGAAGTGGTGTCGACGGCGCCACGCGGTCCGGCGCAAAACATCGCGACGGCGTCCACTCCGACCGTTTCAGCGACAACGGCGCCGAAAAGCCTCGTGGAGCAAGTGGAACACCTCGAATTGGAGGAAGCCGCGGATGTTGAAGACGTCCCTTGGGCCAACACGTAAAGTAAGCGCCGCGAAAGCATTAGTGCTGTTCGCCATCGGCGGTCACCGTTTGGCCGCAAGAGCAGATGAAGTGGCCGAGGTGCGGCCATGGACCGACAGTATGCCCGTGCCCAGCGAGACTCCGTACATAGGTGGCCTCGTCAGGCATGGTGAGGAGGTTCTTCCGGTCTACGATATGGCGACACGTCTCAACGTGCAGGTATTAGGGTCCTCGCCGTTGTGCCTTGTTGCCAAACGCCGAGATGGGCCTGTGGCGCTCTGCATCGATGCCGATATCCCGACGCTGTGGAATGCTGATACGGCAAGTGTTCGTTCGGTTGCCGGCGACAATCCCGACGTGGTCGCCATCTGTCACATCGAGGAAGAAGATGTGCCGATCTATTCGCTCTCCACGCTCGGGCAAGCAACGAGCCGTTACTCGTGAGGAGACGTATGACATTCATTGAAGGAATCAGGCCGACATGCCCAAAATCCTGATTGCTGATGACAGCTTGAGTGTGCGGAAGGTGGCAGAACGCCTGCTGACGGCGGCCGGCCTT
>Ga0209056_10008718_pt1 | contig 10397 bp, 9 predicted proteins | sample GraSoiAngelo_114_FD_185876 | JGI IMG/M metagenome (GOLD analysis project Ga0209056, IMG submission 185876) | Grasslands soil microbial communities from the Angelo Coastal Reserve, California, USA - 14_0903_13_40cm (SPAdes) (version 2) | ecosystem: Environmental > Terrestrial > Soil > Grasslands ...
AGCTAATCTCGCGTTCCTGCTCCTGCAGGCTCCCCTTATCGGACTGTTATTGTTGTTCTTTATTAGGGGAGTAGTCCCTGATGGTTTTAATCCTAACAATGTCGTGCAATGTCCAACAACAGCCTCTATTATCACAAATACGGGGCCTGATTTACCTACGCCTTCTAACCCTTTTGTCTCCAGGAGTTGCCAGCATTTACAGGCTTTCCTTACAACTGATTCAAGAGGAATTGCCTATGCGAATCAGAGAGGAGGAACAAGCCAGGCCCTACAAGATTTCATTGTGCCAGGTCCAGGCTTCGCAGCAACAGTGCTCTTCATTATGGCCTTTTCTGCAATCTTCTTTGGATGTATCAATGCAGCCCGCGAGATTGTCAAAGAGGCTCCCATCTACCGTCGTGAGCGGGCTGTCAACCTTGGCATTCTTCCCTATTTGTTCTCGAAGATTGTTGTGTTAGGTATATTGTGCCTGGTGCAAAGCGCGATCCTTGTCTTGTGCGTGAGTATACCTGACCCATTTTCCAACAGCATATTCCTCCCACCCGTTCTAGAGGTGTACATTACTATTGCCTTAACCTCACTGGCCGGCTTGATGATGGGTCTGATGGTTTCGGCTCTTGTGCCAAACACTGACCGTGCTATGACCATTGTGCCCCTACTCCTTATTCCGCAAATCATCTTTTCTGGCACAATCTTTCCTCTCAATTCATGGCCCCTGCAACTGCTTAGCGCACTTTTCCCGATACGTTGGGCGATGGCAGCTCTGGGATCATCGATTGGCTTGCACAGTGACAAACTTAATGGCGATACGCTTTTCGGAAATAGTCCCACATTTCATGGTACTCTTTTCTCTACCTATAGTCAGGTGGACGCAATACAATACCTTTTGCTAATGTGGTTGGCATTGAGCATTATGATCATCGTCTTTGGCGTCGCTACAGCTTACTTTCTGAAACGCAAGGATGTCCGAACGTAATCGAATGGTACTTCTTGGCACCTTTATTGTTTGGAAGTACCATCCTGTGTTATTGTAGCATAGGCCTTGAACGCAAGGTGTTGTTAAGGGAACGAGCAAGCGAACGGTGTTACTAAACAAGCGCATTCTCGTCGGAATCTGTGGTGGTATCGCAAGCTATAAAGCGGTCGAGCTGGTTAGTCGCCTGCAACAAGCTGGGGCTCTCGTTGATGTCATTATGTCTGAACGAGCGGATGAATTTGTGCGCCCATTGACATTTTCATCTTTGAGCCATCGACCTGTATATAGCGACTTATGGGAACCGTCGGGACGAGCAGCAGAAACACATATCGCATTAGCTGAGGAAGCGGAATTGTTGGTGGTGGTTCCGGCAACAGCCAACACTATCGCGAAGTTGGCCCATGGTGTGGCCGACAATATGCTAACTGCGGTGGCGTTGGCAACAAAGGCTCCTCTACTGCTGGCCCCTGCGATGCACCAGAACATGTATACGCATCCGGCAACGCAGGCAAACATAACCTTGTTGCGGGAACGTGGAGTGTTTATCGTTGAACCAGAGGTCGGTAGGCTGGCCTCAGGGGAAGTGGGAATTGGCAGGCTTTCTGATACCAGTGTTTTGCTTGGAGCTATCAACGTCGTACTCGGACGTAACGGTGATCTTGCTGGTTACCGGGTAGTTGTAACAGCAGGAGGTACTCAGGAGCCAATTGACCCGGTACGCTATGTAGGGAATCGCTCATCTGGAAAGATGGGATATGCCCTGGCAACAGAGGCACGAGATCGCGGCGCACACGTCATTTTGATCTCAGGCCCCGTTGTATTAGATGTACCGTACGGGGTGGAAGTGCGAAGAGTCGAGACCGCAATACAGATGCAAGACGCAGTACATGATGCGGTTATCGACGCCGATGTACTTGTGATGAGCGCCGCTGTGGCTGATTTTCGTCCAGCAGAAGTTGCGACACAGAAGCTCAAGAAAAGTGGATCACAAGAACAAGATGAACAGAATGGGTTTTTCTTAATGCTGGTACGCAACCCGGATATACTGGAAGGACTCGCGGATCCTGTTTATAAGAACACTGGCAATGAAAGGTCTGGACGGCGCCTGGTGCGTGTAGGTTTCGCTGCGGAAACGAGCAATCTGGTTGTTTACGCAAGCGCTAAACTCATCGCAAAACACCTGGACTTGCTTGTGGCAAATGATGTGAGTCGCTCGGATAGCGGCTTTGGAGCGGAGACCAATAAGGTTCACATCTTTCATGCAAATGGGGCTGTGGAAGATTTGCCTGTAATGCCTAAAATAGGTGTTGCGGCAGCCATTTGGGATCGAATCGTATCTCTTTTGAGTACGACATAATTTGGGAGGTAGGGAAGCTGTGTTGGGAGATTTTGTACTAGAAGTAATAGGTACACCTATGATGCAGGAGGTATCCATGATGGATCGTGCTGCTAGCACCGGTTTTGAAGGCATTGCACAAATGCTGCTTGAGCAGAAAAAGTTAATGGACGCTTTAGAGGCCGAAAACCGTGAATTACGCCGACAAATCGCTGACTTACGACGTGGGGTAGGTATTGCTGTTGTCATTGATGGAAAGACCATTCAACTTGCCAATGATGCGAGCAATAATGCGCAATCACAATCGACGTTGCAAAGCTTACAAAATTTGCAAAACACTCCCCCTATGTCAAGTAACTATGCGCAAAGCGGACGCCAAACAGGTAGCCAACAATCGGTAAACCTGGGCGGCGACAAACGGGAGAACGGCACTACTCGCAGCCCTTTAGCAGATAGCTTCGTACTCTAGCTCTTATAATGTCATCCAACACGTTCGAACTAATGGATTGCTCTGGAACAACTTAGTGGGCGTGGGCTGTTGTGTCCAAATGATATTATGCTTTTCTGCTAGAATTCACACTAGATAAAGGCAAGCTGAACGATCAAGGTAGTTTTGTGTTGTTCAGCTTGCCTTTATCACGTTGAAGTCGGGATTACCTTTCAGCATCCCAAATATGCACAAGGATACTTGCTATGGTATGTTATTATCAAGCAAGATATATCACTGTTCAGAATACGAGAAACTCGATTTCTCTTCTTGCTTGACAGTAGATATTAATGATCTGTCCAATAGTGCCAATTCTAAGGAGGCCAATAGATGATTTGTCCCCGCTGTCAAAGTCAGGTTGCCGAAGGGGTGAAGTTCTGTGGCGTTTGTGGATCGCCCATGCAAGTAAGTCAAACCCCTCCACCACAGGCTCAACCGCAGAGTCAATATGGAGCGCCAGCGCAAGGAGCTTACGTACCACCTAATCAGTATGAAGAGTATAGTAGTAACCAGGCGCTCGGCGGTCAGGTGCCAAAAGCTGAACTACACAATCCCAAAGGGCCACTGCATGTAGCAGATATGACAATAACTGTTGATGGACAACTTGTGCCTGTGGCAGATGTTATGCTAGGTGGGCAGCTACCTATCTACTTCGAACATCATATTCTCCTGTGGAAGCACCCAGGCGTACAAATCGGCTTCAAATCTCTTAGAGGAGTGGCAAAGCGCTTTTTTGCAGGTATACAAATCTTCTTGACCGAAGCGCATGGGCCTGGAAACATCTCTTTTTCACGTGATGCTCCAGGCCAGATTGTGGCATTGCGCCTGCAGCCTGGTCAAATGGTCGAAGTACGTGAACACCAATTTCTGTTCGCTACTGGCAATGTAGATTATGGCTTCACTTTCGTGCAGGGCGCAGCCAATATCCTCTTCAGCCGCACTGGCCTCTTCATTGATCAGTTTACCTGTCAGGGAGGCGAGGGAATGTTAGTACTACATGGATATGGCAATGTCTTCGAGAAAATGCTGGCACCAGGCGAAACCCTGGATGTTGAACCGGGCGCATGGCTGTGGAAAGATCCCTCGGTGCAAATGACGGTGACAACAGTTGCGGGATCACAGCGTGGGGGCGGTATTCTTGGAGCCATCGGCGGCATGATGGCGGGCGCTTCGATTATACTCAACCGCTTTACAGGGCCTGGCCGTCTCGGTATCCAATCTATGACCTACCATCCACCGCAGAATGAAGGCGCGCAACAAGCTGGTGGAACGAGCAACGTACAGGGAACGTGGGGCCAGTTGTTCAACCAGTAGTAATTTCTGTACAATATAGTTGTAGCATTTACGGGCAGCGAACATGTAAGGGCATCTATTAGAGATGCCCTTCTTGCTGCTTTATTTCATTCCAGAAGACCTGAAAGCGAATAGTTGATAGTATGTACAGACAAAAACTACGAACCGCTTGCAAAGAGGCCGCCTGGGTTTTTGGATTGAGCCGCCTGATGATCATCCTTATTAGTTTTGTAAGCATTTACTTGCTGCCCCGTTTCATTCCTTTCTATAAACAAAGGTTGGCATTGGATGAACCGTTCAAAGTCGATCCCTATGGTCTTAAAGCCTTTTACTTCTCCTGGTTTCGTTGGGACGTCAAAGCCTATGTAAACATCTCAATGCAGGGATATAAACATACCCCTGATGTGGCATTCTTTCCTCTCTGGCCCCTGATTCAACGCCTTGGAGGTCTATTGCTTGGTAGCATCTGGCCCGGGTCGTATTACCTGGCTGGTCTACTTATTGCCAATTTGTGTTTCTATATTGCGCTTGTCTTATTCTATTACTTGTTGACTGAAGACTTCGAATCACGTCTGGCCAGGCGTGCCTTAATCTACCTCACATTTGGACCCTTTGCTCTCTTCTTCTTTGCTGGCTATTCAGAGTCACTATTTTTGCTACTTTGTATTGCTTGCTTCTTACTCTTTAGACGGGGCAAGCCTCTAGATTGGTGGCTCGCCGGATTCCTTGGGTTTCTTGCGACCCTTACTCGCTCTGCTGGCCTGATGCTAGCTGTACCATTCCTGTGCGTTTATATCCGGCGTTTCTGGCTATCACCTGAAAGGGAAAACTATACCATGTTCCAGAAACTGAACGCACTCGTGCCTATAATGTTACTGCCCATTGGAATTGTAGTCTATATGTTCTACTTGTATACTACAAAAGGCGACCCATTCATCTTCCAGACAGAACAGGCTATGGTCTGGCAGCGACATTTCAGTCTACCATGGAACACCCTCGGTATGATGGTGGTAGCGATATTTACATCACCATCAATAATAATCCTGGCCTTAAATGTGATTGATAATAGCTTTGCGCTCTTACCTCTAGTCGTGCTGGGATTTGGCTGGAAGCGTATACCGCTGCATTATGCCCTTTTTGCGCTAGCACTTGCTGCCTTCTCTATCAGTTTTCCTGCTACCGATATTGTTCCGATGATTTCCCAGTCTCGACTTACGATAATTATCTTTCCAATTTGTGTCATTCTTGCAGTATGGGGTAAAAATCGACGCTTCAATACGATTTATCTTAGCCTTACACTGACATTCCTCATAGTAAACATAATCATGTTTATAGGAAACATCTGGGTGGCTTGAGGAAGAGTTACCTGATTCCTTTTTCCTTTTCGCGGTTAATTCGCAAAATCTTGAGCATGTATTGCTCCGAGTTCAAATAATAGGGATTTCTTTTGATATACTTGCCAACAACCGCGATTGGATGTAGTTTGAGCATTTCCACGACGAGGCTAGGGATCAATTTACCGTGATCATAGTGCATCAATGCAATGATTGGAGCATTTTGGAACGTGAAAACGGCATCTGATGCCGCCTCATATTTGAGGATTTGTTCGGGAGTAGCGATATCTTTGCAAAGCCAGGTCATGTCAATTGAAATCCGTACTGCCTGCCAACCTTCACGAAGAGCTTGAGCAATAAATGTTTGGTGCGAGGAGAGTAAATAATATGGGTCAAAGCGATTACCGTTTGCGAGAAAATCCTCTCGTTCTTCGTATAAGAGCAATTGCCCTGACTCAATCGCTTTATCTACGTCTATTTGTAATTTCTGCAACTCTTCACGTAATGCATTCACTTGTGCTGGGGCAGCAGCAAATAAACACTTTTCCGACAGCGTAAGACCGACTCGCATTAAACGTGCTGTCACTCCAGGAATTTCGATCACTTTGCTGTAAAGCTGACAGATATGCGAGCCAGGGGGAATACGCTCAGATTTACCTTCGACGCTAAGATCCATAGCTACTACCTCCACTGGTTATTGCTGTTCTTTCTGTATCTTCCATGTTTGATGCAAACGAGCAGCTTTGTTGCTCATAGTCACAACTAGTAAACCAAACAAGCCAAAGATGAAGACACCTGAAAGGAAAGATACTATCACAAACAGTACAATTTTCTGTACGGGATATAACTCGATAATGGTTAGTACCAGGGCCAATAAGGACATAGTCAAGGGGAAAAACAACATCCACGCGAGCAAAACTCGCAAGCTCTGCTTGAATGAAAGCGGCTGCTCCCCGTTATAGGGGTAGAGAATACGTCGCATGAGCCTATATCGGGGCCTATGCTGCATAGGGCTGTTTTATCCTTCTTTCTGCCGGGTCTGTAACCAACGATTTAAAATATCTTCCGCCTGGGAAAGGATATTGACTTCATTCTGATAAGTCAGGCGACGTAACGCTTCGGGAATGGAAAACCATTCTACTCGATCGTATTCAGCATCGTGCAGAGAGGTATCTCCCCCTATCGCCTCAAATAAGAAGTGACGCACCTGTTTCTGGAAGCGTATCTTATCACGTATAAAGGAGTAGGAAATGTTACCGATATAGGCGATCAAACGCACTTCTAAACCGGTCTCTTCCTGCACCTCCCTTACCGCCACCTGCTCAAGGGTTTCCCCGGATTCAGGCGTCCCCTTTGGTAAAGCCCACATTCCAGAATGGCTGCGCCCCACAAGCACTACCTCTACAGACATATTACTATATTGCGTAGCACTCCACTGGTCGCTGATGCCCTTCTTCCCCTTTGAATCGCCTGGAATAAGACGAAAAACGACACCTCCCGCGGAAAAAGCTCGTATTGTTTGATATCGCTCCATCAGTCGTGAAGTGCCTTTTCAATTCCACACGTGGTGTAGAGGCCTGATTCTCGTCAGGGCTACACCATATACTAGTTCTGCCGAGTGAGTATAGCCAATACCTCAAAGGGTGTCAAGAGAGCGAGTCACGAATAGCCAGCAGATTCTTAGTGGGAGTCTCGGGTGGTATAGAGCAACCCGGGGCAAGCAGGAAATGCTGACCACCAGTCATTTCTAGCGCTCGTGCTACCTCCTCACGTACCTGCTCTGCTTCTCCAGTTTTGAGGATCGTTTTCTCACTAATCCCACCCATCACTGCCTTGCCAGAACGCAATTTACCCTCTTGCAGATCAGGATTGCCCTCCAATGTAGCAGCCCAACTCAGAGCATGCACTGGATATGTTGCAAGCTGGTCAAAGTAGATCCGCGTACCACAATTATGCAGGATGTTGAACTTGCTCCTGCTCTTGATGGCATCGAGGAACTCCAGGTCATATTGCTCCCCAAACTCACGATACTGGTCGGCAGTTAGCATACTTTCCGAAGCCCAACCGTTTGTTGCATAGAAGATACCGCTGGCACCTTGTTCCAGGCTGGCAATGGCAAAATTAACGAATGTTTCAGTTATAACTCGGAGAGCCGCGTGCATTGCAGCGCGATCTTCACGGATCGTGTGCAATACTGGTTCGCTGCTATTGCCTGCCAGGTATTTTGCAACTCCCAGAGGGCAGAAGATAGTCTGCACAAAGTAGGCATCATACGCAATTGAATGGTTTATCAATTGTAGCGCTCGCAATTGCTCGCCTAATGCCCCCTGGTCCGGCTCAAGAGGTCGTATGCGTTTCCAATCAGAACTACTTTTGATAGGAGTGCCCTCGAAAATGGGTGCTTTGTACTTCTCACCTGATGGCCGCACTTTGACTCCCCAGCCCTCGACATGGTAGCAAGCACGCGGATTGACCTTCATGTAATCCCAGTTATAACGAGTAAAATTTTCGACCATTGCCTCCGCCAACAGGTTTACATCCCATTCGCGTTCAAAGTCGTGTCCCCACATACTCGCTGGAACTCGATCAACCTGGTTACCTTGTAGAGCTGCATTTACACGCTCTTTTTTATTCAATGTCGCTCCCCTCTTTCCTTTTCAGAACTGACAAGGTGCATTCGCAAAAACAGTATCTTCAATCTGACCCACTACTCTCCCAACTCCTTGAAGCGATACCCTATGCCTCGTTCGGTCAAAATATATTTCGGATGTGCAGGGTCTGGCTCAATTTTTTGTCGTAAGTACGTGATATATAAACGCAGGTAATGAGCCTCGTCACGGTATTCTCGCCCCCAAACTTTGGATAGCAATGTTTCATGTGTCAGCAACCTCCCCGCATTACTTACAAGATGGTAAAGAAGACGGTACTCGGTCGGGCGCAAAACGACTTTCTTCCCTCGCACAATCACTTCATGCCGGGAGAAATCAATCCTAAGATCAGGATCAACAACGATCTCCGTTTTACGCGCCGGTGCGGCCATGAAAGAACGACGCAGGAGCGCACGAATACGCGAGAGCAGTTCCCCTGGATTAAATGGTTTTGCGATGTAATCATCAGCGCCTAGATCGAGGCCATGTATTTTATCCTGGTCATTCTGCCGCACAGTGAGCATAATTACAGGTATATTCGATACCTCACGAATATGTCGCAATGTCTCGAAACCATCTATTTCAGGCATCATGACATCCATTACGATCAGATCCGGCAGGTTTGCACGTAATTGTTCCAAAGCCTCAAGGCCGTTACTGGCTTCTATAACACGATAGCGCTCAAGTTCCAGATTCATACTCACAAAGTCGCGGATGCGTGGTTCGTCATCTACGATTAAAATGGTCATATCACGTGGATCAAAAGCTTCCTTCTCCATCAAAACACCACCATTGGTAAATGTGCTTTCTCTAAACGAGGTAAACTAAATAAAAATGTCGATCCTTGATGCAAAGCGCTCTCGACCCAGATACGCCCACCATGCGCTTCAACAATAGCACGGCAGATGTATAAGCCTAATCCTGCGCCTTGCAACGATCTGGTCATGGTATTTCCTACTCTATAAAAGCGATCAAAGATCTGTTCCTGTTCACGCAAGTAGATGCCCATACCAGCATCACTTACACTGACGATCACTTCATCACCGGTAGCGCGGCATACCACTGTCACAACGGGTTTATCAGGCGAATATTTGACCGCATTGTCCAAAAGATTTTCTAATACCTCTTCAATGCGATCTCTATCCGCCATTACGGTGGGTAAATTGGGCGGCAGATTCACCGTCACTTTTACGCCCGGACTTTTCACCTGCAAACGATGGGTAACCTTCTGCACAAGGTTCGACAAATCGAGTGGCATAAGCTCCATTTGAAGCCCACCAGCTTGAATACGTGAGGCGTAGAGCAGATTACCTACTAACTTATTGAGGTGATCAGCCTCTTCTTCCACAGCTCGGAGGCGATTCCTCAGCGATTCTTTATCAAATGTTGCATCTGCACGCGCCAGGGTTGATGCATAGCCCTTGATGATGGCTATGGGAGTTTGCAATTCATGCGAAATCACTGAAATAAACGTTGAACGCTGCTCCTCCTGCTGACGCTCACGAGTAATGTCACGTACCGTAAGAATGCCACTTTTTGGCTCGCCTTTGCTTGAGCGAACACATGAAGCCGCCACACTTACATCGAAAAGCTGCCCATCGCGCGCTGAAATGACTATCTCCCGATTGACAACCGTTTGGCCCGCAAAAGCCTGCAAAATGAGCGAATCCTGCAAACCGAGTTCATTACCCAGACGATCTTTTGGGCGCAGAACTTCATAGTAGAAACGTCCTAATACTTCATTTTCACGCCAACCTGTAAGGCGTTCCATTGCCGGATTGAAGTCGATGATACGTAACGCTGTATCCACAGTCAGGATACCTTCGGCGCTCTGCTGGAAAATCGCGGCCAGTCGCCTCTGTTCCTTGAGCAGGGATTGCCATTTTAAGGCTGAACGCAATCCTGCAGCGAAATGTGCGATAAACAGGCGCAATGCCCCCTCCGACTCGCTTGACTGTTCAAAACATGAACTTGAACCGAGCGGACGCAGGTAGTGCAGCACCCCTAAAAATCCCGCATGATCGCTGACAAGTAAAGAGCAACGTTCAAGAACCGGTTGCTCTCTTGTCCCCTTCGCATCTCCGGGTAACTCTGCATCCTCATCACAAACCCCAAGCTGCTTCACCAAAGTAGGTGGCAGTGTATCAACTACCAGAGGACAGCGCGAATCTGGCTGTTTGCCCTCACGTAAATATACTAAGAGAGGCGTTAACGCTGACTCATTGAGGTGATACAAAGTATACTCTGTATTGCTCTGCGGATCAAATGCGTTATTCGATACAACGAAAACGCCAGCATCGCCAGACAGAAGTCTTATGGCGCT
>Ga0209056_10008721_pt1 | contig 10395 bp, 2 predicted proteins | sample GraSoiAngelo_114_FD_185876 | JGI IMG/M metagenome (GOLD analysis project Ga0209056, IMG submission 185876) | Grasslands soil microbial communities from the Angelo Coastal Reserve, California, USA - 14_0903_13_40cm (SPAdes) (version 2) | ecosystem: Environmental > Terrestrial > Soil > Grasslands ...
GTCGGGCGTGATCAGCTCGATGTGCGTGCTGTGGTACCAATCCGTCTCCAGCGCGATCCAGTTTCCGTCGGGTGACCAGTGGGGAGCGTCGTCGGTCGACGGGTCGTCGCTCGTGATGTTCGTCTGATCGGACCCGTTGGCGTTCATGACGACTTTTTCGAACTGGGTGGGCACTCCGTTCTGGCTCTTCAACTGCTGTCACGTTTGCGCGAGACCTTCCAAGTGGAGATGACACTGCGCACCGTCTTTGAGGGGGCCAACGTCGCACAGCTGACGCACAATATGGTCGCTCAGGATTCGACGCCAGATCGCATAGAGAAGATTGCGCGAGTGTTGATAACTGTTAATAGCATGTCCCCCGCCGACGTCAGTACCGCTCTTAAGGAAAAGAACCTGCTACCAACGGAATTCCTACGGACCTGAACTCTTGAAACCCATGAAAACTGAACCTGGCAATACCAGCCACGCCGACCAGCGTCGCGAGTTGGTCGAGTCTTTGCTGAAGCAAGAAGGCATCGGCATCTCCGAACGGATCCCGCGCAACATCCGGCAGGGAGATGCGCCGCTATCTCTTGCACAGGAGCGCATTTGGTTTCTGGAGCACCTGGACCCTGGGACGTCCGCTTATAGCATGGTATTTGTTTTGAGGCTCTTCGGTTGGTTGGATGTGCCGGCCCTAGAGGGGGCACTGGGTTCGATCGTGGCCCGCCATGAGTCCTTGCGCGCGACCTTTCATGCAGCACACGGGAAGCCAGTCCAGGTTATCGGGGACGACTGTCCGCTGTTAATCGAGTTTGAGGATCTACGCGAGCCGGGTCACAGCGATGCGGAAGCAAAACTGCAGCGACTGGTATCAAGCGATGTCAGGCGCCCATTTGATTTGGAACGCGGACCGCTGATGCGGGTAAAGCTGTTCCGGCTGGCGGAGGAGGAACATGTTCTCTTATTGACCATGCACCACATTGCTGGCGATGCGTGGTCGATGGGGGTCCTAGTCCGTGAGATGGCGCAGTTGTACGGCGCATTTCACTCTGACGATATCGCTCCATTGCCTGAGTTGCCGATCCAATATGCCGATTACGCGCAGTGGCAACGCGAGTGGCTCGAGGGACCCAGGCTTCAGGGGGAGGTCGCCTACTGGACGAAACAACTTGGCGGCGAGCTTCCGATTTTGGAGTTACCTGCTGACCGGCCGCGGCCGGCGACTCAAACATTTAATGGAGCTCATCTGCAGGTTAGTTTGCCGAAACATTTGCTCGATGGCTTGAAGGAGTTCAGCAAACGGGAACGCGTGACGCTTTTTATGACCCTGTTGGCGGCATTCCAGACGCTGTTGATGCGCTACACAGATCAGGAGGACGTGATTGTCGGCACTCCAGTTGCGGGTCGCAACCGCCTGGAAACCGAGACGCTGATCGGGCTGTTCATCAATACGCTGGTTATGCGAACCGACCTTAGTGGCAATCCCACCTTCCGCGACCTGTTGAGCAGAGTGCGCAATGTGGTTCTTACAGCTTTTGAACATCAGAATCTGCCGTTTGGAAAGCTCGTCGCCGAATTACAGCCGGAGCGTGATTTGAGTCACCCTCCAGTCTTTCAAGTAATGTTTGTGCTGCAGAACGCGCCGACACTAGCTGTGTGTTTGCCGGGCTTGGTATTAGCACCGGTCAACTTCGACAACGGTGTTTCCAAACTCGATCTCACGCTCGAATCGATGGAAACAGATGACGGATTAACTTGCTGCTTCGAATACAACACTGACCTGTTCGAGTTCGCAACGATCGAGCGTATGGCGATCGGATTTCGCGCGATCCTCGAGGGTCTGCTCGAGAATCCCGAACGACGCATTTGGGGTTTTTCATTGCTAGGTCCGGCGGAGTGCCGCACGCTGACTCACAACTGGAACGAGACCCGAGCGGAATATCCTGACGTGCCGGTCTATCGGCTGATCGAAGAGCGCGCCATGCAGGTTCCGGATCAGGTGGCGCTGGTTTTTGAAGGACAGCAGCTGACGTATGCGGAACTGAATCGTTCGGCCAATCAGCTTGCTCACTACTTACGGGGTCGCGGGGTGCAACCCGGATCGCTGGTTGGTATTTGTGTGGAGCGCTCTTTGGAGATGGTGATTGGTCTGCTCGGGATCATGAAGGCCGGAGCTGCGTACGCACCGTTCGATCCGGGATTTCCCCAAGAGCGCCTGGCGTTCATGATAGAAGACTCGCAAGTGCCATTGGTTTTGACCCAAGAGCACCTGGCAAGGGTGTTGCAGGAAAGTGCGACGCAAGTCGTTTGCTTGGATCGAGATTGGAAGGAAATCGCGGGCTGTGCAGGCGAGAACAGTACCGAGGGAGCCACTCTGGAGGATTTGGCTTATGTGATTTACACCTCGGGATCCACCGGGAAACCCAAAGGAGTTCAGATTTCACATCGCGCGGTGGTGAATTTCCTGACTTCCATGCGCCGTGATCCGGGAATGGTGCAGGAAGATGTGCTCGTTGCGGTTACGACCTTGTCGTTTGATATAGCGGGGCTGGAACTTTACCTACCGCTGATGGTCGGAGCGCGGATTGTGATCGCAAGTCGCGAAACCACACTCGATGCCACGAAACTCGGACACTTGCTTCTCTCATGTGGTGCAACAGTCATGCAAGCCACGCCGGCAATGTGGCGGATGCTGATCGAGGCGGGGTGGGAAGGGATTCCGCACTTGAAGATCCTTTGTGGTGGCGAGGCGCTTACGCGAGATTTGGCTGATCAACTTCTTCCTAGAAGCGCTTCATTGTGGAACATGTATGGTCCGACAGAGACTACCATCTGGTCGGCCGTTCGCAAGATTACAAGTGAAAAGGGTCCGGTGGTGATCGGAAGACCGATCGCGAACACGCAGATGTATGTGCTGGACCGGTATCTGAACCTCGTGCCTATCGGGGTACCCGGAGAGTTGCACATTGGCGGCGTTGGTTTGGCCCGTGGTTATTGGAATCGGCCCCAGCTGACCGCTGAGAAATTCATCGCGGATCCATTCCGCCCTGCTCCAAGCGCCCAACTGTATAAGACCGGGGACTTGGTGCGCCATCTGCCTGATGGCACGCTCGAGTTTCTAGGCCGCATCGATCACCAGGTAAAAATCCGCGGCTTTCGGATCGAGCTGGGAGAAATCGAAGCAGTCTTGTCGACTCACCCGGCCGTCCGCGAATGTGCGGTCGTGGCGCGCGAAGATAACCCGGGTAACATTCAACTGGTTGCATATTTCGTTTCTGATGATTCGCTGCTGACCCCCTACCACTTACGCAAATACTTAAGAAAGCGCCTGCCCGATTATATGGCACCGGCGGCAATTGTCCGACTCCAGACAATTCCGCGGACCGCCAACGGAAAACTGGATCGCCGTGCGCTGCCCGTACCGGATTTCGGCGGGCACTCAGTCAACAACTCGGCGGCGCCGCGCACTCCGACCGAAGATGTCATCAGTGCGATTTGGATGGACCTTCTGAAGATCAAACAGATCGGTATACACGACAATTTTTTCGAGCTCGGTGGCCATTCTTTGCTAGCGATGCAGATAACTTCACGGATAGCCCAGACGTTTAAGGTTGCTGTATCCGTAAGAAGTATTTTTGACTCGCCCACAGTCGCTGATTTATCTCATGCCGTTAACGCGATTCGAGAAGCTGGGGACGGAATCCCATGCGATTCTATCAAGGCGCTGCGACATGATTCTGTGCTTCCGCTCTCTTTTGCACAGCAGCGCTTGTGGTTCCTGCACCAGATGGAGCCAAGTCTATCAAGTTATATTCTGCCTCTTGCACTACGGCTTTGTGGCGACCTCCAGGTCGATGCGTTGAAGAGTAGTTTGAGAGAGGTTGTTTCGCGACACGCAGCACTGCGTACCCGGTTTACAACGATTGATGGTACTCCAATGCAGTGCACCGAAACCGAGCACTCTCTGGAAGTCTCGGTTCTGGACCTCAGTGGTAGCTCGGAAGCAGTCAGGGAATCAGAAGCGTTTCAACTGGCGGTCGATGATGCGCGACGACCGTTTGATTTAGTTGAGGGCCCGCCGATCCGCGCTTCCGTGCTGCGCATGTCCGAGCGGGACCACATCTTGCTCATCAGCATGCACCATATTAGCAGCGACGATTGGTCGATTGGCATATTCCTCCGGGACCTCACCGCGCTCTATGAAGCCTTCTGTGCAGGCGAACCCTCTCCACTTCCCCCGCTCGCGATCCAATACGCGGATTTCAGTCAGTGGCAGCGCGATTGGCTCAAAGGCGAGGTCCTCGAGAAAAAGTTAGCGTATTGGAAAGAAATGCTGGCTGGACCACTTCCTGTACTCGACCTCCCCACAGATCGGCCGCGCCCTGCGGTTCAGAGCTTCCGGGGTTCTCGCGAATCGTTCCTCTTAGCGGCCCCCGTTGTAGCGTCGCTGAAGTCGCTAAGCCTCGCTGAGTCAGCCACGTTGTTCATGGCCTTATTGACATCGCTGCAATGCTTGCTCTACCGCTATAGTGGCCAGAAGGACATCATCGTGGGCTCTCCGGTCGCCGGCCGGGGGCGCGTAGAAAGTGAAGACCTCATCGGATTCTTCGTAAACACGCTTCCACTGCGGTGTGATCTGTCTGGAGATCCCTCCTTCCGCGAACTGTTGAATCGCGTGAGGGAAATCACCTTGGGAGCGTATGCTCATCAAGATCTTCCCTTCGAAATTCTAGTGGACGCAGTTCAACCCCAGCGTGACCTCAGCCGGACCCCCGTTTATCAAGTCATGCTGGCCCCCCAGAGCAATTCTCTGAGAGATCTGAAACTTCGGAACGTACAGGTGACGGCCCTGGAGATTGAGCCGGGAATCTCCAAATTCGACCTCACGTTTTACGTCTCGGAAGATCGCGGCGAAGTACACGGAAGGGTTGAGTACAACACCGATTTATGGGACTCCGCCACCATTACCCACCTCATCGCCCATTTTCAGCGGTTGCTCGAGGCGGCCATCGGCAATCCCGACCTGCGCATCTCTCAGTTGCCGATGCTGACCGAAGAAGAGCACCGTCGGATGGTAAGGGAATGGAATGATACTCGATCAGATCATGCCAAGCAGCTCTGCGTCGCTCAGTTGTTTGAGGCCCAGGCGGGAGAGAATCCCGATCAACTTGCGGTGGCGTCGCCGAGCGCGCAGCTAACCTATAGAGAGCTGAACGAGAAGGCCAACCAACTGGCGCACTACTTAAAGGAACGCGGGGTTGGTCCTGAGGTTTTGGTGGGTGTTTGCATGCAGCGCTCGGTGGAGATGGTCATAGGGCTGCTTGCGGTTCTAAAGGCCGGGGGTGCTTATGTGCCGCTCGATCCAGCCTACCCTTCAGAGCGGCTAGCTTTCATGCTGGAAGATGCCGGAGCCCCGGTGCTACTGACACAGCGGGAACTTTTGCAGAAGATGCCGGAGACCGCTGCGGAGGTGGTCTGTCTCGACCAGGAGGAAGATCAGATAGCGGACCAGAGTGCTGACAACCTGGCGCCCATGGTGGAGGCGAACAACCTGGCGTATGTGATCTACACCTCTGGCTCGACCGGCAAACCGAAGGGCGTGGCAATCGAGCATCGTGGACTGTTGAACCTGATCCATTGGCACCAGCGCACCTACGAGGTGAACGAGAAAGATCGTGCCACGCTACTGGCGGCACAGGCGTTTGATGCCTCGGTATGGGAGCTGTGGCCGTATCTGACGGCCGGGGCGAGCATACACATTCCGGACGAGGAGACGCGCAGCTCTCCGGCTGCGCTGATGCAGTGGTTGGCGGAGGAAAGGATCACGCTAACGTTTCTGGCAACGCCGCTGGCCGAGGCGGCGCTCGAAGTGGATCCACCGAAGAATTTGTGTTTGAAAGCAATGTTGACCGGCGGGGATCGTTTGCATCGCGCGCCCGAACGGAAGCTACCCTTCCGACTGATGAACCATTACGGTCCCACGGAGAACACGGTAGTAGCGACCTATTGCGAGGTTCTAGCGAACGAAGAAGGGGTACCGACGATTGGGCGACCGATCTCGAACACGCAATCGTACGTGCTGGACCAGGGGATGCAGCCGGTGCCGGTGGGGGTGGCGGGGGAATTGTACATCGGGGGTGAAAGCCTGGCGCGAGGCTATCACCAGCGCCCGGAGCTGACGGCGGAGAAATTCGTTGCCAATCCGTTCAGCAGCTTAGCTGAGGCACGCCTTTACAAGACCGGAGACTTAGTTCGCTACCGTGCCGACGGAGCCCTCGAATTCCTCGGACGGATGGACGACCAGGTCAAGATCCGCGGATTCCGAATCGAACTGGGCGAAATCGAAAGTCTACTCGCTACGCATCACCTGATACGCGATTGCGTTGTCGTCGCACGCGAGGAAACGCCCGGTCAGAAACGGCTCGTGGCGTACGTTGCGGTTGATCGAGAGCGGTCCCCATCGCAGGAGGAACTCTGCCTGTTCTTGAGCAGAAAGTTGCCATCGTACATGGTCCCTCCGCGCTTTGTCACCCTTGACGCCCTGCCACTGACGGCCCACGGTAAAGTTGACCGTGATGCGTTGCCCGAAGCCGACATCGCGGACAGTCCGACTAGGGCCTACGTGAAACCGCGAACGCCAGTCGAAGAGGTGCTTGTCGAAATATGGACGCAGGTTTTGAAGCGACCGCAGATCGGTATCCATGATAACTTCTTCGAACACGGTGGCGACTCCATTATAAGCATTCAGGTAACCGCGAAGGCCAATCAGCACGGCTTGCAAATTTCTCCTAAACAGATCTTCCAACAGCAGACGATCGCGGAATTGGCGGCAGTAGCGACTCGGCTGCCCGTTTGGACAGAGGAGCGGGACGAAGTAACCGGACCGGCACCACTCACTCCGATTCAACGGTGGTTCTTCGAACAAGAGTTTGCCAATCCAGATCACTTCAATCAGGCAATACTACTTGAACTACATCGTCGACTCGATCCGTCCATCTTGCAGCAGGCAGTACACCACTGGATCTTGCGCCATGACGCGCTGCGGCACCGTTTTGTGAAGGCCGATGGCCGGTGGCAGCAATTTAATACCGACGCAGAGGCCGAGACTCCAATTTCGTTCCACGATTTGTCGGGAATCCCCCATCCCGAGCGTCCGAGAGCGATAGAAAGAGTGGCCACGGATCTTCAACAAGGACTGAGTCTTTCAAACGGACCGCTCCTTCGAGTCGCATTCTTTAATATGGGAGCGGACGAGCCGGGTCGGTTGTTGGTCACCATTCATCACCTCGTCGTGGATGGGGTCTCATGGCGAATCTTGCTGGACGATTTTGTTAACGTCATCGAAGCATCGTCGGAAGGGAAGGAGTTCAAGCCGCCGCCAAAGGGAATCTCATTTAAAAAGTGGGCGGAGCATCTGCTGAAGCTCGCACGAGAGGAAGCCCTCGCACACGAGCGCGGCTACTGGACACAAACGTCGAGTCGGAGTTTTGCGGCACTGCCCGTTGACTACTCATCGAACAGCCCTAACACCGAGCGCTCGGTGTTTGTCATCCGGGTTCAACTTGATGCGGTTGAGACGCGCAAGCTGCTCGAGGAAGCCCCCGCTGCTCACCGTGTCACGGTCAACGAACTGCTGCTAACGGCGCTTGCTAAGACACTCTACGAGTGGACCGGCTCTACATCGCTGTTGATAGACATGGAAGGGCATGGCCGCGAGGAGATATCCCCTGGTTTCGACGGTTCGAGAACCGTCGGGTGGTTCACCACCATTTTCCCGGTCGTTCTAGATCAATCGAACGGGAGCTTGTCGGAAGTCTTGCGACGGGTCAAGGAGCAGGTGCGCAGCATTCCCAATCACGGTCTCGGCTACGGCGTATTGCGGTACTTGTCGAACGATGCCACTAGGAGGCACCTCGAGAGTCTTCCGCGCGCGCAATTGCTGTTCAACTACTTGGGACAGTTTGATCGACCATGGCGGAGTCCCTGGCTATCGGCGGCGCCCGAGTCGGCTGGCCCGTTGCGCAGTCCCGGTAATCATCGTCCCTATCTGATCGAAGTTAGCGGCGCCGTGCACGAAGGACGCCTGTTGATGGAGTGGAGCTATAGCGAACACCTGCATCGTCGAGAGACGGTCGAGGCGCTCGGCCAAAACTTCCTGAGTTTCTTGCGTGCGCTGATTACTCGCTCGGAACAGCCCGAGGTCAGCTCGGTTAGTCCCGCCGATTTCTCCGCCGCGAGGATTAGCCAGGAGGATTTCAGCAAGTTGTTTGCCAGGATCAGCCGGCCTGCCCAAGGGCGCGCGCAATAACAAGCGAGAGGGTCGAGGACATTTGCGAACCCTCTGCCTCGCGACAAGCGGTGTCGTTCCATCTTTTGCCGTAGGACTCCCGGCCTAGACTTCGAAGCTCTTTGCCAAGCACCACCCAATCGAAAATACAACCTCCCATGACTCCTGACCAACTAGAAGACGTCTACGAACTTTCTCCCCTGCAGCAAGGAATGTTGTTCCACACCTTGCATAGTCCCGGTTCAGGATTGTACTTCGAGCAGTTGAGCTGCGAATTGTCCGGCGTGCTGGATGCCGTCGCCCTACGCCGGAGCTGGGAAAGAGTTGTCGCGCGGCACGCAGCACTACGTTCCGCATTCCAGTGGGAGGATCTTGATAAGCCATACCAGGTCGTTTATCGAACGGCGGACCTACCCTGGCGGGAACTCGATTGGAGAGACCTGCAGGGCAATCAAGAGGCGGACCTTGAGGCCTTTTTAGCGGCAGATCGCGCTCAGGAATTCGAGGTCTCGGTTCCTCTGCTGATGAGAATCGCACTGATCCGGCTCGACCAGGAGAGGTACCAGTTCGTCTGGAGCTTCCATCACGCTTTGCTCGATGGATGGTCCGTCAATCTAGTGCTCAACGAGGTCTTTAGCGTTTATGACTGCCTGATTCAAGGACGAGAGCCACGGACCGAAGCTGTGCGGCCCTATCGCGATTTCATCGTTTGGCTGCAGCAGCAAGGTGTCCAAGAGGCGGAGTTATTCTGGCGGGAGACACTGAAGGGATTCGCAGTCCCCACTGCGATCCCTCTCGAGGCCGCCGAATCCGTCAGTGATGGAACGGATTACCGAACAGAGAAGATCGAGCTTTCCTCCCAAATTACCAAAGCCTTACAGGCTGTCGCGACGGATTACAAAATAACGTTGAATACATTGGTGCAGGCTGCTTGGGCAATACTGTTAAGTCGCTACAGCGGAGAGCAGGACGTACTGTGGGGAGTGACCGTTTCGGGCCGGCCGGGCACGCTGCCCGGCGTCGACACGATGGTTGGTCTGTTCATCAATGCTTTGCCGATCAGGATCGCGGTTACTCCGGACGCCCAGCTTGTCCCGTGGATGAGAGCGCTCCAGCAACGCCAGATTGACCTTCTGCAGTACGACTACAGTTCTCTGGTCCAAGTGCACGGGTGGAGCGATGTGCCCAGAAGGCAGATGCTTTTTGACAGCATTCTGGCCTTTGAAAACTATCCCGTCGATGATTCGCTCGGAACTCTTGCCGGAATCAAAATCCGGAATGCTCGCTTCTCTGAACGAACCAACTATCCAATCAGCTTGCTCATCGCGCCGGGGCCGCAGCTGACCGCCGAGATGTTTTATGACGCCGCTCGATACAAAAGCGCCGGGGTGGCTCGAATGCTGGGGCATTTCCGAGTGCTCCTTGAGGAGATCGCTGCCAACCCCGATCGGCGTATCGGTGACCTGCCGTGGCTCACAAAGGTCGAAAGACGGCAAATGACCGCGTGGAACAACACTGCTGGAGCCTTTCCGCAGCAACCTTGCCTTCACCAGCTTCTTGAAGCGCACGCGACCAGAGTGCCCGATGCGGTCGCCGCATGGTGCGATGGTCAGCAGATCAGCTATGAGGAGCTGAACGGCCGTGCCAATCAGATCGCACGCTATCTTCAGAAGCGGGGGGTCGGTCCCGAGGTGCTGGTGGGCCTGTGCGTGGAGCGCTCCCTCGATATGCTGATTGGCCTGCTGGGCATTCTCAAAGCCGGCGGCGCCTACGTTCCATTGGATCCGGACTATCCACAGGATCGGCTGAAATTCATGATGGAAGACTGCGACGCCCGGGTTTTGCTCACGCAGGCTTCGTTGGTCGGTCGGCTTCCCGCTCAGCGGGCAGAGCAGGTGTGCATCGATCGAGACTGGCCGCAGATCGCCCGGGAAAAGGACTCCAATGTTGACGCGGCTGTGGGGCCGGACAATCTCGTGTATGTCATTTACACTTCGGGATCGACCGGCAAACCGAAAGGGGTGTTGGTGGGGCACCGCGGTCTTGCCAACCTGGCAGAAGCGCAGCTTCGTGTTTTTGGTTTGCGGTCTGACGACCGCGTCCTGCAGTTTGCCTCGCTCAGCTAC
>Ga0209056_10008723_pt1 | contig 10395 bp, 7 predicted proteins | sample GraSoiAngelo_114_FD_185876 | JGI IMG/M metagenome (GOLD analysis project Ga0209056, IMG submission 185876) | Grasslands soil microbial communities from the Angelo Coastal Reserve, California, USA - 14_0903_13_40cm (SPAdes) (version 2) | ecosystem: Environmental > Terrestrial > Soil > Grasslands ...
TTCCCCGACCCCCAGACCGTGACCGCGACGATCGCCAACGCGACGCCGCCGATGACGAACGCCCCGATGACCGCAGGATTGGCCTTCCTACCCATGGGTCTCCGCCCCGGGGCGCTCCTCGCCCCGCGTGAGGAACGCGTGTACCCGCGGGTCCGCCGACTGCGCGAGGAGCTCGCGCGGCGGGCCCGAGGCGATGATCGTCCGGCTGTCGGCGTCGAGGAAGACGCTGTCGTCGGCGATCGCGAAGATGCTCGCGAGCTCGTGCGTCACGACGACCACCGTCGCACCGAGGCTGTGCCGGAGCTCCAGGATCAGATCGTCGAGGCGGCGGGAGCTGACCGGATCGAGCCCCGCCGACGGCTCGTCGAAGAACAGGATCTCCGGGTCGAGCGCGATCGCGCGCGCGAGCCCGGCGCGCTTCTGCATGCCGCCGCTGATCTGCGAGGGGTAGTAGTCCTCGAATCCCCGGAGCCCCACGAGCGCGAGCTTCAGCGCTGCGACCTCGCGGATCTCGGCCGGGGAAAGGTGCGTGTACTCGCCGAGCGGCAGGCCGACGTTCTCCGCGAGCGTCAGCGAGCTGAAGAGGGCGCCGCTCTGATAGAGCACGCCGAAGCGCCGGAGCATCCCTTCGCGCGCCTCGGGCGTGGCGCGCGTGAAGCTCACGTCGCCGTAGAAGACCTCGCCCGCCGCCGGCTCGTTGAGCCCGATCAGGTGGCGGAGGAGCGTGCTCTTCCCGGAGCCGCTGCCGCCCATCACGACGAACACCGCGCCGCGCCGGACCGCGAAGGTGAGGTCGCGCATGAGGACGAAGCTGCCGTACGCCATGGTGAGCCCATGCACCCGGATGTGCGCGTCGGCGTTGGGGGACATGGGTCAGATACCCAGGAGGTTGAACACGACGGCGAAGAGGCCGTCCGCGACGATGACGAGGACGATCGCGCTCACCACGGCCGCCGTCGCCGACGCGCCGACCGCCGCCGCGCTCCGCCCCGAGCGCAAGCCTTGCAGGCACCCGGCGACCGCGACGAGGATCCCGAAGACCGCGCTTTTCCCCACGCCGGTCGTGAAGTCGGTGACCGTGAGCGCCGACTTGGTCTGCTCCCAGTACTGCACGAGGCTCACGTCGAGCATGCCGGTGGCGACGACCGCCCCGCCCACGATGCCGACGAAGTCGGCGTACACCGCGAGCAGCGGCAGCATCAGCGAGAGCGCGAGCATTCGCGGCAGGACGAGGAAGTCCATCGCGGGGATGCCCATGGTGGTGAGCGCGTCGATCTCCTGGGAGACGTTCATCGTGCCGAGCTGCGCGGCATAGGCGGAGCCGGTCCGGCCCGCCATGATGATCGCCGTCATCATGGCGCCCATCTCGCGCGCCATCGCGATCGCCACCATGTTCGCGACGTAGATGCTCGCGCCGAACTGCTGCAGCTGCACCGCGCCGACGAACGCCATGATCATGCCGACGAGGAAGCTGATGAGCGTCACGATCGGCAGCGCGCGCGCCCCCGCGTCCTGGAGCTCGATGGCGAGGTCCACCCGACGATAGCGGGCGCGGCCGATCAGGAACCGGCCGAGGGCGAGCGTCGCCCCGCCGAGGAAGGCGAGCCAGCCGACGGCCTCCTGCCACGCCGCGATCGTCGCCGTCCCGATCCGGACGGCGATGGAGGCGCGCACGGGATGCGCGCGTGCCCCGGCCTTCTCGGGCACCGCCTCCGCGAGGGCGAGGAGCCGGAGAAGGCCCGGCGGTAGCCCGCGACGCTCGATGCCGACCCCGAGCCGCATGCAGCGTTCGACGAGCTGCGCGACGAACGTCACCAGCGAGCTGTCCCACGTCCCGAGCCCGGCGGTGTCGAACACTACCCGGCGAGCGCTCGCCGCGCCTTCGAGCGCGCGCTCCAGGGCGGCCGGCGGCGGCAGGCCGCGGTCGAGGCTCCAGACGCCGGTGAGGTGGACGCAGAGCGCGTCGTCCACCCGCGCCACGCTGAAGGTGCCCGAGCCGCTCATGGGTCACGCCCGCCGACGCGCGGGGGCATAGCACCGTCGCGGGTCGGTCTACCAGGCGCGGAGGTAGCGTCCGCCTACGAGGCCGCGTCAGGGCGCTGACCGGGCCACGCGGCGCCGGCGTTCAGACCTGTGCGGGGACAGTCGAAAAGACAACGGCGCCGGCCACGGGCCGCTGGACCGCACGGACCCGCTTCTCTCCGTAGCGACGGATCGGGGTCACCGTTCCGGTGGGGCGCTGCTCCGCCTCGTGGTTGATGACGGGAAGCGCTCCGCGGTGGCGTTTGCGATACGCCGCCAGCCGCTTCTGGAGCGTCTCTTCCTCGCGCGCGGAGAGCTCGTACCGGAAGTAGTGGCCGCCCGGCCGGACGGGCAGCCTCGTGGGGTCCTGCCAGAGGGTGGTCAGCCGCTCGCGCAGCTTGCCTTGCGCCCGGTCGATGAAGAGGACAGTCCGGACGAGGTTCGCGACCTCGAATACGGCCGGAGATTCGGGCAGGGCGGCGATGACCTCGGGCGTCAGCGGCTGCCAGTCGTCGGGCTTTGCGAACACGGGCGAAGGCGGGAGCAACGGTCATGCCACCGCGGCATGGTGTCGGGAGCGGCGGGGATGGCGTTTGCGGTGCCATGGAGCTGACGGTGGCCCGCGGCCGGCATTTGAACGGGGAATGAGAACGGATAATCTTGCGCGACGTCGGCGCGCCGGGCAGCGGGAACGCCGATGGACGAAGGAGATCCCGATGGCGGACACCACCGAGCGGGCCGACCTGGACCTCTGGCGGAAGCTCGCCGCCAGGGAGCGAAAGGGCGCCGACGCCGACGGTCTCGTGTGGCACACGCCCGAGGGGATCGACGTGAAGCCGCTCTACTCCGCGGCCGACGTGCAGGACCTGGAGTTCATGGACACGGTTCCCGGTACCTTCCCGTTCCTGCGCGGCCCGCGCGCCACGATGTACGCCGGCCAGCCGTGGACCATCCGCCAGTACGGCGGCTTCTCCACCGCCGAGGAGACCAACGCCTTCTTCCGGCGGAACCTGGCGGGCGGGCAGACCGGACTGTCGATCGCCTTCGACCTGGCCACGCACCGGGGCTACGACAGCGACCATCCACGGGTGGTCGGCGACGTCGGCAAGGCCGGGGTCGCCATCGACTCGGTCGAGGACATGAAGCTCGTCTTCGACGGGGTGCCGCTCGACCGGGTGTCGGTGTCGATGACGATGAACGGCGCCGTCCTCCCGGTGCTCGCGAGCTTCGTCGTCGCCGGCGAGGAGCAGGGGGTGCCGCCGGAGAAGCTCACGGGGACCATCCAGAACGACATCCTGAAGGAGTTCATGGTCCGCAACACCTACATCTACCCGCCCGCCCCCTCGATGCGGATCGTCGCGGACATCATCGCGTACACCAGCCGGCACATGCCGCGGTTCAACTCGATCTCGATCTCCGGCTACCACATGCAGGAGGCCGGGGCGACGTGCGACCAGGAGCTCGCCTTCACGCTCGCCGACGGGCTCGAGTACGTGCGCGCGGCCCTCTCGCGCGGCCTCGACATCGACCAGTTCGCCGGCCGCCTGTCGTTCTTCTTCGCGATCGGGATGAGCTTCTTCATGGAGGTCGCGAAGCTCCGCGCGGCGCGGCTCCTCTGGGCGACGCTCGTGAAGCGCCACTTCGCGCCGAAGGAGACCGCGTCGCTCATGCTCCGCACGCACTGTCAGACGTCCGGTGCGAGCCTCACCGAGCAGGATCCGTTCAACAACATCATCCGCACCACGATCGAGGCCATGGCGGCCGTCTTCGGCGGCACGCAGAGCCTCCACACCAACGCCTTCGACGAGGCGATCGCGCTGCCGACCGACGCCTCGGCGCGCGTCGCGCGCAACACACAGCTCATCCTGCAGCTCGAGACCGGCATTCCGAAGGTCGTCGACCCGTGGGGCGGCTCGTACTTCATGGAGTCCCTCACCCACGCGCTCGCGCGGAAGGCGCTCGCGACCATCGACGAGGTCGAGAAGCTCGGCGGCATGACGCGGGCCATCGAGTCCGGCATGCCGAAGCTCCGCATCGAGGAGAGCTCGGCGCGCCGCCAGGCGCGGGTCGACCGCGGCGAGGACGTGATCGTCGGCGTCAACAAGTTCCAGCCCGCCGAGGAGCCGACGCTCGACATCCGCGAGATCGACAACACAGCCGTGCGCGAGGCGCAGGTGGCGCGCCTGAAGCGCATCCGCGCGAGCCGCGACGCGACGCGCGTGGGGGCGAGCCTCGAGGCGCTCACGCGCGCGGCCGAGACGGGCAGCGGGAACTTGCTCGAGCTGGCGATCGAGGCGGCCCGGGCACGCGCGACCGTCGGCGAGATCTCCGATGCGCTCGAGAAGGTCTGGGGACGGTACCGGGCCGAGATCCGCGCGATCTCCGGGGTCTACGGGCGTCAGTTCACCGGCGACGAGGATTGGGCGTCGCTCCGCAAAGACGTCGAGCAGTTCGCCGCCGAGCACGGACGGCGGCCGCGCATCCTCGTCGCGAAGGTCGGGCAGGACGGTCACGACCGTGGCGCCAAGGTGATCGCCACGGCGTTCGCCGACGCCGGCTTCGACGTCGACATCGGGACGCTCTTCCAGACGCCCGAGGAGGTCGCGCGCCAGGCGGTCGAGAACGACGTGCACGTCGTCGGCATCTCCACCCAGTCCGGCGGCCACAAGACGCTCGTTCCCCAGCTGATCCGCGAGCTCGAGCGATGCGGCGCGCGCGACGTCATCGTCACCGTCGGCGGCATCATCCCGTCGCGCGACCATGCCTTCCTCGAGCAGGCGGGCGTGAAGGCGGTCTTCGGGCCCGGGACCGCGATCCCGAAGGCCGCGCGCCGCGTGCTCGACCTCATCCGCGAGCGCGAGGGGGCCGCGGCGGATGCCGCGATCGGCGCCTAGCCGCGCCGTTCCGATCGAGTCGCTCGCGGCCGACGTCCGGGCCGGCGATCGCCGGGCGCTGGCCAAGGCGATCACGCTGGTCGAGAGCACGCGGCCGGATCACGAGGAGGCCGCCCAGCGCCTGCTCGGCCTCCTCCTGCCGCACACCGGCGGCGCCGTCCGCGTCGGCGTGAGCGGCGTCCCGGGCGTCGGCAAGAGCACGTTCATCGAGGCGCTCGGCCTCTACCTGATCGGGCTCGGGAAGCGCGTCGCCGTGCTGGCCGTCGACCCGTCGAGCGCGCTCTCGGGCGGCAGCATCCTCGGCGACAAGACCCGCATGCCGCGGCTCGCGACGGCGTCCGGTGCGTTCATCCGTCCGAGCCCATCGGCCGGCTCGTTCGGCGGCGTGACGCGCCGGACGCGCGAGGCGCTGCTCGTGTGCGAGGCCGCGGGATATGACGTCGTCCTCGTGGAGACGGTCGGCGTCGGGCAGTCGGAGTTTGCGGTCGCCGCGATGGTGGACTTCTTCCTCGTGCTCCTCTTGGCCGGCGCCGGCGACGAGCTCCAGGGGATCAAGAAGGGCATCCTCGAGCTCGCCGACGCGCTCGCCATCAACAAGGCCGACGGCGACAACGTCGGCCACGCGGAGCAGGCCGCCGCCGAGTACCGCGCCGCCCTCAACCTGTTCAGCCACGCGACGCCGCTCTGGGACCCGCCGGTCCTGACCGTCAGCGGCCTCGAGGGCAAGGGGATCGACCGCGTCTGGGCGGTCGTCGAGGACCACCGGGCGCGGCTCACGGCGGCGGGCGAGCTCGCCGCCAAGCGTCGCGGCCAGCAGCAGGCGTGGCTCTGGAGCATGATCGACGACGGCCTCAAACGTCACTTCCTCGCCCGCGCGGACGTCGCGCGCCTGCTGCCCGAGATGGAGGCCGCGGTCGCCAGCGCGACCGTGACGCCCACCGAGGCCGCGCGGCGCCTCCTCGCGCTGCTCGACGAGGGCGGCGACGGCGGCGCGCGCTCGGCGGTCACCCCGCGGCGGAAGCGGACAGCGTAATCCCGCTTCCGGGAAGTTTGCCGCGCCGGCTTTCGCCGGCCGCGGCACGGCGCTGGCTGTTAGCAGTGACGCCCAGTCTCGCCGTCCGCCCCGACCCGAGACAAGGTCTCGGGTCGCACTAACTCGAGGCAGGCGATCTCGCGCGGCGTGAAGAGGCGGACCTTCTGTCCCGTGAAGCCAAGGCCGCGGTTCACGTAGAGCGTCGCGTCGCCGTCGCGATACAGGCCGCGGTCGAAGGGGCTGATGAACTCGGCCAGGTTGCGCGCCCGGCGGCCGAGGCGGGCGGGGAGGGCGAGCTGCCCGCCGTGGGTGTGGCCGGCGAGCATGAGCGCGGCGCCCAGGCGCGCCGCCTGCGCGAAGCAGTCGGGACGATGCGACAGGACGATGATCGGGTTGCCGGCGGGGACCGCCGCGGCGAGCGGCGGCAGCGCCGGGTGCTCGAGCACGCCGCGCGCCCAGTCCCGGCCGAGGTCGTCGATGCCGACGACGGTGAGCGACGCACCGTCGACGGCGACGTGGACGGCGTCGTCGCGCAGCACGGTGAACGGTGTCAGCCGGCGGAGCGCGTCGGTGACCGTCTCGGCCCCCGCATAGAAGTCGTGGTTGCCGAGCGTGACGAGCACGCCGTGGCGCGCGCGCAGGCCCGCGAGCGTCGGAAAGGCGAGGCCGCACGTCTCGGCGCGGTCGACGAGGTCGCCGGTGACGCACACGAGGTCCGGCTCCAGCGCGTTCACGCGGCGCACGTGCGCGGCGAGCTCGGCGACGTCGAGATGCTGGCCGATGTGGAGGTCGGAGATGTGCACGATGCGAAGGCCGACGAGCGGCGCGGGAAGGTCACGAACCGGCACCTCGACGTGCGACACCGCGAGCTCGCGCGGGCCGAGAACATAGCCGTAGGCCAGCGTGGCGGCGATGGCGACGAAACCCGCGTGGACGAGCACGGCGTACGCGCGGGCGATATGCTCGACGGTGCCCGGCGGGACGAGCGGGGCGATCAGGAGGCCAGCGAGCGCGCCGAGGCCGGCGAGGCCCAGAAACAGCGCGCAGAAGATGGACGTGAAGGCGAACGCGACGTAGCCGCGCAGTAGCGCGTCGGCGAGCGGCCGCCGGCCGCGCCGGGAAGAGCGCCGCCGCACGACGAGGCGGCGGTTCAGATAGAAGAATGCGAGCGGCGCGAGGACGTGGACCGCCGGCGGCAGGCGGACTCCGACGGCGAACAGGATCCACGCAATGCACGCCCACTCGGCGAGGGCGATGAAGGCAAGGAGAAGACGGAAGAACGACCGGAAGAACGCTCGCTTGGCCGTCTCGACGACGCCGGCCGCGATGTCGTGCATCCGCGAGTAACTACTGCGGGTCTCCGTGCAGGTCCAGCCGCGCGGGAACGAGCCGGTCGACGTCCTAAGGCCGTCGGGTTGCCCGGACTCCTCGCGGCTTGCACAATGGAGTAGGAGTCGACGCATGACTGGCCGCGACCAGCCCTGGATCTTCCGGACCTACGCGGGACACACCAACGTCCGCGAGTCGAACGCGCTCTACCGCGGGAACCTCTCGCGCGGGCAGACGGGACTCTCGATCGCGTTCGATCTCCCCACCCAGTGCGGCTACAGCTCCGACCACCCCGTCGCGCGGCTCGAGGTGGGCAAGGTCGGCGTCCCGATCAACTCGATCGACGACTTCCACGTGCTGTTCGACGGTATCCCGATCGAGCAGCTGAACACGTCGATGACCATCAACGCGACGGCGATGTGGCTGCTCGCGCTCTACGTCGCCCTCGCCGAGGAGCGCGGCGTCGACCCGAAGGTCCTCCAGGGCACCACGCAGAACGACATCATCAAGGAGTACCTCGCGCGCGGCACCTACATCTTCCCGCCACGGCCGTCGATGCGGCTGATCGTCGACATGTACGACTACTGCCTGCATCGCATTCCGCGCTGGAACGCGTCGAACATCTGCTCGTATCACCTGCAGGAGGCGGGGGCGACGCCGACGCAGGAGCTCGCCTTCGCGCTCGCCAACGCCATGGCGGTGCTCGACGCCATCCGCGAGCGCGGCTGCTTCACCGCCGAGGAGTTCGAGCAGGCCGTCGGCCGCATCTCGTTCTTCGTGAACGCCGGCATCCGCTTCGTCGAGGAGATGTGCAAGATGCGGGCGTTCGTCGCGATGTGGGACGCGATCACCCGCGACCGCTACGGCGTGACGAACGCGAAGTACCGCCTCTTCCGCTACGGCGTGCAGGTGAACTCGCTCGGGCTCACCGAGGAGCAGCCGGAGAACAACGCCTGGCGCATCCTCCTCGAGGCGCTCGGCGTGACGCTCAGCCGCGACGCCCGCTGCCGCGCGCTCCAGCTGCCCACGTGGAACGAGGCCCTCAGCCTGCCGCGGCCGTGGGACCAGCAGTGGTCGCTCCGCCTGCAGCAGGTCCTGGCGTACGAGACCGATCTCCTCGAGTACCCCGACCTCTTCGCCGGCTCCCCGGTGGTCGCCGCGAAGGTGGCGGCGCTCAGCGAAGCGGCGTCGGCGGAGATCGCGCGCATCGAGCAGATGGGCGGCGCGCTCGCGGCGGTCGAGTCCGGCTACATGAAGGCGTCGCTCGTCCGCAGCCAGGCCGAGCGGCTGGCGCGGATCAACACGGGCGAGATGGTGGTCGTCGGTCGGAACCGCTGGACCGAGGGCCTGCCGTCGCCGCTGGTCGGCGGCGACGACGGCGGTCTCTTCAAGTTCGACCCCGCCTCGGCGGCCGCGACGCTCGAGCTGCTGCGCGCCACCCGGAGCAAGCGGAGCCAGGCGGAGGTCGACCGGACGCTCCGCGCGCTGCGCGACGCGGCCGCCGGCGGCACGAATCTGATGCCGGCTTCGATCGCCTGCGCGCGGGCCCGTGTCACCACCGGCGAGTGGGCCGACGCCTTGCGGAGCGTCTTCGGCGAGTACCGCGCGGCCACCGGCGTCGACGGACAGCGCCTCGGCCTCGACACGCCGCGCGCCGGGCAGGTCCGCGCGCGGGTCGACGCCTGGGGAGCACGGCACGGCGGACGGCCGCGGATCCTGGTCGGGAAGCCCGGGCTCGACGGCCACTCGAACGGCTCCGAGATGATCGCGGTGGCCGCCCGCGACGCTGGCTTCGAGGTGATCTACGGCGGGATCCGCTGGACGGTGCCCGAGATCGTCGCCTCCGCCGTCCAGGAGGACGCAACGGTGCTCGGGCTGTCGGTGCTGTCCGGCGCGCACCTCGACATCGCGCGCGCGGTCATCGACGAGCTCGCCCGGCAGGGAGCCGGCGAGATCCCGATCGTCGTCGGCGGCATCATCCCGGACGACGATGTCGCCGTCCTCGGGTCGCTCGGCGTGAAGGCGGTCTTCACACCCAAGGACTACGACGTGGTCGAGGTGATGAACCGCATCCTCGACGTGATCGGAGCGCCGCAGGCGGCGGCCGGACCGCAGGCCGCGAGCGGCTGATCAGCGGTCAATCCCGTCCCGCCCGCGTCGGCCTCGGAGCTGCGCCCTGTCGACGACCGGGGGCGCGCCGATGTATCGGGTACGCCCATGGCGCGACGAATGCGATTCGGGGTGACGTTGCCGCAGATCAAGCGCACGTGGCAGGAGGCGCGGGCTGCGGCCGTCGAATTCGACCGGCTCGGCTTCGACTCGGTGTGGGTGTGCGATCATCTCTACAGCGTGCCGATGCCGACGCTGCCCATCTTCGAAGCCTGGAGCGAGCTCGCCGCGGTGGCGGCCATCACCGAGCGCGTGGAGCTCGGGACGCTCGTCACCCCGCCGTTTTTCCGTAACCCGGCCGTCCTGGCCAAGCAGGTGGCGACGATCGACCACATCGCCGGCGGCCGCACGATCGTGGGGCTCGGGGCCGGCTGGTTCGCCTCCGAGTTCGAGGCGTATGGCTGCCCGTTTCCGTCGCTCGGCGCCCGGCTCGGCGCCCTCGAGGAAACGGCGCAGGTGCTCCGCAGTCTCTGGACCGAGGAGCGGACGACGTTCGAGGGGAAGCACTGCGTCGTCCGGGACGCCATCTGCGAGCCGAAACCGGTCCGCCGGCCGTCGATCCTGATCGGCGGCGGCGGCGAGCGCCGCCTCATGGGCATCGTCGCCCGGCACGCGGACATCTGGAACAATCTCGCCGCGTTCCAGCCCGAGCTCGGCGCGAAGGTCGAGGCACTGAAGCGCCGCTGCGCCGACGTCGGCCGTGACTTCGCGTCGATCGAGGTATCGCAGCAGTGCCTGGTCGTCATCGCGGAGACCGACGACGCCGCGCGCACCGGCCTCGAGCGCGCGCAGAAGATCTACGGCGGCCACATGGGCGCCGGCCTCGAGGAGCACGGCATCTGGGGCACGCCGCAGCAGGTGATCGACCGAATTGAACGGCACCGGGCGCTCGGCTGCACGCTCCTCGTGATCGAGTTCTTCGGCCGCGACACTCGCGAGCCGGCGCGG
>Ga0209056_10008724_pt1 | contig 10395 bp, 13 predicted proteins | sample GraSoiAngelo_114_FD_185876 | JGI IMG/M metagenome (GOLD analysis project Ga0209056, IMG submission 185876) | Grasslands soil microbial communities from the Angelo Coastal Reserve, California, USA - 14_0903_13_40cm (SPAdes) (version 2) | ecosystem: Environmental > Terrestrial > Soil > Grasslands...
GTGTTGCCGAGCTTTACTTCAACTGGAAAGCGGCCAGCAGTTCGCTGGAAACTATCGCGCGCGAGCGCCGGATTTTGCTCCGGTCCTGAAGTTCTTCTCCGGCAAGCTGCCCATCCGCGCCATCACACTTCCCATGATCCGCGAATACCGGCAGCAGCGCCGTCAACACATCAGCAAGAATATGAAGCAGCCGGTAACGGGACGAACGGTTAATTATGAAATGCACCTGTTGCGCGGCATGATGATCTTTGCCGACTGCTGGACCGACAGCTTGGCCGCGCGCTATACCCGTTGCGGCACATCAAGAAGCGCGCCGGTAAAGTCGCGGAAAAAGTGCAATTGATGGACATCATCAAAAAGGCCAAAGAAAACGACTACTGGCGATTAGCCATGTACTGCGCGGTAGTGGCGGTGGGTAGCGGCTGCCGGGGCGGTGAGATCCGTAATCTGCAGCTGAAGGTTTTTGGCAATCTCACGCCGCACCACGATTTTGCCTCGGTCGAGCTGAATATCCTTGGCACCCCCGAATGCAGTAGGTCTGAGGTTCGGGAATCTTTCGAATTCAGCTCTGGCCGAGGTCGTGACTTCACAATCTCAATCCCGTGGCTCCTGCATTTGATCGGGAACACTAGCTAGCTCTCATTTCCGCTAAATGACCTAGACTGTAGGACCGGTGCCCAGCAATAAAGTGCGCCGAAAGACTATAGTGTGAACGCTCGTTAGGACAGAGCTCGCCCACCAGCTGTGATGATAGCCCTAGCCGCTGTCGTATTCACGACAGCTGTGTACGATTCGTCCGCACAGACCAGTTCTGGGACACCAGGCTAGGGAAGCTTAGCGGCGAGCACGTCGACTTTCTCGATGCTGGGAGGTTGCGAGAGGAGCTCAGAAGCCTTAGCCATAAGCGCAGCGGCAACCTGTCCTGAGAGATGAGCCTGACGGCCTGCTTCGTTGGGAAAGGCGTCAAAAATGCCGAAGGTGGTTGGTCCCAGACGAATGCCGAACCATGCAGTCGTGGCGGGTTCCTGGCGCACCAGCGCCAGGCCTCCACGCAGAAATTGCTCCACATCTGCCTCCTTTCCGCGCTTTGCTTCCAGCCGAACGAATAGTGCGACACTTACTGTCTGAGCCATGCGTGCATCTCCTCGACGATATCTTGGCATTGAAAAACTCGTTGGTTGTTTTTGAGGGTTTCCTGGACTAGTGCTGCATAAGATGTTTCTGCGCGAGAAAAGTTACGTGGTGCCCCAGGCCCGGTCAATGAAGAGATTCAGGGGCTGTTGAGGATTCAGCCATGAACGCCGATACTATGGTCACACGGAAAGCCATACTTCGACGCAGATTCACGCAGAGCCACTACTGTCGCAGAGTGTAGTCCAAAAGCATCTTGGCAAGTGGCGAGCGGGCACCAGCAAATCCTCCGCTCTGGAGGTTTGTTACTGATTTTTGCCTTTGCGTCCATTGAGTCTAGCGAATTGAGGATACAGGAAACGCTGTACTGCCAACTTGAAAACCGCCACGCTGCTCAAGCTTGCGGCACAGCTTTCAGGCTAATTGCCAGAGACTCTGACTGTTAGACAACGGTAAATACTAGATGTAAGAAGTCGAACCTTCGCCGAGGATAGCGCATCGTAGTGTGGACACCCCAACCGCGGTCGCTCATGCAACGTCCCCGCCTAAGCATCGACATCCATCCAGACCTCGGCAAGAACCCGGCAAGAGACGAGGCCAGCACGCTCGGGCCGCGATCAGATAACCGGGCGAGGTGGTTGAAATTCGCCGATTGTGCGCTGCATCCTCACGGCGCAACCGAGGAAGATATTACAGAACTGACAGATTTGGCGCGTGACGAGCAAGAGACCATTAAGAGCCGTATTGAGCGTACCACTCACGTAGTAAAGAGACAGAGCAAATCGAAGCATTAGATAAGTCCGCCACTTTAGTGCTGAGAAGAAAGACTACTCTCGCTCCGTCTTGCTCGTGGCACCCGATTCGTAGAGATACGCTATGACCACCCTCGGATCGAAAGTCTGGGACATGCTGCACCTCATCCGTCATGGCGGCCCCGCTCTATGCAATATTGCCATCACAAACTCCTGTAATGCTACGTGCGACTTCTGCAACTTCGCCAACGGTAAGGTAGGACGCAAGGACCTGCGATGGATCGATGCCGCGCAATTCGACGGTGCCCTGGACATTTTGCACGGTCGCGGTATTCGCTACGTTAGCTTCTTCGGTGGAGAACCGCTTTTGCACCCCCGGCTGCCTGACATGATCGCGATGTCGGTGGCAAAAGGTATGGGTCCGGCTGTCATCACCAATGGCTGGTTGCTCTCTTCGAGGCTCGATCAACTTGCAGCATCCGGGCTAAGAACAGTTTACGTTTCTATCGATGCCCCGTGGATGGCCGATCACGAAGCCAACCGTGGACTAAAGGGCCTAGGAGAGCGTATTCGTTCGGCAACTTCGAGAATGCCGAGCCTCGGCATGACCGCACTCGCACAGGTAACCATGAGCAAGCTAATTGATGATTACCGTGCTCTCGTGCCTCTCCTTCACGATCTCGGCTTCGAGGCGGTTACGTTCTCCTATCCGCAAAGGATACGCCTTGGATCATCATCCCTCGCCTGGTCTGCTGACTCAGACCTGATGAACTTTACCGATCCTGAACTTGTGCAGGCGTTCGAGGCGGTCGATGATCTGCGCAACGCGTTTCGCGTCAATAATCCTCATGCTTCGGTAGCCGACATGAAGCGACACCTGCGGGGAGAACCCGAACACTTCGTCTGCTACGGCGGCTACAAGAGCTTCTACATGGACTGGAACTTTGACGTATGGCGTTGCGATGCCTGGCGGGAACGCATGTGTTCGGTTTGGGAATTTGCAGAAACGCCTCTGGTGCGCGACGGCTGCACCGCATGTATAGCTGACTGCTACCGCGACTCAAGTGTGATGCTTCACTTTGCCGTATCGCTCGGCGATGCGCTCGACTGCTTGAGCGAAGGACACATGATTGCCGCGCTCAAAGCAATCGTGGATGGCCGAAATCTTGAATCGCTCGGCGCAGTTATGGGGAATGCTCCTGTTCTTTCACGACTGGCGAAGCTTGGGTGAAGGCTACTAAAATGACGCACTCCCATCTTGCTGGTTAAAACCGGCTCCTCCGGTTCCCTAACAGACCAAGAGCTAGGTTTCGGCACGGGGCCAATGCTTCCGGCCCGCCTCTTCAGTGTTCCGAAAACCCTACTTTTGGCACGAATCGCTGACCATTTTGACAGCGGTAATCTTCATGTGTCCGTGCTCGGTATCACTCTTCTTCATACCTGTATCCTTGGCCATTTCCTTGGTGTCTTCCTTCATATTGTGAAGCTTCGCATGGGAGACAACGCCGGTTGCAGTAATCGTGTGACCCACATGTTTGGCAAGGGCCACTCGGCTGCTCCGCACTTCCCATGTGCTCCCATCATTTCCTGTCAGCAGGAATTCATGAGCGCTGTCACCTTTGGACAGACAGCCTGTGATATCTCTAACTTCCGCTTTTGTCTTTCCAAGTGCAAACGGGGTAGTGAGACTTGCAAGAATTACGAACAACAGGAGCTGATTTATCTTCATTCTCATTTTTTCTCCAATCTGATTGTGCTTCCTTACTGAGATGATGCCAATGACATTCTCGCTGCTCTGCAACTTAGGGGCGAGTTTGCCTTTGGCGTCGTTTCTTTTGACTGCCTGCCTTTGTCCGCAAAACGGACTTGCTCTAACTCGCATGTCGCCTAACCTCATGTGCAGTTCAACGTTGCTGTTCCGCTGACCTTGGGCGAAGTGTTCTGCACGCCATTGCTAACCGTAATTTGCAAATCAGCGGGGGCTGTAGCCGTGATAGTGACTGAACCCGGTGAAACGCAGGTCGCCTCGCCAGTGTCATCAATCGTCGCCACGACTGTGTTTGATGATTTCCATTCCAAGCCATCTGCCAAATGCAATTCGCGGCTGGTGTGATCTGTGAACGTGCCGGTTGCGGTGAAACCTACCTCGCCTTGCGGACTGCTCGAAGCAGTTGCTGACGAAGGTGAAACTGCAATGCTTGTCAGTCTCGGATGTCCTGCTCCACAAGCTATGAGCATGGCGGCAGCCATCAGAAGCAAAGTGAACGGAAGATATTTCATCGGGGGAATCTCCAGCAAAGTTTGATTGCCGTGACTTGGGCCGGGGTTGCTCTCTCTACGATCTGTGTTCGGCAGCGAACCAAGAATTACGGTGAGATTTAAGATTGGTCTCAGGTTGCCAGTTGCTTTGCTCACGATCCGTGACGTAAAGGGTAGTATGTGACTGTGCTTGGCTACGATGCACTCCAAATCCAGTTCGCGCACTTGCTCGAGGAGTGCCTGGTGCTCCAGGTTCGCGCCCCGCTTTTAGACACGAACCTGGGGCACCGGGCATCAACGTGAACAGCACTCGCAGTGTCGTCGTCAAGCTCCCGCGTTCCTCCGCAGTGAGAGTATGTCCTGACCTCAACACGTTCTGGAGCCTGCCGCTTGCTCTTTACATAGTTGAGGTCTATTGTTTGGTGCCACAAAGCACGCCTTGAAAGAGGAGGTCACATGGCCAAGAGGCTGTTCACTCTATTGTGCGCATCTGTACTTGCTTTCACGGTGTCGATGCTAGTCCAGGCTTCTTTCGCTCAGGAGAAGATGGAAAAGCCGGATAAGATGGCGAAGCAAGGCCGCTGGGAGGGAAATGTCATCAGGAGCGATCCGAATAAGTCCACCTTGACAGTTCGGAAGGTAGGTTCAACGGATGAAAGGACCATCCATTACGACGGCGCGACTCGGTGGGTCAGCCAGGAGCACGGCAGCAAAAAGGTCAACGACATTGATGCCAGCCAGGTCAAAGATGGTGATCGGGTGATCGCCAGAGGCATTTGGGACAAAGGTGTACTTTACGCAACTCTGATTTCCAAGCGGCTCTCGCATTAAACGAGTCTGTCGTTGTGCCAGAGGTTGAGGCGCGGGATTCAGGCCAACGGCGGCTCTGAGTCTCGCTTTAGGAACCCGCTTTGCAGCTAACCCGCGGTTGGATCAAGGCGGCCCGATTTCCACAGGACCGCTAATATTCACATCTTGCGCCGTGAGCCGATTGTTCTTACGATTTGACTGGCTTTCCGCTGCTCCCCAAAAAGTGCAAGGGAGAGCTTTGTGTCTGAATACAGCCGCTGGTTCCACTTTGCTGAGTATGTCCTTTTCAGCATCGAATTCCTGCTAGTTCAACTATTCCTAATTTTTCATCTCGTGCGGGCTTTGTTCTTTCCGAGGCAGCGATGATCCATCGCGCAAAAGAAAAGCCCGGCTTGTGTACCGGGGCCGCACACTATATCTGTTTCCGACCCATCATGCGGAGTGGCGGCACTCAGTCCACAAAAAGGAGCAGGTTTGATAGCGTTTGAGGAGAATCTAATCGGGCTTTTGGAATCGGTCGAGGACTGCCTAGCGAAGCGCCGGATATTGCCTTGTCTCATGCTCATCTACTCTGGCATTGATGTTATTGCCTCACTGGAAACCGGCAAGGCAAGCCGATCTGTTTTCATTCGGTGGGTGAACAAATACCTCTTGAAGGCCGCATCGCTCTCCTGCACTGCTTTAGACCTCTACGGCGCTCGTTGCGGAATTCTGCATACTTTTAGCGCAAAGTCCGACATGTCAGCAAAGGGGCAGGCACGTGAGATCGTGTACGCATGGGGAAATGCTAAGGCAGCAGACCTTGCAGCGGCCTCAATAGCATTGGGACGTAATGATTGTGTTCTTCATCTGCGCGACCTCATCAATGCGTTTCGAGTTGGGCTGGCCGACTACTTAGAGGAAGTAATGAAAGACGACAAGCGTAAGCAGAAGCTAGAAGCAGGAGCCGGTCTGTGGTTCACTCATCTGGATCAGGAGACAGTTAGGACTTTTCTCAAAGCAGCTAGAATTGCAGAATGAAGAACTGGCTGAAGGCGCTGCTCTCAGAAACCATTCTCTCCATTTGGCGGGTAGCCCACCTTTCGTTTTTTTGAAAGGTGGGGTTCCACGAGCCTATCCCGCTTGGGATCTATGGATTCTGCGGATGCTAGACAGGTCTTGTCTTTCGGTGGGACCGGCGATGAGAAGGAAGCCCGTCGCTGCATGAGTCCTCGGCTCCCCACCTTTGCAAAAAACAAAGGCGCACCCCGCCCCTGCCCTAGTTGATCGTAAACGTCATACTGTTGGAAGTCTCGCTCGGCGTGTTGCTGCCGCCGCCATAGGGACCGCCTGGGGTGCTGCTGCCCGGGTTGGTCACCGAGACTTGCGCCGTGCCAGCAGTGGCAATGTCTGCAGCGGGGATCATGACGCTAAGCGTGTTCGCCATCGGGTGGGTTGTGTTGGATTGCGGCGCAGCGTTCCAATTCACTACTGCGTTCCCGTTAAAGTTGCTGCCGGTGACCGTCAACATGAAATCCGAACCACCGTGCATCTGGCTGGCAGGCATGATTGCCGCAACGACCGGAACAATGCCGGACTGTGTCATCTGTTTCGGGCGGCTGTACCCGCAGCCAAAGGCTGCCAGAGTTAGGAACAATAGAAGAATTGTCCTCATGAAGTCCTCCATTCGGCGATCCCTCTAGAGTGGTTTAACAAAGGAATAATCGGCAGGTGTCAGACCGCTGTCATTTTCTTGTAAAGGAAATGTCTGCTCATCCCCGCCGCCGCCCCCGCGAGCGAGCGGCCTCCGGCGATCCCGCGGTTCGCCTGGTGCCCCAGGTTTGCGCCCCGGTTTTGGGCACGAACCTGGGCGAAGGAAAATCCGAGGCACTACTCCGAGCGCCTTCTGTCCCCAGCCTCGCGCGGTCCACTCCGATTCGATCTCTACGATCCCAATCTCCCGAAACGCATAATGGCGGTAGCTGCTCCACTTCCAATCCTCAAGGTTTGAAACCAGCCCACGTTTCAATGACCTGAACTTACACCCGCGCGAGGTTGAGCTATAGCGTCGCCCAGGTTAGCCACCAAAAGCGGGGCGCGAACCTGGGGCACCGGGCAAATGGATACCGTCACCATTCTGTGCTAGCGCAAATACCGGTACTGGGTTAAAGTATGCGGGCCGGCTCTCCCTTCGGGGGAGGTTTGCGTTTGCACAAGCTCCGTGGTTTTCTGGCGTGGGTTTTCGCATTTACTGCGCTGGTGTGCCTCCGAATAGCCTTCACGACCACCCTGCAGACAATTCATGGACATTACAATCTTCTGGTTCTTCGCAACTTACTCGTCCTGCTCGCACCTGCGATGAATGCGGTCCAATGCCTCGTCTTTGGAGCGGCCTGGTGGACCATCTGGAAGGGAAGACCCTCTGCCAGACGATGGGGAATCGCCGCAAGCCTGATCTACGTTCTGATTTTCTGCTCACTCGCTTATTTCCTGTATCTCTCCCGATCGGGCTGGAGCGAGTTTCGGCTCTTCCTGTCAATGTTTTGGGTCATCCTGGCAATCGGGATTGCCGGATTGATTGCATTCTTGCGCCGTTATAAACAAGCTGAGCCCATCCCTGAGATCCCCAACATTCCGGGTGATGGGACCAACCGCGTTGTTAACAAGGCGGCACCGTTTATAGCTTTCGCCACTGCTCTATGGGCCTACCACTGGTGGCTCGGCTGGCTCGGGGCCAACGGCATTGCGGAAACTTCATTGAATCGAATCGCATTGGCCACGCTGATCGGACTTCTGATCACGCTCCTGCACGAGCTGTGCCATACCGCCACTGGTCTTGTACTTGGGATGAAACTGCGCGCCTTCATCGTCGGGCCGTTTCAATGGCGGATTCATGATGGCAAATGGAGTTTTCAATTCAGACCCGCAGAGATTTTGTTCGCAGGCGGTGCGACGGGCGTTGTCCCCGGCTCTATGGATTTCCCTCGCTGGCGTTCTTTGTGCATGATGACCGCCGGTCCTCTAATGAGCCTGGTAAGCGGTGTATTCGCGCTCTGGATCGGATTCGCTGAGAGGGGCAATTCACGCTTACAGGCCGATGGTCTTCCTGTTCTTTTCGGCGCGTGGAGCCTGGCCGGATGCGCAATTAATCTGGTTCCAATCCGAACTAAGGACGGCCAATACTCCGATGGTGCGATGATTTATCAATCGCTTTCAAGCGGCCCTTGGGGGGATTTCCACCGGATCATGGCGGCAGTTGGCTCTACCGTGGTGACTCCCCTGCGACCGCGAGATTACGACATTGAAACAATCCTACGATTAGCGCGCAGTTTCCCCCAGGGGAGACAGGGACTGTTGCTGCGGCTGTATGCGTACAGTTACTTTCTCGATCACGGGAGGCTGTCCGATGCGGCGCAAGCGATAAGAGAGGCCGGATTGATTTATCAGCAATGCTCCTCGGAGATTCCTGCGGAGCTGCTTACGGTGTTTGTTTTTTGCAATGCCTATATATGTGGCGATGCCGCTGCGGCCCAGGGGTGGTGGACACATATGCAGGCGAAGAAGCCAACCCAATTCAATGTGGATTATTGGAGGGCCTACAGTGCTCTCCACTGGGTGGAAGGCAATTTGAAAGAGGCGAACGAGGCGTGGAAGAAGAGTAATGAACTCGCGCAGCAGCTTCCGAAAGCCGGCGCTTACGAGTTTGATCGTTACTGCTGCGCGCTGCTACGCAAGGTCCTCGATGAAAGTGCGGTGGCCAGAACCGCGTCTTCAATTTAGAGTCATGAGATTTCCCCGGACCGGGAGACACTAGCCGCCCATTCTGTGGTCGGCCGCTTCTGTTCAAGCTCGCGAGACGCGCAACCAGCGCCGCGCCACGAGCGGGCGGCGGTGAGAGTGAGCCGAGCCCGGTCAGCTAGGCTAGCTTACGGAGTTTTGAGAAGATGAGGCTGACATGAGCGACCCAAAAAACCCTACACCCAGCCTGGATGTCCACAATTTAGATGTCCACAATTTGGATGTCCACAATTCCGAAACAATCCTTGATACGGGAGCAGCGGCATCTGGAGGTGCCGAGCCGACTTTAGCCTCCGGCCCGGCAGCAGACTCTACGACCAGCCGTGATCTCGGGTCGATCGGGCCCTATCGTCTGGTGAAGAAACTCGGCGAAGGCGGCATGGGGCAGGTCTGGCTTGCCGAGCAGTCCGCTCCCGTGAAGCGGCGGGTCGCACTCAAAGTCATTAAAGCTGGCCAATATGACGACGCGGCTCTGCAACGGTTCGATCTAGAGCGGCAAACCCTGGCGATCATGGAGCATCCCGCCATCGCCAAGGTGTTTGACGCCGGGGCCACTGCCGAGGGCCAGCCCTACTTCGTGATGGAATATGTGTCGGGACTGCCCATAACAGAATACTGCGATCAGAAGCGCCTCACGCTCCGCGAACGGCTGGACCTGATCACCAAAGTCTGCGAGGGAGTGCAGCACGCGCATCAGAAGGCGATCATTCGCCGCGATCTGAACCCGTCCAACATCCTGGTAGTCGAGGTCGATGGCAAGCCGGAGGCAGAGGAATTGCAGCGGGAGACGCTTGATACTCAGCGCCGCATCCTCGGGCTGGAGAACTCGGAGACACTGCTGTCGATGAACAGCTTGGCTGCTACTCTTCTCAGGCAAGGGCGGTACGCCGAGGCAGAGAAGTTATACCGCCAGGCATTCGATCTTCAGCGACGTGTCCTTGGGCCTGAGAATCCGCATACCCTGGCTACTATGGGTAGTTTGGGTTGGGCTGTTGCCCAGCAAGGCCGCTACGCCGAAGCAGAGAAGTTGGAGCGGGCGGCATTCGAAATCGAGCGCCGTGTCCAAGGGCCGGAGCATCAGGACACGCTGATAAGCATGAACGCCATAGTTGCATTTTGTCGCGGGAGGGCCGCTACCGCGAGGCAGAGAAATTGGCGCGCGATGTCGTCGGTATTCAGCGCCGCAGCCTTGGGCCGGAGCACCCCGATACACTGGCTTCGCTGGATACTTTGTATAACGTCCTGGTCGGGGAGGGCCGCTACGCGGAAGCGGAGAAGTCATGGCAGCAGCTCCGAGAGGTTCAGCGCCGTGTCTTCGGCCCGGAGGACGTGCAAACCGCCGTGTCTACCTATAACCTCGCTTGCGTGGTAGCGCGCGAGGGGAAGCGCGATGAGGCGCTCTCACTCTTGCGCGAAGTCATCGATCACGGTTTACCACCCAGCCTGGACCTTGGCATCGAGAGTGACTCTGATCTCCAATCGCTTCACGGCGACCCACGCTTCGACGCCGTCGTCGCCCACGCCAAAGAGCGTGCCGCAGCAGCCGCCAAGCAGCAGTAACCGAGAGAGAAAGAGACGGCAACCTTGGCAAATCTCATTCTGAAAGAACCTGGGTGGTTCTCTTACGACTTTTGGTAACTTTGTTAGGAACCCTAAACCTCCTGCG
>Ga0209056_10008727_pt1 | contig 10394 bp, 11 predicted proteins | sample GraSoiAngelo_114_FD_185876 | JGI IMG/M metagenome (GOLD analysis project Ga0209056, IMG submission 185876) | Grasslands soil microbial communities from the Angelo Coastal Reserve, California, USA - 14_0903_13_40cm (SPAdes) (version 2) | ecosystem: Environmental > Terrestrial > Soil > Grasslands...
CGTGAACATATGGAAGCACGTTGTACGAAGATGCTTGAGGATGCTAAATTGAAAGAATTGGAGTCGGTGGCAGCGGCATGGTTGACAATTGTAGAGAGGAATGACGCAATTAGTATGCTGTTTAGGTTGACTCCAAGAGGTGCAGGGGGTAGATAATACGTGTGAGTCACGTGATCATCAATGATCAAACTGTTCATATTTGAACGGGAGAAGAAGTACATAACAAGAATCTCATATGACAGTATGTCGTTTATTTTAAGCTGCGGAAACGCAGCTCAAAGCACAAGAAGAATAGAGCTGCGGAAACGCAGCTCAAAGTAGAAGAAGAGTAGAGCTGCGGAAACGCAGCTCAAAGCACAAGAAGAATAGAGCTGCGGAAACGCAGCTCAAAGTAGAAGAAGAATAGAGCTGCGGAAATGCAGCTCAAAGTAGAAGAAGAATAGAGCTGTGGAAACGCAGCTCAAAGCACAAGAAGAGTAGAGCTGCGTTTCCGCAGCTCAATGTAGAAGAAGAATAGAGCTGCGTTTCCGCAGCTCAAAGCACAAGAAGAGTAGAGCTGCGGAAACGCAGCTCAAAGTAGAAGAAGAATAGAGCTGTGGAAACGCAGCTCAAGTAGAAGAAGAGTAGAGCTGCGTTTCCGCAGCTCAAAGCACAAGAAGAGTAGAGCTGCGGAAACGCAGCTCAAAGTAGAAGAAGAATAGAGCTGCGGAAATGCAATTCAAAGCAGAAGAAGAATAGAGCTGCGGAAACGCAGCTCATTCAAAACATATTAATAGACAAATTGAAATGTAACTTAGTAAAAGGTAATTCAAATTGCCATTGCAAAACTCAAAAAGGAAGCTGTGTTTACGCAGCTAGGGCACACTGGATCAAGACCTAATGTTTCAGAATAACGGTCAGTGCGCAATTGGAAAAAGTATTTAAAGGGTGCCAACCCCCGAATGCGCCGAATCCATTCTCGTCATCCCCTCACGCAGCCACATTCGGTTTATTAAATTGTCAAATTAAAAGGTATTTTCCCAAATTGATTACCGAAATAGAGCTGCGTTTCCGCAGCTCTATTCTTCTTCTACTTTGAGCTGCGTTTCCGCAGCTCTATTCTTGTTGTGCTTTGAGCTGCGTTTCCGCAGCTCTATTCTTGTTGTACTTTGAGCTGCGTTTCCGCAGCTCTATTCTTGTTGTACTTTGAGCTGCGTTTCCGCAGCTCTATTCTTGTTGTACTTTGAGCTGCGTTTCCGCAGCTCTATTCTTGTTGTACTTTGAGCTGCGTTTCCGCAGCTCTATTCTTGTTGTACTTTGAGCTGCGTTTCCGCAGCTCTATTCTTCTTCTACTTTGAGCTGCGTTTCCGCAGCTCTATTCTTCTTCTACTTTGAGCTGCGTTTCCGCAGCTCTATTCTTCTTCTACTTTGAGCTGCGTTTCCGCAGCTCTATTCTTGTTGTGCTTTGAGCTGCGTTTCCGCAGCTCTACTCTTGTTGTGCTTTGAGCTGCGTTTCCGCAGCTCTGATCTTGTTGTGCTTTGAGCTGCGTTTCCGCAGCTCTACTCTTGTTGTACTTTGAGCTGCGTTTCCGCAGCTCTATTCTTGTTGTATTACCAATGCTAATGTTGAAGGAATTCACCTACAACTATTCAAATCACCTGAAATGGCACCGACTACCCCAGTCTCAAATAAAAAAGCTCGTGGTCTCGCTGCATTGAAAAATAAAGAACCGCTTCCGATTGACACGGAGGAATTTGTAGAAGAGTTTCGCTCAATCGAAAAGGATTTGAATGATAATTTGTTGGGTCACGTCAAAGTCAATGTCAAGAATATGACATTTAAATGGAGTGATGGAGAAAATAGGACAATTGCGGACGAAGCGAGGAGCGCCAGTCTCCGAGATAATATGCGTCATGGAGTGTTTCGATCAGATCCTATGCATCGAATGTCAGGAATCGTTGATGCAGCAATTTTCAGAAAACATGTTCAAGATCCGAAGGGTAAAAAACCAGCATCCTTGGAACAAGTGAAGGATTTCAATAAAAATGTCGAATTTCCGATATTCACAGCAAACGTGAACGTTAAAATTGAAATGCAATCGGGTCAACATAGGATGAAGATCCTTCAAGAGCTAAGGACGGATAGTGAGGATCATTGGTGGATTGTGAGTATCTACAAAAACGGTATGAAATCTAAAATGTTTCGATAACTCATCAATGAATAGAAATATCCAATGCCGCGAAGACCACCCTCCGACGAAATGAAAAAGCGGCCCAGGTGCTCGAAACTGAAGGAGACGTCTGGCGTCAATTGGCATCTGTTGAGCGCGAGGCCGCCATGTGCACCGTTCCACTACAAAAAAGGCAGATGCAGCTTCACATGCAGAGGCTTCGTGGAAATCTTCATCAAAGGTCGAAGTCGATGTATGACTTGCGAGAGTATCGTGATATTGTGCTCAATATCCTCCAATTCCCCGGATTGCGCCAACAATTTCGCGCCAAATCTTTGGAAATATTTCTCCGTGGTCGTACAATTGAGGTAATTTCTAACTCTCACTTATTTGCTAACGCTTTTTGCATAGTTCAATTGTAGTCTTCTTCAGGAGATATATGATTGTTGGGATAAATTGGCGGGAGAGTATCATTGGGCAGTGGACGCATATACTGTCAAAGTGTTCAGTAAACGGTCAGGACAGGTGGTACTTCCTACCCTGGAGGAGATTCAACAAGCCTTCGATGACTCCGACCCAGAAGCCCAACACGTTTTTCCGGGACTCAGTGGCACCCAAAGACAGGAAGTATTGGGGAAGGCCAGAGAAATGAGAAAAACCGATTATCGGACGTTCCAACATCTTATAAACGAATGTCGTCCCGATCTTGATCAATTTTATGTAGTCATGGAGCAAATCCCGATATGGTTCAGTGCGACAGCAGAAAAAGGGTACAACGGGGGTACCAGCATTGCAAATCGTCCTCGAGTGGAAACGACGTTGAAGTCAATTTTTGATGATGCAGGTAATTATGCGATCCATCTTTATGTGCTTCATCATTATGCAGCGATGTTTCAAAAGGAGAACGGGGACTCCATGTGCATTAGCCCAGACTATCCGGACCGGTTCGAATACGATGTTTGGTGGGATCTCGGTTATACTCTGTTGTCCAAGTGGAAGGGCCCATGCAGATGGGAGAGTTATTTGACGGCGATTCACAATTATCGAAAAGGGGTTGTGGTACGTTCAACATTTCGGAACAATTATTTATATATAGAATACCGGGAACAATTTCCATTTCGATCTCCCAGATAAAATCCGCAAAGCCATCTTCGGGTCGCAAGAATTGAAGCAAAAGCATTCAATGAAAAAAGAAGAAATCAAACGGATTGGGGATTTAACGGCCAGAGCATTGAGAATGGAATTGCAGAAATCCGTCAAGCACAGAGCGACAAGGGTAATTACTCCATCGGCAAACTTCTAATTTATACTTTAGATTAAAACTCAAAGCGGTATTCATATTCCCGAGGCGTATCTCCAAAAATGTTGCCAGAGCATTGCGGAGAATTTCAAGTTGAAATTAGCGTCAAATGCAAACCCTCCTATTGATGAGGAAGAAATAGAGAGAATACGCTCGATTAAACTCCCTTTAACTATCCAGCATCCTCTTGACACTAGCAAAAAAATGTATAAAGGTCTTGTTTCAATGTTGGGTGGGGAGGACAATTTGAAGAAGGTACAAATGTGGGGAAAGAGACCGGAGGAAGAACAGGAACGTTTGAGTTCAGGGGATGAGGATGAAGATGATATTACATCCGAGGATTCCGTTGATGAGGAAGAGTCTGAATTTGAAGAGGGACCTTCAAAAGTTCCTCAAAAACAAATTCCTAAGAGCCAGGACCCTCCGGCCAGTTCCTCGAGGCCTACAGTGGGTGACAAGCGTCCCCCTGGAAATAAACGAAAGTGTATGAACCCAATTATAATTATTCATGAGATTTACTTTGGCAGTAGATGAAATTGATCTGACGCAAGAAACAGAGGAGAGAAACGGGGGAGAGAAACGGAAGAAGCATGGTTCTAAAAAGAAGACCTGATTATATATATTTAATTTTTAATTTATAATCTGATTTATGACATTTATCGTCCCGCGTTTTTTGCATTTTAAACATAGTATTATGAGCTGCGGAAACGCAGCTCATTCCAGAGCGTGTTTAGAGCTGCGTTTCCGCAGCTAGTTGCAAATTAACAATGAAGCTGTATTTCCGAGGATCGTAGAATATTTATCGATATAAGAGGCGCTTCCACTTCATCGAGACCATCAATAGAATTGCCATAATATAAAATATATTCAATAAGATTGTAAAATGTGGACAAGGGTGGACGGTTTATTGAAATACATATTTTGTAGATTCTAATCTATTCCAGCTCCGAGAGAATACGGATTACATCGTCTTCTTCATATATTTCCTTCAACAATCCAATTCCACCTTCCGACTGGAAAATCTGATCGAGATGTCGCTTTTTAAGTTCTTGATCAATCGCCGACACAGGTCGAAGATCTTGCCATCTCGGGTTCTCCCTGTTCATTCCGCTACTTCGATTGAAAAGACCAAGTTTTTCAAATAAAGTCGTCGTAATCTTCATTCGTTCTAAATTATATCGTTAAGTCAACAATTTCAAAGCGAATTACCCAGTTTCTTTCGAAAATCATTCCATTCTATTTCATCTGGACCCGTTTGACGGAGTTCGGGATATTTGTAGTAAAGACCGACACAGACGATACTTGTGGCATATATGTCTACACTCTGAGCGCCAAGGGTCATATTCGACCATTGCTTCGTTCGATGTCCGCTGATCGTGTATGGCAATGGCTTTCGGAGGGATAGCAATGTCGCATAAATAACTAGTAGATAATCGAAAGAATGCTTCAGATTCAAACTTTGAGTCAGACGTCGTACTAGATTTTGACGTTGGCGAAAAGTATTTGCATTTTCAGCCGATCGACCCACCGAAGGATTCCGTGACAGGAACGTCGCACACCACTCGATAAATTGCGTCGGAAGAGATGTCAAAGGCAGCGTGAAGGACAAAATATCAGTCTTTAGATTAGTCGAATTCCCATGGTGGATTGTTGAATTGATCATCCCATGTTTAAACGATTCCGTTCGAAGACGTATGATCTTCGAATATGACGGACGTTTCCTATATATGCCAGGGACTATGTTAATGCCAGCGGATTTCAATCCTTCCGCAATAGCATAATGCCATGAAGTCAAGTTCATAACATTGTCCCCTTCATATCCCAATTCAAGAATTAAGTTCCGCGCATATCCGAACCAAGTCATAGATTTCGTCGTAAATTCGTTGGTCGAAGCCAATTTAACCGTCGGTAATATCAACGCATCATACAAAAGGGAAACAAATTCATGGATATACATAGATTCCACCGAAATCGATTCTGACAATAAAGATAATATCATGGCCGTAGATCTATAATTGACATAGATTAGAAAATCAAACGTGGCATGGATTTACTGCGAGGATAATGGAGTAGGTTTCATTTCCCATTCAGTAATGGCCTGTCCGACGTGTTCTGAGTTGACTGAACCATGCACAGAATGCTCAGTGTTCTGAGTAAGAAAGGAGCCAGAGGACTGCGTTCGTAATCGTATAATTGTGAAGCCATCCAACAAAAAACGAAATAACTCATTTCGCATCACATTTTCAATAATGTGACGCATTTCCTCCATCGCTCGGCGATAAGGGGTTTTATATGAGTGTCGGACGAGTAAGTTACTCAAAACAAATTGTTGTTGATTCGCGATTCCAGTCCCATAATGGTATCGTAACGCCGCCATTTGTGTGAAATATGGAATACCACCTTTGTCACGAGGCCAATCTATCGCTTGTATCGTCAATTCGGTCAAGTTGATTACTTCAGGGTCAATCCATGGCCACCCCCGTGTCTGAATCGATATCATCGTCATAAACTGTCTCCAAAGCCGACTAGGTCGTTTCGTTGTATCGCCGGTAATCATTTCGAATGCGAGTCTATCCAGAGTGGCGACCCCCTCAGTACTAACAAGATACCTCGCCGAAGTCGGTTCGCATTTTGATCGAATAAGTTCATCAAATGCATATTTAAACAATGTTGACAGTGAAGAAAAAATCGATGGAAAAATCTAGCATCAATTCATGTAATTAAGGGATAAACATCAGGCGAATAGCCTCTCAACATTGACTCACAAATCTCAACCCCATTTGTTTCCCATATATATAGCAAAGGCAAAATGATGTATTCAGCTAAATATGACGTCGTTTGATTCGGTTGGTTCAACTCAGACCATTTAATGGTAACGACAGGCTCGAATCTATAACCTAACATTCCAGTCTGCTGTGCCACATTAACCGCCGTTTCGATTTGCTTGAGCGGACGATGATCTTGAGATTCAATGATCAATTGACCATACTTTCTCCGAACACGGTTGTTCACTTGTCCTTCTGGGACACAGAACGACCCAGTATAAATCGAATGACCAAATCCAAATCCTCGTTGAGTTGGACATAACTGTTGTTTGATTGTTGAATACCCCTGGAAGGACCGAATCGATAATAACTCATTTTCTAATAACGACTCATGATGTTCGCCTTCTCTGAATTGTTCCAGCAAAATCTTGGTATATATCGACGGTACACCGGTGCTTTGGAAATTACAAACAGCAGGTGAAAATGCGGTAGGAAATATACGAAGTCGGTTTGATCTCGATTCATCCATATAGATTTCACGTAGTTTGGCTGTATCCATTAACAAGGCCAAATTGATTACATTTGCGTCATGTTCGGATTTTATCGTCAACTCGGCTTCAGTTGCAAGGGCGAAAGAAAGTCTGTCGATATTTTCGACATTGATCAAATTGTTCAATGAAGAACTGATATGTTTGACATCCGCGACGACATTCCTATTTGAGCCCAACAAAATCGTGTTATTCCCGCCAAAATCGAACATATGCATGGAAATGGTCATATTTTTCCAATAATGCCAGCATTGATTCTTTTGAAAAAACGATTTCCATTTGTTGAAAATGCCTTCCTGTAATAACAACCAATGAGTCTGTTCGATATCCCAATGGTGTTTGACTTTTGTCGCAAATGTAACTTTATTGACTCCATATTTGAATAAAGCGGGAGAGTTTTCGAATACATGAACTAAAAGAGATACGAATTCAAAGAGACGATGTGATGGCAGTTGGAGCGATTTCGATGTCGGTGAACTTATGGTTGAATCTACTAATACAAAATACCATTGTAAACGTTGGGAGGAGCCACAATAAATCGTATATTGTTGACCTTTGGATAATTCCGTATGGCAATATCGACTGTTTCCATAGGGTTGGGACCAGTTGGAAAGGGTGAATCGTACGGTTTGAAATATGTCGTTCTGATTACTGCCCAACGGTTTGAACGATTTTCCTTCTACGCAAATGTAATCCCAATAATGACTGAATTTCCATTTCGTCCCGAGGTGTGGATCGTTGAAATCGATGAATTCATCTGCCCAGACTAAACGTAATGGCTCGTGAAACAGTGATAAGGCTGAGATTTCCCCCTGTCTTACTTTCATGATGAGCGCTTTAAGTTGTGACATGTCGACAACCTTCTCCATTGGTAAATGCGGAGATGTTGTGTTTGTTATTTGGGATGAAATAGTAGATTGCATATGTGGACTGGCTGGATATATGGAACTATCGTTCATTGGATCGATATCAGACATCAAATATTCCAGTGCATCAGACATTTGTATGTCATCGGCTTCATATACATTTGATGGGCGTTTCGAGATTGTTTGATTGATTTTGGGCACCGGCGGGCTGGAATTAAAAACATAATCACTTTCAGTGTTATCGTTGGTATCTAAATGAAAGTATCAGCATCAGATGAATAAAATAGCTATACTTGAAATTTGATATAATGAATGTTGATCCTCACTTTGGTTATCATCAGAGCCAAATGCATCAGTATGCATTTGACCGAATATATCATGGAGCCCAACGCGGTCCATATTCGTCTGATCGTTCAACAATCGTGTTGAACAACTCTAAAATATCATATAAGTCAGTGTTCAAGAGGTGGAATAATATATATAATTATTTGAACATACTTGAACAACAATGGGTGTGGAATGTATAAACGGAGCATTTTGTTCGATTGGACTTTGAATTTCATCCCCATGTACAGGAAGATTGGACTCCGCCACAGCAGAGGTTCGGAGTGGGGACCCTTGTTGACTTATTGATAATGCTCTAGTATATTCGACAATTGAGCTTGAGGACAAATGATCAGGGGCGGAAGTTGTGATAGAACTCGACTTTTCACAAGGATCGCTTGACAATGATAGTTGTTGTTCGAACGTATGAACATTGAGTTGAGTGCGATAAGGAGGGGTACTAACTCGAGCCCAGTTAATATCGATCTCAGGAAAAGGAGACAATTCAGGAGAACAGACTCGTTGTCTTCGACGAATGGGACTAGTATCCGGAGTTGAGGAGGGTTTTCGATGTCTGCGCCTCTTTGCCATCTACATATCAGCGATGCTCACAGTGTGAAAAGAGAAGCTGCGGAAACGCAGCTCTTTTCATCTTTTGATTTGACAAAATAGAATGTATTTTGAGCTGCGTTTCCGCAGCTCAAATAGTTAATCATTTAGCATTCAAATAAGTGCAAGTTGTATTTCTGTACCTTATTTCAACAATTGATTTGATACCTTGATAGGAAATTGAATAGATAGTTGACGATGATTTAGACGGATGCTGATTTTTATAATTTGTAGTTGGAATGATTAATTTTGATGAAAATAGGGGTTAGGGTTCTGACGCGAAGATGAAAATGAGCAGGATTAGTATCAAATTGAAGCGGATTAGCTGGTTCTTATATAGACAAAGAAAATAAAGTTGATTATGAAATACAATTGACTTTAACTATGTACATATAAGGCTGCGTGTTTTTGGTTTTAAAACATAAATGAAACTGTCATTTCATTTTAAGAAATATCATTTGATGTTTGACAGAGTTCAATGTTTTCTAACTATTCATCATCATCATTATCATGAGTCATATTATCCTCGCATGCAAACACAGGTTATGGCGAGCTCTATCTAATGTATCTGACGTATCAGATCACAGACTATATTATTCTAATTTGTTCTTTGTGTCATTATGATTCGTTTCTGTCATCGTGTCCATGTGTTCAGTGTTATAGTTCCCTTTTTGTGTTGGCTACAAACTCCAAGGTATGCTTCACGAGTTTTGGATAACCTAGCAGCTTCTCTATCCTAACATTATCTTCCCTGCTTTATACCCTAACCATTATTCCACCCCAGGATTACGGTGGAATCCTGACATTTTGTGTGGGAAATTCAGGGTTAGGTTCCCGACAAAAAAAAAATGACGATGGAATCCTCACACAAAAAAATTGAAATGACGATGGAATCCTCACACAAATCTTCGGTTCAATTTAAAAGTAGACTACTATAATTTTTTTTCACTGAATTCATTATTTAAGTCTAATAATGAATGACTATGTAGTTTATAATATCAAGAATCATATACTAATTTGTCGTCAACATGGTTATGCGATTCAGTGTGATGGGGTTGGGCGTCATTTTCGAACTTTTCACAAGAGCACGTCATTACAAACACGTAATGCACTCACAGAATATGCCAAATCATTGGATTTATGGGATGTAGACAGAGTATTGAACAACCATGACGGAAGTTTTATTGAGGGATTGACAGTTGATAATGGTTACAAATGTCAATATGAGGTTTGTCAACAATTACGGGGTACCGTGGATTCGATACGGAAACATTGTAATGATGCTCATAGTTGGACGACATTACAAGAAATCTGTTGGAAAAAGCAAGCATATCAAACTATTTTCAATGGTTTACATTTGAGGTAAATACTTTCGAAGACAACAATTAATAGTAGATATTTTGCAGTGGAGCAGGACGAACCAATTGAAGATTTTGGACAGTTCAAAACATTAGTCGAGGCTACAGTTTTAGAGGCAAATGATCGAGATATCCAACATCAACAATCCTTGAACAAAGTCAGGGATTCTCAGTCTCTAGTTACAAAGACTCCATGGCTTCGTCATACGCGTTGGGAAGAAATATTCATTGGGAAAGACATGTCGGAGTTGGTTAAATTATTGAATGCCCCGGGGATACAAGACCATCATGAAAGACGAATCTGGGATGCAACAGGAAGAGTAATCCATGCATGTTTTAACGGTGTGGTGGATTGTCAGGAACGGGGGTGGACATTGATTCCATTTTGGCTTCGAAGCGTCGATAGAAACAAGGAGGACACCAAGCCATTTAGGACGTACTTCGCACCTGCTACGCTTTATCGGTATGCCAGTT
>Ga0209056_10008730_pt1 | contig 10393 bp, 7 predicted proteins | sample GraSoiAngelo_114_FD_185876 | JGI IMG/M metagenome (GOLD analysis project Ga0209056, IMG submission 185876) | Grasslands soil microbial communities from the Angelo Coastal Reserve, California, USA - 14_0903_13_40cm (SPAdes) (version 2) | ecosystem: Environmental > Terrestrial > Soil > Grasslands ...
CGGTCAAGCCGTTACTTGAGACGAACGGCGATGACGTGGACATTCCCGAGTGGGGAGTAGAGTTCGATAAGCCATTCTTGCCGGAGCAGGAGCCGGACTGGGAAGCCAGTTCCTCGATGCAGCACTGGAAGGACGTTGCTTGGCGCGTTCAAGACGACGCGGAGACATTGCTCCTAAAGCGCGCCATCTGGCTGCGTGAAACAACTGGCGCCAAAAACCTGTGCATGGCCGGTGGCGTTGCTCTCAATTGCGTGGCCAACGGCCGGATCGTGCGCGAGGCCGGCTATGACAACGTATGGATTCAACCGGCGGCGGGCGATGATGGCATTGCGATTGGTTGTGCTTACTACGGCTATCTGACAATTCTGAAAAGACACCGCTCATCAGGCATGAAACATGCCTATCTTGGGACTGCATACTCGGATCAAAATGCGCGCGCGGCGGCGGAAAACTGGCTTGTTCGTCTGCAGACGATAAACAGGCCCAGCGACGATATATGCCGGGATACGGCAAAACTGCTGGCCCAGGGCCATGTATTTGCTTGGTTCCAAGGCCGTTCTGAATTTGGGCCCCGATCCCTCGGGAATCGCAGCATCCTGGCGGATCCACGTCGGGACGAAATGAAAGATAAACTGAACAAGCGGGTGAAGCACAGACAAGCCTTCCGGCCGTTCGCACCGGTTGTTCTCGCGGAACGAGCAAGCGAAATCTTCGAAGGCGATGAAGAATCCCCATTCATGCTGATCGTCAAACGCGTTCGCCCTGAATGGAGGGACAAAATTCCGGCGATCGTTCACGTTGACGGTACCGCACGCGTGCAGACCGTTCGACCAGACCAGAACGAACGTCTTTGTCGATTGCTCAAGGAATTTGATGCGATCACCGGCGTTCCCGTGTTGCTAAATACTTCGCTCAACGTGAAAGGCGAGCCCATTGTGGAAACGCCTGACGACGCGCTCGCGTGTTTCCTCAGCACGGGCATCGACTATCTTGCTTTGCATGACATGTTGATCGCGAAGAGCCGGCTTCACACGATATTTGCTCCGTTCAAGCGCACGTATTCAGAAATGTCTTCGGTTGTGCAGAAAGGTTTGGCGGTTGAGCTCCGCGATTGACGCCATGAGCACGCCACCACACGACGATGGTTAAACGCATTGTCGCCGATCGTTGCTGGGGAGCGATCATAGACGTCCAGGAGCTGTTCATATCGCAGACGGACAAGCGTCTTTGGTCCAAGATCAAGAGGAATATAAACAACTTTGCTCGCCTGCTCGGCCATTTCAGAATCCCGATCGTCTTCACCCTCGAGCGGCCCGTCGATCAAAAAGGTGGTTTGCCTGAAGAGGTCAGCAAGCACGTGGTCCGTGCGGCAAAAATTTTCGAAAAAGATTTCTTCGATCTGACCCGGGAACAGGAGATCGCGCATTACATCGCGCGTCTGAAAAAGAAACAGGTTCTCGTGGCCGGCTGCGAGACGGATGTCTGCATTCTTCAGTCCTGCCTTGGTCTGCTCGGACTTGGCTACGAGGTCTACGTGGTAGAGGACCTCCTGTTTTCGTCATCGCGAAAGGTCGATTCGGCGATCGCGAGAATGAAAGCCGAAGGTGCCGTTTTCCTGACCTACAAAAGCCTCTACTACGAGCTGATCGAGGCGGTGGAAGGCGGACGAAATCTTCCGGAAGATCTTCCCGATGCCGCCGTTCAATGATCCTTCATGCATCGCGTCGCACGCAACGGGGTGCCGGCCTTGTGCTAACCGCCGTTTGGCTGCCGCGAAGCGTCGGTGGCGTACGGTGGGCAAAGGCGCGTCGCACGGCTTGTTCCGCGTGGGCAAAATCGCGCGCGCCATAGCCCGTCGCAGACGGGCGTGAACGCCCTGTTGGCCCACGCGGCAAGTATCCCCGCATCGATTTTGCCCACCCTACAACTCGCTACCGCGGTCTCAGCAGTTGTGGCGGGTTCCACACGACCGTCTGCCTTCCATGCTTGAATACCGCGAGCGGCTGGGCGATTTCGGCAATCGCCTGTTCAGGGCTTTCAGCATTGAGAATGACAATGTCAGCCGGGCGGCCGACGGCAAGTCCATAGTCGGTAAGATTGAGCAGCCGCGCTGACCGATCCGTGAGCATTCCGAAACACTCGCGCAGCCGCTCGGGACGATCGACCTGTAGAACGTTGGCGTAGAGATTGGCCATGCGGATGAGCGAGCAGTCGCCATAGGGGGTGGCGGGATTGAGGATGTTGTTCGAGGAGAGCGAGCAATTCACCCCGTGCTCGCAGAGCAGATTTGCATCCGCCACGCCGCGAACGACGGCGTGGTCGCGGTCGCGGCCCATGAGAAAGAGATCGGTGGTGGGCAGGACGGTGACGCCGATACCGGTATTCGCCAGGCTGCGTGCCAGCGCTGCCACCTGCTCCGGCGGCAACAGGGACAGCTTGGCCATATGGCCGACCACGACCCGTCCGCCACGCTTGAATTGCTCCGTCAGCTCGCGCACCAGATGGATGTTCATGGCGTCGGCGGTCGGGCCAACGTCGAGATGGATGTCGATGTCGACGTCGAACTCGCGGGCGAGCTCGAAAATGCGCCTGATCTGACCCGTTTGATCGGTATCGTAACGCGGAGCGCCCCCGACCACGGTGGCGCCGCGTTTCAAGCCTTCTACCAGGAGCTCATCGGTTCCGGGATAATTGGTGAGCCCTTCCTGCGGAAAGACGCAGATCTCGATGTCGATTGCCCACTTGTAATTGGCAATCAGCGACTGCACCCCCTCGAAGCCGCGCATGCCAATCGCGGGATCGACTTCGACCTGCGTGCGCATGCGGGTAGTACCGTGCTTGATGCAGTCTTGCAGGGTGCGCTCAGCGCGCGCGTGCACGTCCTCGACCGACATGCTCTGCTTCAGTGGTGAAACGCCTTTCACTGGACTGAGTGTCTTGCGTTCCTGCGGTGCGCAACGGTCGATGATCCGCGATTTGTCAAGATGAATGTGGGTCTCGATCAGCCCAGGACAGGCGAGGCATCCCTTGGCGTCATAAACCTGGGCCTCGCCAGCGAGCGCGTGCTCGAGGGCGACGATACGACCTTGTTCCACCCCGATATCGATGAGTTCGCCTGATGACCGATCGGCAAGGCGTGCGTTGCGGACGATAAGATCCACGTGGGTTTCCGGCCTTGATGTTCGCCGCTTTGATCGACGCTTGACGCGCCGCTCCATGCCTTGCCTGAAGGATAAGACGGAATCGACGCGACAAGAACCCGTAAGACGCAATAAGCGAAGCAGCCTACGGCTCGCGTAGGGCGCAATAAGCGAAAGCGCATTGCGCCGCCGTTTGCGCAGCGCGGTCCGGCCCCTCATGTTAGCGGCGTAGGGTGGGCAAAGGCGCGCGGCGCACGGCTTGTTCCGCGTGGGCAAAATCGCGTGCGCGCCGTGCCCACGCGGCCAATATCGCGCAATCGATTTTGCCCACCCTACGGCTCGGTCAGCTCCTAGGGAGCCCCCTACGGCAGGCCCGCCTTCGCCAGGCCCTCGGCGATGCGCGCGAAATCGCGCGGGTCTTTGTAGGGCAGAACGCGCGCGCGCTGCTCGAGCGAGAAGTCCGGGTTGACCTTGAGCAACTCGGCCCAGGCCGTGCGCGCGTCCTCGGTGCGGCCGAGATGGCCGTAGCAGGCGGCGAGCATCATGCGGCTTGAATCAGTGCCGGGCGTGCGGGAGATCCGCTCCATGAGCTGTTTTGCGGCGGTGCCGTAATTGCCCAGGCTGAAATTCGCCTGCGCCACGAAGTGCAGCACGATGCTCGGATAGTGCGGGTCGAGCCGCATCGACAGCGCGAACGGCTCGATCGCCTCGGCGGCGCGGCCGGCATACATGAGAGCGAGTCCCGTCGCGGAATAGCCCTGCGCGAAGTTGGGGTCGAGCTCGATCATGCGGTGAAACTCAGCGAGCGCGCCGTCGTGATCGCGCCGCCACAGCATCACGCTGCCGAGCGCCATATGCGCGAACGGCTCGGCGTCATCGAGCTCGAGCGCGCGGCGCGCCCAGCGCTCCGACTGGCCGAGTTCCGCCTCCGGATCGTCCGTCCAGTCGCTGACGTAGTTCGAAACCCCCGTCGCCGCCAAGCCCGCGTGCGGCACGGCGTAGGTCGGGTCGAGCTCGATCGCGCGGTGATACATCGCGCGGGCTTGCGCGATCCCCTCCCGCGTGCTGCGGCTGAGCAATTCGCGCGCGCGCAGCGAGGCCTCGTAGGCGGCGACGTTGGCGGTGCCGCGCCGGCCCAACCGCTTCTCCTCGCCCTGGGTCAGCGTCACCGCGAGCGCGCGCACGATCTTTTCCACCACCTCGTCCTGCGTGGCGAAGATGTCGGTGAGATCGCGATCGAACCGATCGGCCCAGAGGTGCCCGCCGCTCTCCGCGTCGATGAGCTGCGCGGTGATGCGCACGCGGTTGCCGGCTTTGCGAATGCTGCCTTCGAGCACGAAGCGCACGCCGAGGTCGCGCCCGATCTCCTGCACTTTGACCGACTTTCCCTTGTACGCGAAGGAGGAGTTGCGCGCGATGACGAACAGGGCCGAGATCTTCGACAGGTCGGTGATCAGATCCTCGGTCATGCCGTCGCTGAAATATTCCTGCTCGGCATCCCCGCTCATGTTGGTGAAAGGGAGCACCGCGATCGAGGGTTTTTGCGGCACGGCCGGGGCGCGTGCTTGCGCCGCGGCAACGGCTTGCGCCAGCGCGGCGATGCGAAAGACCTGCACCGGCTTGGCGATATTCTTGAGCTCGCGCTCGCCCAGATCCTCGAGCACAAGCTCCGCCGCGTCGGTGACGAAATCGCGCACCGCGCGCGAGATGAAGACCGCGCCCGGCTCGGCGATGTTCTCGAGCCGCGCCGCGACGTTGACGCCGTCGCCAAAAATGTCGTCGTCCTCCACCACCACGTCGCCGAGATTGATGCCGATGCGAAATTCGATCCGCTTGCCTTCGGGGATGTCGGCGTTGCGTGCGGCCATGCCGTGCTGCACGTCGATGGCGCAGCGCACCGCTTTGACCGGGCTTGCGAACTCGGCGAGCACGCCGTCGCCCATGGTTTTGACGAGCCGCCCCTGGTGCTCGGCGATTTTTGGCTCGATCAGCTCGCGCCGGTGGGAGGTGAGCCGCATCAGCGTGCCCTCCTCGTCGGCGCCGATGAGCCGCGAGTAACCTGCGACGTCCGCTGCGAAAATGGCGGCGAGCCGACGCTCCATGATGGCTTTTGCTCCGTGAGGGCCCGACGGGTGGTCCGGCAATGGGCTGCCGGGAGTGATTATATGGGGGTTCTGCGGCGAATCGGCATGGGGTTAGTGCAACATCCGCTCTCAGCGCGAAGCGCACGGCGCTAGCCCAAAGCTCCGTCATTGCCGGGCCTTGACCCGGCAATCCATCATATTTGGAAAATCTTTCTGACGAAGGAGATGGATGCGCGGGTAATAAGCGCGTTCACGCGCGTCTTCGACGCGCTTCTGCCCGCGCATGACCGGCTGGCGCAGGGTCAGTTGGTCGCCGCGATGTTGACGTCTCGCGCCAGCTTGACGATCGCCGCGACGTCGTCGCGGTAGAACTTGCCGAACGCCTCGACCGTCATCGCCATCGGCTCGACGCCGAAGGTGGCCAATCGCTCTTGCACCGCCGGCACCGCCAGCGCCTTCGCTGTTTCGGCATGCAGCTTTTCGACGATGGCGCGCGGGGTCTTCGCCGGCACGGCGACGCCGCCCCAGAACAGATACTGCGCGCCGGGATAGCCCGCTTCCACCACCGACGGCACGTCTGGCAAGGTCGGCGCCCGTTTCGGCGTGCTCACCGCCAGCGCCACCACCTTGCCGTCCCTGATCGGCTGCAGCGCCGGCGCGATCGGCAGGTAGTAGTAGTCGACGCGGCCGGTCATCACCTCGGTGAAGGCCTCGACCGGACCGCGGAACGGAATGTGCTGCACGTTGATGCCGGCCGCGACCTTGAGCCGCTCCGCCGCCCAGTGCGAGGCGGATCCGAGCCCGGCGGAGGCGAAGTTCAACACGCCCGGGTTCGCCTTGGCGGCGGCGATGAGGTCGGCGAGCGACCTCCAGCCTTTCGACGGCGCGGCGATCAGCACGCTCGGCTGCACGCCGAACATGGCGACCGGAACGAAATCGTTGACCGGATCGTAGGGCAGCGTCTTGTAGAGCGCGACGGCGGAGCCCTGCGAGGCCGTCAGCAGCAGGAGCGTGTAGCCGTCGGGATCGGCCTTGGCTGCCGAGGCGGAGCCGATCGTGCCGCCGGCGCCGGTGCGGTTCTCGATCACGAACGACTGGCCGATCTGCCTTCCCACCTGATCGAGCACGACGCGCGCGATGGTATCGCTGGCGTTGCCGGCGCTCACCGTGCTCACCGCCACGATCGAGCGGTTGGGCCAATCCTGCGCCAGCGCGGCCGGCGCGAGGGCGATGAGGACGGCGCACGCCATGGCGCCGCACGCAGAGCGAAGTGACATGAGAACCTCCCTGGAATGTCGCCGAAGTTTCTGACCGACTTCGTTGCTTGCATCGGTTTACGCGGCGGGCCGCACTCGATGCGGCCCAGCCGTTCGCCGTCACCGGAGCATGATGCGCCCGATCGGGCGGCGCCCGCAACCGGTGGCGCGCGGCCTGCGCTCGCGCGCCGCACGCGGGCTAACTCACGCGCGGAGACTGGGTTCGGCTATTTCGAACGGCTGCTGATGGGTAGCGGAGCGATTATCCTTTGGGAGAGTAATGTCCGCCGTTCGAGGAGGCCGGGCGCTCATAATGCACGGCAGTGGGGATGTCTGTCCGTTCGCACCGCCGCGCCGTTGTGGTTCGGCCCGGGTGCCCGCCGCTGTCAGCGGATCACAGGCTTAGGAATGAGAGGACATTCGCTTGAGCTTACGCCACTGGTCGTCCTGCGTCAGCTTGTTGCCGGCGGGCGGCTAAAACGCACCCTTCCAAGGCCACGTGAGATCAGCTTAAGATTTTTCCTCCGCGCGCGGCCGGCAGCGCCGCGTCCGTTTCTGATCTGCGTCACGTTCGTGCGCTTTCGGCTTTCACTCGTTGCAACCGGGGGCTGGCATTATGCAGGTCGGCTTCTTCTTCTGGCCGTACACGCCCGAGCTGTGCGAGCGGCTCGCTGAGCGCGCGGACCGGTACGGCTATGCCATGATCGGCATCGCCGACACGCCGGGCAACGCCATGGACCCCTGGGTGTCGGCGGCGATCGTCGCCCGCGCCTGCCGCCGCGCGCGCGTTGCCATCTGCGTCACCAATCTCATCAGCCGCCATCCCGCCGTCAGCGCGGCCGCGATCGCCTCCCTCGACCACCTCGCGAACGGCCGAGCCGTGCTCGGCATCGGCGCCGGGCATAGCGGCACCAAGAACGTCGGGCTCGCGAAATCGCGCGCGCACGAGCTCGCCGACGGCGTGACCTTCATCAAGACGCTGCTGCGGGGAAAGCCTGCGAGCCTTGCCGGCGCGAGCGCGCATCTGCCGTGGATCGAGCGCGCGCCGCCAGTGTTTCTCGCGGCCTCCCATCCCAAGCCGCTGCAGGCGGCCGGGCGCACCGCCGACGGCGTGTTCATCAATTACGGTCTCGGCGCCGACAATATCCGCGAGTCGCGCGTGCACGTCGTCGCCGGCGCCAAGGCCGCCGGCCGCGCGGTCGACGACCTCGAGATCTGGCAGATCGCGGCGCTCGACTGCAACGAGGACCGCGACGCCGCGCGCAATAAGGTCGGCGTCATGCTCGCGTTCCTCGCCGGCTATGTGATCGGCGACAAGCATCTTGCCACGCGCGGCGTCCCCGAGGCGCTGCGCGCGCCGCTCCTCGAATTGCACGCACGCTACAGCACGCGCCCGGGCGATGCCGACATCAAGCTCGTGCAAGAGCTCGGTCTGTTCGACTATCTCGCGCGGCGGCTTTCGATCTGCGGCAATCCAGAGGATTGTCTCGCGCAGGCGCGCGCCGCCAAGGCCGCCGGCGCCGAGCGGCTGATGCTCACCGTGAGCCTCGCCTCCGACCCCGTGCGCACCGTCGAACTGTTCGGCGAACACGTCCTGCCGAATTTGTAGCGCGATTCGTGTGGAGTGCCCTTTGCAAGCCGCGCACTCGGTCTGCTCCTCCCCACAAGGGCAGGAGAATCGCATTTGGCCACTGTGACGAATGTTGCGTGGCCCCTGGATCCCGGATCTTCGCTCGCTGGCGCTCGCTCGTCCGGGACACGCAAATTCTCGTGTCCCGGGCGAGTGCAGCGAGCGCTCTTGCGCGAGCGGAACAAGACCCGGGACCCAGCGCAAGAAGCGCGAAGCGCGATATGGACTTCTGCCGCGGCCCAAATGCGATAGCCCTGCCCACAAGGGGGAGAGAGCCGACCGAGTATGCGGCGAGAGCGTTCTTCACAAACGCGCGGTAAGCCCACCTTTCCCACCCTTCCAACTCCACGCGGTCTCGGCGTAAGGTTTTCGCGAGCGAGCGGCCGCCAGGAGCAGCCGCGCAAAAGTCAGGGAGGCACTTATGAGCGAGACCACGCGCGACTTCGCCACCACCGCTGTGTCGCCCTGGTATCGCTCGCTTAACCGCACGCAGTGGAAGGCGCTGCTCGCCTCGAACCTCGGCTGGACCTTCGACGGGTTCGAAGTGTTCGCGCTCATCCTCACAGTGGGAGTGGCGCTGCATCAGCTCCTGGATCCGTCGCAATACCCGCTCATCCCCGCTTATGCCGGCGCGATCATTGCCATCACCGTGTTCGGCTGGGGGCTCGGCGGCCTGCTCGGCGGCGTGCTCGCCGACTATCTCGGCCGCAAGCGCTCGATGACGCTTACGATCCTTGCCTATTCGCTGCTCACCGGCTTGAGCGCGTTTGCCTGGGATTGGCTGTCCTTTGGCGTGCTGCGCTTTCTCGTCGGGCTCGCGATCGGCTCGGAATGGGCGACCGGCGCCTCGATCACGGCCGAGCTGTGGCCGGCCAAGGCGCGCGGCAAGGGCGGCGCCTTTTTGCAATCGGGATACCCGATCGGCAGCATTCTTGCCTCCGGCGTCTGGCTCTTGATCGGCAGCTCCGGCCCCGGCGCGTGGCGCTACATGTATCTGATCGGCGTGCTGCCGGCGCTGCTTGTCTTTTGGATCCGGCGCAACATTCCGGAATCGCCGCGCTGGGAGGACTCGAACCGGCGCCGCCGCGCCGCCTACGATCTGCGCCGGCAAGGCGCGGCGCTCGAGGGCGAAAACGCGGCGCTGGTTCGCTTCACGCTGGTCGACATGTTCGCCGAGCCCGCGGTGCGCATGCGCCTCCTGCTCACCTTCGTGATGTCGCTGTCGGTGACCATCGGCTATTGGGGCGTGTCGACCTTCGTGCCCGCCTATGTCGGATCGGTCGCGGCCGCCGCGGCGCTGCCGCCGCAGTACTATGCGGCATTGGTCGGATTGATCCAGAACATCGGCGCGCTGATCGGCTTCGCGAGCTTCGGCTTTCTTGCCGATCACTTCGGGCGCAAGCCGACGACGATACTCTATTATCTGATGTGCCTGATCCTCACGCCGCTCCTCTATCTCGGGATCAAGGACGTCCATCTGCTGGTGGCCGCCTTCGCGGTCTATGGATTTTTCATCCAAGGCTGCTTCTCATGGACGCCGATCTGGCTGCCGGAACTCTTCCCCACGCGCATGCGCGCGACCGCCGCCGGTTTCATCTTCAACGCGCCGCGACTCATTTCAGCGATCGCGCCGCTGATCGCCGGGACCTTGATCGTCGGCCTCGGCGGCTACGGCAAAGCGGCGACCATTATCGGCATGTTCTACATCCTTGGTCTCATCGCCGTGCCGTTCCTGCCGGAGACGCGGGGAAAACCGCTGCCGGAAGGCGATACCCTGGCGCTGGCGGAGGGAGGAGAAGGCGTGCCGCGCACGGCGTGAGCGGGGCGGGCTGAATTGATCTCATCATTGCCGGGCAGAAGCGCGTCGAAGACGCGCGTGAACGCGCTTATGACCCGGCGATCCATCTTCACAAAACGTCTCGCGAAGAAGATGGATGCGCGGGTCAAGCCCGCGCATGACGCCGTGCGCGAGGGATGATCAGCGCCTTGCTTAAGCGCGTCCCATCAATTCCGCAATCGTCGGCCGCGGCGGATAAGCTATCAGCTCGAGCTTGCCATCGGGCCGCCGCCAGCGGTGCGGCCGTTGGTCGCCCGGGATCTCCATCGCGTTGACTATGGAAATATCCTGGACCGCATAGACCGTTCCCGGCGCAAGATGCGGGAAGAAGTGATCGATCCGTGCGCGATCGATCGGGAAAACGCCGATCTCCGCAAGCTCCATTTTGCGAAAATGCGCCGGGTTGCATGTGCCATAAATGGGCTGGCCCCAGCGGATCTCGTCCA
>Ga0209056_10008731_pt1 | contig 10392 bp, 5 predicted proteins | sample GraSoiAngelo_114_FD_185876 | JGI IMG/M metagenome (GOLD analysis project Ga0209056, IMG submission 185876) | Grasslands soil microbial communities from the Angelo Coastal Reserve, California, USA - 14_0903_13_40cm (SPAdes) (version 2) | ecosystem: Environmental > Terrestrial > Soil > Grasslands ...
CGTCCACGGGCGAACGCAACCGCACCCATTTATCGTCGCGCAGCTGATAGAGCGCGGTCGAGTGATAGAAGCTGTGGTGTGCGCTCGGCTTAGTATAATTGAAGGCAAACCGTTTTGAATCCGGCGCCCAGACTACTTTTGCCTCTTCCGCACGATTCACATCCAGCTCTCTGGAAGGCTCCAACACGGCTTGAGTCGTGCCCGCCTTTACGATTTCCGGCCAGACACCATCGGCACACCTGTATTCCCATTGTTTGTCGGGCGACACCAGATCCGAGGCGAAGGTGCTCGGAGTTCCATCGGGTGTGAATTTGAAAATTGATGTGCTCTCCCAGCCCGCGGCAAACAGGTTACCCGCTCGGTCAAAGGCCATGCCGTAAAGATCGAGGCCGGAAGCGAAGGTGCTCCTGGTTCCGTCCGAGCTAAATTTGAGGATCGAACCTTGTTCCGCCACAAAGAGATCGCCCGCGCTGTCAACGGCCAGGCCCCCAGGTGAGCTAAGCGCGGAGGCGAACGTGCTCTTTGTTCCATCCGGAGTTATCTTAACGATTGAGACAGGCCAACCTTGGTTCACCACAAATAGATTGTTGGCTCCGTCACAGGCCAGGTCGATGAAATTAGCCTTTTTGGAAGTGACGAACGTGCTCTTTACTCTCTTGGGGGTGAATTTGAAAATCGAATCACCCTGAGAAACAAAGAGATTACCCGAACGATCGAAAGCCATGCCGACGGAGCTGATCCCCGTGACGAATGTACTTCTCTTTCCGTCAGACGTGAATTTGAGAATTGAGCGCCGGCTTCTGGGAGCTATCGCTGACCCGTCTGAAACAAACAGATTCCCTTTGTCATCAAAGCACAAGCCAAGCGGGTAAAGCCCCGTGGCGAACGTGCTCTTCGTTCCATCGGCTGTGAGCTTCAAGACAGAATCTCCGTGCGGCACGAAGAGATTACCGGCTGCGTCAAAAGCCAGCCTAGCAGCCTGGGCACCGGCAGGGACCAAGATTGTTGCCAGGCCACCAACTGTTAGGGCGACAAATAATCGATTTAGAAGTTTCATTGTACAGTGCTTAGCATAACTAACTACTTACTCCCATTCCTCGGGCGGCATATCGATCCTTGCGGCGGTAACATCGCCGAGAAACTGAAGACGGCGGCGTTCCCGCTCCGCCTGCGGAAAAAGTGAGAGATAGAGCTTCGCTCCCTCATCGCGATACTTGATCCATTTGCGCTGACCCTCGCGCGCGAGAGTAACTCCTTCCCCGGCGTGCGCGAGAACGTCAGCGTACTTGTTGTTCAACTGTTGATCCAATGCATCGAGCCGCGTCTTCAGCTCTGCTTCGCCCGGCAATGGATCAGTTGGCTCAGCACAATCCGCAACTGCCCACTTAGACTTATTCAACCTCCGCAGGTAATCCGTTATTTCGAAACTCTTAGTTCGCGTGTTGAAATAGACGTAGCAGTCATGCAGGGTTCCGTGGCGGTTGCCACCGCTCAACTTCACAAGCAGCCGGCTCGAATCCAGGCTCCACGCAATAAAACCAGTGAAAGCTGTGTCCGCTCCGTCCTCTTCCATTGAGTAGTTCGCTTTCAATGCGCCTTGCTTTACGCAGTATGGCCAGACCAGATCGTTAAACTCCTTCTCCTTCTCTGCCGGCATTACCTCGATGCGTTCTGCGCCGACGCGGTGGAACAGATCGCCATTGCTAAAACCGTGCGCCATATGTCGAGTGCCAAAGATCCACTCATTGTTAGGCGAGGAGTGATACTCGTCATCGACCGGTGAAATTCCCTCGAGCGGCGGCATCTTCGCCCGTTGCGTGGGGTCTTTGGTAGAAATCACCCACGCATTCCCACCGCTCCGTTCGATGCGAATCGCGCCGTCCGGACTGGTGTAAAGAACCTCAGGTCTGCCTTCAGCGTTACCGGTCGCCGAGAAGCCCGTTACGAGAGAGGCAATCAACACGACGGGCGCGTACAAATTTCGGCTCATCAGTCGGTAGGTAGTCGGCGCATCTTCAGTATTTCGAGATGCCGGCCCTTCGGGGTGTCACTCAGGCGTAAACGTTCGTTTACTGCAAATATCGTGTTGCCCCTATGCTGCGGTCCCGAGTTGACCTCTGACGCATCAAGGTAGTAGGCGCGTGCGTAGTCAGATTTGTGTTCGATTGCGCGTGTGTAATCAGCAATCGCGCCATCCCTGTCATTGTTCTCCGCTCTAGCGTTGCCGCGGTTGTTGTAAGCAGCCGGGTTTGTGGAGCCTAGTTCGATAGCTCGGGTGTAGTCGGCAATAGCACCGGCCGTGTCTTTCTTCAGCCGCTTGGCTTGGGCGCGGTTATAATAAGGGGCGTCATCTTTTGGATCGAGTTCGATCGCGCGATTGAAATCAGCAATCGCTCCATCCAAATCCCCGTTCTTTCCTTTTTCGATCCCGTGATTAACCAACTCGCCAACAGACTCCTCATTAGCATGCAATGCGGATCGGGCGCTGTGCTGCGCTGGCAAAGTGGCTGCGCTCGCCGGCGGCTGGATCGTTTTGTTATTCGCGGGCTGATACGTTGCGACGCAATGCAATGGTTCTTTCTCGTGACCCGGTTCCGTCACCGGGCCTTCGTAGCGCCGGACGCCATTGCGCTTGGGATCCTGGCTGATCGCAATCCAATATTCCGTTTGTGGAAGCTCGCCCTTTTTCTTATCAGATTTTTTGGAACGAAGCTGCATCCACCTGTCGCCATCATGTGTTTCCTGCTTAACGACTTGCAGCGCGGGCGATGCAGCCTCGGAACGCAGAGGGTTGTGCACGAAACCATAAAACCGTTGAGCAAGCGCGTGACCTTTCGCATCTTCCAACTTCCAAGTTTTGCTCCCGTCAAAGCTTGTCCACACTTGGTCTCTGATCGCGATTATCCGGAAAGCGTTTCGGTCCTCGGGCTCGACTGTGAAATCGAAATCTTGACCGGCTAGGAGCCCACGCACGCGGAACTTGAACGCTCGACTGATCGTAGCGTCCACCTCCCAAGTGGCGCTTTCCATTAGCTTCACTGCCTCGACGAGAAGTCGTGGACCGTTGTCGGGGCTGATGTTAATGTTGAGACTCACCGGCCAGCTGCCGTGCGGCGGCGCGGGAAGATGTAAGTCACGAAATTTCTCTCCCATACAGGTGACAGCAGCGTCGCCCTTAGGCCCTAACACCCGTTCAAGCTGACCGTTAGCAGCAAAAACAAAAACAACCTGGAACTTAACTGTGGGTCCAAGGTTCTTGGTACATTCGCCGACAATATCACCCAGGCGTGGCGCAACTACTTTTGCGAACTCACCTTCGTACGCTTTTCCCGCGTCGGTATCGGCGAGACGTCTCGCTTCGGCCAATGCCTCTGTGAACGCGCGGCTCTGTTGCGAGTTCTTTGCCGTAGACTTTGCATCCAGCGGTCGCAAACCCACCAACGTCAGGAGCAAAACTGCAGTAATACTCAGGCGCAAATCCTTGTCTCGGAATGGGTGCATAGTTGCTCTCTTACTTTGAAAAGTACGTCACCTCTTGGCATGAAATTGCTTTTAATTACTTGGCGCGGATGAGGAGCGTGGGTCGTCCCGCCACCGTTTCGCACAATGCAGTTGCGTGGTGATCGCTTCTTTCCCACGCGAGCTTGCGCGGATCTTTTTTCCATTCCTTGCCGGCAGAATTTCCCTGGAGAAAGATCGATAATTCTTTTTCCGAAAACTTCCGGCTGTCCGCGCGGGCATACGATTCGGTAACGCTGTGACCTTTTAAAAACTGCACCACAGCAAGGTATTCGCCTGTTGGGTTTTTATACATGTTTGTTGTTATGCCGTCGCTATCTGGTTTACCCGGATCAATCGGCTTTCCGAAAAGCGCGTTGACTTGATCTTCGGTCTGGCCGAGGCGGGCGAAAGCCTGGTTGCTTAAAGCGATAACAAGCGCGGCTGCTAATATTACGATGTGTTTCATAATTGATCCTTTCATGGTGCGTCGGTTTTGGTAGTGAGCAGGGCTTTGATCTTTTGCATATCAGGATGAGTAATTCCTGCCTCCTGAAACTCTTTGAAGTCATCGAGCACTGCCTGGCTAAAGGCCCGTCCGTCGCGCAGCTTGGCATTTTTGCTTTCCAAATAGATGGCCTTCGCCTTTTCGAATTGGTTATCGAACAGATAAGCGTGAGCGAGATTGGTTTTGATCATCACTGCCTCATCCGGCGAGAGTTCCAGAGCTTTGAGGGAAGCTGTAATCGACTCACGAGGCTTCCGATTGAAGAGCTGGTACCAACCGAGAGATCCGTAGTAGGCCCCGTTTTTCGGATCCAGTTGAATGGCTTTCCGTATATCGTCGATCGCGGCACTATACTGCTTCTTTTCAACCCAAACGTCACCGCGCTCCTTATAGAAATCGGCATCTTTCCCATCGAGTTCGATTGCCCGCGTATAATCGGCAATCGCACCGGTTGTGTCCTTCTTTTGCCGTTTGGCGTAGGCACGCTCATAATACGCGACTGCATTTTTTGAGTCGAGCTTGATGGCACGGTCAAGATCAGCAATTGCGCCTTCCAAATCGTCATTCTCTGCTCTGGCGTTGCCGCGGTTTGCGTAGGCAGCGGCATATTTTGGATTGAGCTTGATCGCATCATTGAAATCCGTGATCGCCCCTTGGAAGTCATGCTTCCGCTGTCTCGCAACGCCGCGATCGTTGTAAGGGGCGGCATCTCTTGGGTTCAGTTCGATGGCCCGAGTGTAGTCGACGATGGCTCCATCGATGTCGCCTTTGGCCTGCTTCGTGTAGGCGCGGTTGTAGTAGGCGCTAGCGTACTTCGGATTGAGTTCGATGCCGCGATTGTAATCGGCGATAGCCCCATCCAAGTCGCCCTTGTCGTCCTTGGCGTTGCCGCGGTTGAAGTATGCAATGGCATATTTCGGATCGAGCTCGACGGTGCGATCGTAGTCGGTGATAGCTCCGTCCACGTCGCCCTTTCTTCGTTTCGCCACGCCGCGGTCGCAGTATGCTTTTGCGAATTTAGGGTCGAGTTCGATCACGCGATTGTAGTCGGCGATCGCTCCGTCTAGATCGCTCTTCTGCTTTTTGGCGAGGCCGCGGTCGTAGTAAGCGTACGCGTATTTCGAATCGAGTTGAATGGCGCGATTGTAATCGGCGATAGCTCCATCCATGTCACCCTTGTCACGCTTGGCGTTGCCGCGGTTGCTACAGGCGACGGCATCTTTCGGATTGAGTTGGATGGCACGATTGAAATCGGTGATGGCGGCCTCCAGATCGCCCCTTTCTTGCTTGACGAGGCCGCGGTTATTGTAAATCGCAGCGTCCTTCGGATCGAGTTGAATGGCGCGATCGTAGTCGGCGATAGCCCCATCCAAGTCGCCCGCCGCCTTCTTAGCTCCGGCGCGGTTGAAAAAATCTTCTACCGATGCTGCCGATTCCTTCTGCTTGCCTTTAGCGATACCGCGTTCGACGTGGTCTGCAGCAGACCCTTCGCTTGCGAGTTTCGGATCCAGTTCTTTCGCGCGTTTGAAGTCTGCGGCAGCGCCGGCCTTGTCCCCCTTGGCCTTCTTCGTGACAGCGCGATTGTAGTAAGCCCGTGCGTAATTCGGGTTGAGTTCGATCGCGCGCGTGTAATCAGCAATTGCGCCGTCCCGGTCGTTGTTTTCCGCTCTGGCGTTGCCGCGGTTGTTGTAAGCAGCCGGGTTTGTGGATCCGAGTTCGATGGCTTGCGTGTAGTCGGCTATGGCGCCCGCACTGTCTTTCTTCAGCCATTTAGCTTGGGCGCGATTGTAATAAGGGGCGTCATCTTTTGGATCGAGTTCGCTCGCGCGGGTGAAATCAGCGATAGCGCCATCCAAGTCACCGTCCTTACCTTTTTCTATGCCGCGATTAACAAGATCTGCGACCGACTCATCATCCCGTGCTTGTGTCGCAGGCAATGGTGACTTCTCAGCGGCAGCGCGCGACTCTTGACTCATTAACCTCGGGTCTAACTCCCCGGCGCGTTTCAAATCCTCCTTCGCTCCCGCCGAAGCGCCTTTTGCTTGCTTCGCTTCACCGCGATTCTTGTACGCGATCGCGAGCTTGTCATTGAGTGCGATGGCGCTGGTGAAATCGGCGATGGCTCCATCGAGATCGCCTTTGGATTTCTTGATATTGCCGCGGTTGTTGAAAGCGTTGGCATTTTTTGGGTCCAACTCAATCGCGCGATTGTAATCGGCCAGTGCGCCATCCGCGTCTTTCTTGATGTTCTTAGCCAACGCGCGATTGCGGTAGCCGAGCGCATTCTTAGGGTCGAGCTCGATTGCGCGCGTGAAATCGGCAATCGCGCCATCGTTGTCTCCCTTCCTGAGCTTCGCAAGGCCGCGGTCGTTATAGTAATCACTGGTGTTCGGGCTCAGCTCGATTGCCCGATTGAGGTCTCCAATTGCTGCATCGAACTCAGCTTTCTCCAGCCTTGCGATGCCGCGATGGTAGTACGCCGAGGTCGACTTCGGATCGAGCTCAATCGCACGGCTAAAGTCGGCGATTGCGCCGTTCATATCACCGTTAAAACCGCGAGCGCTGGCGCGCTGAACGAAGCCTTCCGCGTCTTTCGGCTTCGGGCCCATGTCGAACTTGGATAGATCAACAGGTTTGTTTTCTAGTTCTTTCGGCGTTTCCAAGCCTTCCCATGCAGCTTCCGAAAGCTCGAAACCACTTGCGGCAATCAAATAGCCAAAACTGAACTTCACGCGCGTAGCACGACCTGTTTTGCCGCCGATGCCGGGCAATGAGCCTTCGAAGTCGTGCAACAGCGCATTCTGGCTTTTGTCATACAGCGGTCGCGCAAACGTCAGCTGCACCGATGACCCCGTTTGATTTGCCGCGCGCGCGTCAAACGCCCATTCCACGCTGACGCGTACCCTGGATTTGCGGACGAGCTTCACTTCGCTCGGGGTAAAATTGAATACCGCTTCCACGAGTTTGACCCAGCTATCGAGCTTGCCAGCGGTTTGCTTATCAACAGGCCGACCGCTCTCGCCCCAGTCTTCCGACTTCAGCCATGGTTTCCCGCGCTCGCTGCGCGCAAACGTGCCCGCGTCGCATTGAATGCGTTCTGGCCCGTTGTCCGGATACCGCTGATAACCAAACGAGGGCGCTGATTCTGAAATCGCTGAGAAATGCACGCCGGCATAAAAGTCCCGGCTGAATTCGATATTATCAGCAACGATCTTCGCGTCCTGTGCCTGTGACGTTGACAGAACTAGAAGTGAAACTGCAACAAACCCAACACATTTTCGATTCATAAGAGGCTGCGCCGTATCGCCAAAGACGATTGAGTGCACCACCACGCGATTCCGAGCAGGGTGGTCACGAACAAGTGGTGTCGATTTTTCATAAGCTAAATACGGATCGAGACGGTCCGTTGTTTCAAAAAATCAGCGATTACCTGCATTGAGATCAGCAGGGAGGTACGCACCAGCTAACTGGAGGGTTTTCAGGTCGCCAGATTAAGAAATTTAGGCGTGCACTGTCAATCGCGTGGCAGCTAACATTGCGACATGAAATCCTGTCGGATCGCGACACTAACGATGTCGACCTTGTTGCCTGTTTGTGTTTACGCAGCCAATCCATTTCTGAATGCGCAAGACGACAAGCCGGTCTCCGCCAAGTTTCGAGGAGCCGAATGGGGAGACGAGATTCAGCAGAACGAGATCCCGCTCACGGCGCGAGTCGTCACGACGCGCGTTGCCAAAATGCCGTGGGGAGCAATTTTCAAAATCGAATTCACGGATCTCAAATCGAGCGCGCCACAGAAGCGTGAAATCCGGTCGGATTATTTCATCGTGACGGATGACCGCGTCATTCTGTTAAACGAAGAGGACAATGACGCTGCGGTTAAGAAAATCTCGGCCTCGGATAAACCGCCAGAATTCGGACAGGGCGAAATTTACGGAATCGCCCGCGGCAGCTTCAATTACGAAGATGGCTTATGGAAAACAACGATCAATCTCAAAGGCGATTTATGCATTTACGATGCGAGCCATCCCTCTGGTCATTTCAAAAAGATCGTTTGGAAAAAAGGCGTTGGGTTGGTTGAGTACGCGAGCGGTTACGGCGCGCATGCTGACGGTTTTCGCCTGAAACGGCAGAAATGACGGCCGTTCCCGACTAAGTTGTCCCGCTACAGAAAAATTTGACTGAGACAACAAAAGCCGGTCAGGCACATCAAGGGAATGGATCTAGCTCCGACGTTAAAGAAACATTTCGGCTACGACGAATTTCGGCCGCTGCAGCAGGAAATCATCTCCGATGCGCTCGCGGGGCGCGATGTGCTTGTGCTGATGCCCACGGGTGGCGGGAAATCGCTCTGTTTTCAATTGCCGGCTTTGACACGCGACGGCCTGACCATTGTGGTTTCGCCGCTCATTTCGCTCATGAAAGATCAGGTGGACGCTCTGCAGACCAGCGGTATCCCGGCGACGTACTTGAATTCAACGCTGGATCGCCAGGGCGCTGTAGCGCGCTGGCGCGGTCTGCATCGCGGTGAGTACCGGATGCTTTATGTCGCACCCGAGCGGTTGATGCTCGATACATTTTTGGAGCGCGCCGTGAATTGGAACATCGCGCAGTTTGCCATCGACGAGGCGCATTGCATCAGCGAATGGGGCCACGATTTCCGGCCGGAATATCGCGAGCTCAAGAAATTGCGGACGCATTTTCCGGAGGTGCCGCTAATGGCGCTCACTGCAACGGCTACCGAGCGGGTGCGGGCCGATATTGTAAAGCAACTGAAACTGCGGGAGCCGCGCTGTTATGTAGCCAGTTTTAACCGGCCAAATCTCGCTTACCGCGTTGTTCCGAAAGCCGCGCCATATGAACAGTTGGCACAGTTCGTCCGGAGCCGGCCTAACGAGAGCGGCATCGTTTACTGCGCCAGCCGAAAGAGCGCGGACTCCCTGGCCCGGAATCTTAGTGAAGACGGCATAAGCGCGAAGCCGTATCACGCCGGCCTAACCAGCGCCGAACGTACGAAAAATCAGGAAGCGTTCCTGCGAGATGATGTCCGCGTGGTCACTGCGACAAGTGCGTTTGGAATGGGCATCAACAAACCAAACGTCCGCTTCGTGGTGCATTACGATCTGCCAAAAAATCTGGAGAGCTATTATCAGGAGACAGGGCGCGCAGGCCGGGACGGATTGCCAAGCGAATGCGTGCTGCTATTCAGCGCGAGCGATGTCGCCAAGCAGCTCCATTTCATCGACGAAAAGAGCGAAAGCGAAGCGCGAATCGCGCGGGCGCAACTTCAACAAATGGTTCATTATGCCGAGACACGCGAATGCCGGCGCGTGACTTTGCTCCGATATTTTGGCGAAGAATATACAAAGCCATCGTGCGAAGGATGCGACAATTGCCTCACGCCACGCGAGACGTTCGATGGTACGATTCCGGCTCAAAAGTTTCTCTCCTGTGTACATCGTATCCACGCGAAAAGCGGATTCGGATTTGGATTGAATCACATCGCCGATATTTTGCGTGGCGCAGACACAGAGGCCATCCGGCAACGAAGCCACAACGAATTGTCCACTTACGGCATCGGCCGCGAATTGAAACGCGATGCCTGGCAGGCGATCGGACGCGAGCTGCTGCGCCTGGGACTCATCGAAAGCGCGCCTGGAAAGTTTGCAACCTTAAGTCTCACGCCGGCTGGTCGCGACGCCTTGCGCCACCGTACACCGATAACCCTTACAAAGCAGATCGAAGTTGTCGCGCCGGATCAAAAGGCTCGTGTGGGCGCGATCGAATGCGACGAAGTGTTGTTCGAACGTTTGCGTGATCTGCGCCGTAAACTGGCGGATGAACGCAACGTGCCGGCCTACGTCATCTTCTCCGATGTCTCGCTCCGTGAAATGGCGAGAAATTATCCGACGACCGCGACCGAGTTTCGCCGAATTCCTGGCGTGGGAGAGCAAAAGCTGAAGGACTTTGCGGAGACGTTCCTTAGCGAAATCAAAAATTATCTCGTCGGCAACCCACGCCGAACATTTTCCAGTCGTCTCGATCTTTTGCGTCCGCCGCGTGGTTCGCGCTTGAATGACAGCCAGACCGAGACGCTGCGGCGATTTCAAAAAGGCGAGTCAGTTGATCAGATCGCACGCACGCGTGGGTTTGTGACCAGCACCATTTACGCGCATCTACTTGCCGCTATCGAGCGCGGAAAAATCGCCGAACGGGATCGCTTCTTTACCTTGGAAGAAGAAAAGGAAATTGCCGCTGCATTCCGGCAGATCAGCGATGAAAAACTTGTCGATGTTAGCGTGTTACTCGGCAACAAATATGATATCGGCTTGCTACGCATCTTCCGAGCATTTGCCGCGCGCCGAGTGGTAAATCCGTCTCAGCCC
>Ga0209056_10008733_pt1 | contig 10391 bp, 9 predicted proteins | sample GraSoiAngelo_114_FD_185876 | JGI IMG/M metagenome (GOLD analysis project Ga0209056, IMG submission 185876) | Grasslands soil microbial communities from the Angelo Coastal Reserve, California, USA - 14_0903_13_40cm (SPAdes) (version 2) | ecosystem: Environmental > Terrestrial > Soil > Grasslands ...
GTGTGCAGGAACCAGCTTTCCAACTGTGAGTAGCGCGCCATAGCGAGAGCAAAGTTCGGATCCAGCTCGATCGCGAGCGCGTAAAGCTGTTCGCCCTGTTTCAGTTTGTCGAAATCCTCAAATGCGCAGGAAAGATTGTGCGCCTGGACGAAAGCCAGATAAGCCTCGCCGTTTTCAGTCGGCCTGCGTTCGAATTGGGCTTTTTCGCTCGGCGACAATTTTGCCCGCAGTTCACTCGCAATTTTTTGTGCCAGGTCAGTTTGAATTGCGAACACGTCGGTCAAATCGCGATCGTAATCTTCCGCCCAAAGGTGTTCATCAGTGTCGGCATTGATTAACTGGACGTTCACGCGCACGCGATTGCCGATCCGGCGAACACTCCCCTCCAAAATCGTTGCCACACCCAGTGTCTTGCCGATTTCACGAACGTTGGATGCCTTTCCTCGATACGGCATGACCGATGTGCGCGAAATCACTTTCAGGTCGCCGATTTTCGACAAATTGGTGAGCACGTCGTCCTGGATGCCGTCGGCGAAATAGGCGTTCTCTCTTTCGTCGCTCAGATTTTCAAACGGCAATACTGCAATCGATTTGTCGATCTTGCGGGCAACTGCGCGCGGGAGAATGAAGAACCCAACGCCAGCTGAAATGGCTACGCCGGCAACGATCAACATGGCAATGTTGCGCCGAACTTGTTTGGGCGACGCAGCCGTCGGCGTCGTTTTGATTCCCTGGGGCGTCACGTCGAACACCCAGGCAAGAACGAGTGCGACCGGAAAACCGACCAGCATCACTGCAATCACCGTACGAATTACGGAGTTCGGAATGTCGAAAACTGGAAGGACTTGAGCCAGCCCTTGCGCCAGTGCCCAGCTTGCAACCACGTAGGCGATGGCCACGCGGTAAACTTTTCGCCGCTTCACTTCATCGAAGAAGCCGCTCATAGCCACAGATTTCGGTTGGTCTGGATTATAGCTCAACGGCAAACGTTAGACACAAACATACCGCTCCTCGTTCACTTCACGCCCGTCGCAAATACGGTTTGAAAATGCGGGCTCTGCTTTTCCCGAGAAACCACGCTGACGTCAATGTCTCGGAAACCGCCTTTTTCCAGCAACTGATGCAATTGCACTTCGCTGAATCCGAGCCAGTGATCTGCATACAATTCGCGGGCGCGCTCGAACCGGTGACTCAAAAGATCGAGAATCACCAATCGACCGCCGCGTTTTAAAATCCGGCGGGCAGCCGCGACGGCTCGCTCGGGATGGATAGCGTGATGTAAAGCCTGGCTGAGGATCGCAAGGTCGACACTGTTTTTCGCGATGGGAGGATCTTCAATGTCGCCGAGCCGGTACTCGAGATTCTTGAATCCATGTTTCTTCGCAAGCTGAGCGCCGAACTCGACCATTTTTGGCGAATTATCGATGGCGATCACTTTGCGCGCCTTTTTCGCCAGCAACTGCGAAAGTGTCCCCTCGCCTGCTCCGAGGTCGGCCACCGTCAGTGGAGGCAGAAGAGTAATGAGCGTATGTGCCAGCGCCTTCCACGAGCGGCCCGGCACGTAACTTCGCCCAAACTTGCCGGCCAGCTCGTCGAAGTATTTTCGCGCTTTGTCCTGCCGTTTGTGCAGGACGAGCTTGAGACTCGTGCGATCGCGCGACGTTTCCGGCAATTCGCGCGCGAGCAGGCGCGTTATTTCTGCCACGCGCTCTCGCTGCGAATTTCGGCCCTGGTGGTTTGCGCCATAATAGACATTTTTGCCGACCCGGCGATCGGAGACTACGCCGGCGCGTTTCAATTGCGCCAGATGACTGGAGATGCGCGACTGGCCCATGCCCAGAATTTGCTGCAACTCGGCGACGGAAAGCTCTTCCTGCTGGAGAAGAAGCAACAAACGCAGCCGGGTGGGATCTGCGAGTAAGCGGAGCAAATTAATGGTTGACGCCATTCTGTGAGCCAACGATATATCGACGCATCATGATTGGTCAATATGTCTATCGACACCGTTACCGCGTGGAAGCGTTGAATCGTTACAACGTTGACAACGCATGCGGCGGCCAACCGCTTTAACGCTTCAACCCTTCAACGTTCTTCAATCCATGTCCCGACGTTACATCTTCTCCTCCGAGTCAGTCACCGAAGGTCATCCCGATAAAGTCTGCGACACCATCAGCGACTCCATTCTCGACGCCTGCCTCGAACAGGACGCGTTGAGCCGCGTAGCTTGCGAGACGCTCGCCAAGGGCAACCTCGTGGTGCTCGCCGGCGAGATCACCTCGGAGTCCAAATTTGATTTTGATCAGCGCGTTCGCTCTGCAATCCGCGACATCGGGTACGTCAATGGCGATTGCAAGTTTCACGCCGACACCTGCCGGGTGATCTGGGAAATGACCGAACAATCGCGCGACATCAAACAAGGCGTGGACAGCGTTGCAGCCGAAGGAAAAAGCACGACGGAACAGGGTGCCGGCGATCAAGGTCTCATGTTTGGTTTTGCGTGCGACGAAACGCCGGAGCTAATGCCGGCCCCTATCGCATTCGCGCACAAACTTGGACGCGAGCTAACACGTTTGCGAAAGTCCGGTGAAATTCCCTGGCTCCGCCCAGATGCTAAAACGCAGGTCTCCATCGAGTACGATGGCTACAAACCGGTGCGGGCCGCTGCTGTAGTAGTTTCCACTCAGCACGCTGCTGATGTGAAACAAAAGGAAATTCGCGAAACGTTGATTGAACTCCTGATCAAGAAAGTGATGCCGCAGGAATGGCTCGATGAGAAAACAACTTATCTCATTAATCCCACTGGCCGATTTGTAATTGGCGGTCCTGAAGGCGATGCGGGCATAACCGGCCGCAAGATTATTTGTGATACGTACGGCGGAATGGGCAGGCACGGCGGCGGCGCGTTTTCCGGAAAAGACCCGAGCAAAGTCGATCGTAGCGCAGCTTACATGGGACGCTGGATCGCAAAAAATGTGGTAGCAGCCGGGTTGGCTGACCGATGTGAAGTACAGTTCGCCTATGCCATCGGTCACCCCGAGCCGGTAAGCGTGAGCGTCGATACGTTCTGCACCGGCAAAGTGGACGAGGAAAAACTGGAACGCGCGGTCTGGGAAGTTTTCAATTTCAAACCAGCCGAAATCATCAAGCAGCTCAACCTGCTTCGGCCAATCTATCGCAAGACGACCAACTACGGCCATTTCGGGCGAGTGGACGATCTCGATGCGCTCACGTGGGAAAGAACGGACAAAGCGGAAGCGCTACGCGCCGCGGTACGGTAGCCGCAGAGTTTTAAGTTTTAAGCTTTAAGTTTTAAGTTATGGCTTACCAATCGTTTGAAGACCTTGAAGTCTGGCAACGTGGTTGTCGCCTTTCGGTCGCGATTTTTGAAACATTTGAACGCTGCAGAAACTTCTCGCTGAAAGATCAGATTGAACGGGCAGCTCTTTCGATTCCTTGTAACATTGCTGAAGGATCAGAACGTGGTAGCACCAGAGATTTTGCCCATTTCCTCAATTTTTCCAAAGGCTCGTGCGGCGAGTTACGGACGCAACTATACATTGCACGAAAGTTAAAACTCTTACCAAAGAGTGACTTCGAAAATTTGATCGCTGAGACGAAAGAAATTTCCGCGATGCTGGAAGGCTTGCGCCGCTCGATTCTCGCGAAGAATCGTCCAAAGCAAGAGCGAGTCCGCCGAAGAATTCTTAAAGCTTAACACTTAAAACTTAAAACTATGTGTCAACTCGCCGAAGCACCAAAGCACACAGAAGATTGCAGAGTTGCCGATATTTCGCTGGCAGATTTCGGAAGGAAAGAAATTTCCATCGCGGAAAAGGAGATGCCTGGGCTGATGGCGATCCGGGAGAAATACGCGCCGCAGAGACCCCTCGCGGGCGTGCGCATTACTGGGTCGTTACACATGACGGTCCAAACGGCCGTGTTGATTGAAACACTCATCGATCTTGGCGCGAGTGTACGCTGGGCCAGCTGCAACATTTTCTCCACGCAAGATCATGCGGCCGCAGCGATCGCCAAGCGCGGCATCTCAGTGTTCGCGTGGAAAGGCGAATCGCTCGAAGATTATTGGTGGTGCACGTACCGGGCGATTTCACACCCGGAAGACAAAGGCCCGCAACTAGTGGTCGATGACGGCGGCGATGCGACTCTGCTCATTCACAAAGGCTACGAATTCGAAGAAGGAAGCAATTGGGCAAAAACAAAATCGGCGAACAAGGAAGAGCAGGTCATCAAAGATTTGCTGCTCGAAATTCATCGTGAGAATCCCTATCGCTGGCACGAGATCGTCAAGGATTGGCGGGGCGTTTCCGAGGAAACGACAACCGGCGTGCATCGGCTCTACAAGATGCATCATGAAAAGCGGCTGCTGGTTCCCGCGATCAACGTGAACGATTCGGTCACCAAATCGAAGTTCGATAATCTTTACGGCTGCCGGCATTCGCTGGTCGATGGATTGAATCGCGCGCTCGACGTAATGCTCGGCGGGAAAGTGGCTGTGGTATGCGGTTACGGCGACGTCGGCAAGGGCTGTGCGCAATCGCTGCGCGGCCAGGGCGCCCGTGTAGTGATCGCCGAGATCGATCCCATCAACGCGCTACAAGCCGCAATGGAAGGTTACGAAGTGACAACTGTCGAAGAAACGCTTGGCCGCGGCGATATTTACATCACCGCCAGCGGCAACATCGACGTGATCACGCTCGATCACATGCAGCGGATGAAAGATCAGGCGATCGTCGCGAACATCGGCCATTTCGACAACGAAATTCAGATCGATGCTCTGAATGCTGCCCAAGGCGTGAAGAAAACCAACATCAAGCCGCAGGTGGACAAATACACGTTCCCCGATGGTCATGAAATTTTCCTGCTGGCCGAAGGCCGCCTCGTAAACCTTGGTTGCGCCACCGGGCACCCGAGCTTCGTAATGTCCAATTCATTTTCCAATCAGGTCCTTGCACAGTTGGATCTCTGGAAGAACCGCGACACTTACAAAGTCGGCGTTTACGTTTTGCCCAAGAAACTGGACGAAGAAGTCGCGCGCCTGCACCTGGAAAAAATCGGCGTCAAGCTCACCAACCTCACCCAAAAGCAAGCCGATTATCTCGGTGTCCCCATCGACGGACCGTTTAAGTCAGAGCACTACCGATATTGATTCGGCGTGTCGAGCGATTCGGTGACGTGCAGACGGGTCACTCGTAGTTCGCCGATTTCGAGGCGTTTGATTTTCGCGTGCCTAACGAGTAGTCGGCCAATTGCGACGAGTCCAATCGTCATCGCGCCGATTGCGAGCGCGCCAGCGGCTATGGCGCCGATGGATTGCGCGCCTACCGCAAGCGCGCGAACGGCGACGGGGCCGGACTTCTTCGGAGTTTCTTCAACTTCATTTGATTTCATGTGCTAATAGACTAGCGGATGCCAATTCCTGCTTTCTTCAACAAATTTACTCATGAATTCACGGTTCGCGGTTGTGGAGGCGTGACAAAAAACAGCGGCGTGAGCGCGTAGAGGACGAAGGCGATGCGCACATCAAAGAAGGTTGCGGCAACGCCCAGTAAGTAGGAAATCACACCGACAAATGACTTGCGTGCGAGATGCGGCACGACCGCGCCGAACATCTCCGGCTTGAGCAGGTTGCGCAGGATGTAGCTCTGCAGCGCAATGAACAGCAAGGTATTCACCGCCATCACCGCGCCGAATAAACTGACCGCCAGCATATTCATCGGATACTCGCCCATCAGAGCCGTCGGAAACGGAATGAATGATTGTCCCATGAGAAAGATTGAGTTGAGCCAAATCATTCCGTACGTGGCGTGCCGCGCGAACGTGAGCAGGTGATGATGATTCAGCCAAAATTTGCAGACGATGATGAAACTGATCAGCCAGCTCAGAAATTTCGGCAAAAGATCGACAAGCTGGCGGCCAAGCTCGCCTGTGCTGCTGCGATCGTGCAGAGCCGGCACCTTGAGTTCGAGCACGAGCAGCGTCACCACAATCGCAAAGACGCCGTCGCTAAACGCCTCAGTCCTTCCGAGACCAAGCTCGCCTTGCGCGAAGCGTTTGAGAAGATCCATCTACTCACGCTCCTCGGCATGAGAGCGATGCAGGATGCGATGCACAAACGGCGCGAGCAAGACGGACACAATTCCGATAAACGCCAGTCCGGAAAACAGCGCATAACACGACGCGAAAATCTTCGCCGGATTGTTCGGCAACGAATCGACGGGACCCATGCCGCCGAGGATCATCGATGCGTTCAAAAGCGAATCGATCCAGCCCAAGCGAGCAAAGAAATGATAGCCAAGGCCGCCGATGCCAAGGCCAAAGGCCAAAACTCCAAGCCCGACCAGCCAATGCCGCCCAACGCGCTTGAGAAATTTAGTCCTGCTCAGAAGAGGCTGTTTTCGATGCTCGTACATCGGGGGCTGCGATTATGCCTGTGTTGGAGACTGTGAATCAAGCCTCGCGATTTTGCGTGCCAGATAAGCTGAGAAATAGCCTGCGTAGCGCTTTTGCAACTCGGGGCGCTGCCAATCCTTGCCAGTGAGAATCCTCCGGCAATTGGGTGCGCCGCATTTGCATTCCATGGAATAATCGTCGTCATCGGTCATGGCCCAATCGTGCGTGAGTTCCTGCCCTGCGCGAATATCGCGCATGGCCACGAACGTAATCTCCCCGCGCACGCCGAGATTCGCGTCGCACGAGTGGTTCGAATACAACATCGACAATTCACGCTCTTCTTCGGTGACCGGCGCGATAAATAAATCATCGTCAATCTGAATTTCGACCGCGCCGAGCTTCGGCGTGATTTCGCGGCGCAGAAACTCGCGCGTCACAATGTGCCCGCCTTTCACCGCGACGATTTCGTCTTTGTCAATGTCCGCAGTGGCAAACAAACCGCGCCCGTGAATTTTACTCTCGCGCACTTCTGTTTTCGGCGAGCGATAAGATAGCCGCACCATCGCGCAAAATAACCAAGGTGGAATGCGTTGTCCTCAACGCGTTGATAGAACATGCGGCTTCGCCGCGTGATATTCGCGATCGGCGTTCGTCACAGCGAACGCCTTGGTTTCGTTCGCCGGTTGACACACCCGCCGCTACAACGTTGCGTTCATGCTCCACCTGCATGAAATCTCGACAGGCGGCGGTTATTTTCATTCTCGTCACGGTGACTCTCGACATTCTGGCGATGGGTTTGATCATTCCCGTTTTGCCGAAGCTGATTCTGGATTTTCTCGGCGGCGAGATGACGGATGCGGCGAAATGGAGTGCTCGGTTCGCGGTAGTCTTCGCGTTGATGCAGTTTTTCTTTTCGCCCTGGCTCGGAGTTTTGTCAGATCGATTTGGAAGACGCCCGATTATCCTGCTCTCAAATCTCGGTCTCGGACTGGATTACATCGTGATGGCAATGGCGCCCACGCTGAATTGGCTTTTCCTCGGCCGAATTATTTCGGGAATCACGACTTCTAGCATTCCGACCGCGATGGCCTACATCGCCGACGTTACGCCGAAAGAAAAACGAGCTGGAGCGTTCGGCCTAATCGGAGTGGCATTCGGGATCGGATTCACGTTCGGGCCGGCAATTGGTGGATTAGCGGGCGATGTCAATCCGCGTCTCGCGTTTTGGATTGCAGCGGCTCTTAGTCTGACAAATTGGCTTTGGGGTTACTTCTTCGTTCCGGAATCGCTCTCGCGTGAACAGCGGAAGGCGTTTGAACTACGCCGCGCAAATCCAGTCGGTTCACTTACACTACTGCGTTCACATCACGAACTTTGGCGGCTGACCACGGTCCAGTTTCTTGCCTACCTTTCCCACAACGTCTTTAGCGTTTGGGCGCTCTACGCGATCTATCGCTACAGTTGGAGTCAGGGAATGATCGGAATATCGCTCATGATCGTCGGCATAGTGACAGCCGTTATTTCAGGAGGCTTGACTGGTCGAATGGTGAAACGCTTCGGGGAGAAGCGGACGCTTTACATCGGCCAAGGTTTTGGTGCGATTGGGATGGTGATTGCCGGACTGGCTAAAACCGGCGCTTGGTTGCTCGCATCGATCCCGATCATTTCGCTCTGGAACATTTCCATGCCGGCGGCCCAAAGCATGATGACTCATCGCGTCAGCGAGCGCGAACAAGGCGAGTTGCAGGGCGCCCTGCAAAGCATGCGTTCAATCACTTTCATTATCGGACCGTGGTTGTTCCTCCGGATTTTTGGATGGTTCATCGATGCAAGAAATCCGATTAACCTGCCGGGAGCACCTTATTTTCTCGGGGGCGCGCTGCTCTTCACGGCGATGATTATGGCAACACGTGTCGAACAGCCAGAGCTTCCTCCGACCTCGACCGGTCCCATTCCCGATGTTGTCCCGCCGGAAAGTATTCCCTCCGGGCCAATTGCGCCGATCGCTGATTTGAAAGAAAACGTTTGATTTTTTGATTGTGGTTCGACTAACTAGGGCTGCAGTGAAAACGAGCATTCGTTGGGCGATCGTCGCAATTGCAATCTGTTCCTGGCTCGCGATCTCGAATCATTGCGCATTCGCTGCGGTGGCGACGAAGACCGATTCGGTGCAAACCGAGTGCCCGTTTCATTCCACACCGGCGAAGCAAAAGCAGGAGCCCTCGCAGTTACAATGCTGCAAAATTCTACGCGCAGTTGTTTTCGCCCAAACGAAAAGTTGGGCGCGCGATGACGCCAAGTTTTTCGACGTCGAGCTTCGCGTTGAAGAGTTCGTGTTCGTTGAGTTTTTGCCCAACGCGCGGGCATCATCGTCTCTCGACACGGGCCCGCCCGGCGCATGTTCATTTGCTGAGCTGATCTTGCAGCGGAGCCTTCTCGCTCACGCCCCGCCCTCCTTGGCCTAACGAGCCCCGAAAGCTTTCGGGGTCGCGGATCTTCCGCTGTAGCGGCAGGCGTGCCGCCTGCACTTGCGCAGACCGTCGCAGCCGACACGGCTGCCACTACAGAATTCAAACCAGTTTTAACACCCGAATGAACCGACACATTTCAGTTCTTATCTGCGTATTCACGCTCGCGACGACCGCAAAGGTAGCGGCGATTGACCCCAATCGCCGGGGGCACGAGCACGAGTATGAGCAGGAGCAGGAGCAGGAGCAAGAGCAGGAGCAGGAGCATGAGAAGAAACAGAAATACACGTGCCCGATGCATCCCGAAGTCGTCACGAATCATCCGGGCAACTGTCCGAAATGCGGAATGAAACTCGTGCCGCTAAAACAAAACAAACGCCGAACATCCAACGCCCAACGTCCAACGTCGAACTCAGAGCACATGATGCATCATGGACATGACATGGCGATGCCGCATCATGACCACGGCGGTCATGAGATGCACCCGCCTTCGCATGAGGGCCATGAGATGCACATGGAAATGCATTCGTCCATCAACCTTGCCGATCCAATGAATCGCGAGGGCTCAGGCACAAGCTGGCTGCCGGATTCGTCGCCAATGTACGGACGAATGTTCATGTTCGGTAACGACATGCTCATGTTGCATGGCGCAATCTTCCCGCGTTACACCAACGTGAGCACGCGGCGCGGCGATGACCGCATCGATGCCCCGAACTGGATCATGGGGATGTATTCGCATCCCCTCGGCGACACCGCACAGTTCGGCGCGCGTTTGATGATGACTCTCGATCCGCTCACCGAAGGCGGGCGCGGTTATCCGCTTTTGTTTCAGAGCGGCGAATCGTGGCATGATCAGCCATTGCACGATCGGCAACATCCACACGATCTCTTCGACGAACTGTCCGTCAGCCTCGCACAAAAATTCGATCACGATCTTAGCACGTATTTTTATTTCGGTTACCCGGGTGAACCGGCGCTCGGTCCGCCCACATTCATGCATCGCCCATCGGCGATGGATAATCCGGACGCGCCGCTTGGTCATCACTGGCAGGATTCGACGCACGTTACGTTCGGGGTTGCTACGGCCGGTCTGGCTTGGCGAAACATCAAAGTCGAAGGCAGCGTGTTCACCGGCCGCGAGCCGGACGAAAATCGTTACGATTTTGATCGGCCTCGCTTCGATTCATTCAGCGGGCGCGTTTCCTGGAACCCGACGCAAAATCTGGCGCTGCAATTTTCGCACGGCTACATCAAAAGCCCCGAAGCGCTCGAGCCGGATCTGAAACGTCATCGCACTACGGCATCCGTCATTTACAACCGCCCGCTCGGACACGATAGCAACTGGTCGAACACATTCGTGTGGGGCCAGAACCACGATACAGGCGAAGGCAAGACGCAGTCGTTCCTGGTTGAATCCGATTATCAGCGCGGATGCGACACCGTTTACCTGCGCTGGGAACGCGTAGAGAAATCCGGACACGAGCTCGTTCTCGAGCCGCCGGATGAATCGCG
>Ga0209056_10008735_pt1 | contig 10390 bp, 10 predicted proteins | sample GraSoiAngelo_114_FD_185876 | JGI IMG/M metagenome (GOLD analysis project Ga0209056, IMG submission 185876) | Grasslands soil microbial communities from the Angelo Coastal Reserve, California, USA - 14_0903_13_40cm (SPAdes) (version 2) | ecosystem: Environmental > Terrestrial > Soil > Grasslands...
CCTGACCGACGCCGGCAGCGCTTTTCTCCCTTATGTCGAGCGGCTGCTCCAAACACTCCAAGAGGGCCGCGACGCTGTCGGCGACGTTAAGAACGTGCAAGCCGGCTCCCTTCGGCTCGGCTCCGCGCCGACCATCTCGACTTACGTCCTGCCTCGCATCCTCAACGCATTCTGCCGCCAGTACCCCGGGGTTGATGTCGTGATCCGCACGGGCCGCTCCGAGCAGGTGATGAACATGCTCCTCGCCGATGAAGTGCAGGTGGGCCTCGTCCGCTCTCTCACCAACAGCGACGTCGAGACGATTGACCTGTACGAAGACGAGATCGTGCTCGCCGCCCCACCCGAGCACATCTTTTCGAAATACGGTCGTGCGACAGTGAATGAGGCCGCCGCTGAGCCTATTGTTCTCTTCGACCGCGGCTCTTCGTACTATGGCCTGATCAACAACTTCTTCCGTCAGGCCGGCGTGATCCCAAATGTAGCTATGGAGCTGGACTCACTAGAGGCGACGAAGCGCATGGTCGAGGAGGGCCTGGGCATCGCTCTGGTGCCATTAGTCACGATCGAGCGAGAGCTCGAGGCGGGAACCCTGGTCCGCGTCGACCTCGAGGACGCGGAGCCGATCAAGCGGCCGATCTCGCTCATCCATCGCCGGCACCGCAAGCGCCCGCGCACCGTGCAGGCCTTCATCGACACGATGGCGAAGATCTACCCGAACGGCCGCGGTTAGCTCTTCACCGCCACCCCGGGCCGCAGCGTCTTCAGGATTTCGACGTTCTCCTTGTCCGGCCCGTGGTCATCGATGCCGGGCACTTCGAGCAGGAACGGTGCCTCCGCCAGCGCGGGATGCGAGAGAAGGTTCTCGAAACCGTCTCGCCCGATGTGGCCCTCGCCGATATTCGCGTGGCGGTCGATGCCGCCCCCGAGCGGGCACTTCGAGTCGTTCGCATGTATTGCGACGAGCCGCTCCAGCCCCACGTCGCGCTCGAACTCGTCCAGCATCTTATCGAGGCCGGGACGGGTCTTCACGTCGTGGCCGGCGGCGAACGCATGCTGGACGTCGATGCAGACCTTCACCCGATCGCTGCCCGACTCGCGGATTATGGTGCCGAGTTCCGAGAACTTCGAGCCGATGGCGCCGCCCATTCCCGCCGCGTTCTCCAAGATCATCCACGCGTCGTCCGGGGTATTGTCGACCACCTTGCGCACGGACTCCACCACCTGGTTCAACTTGGCGTCATAGCCGGCGCCCATATGGCTGCCGAGATGGAAGATCACGCCCTTCGCACCGATTAGGCTCGCCGCCTTCATGTCACCGACAAGCGCCTCGAGCGAGCGGGCCAGAAGCGCATCGTCCGACGACGCCAGGTTCACGAGATAGAGGCCGTGAATGAAGGCAGGCTCGACGCCGGTCTTTTCGACCCTCTTCTTGTAGGCCTCGACTTCTGCTTCTGTGTACTTCTTGCGCTTCCAGGCGTACGGCGCGCCCGAGAAGATCTGGATCGTCTCCGCGCCCATTGCCAGCGCATTGTCGATCGCGTTCTGCACACCTCCGCCGCTACGGACGTGGGCGCCAATCTTGGGACGGAGCGCGCTGGAACCCGCCATGACGCGCGTAGTATAGCAGGCGACCGCGCCGTAAAGTCGCCCGCGACTCGCTGACTACAGCCGCTTTGCCGCCTGCTTCAGCTCCGCCCGGAAGTCTGGGTGCGCGACGACGATCAGTTCTTGGGCACGCTGCCGGTGGTTCTTGCCCCACAGCCGCGCTATCCCGTATTCCGTAACCACGGTATCGGCGAAATAGCGCGGCACTGTAATCATCGACCCCGCTTCGTGCTGAGCGACGACCCGTGAAACCGCTCCGTCCAGCGCCGTCGACGGCAGCAGCGTGATCCCGCGGCCGCCTCGTGACAGCGCCGCGCCGATCTGGAATTCCGGCTGCCCGCCCGTCCCGTTGATCATGCGCGACCCGAAGACACTCTCGGCGTTGATCTGGCCGGTCAGGTCCACCGAAAGCGCGTTGTTCATCGCGTAGAAGTTGTCGTTCTGGGCGATCGTCCGCACGTCAAGGACGCACTCCGGGTCCCGCACCTCGAACTTCGGGTTGTTCGTGACGATCTTCAGATCCTCGATATCCGACCCCGACCACGCCGACGCGATGGCGAGATTCGGGTGCAACGTCTTGCGGGCGCCGTTGATCACCCCGCACTCGACAAGCCGGGCGATCCCCGGCGCCGCCATCTCCGTATGCAGGCCAAGGTCTCGCTTGCCTTCGAAGGCACCGGCCCGCGCGAGGTACATGCTCGGCTCCCCGGCGCCGATCTGGATCGTCGCCCCGTCCGGCACCAACTCGCGCACGTGTCCGGCGATCGTCCTCGCGTCCTCCGGCGGCTGGGCGAGTCCGAGCACGCGCCGCACCTGGGCAGCTGGCAGCCGCGTCATCACCGGCCCGACCACAATCAGCCGGTCGAGGTCTTCGCCCAGCTCATCGACGATGCCCATGTACGCCTCGCGCGCGCTGTCGTCCTCCACCCGGCGCAGCCACGCCTCGACCAGCCCGCGCGTTATCTGCACCGGCGGAATCTCGACGAAGGCGTCAATCTCGCTTACGTGAACGATGTTGTCCCCGCACACGGGTCTCAGGCCGGCGTCAACCTCCGCGACTACCGTCCTCGCCCGCCGGGTGTGCGAGCGTTTGTTCCAGTTGTGCGCGCCGAACGAAACGTACCCGTGCTCGTCCGGAGGCGTCACTGAAACAAGAAACACATCAACCGTGCGGCCTTCCGGCCGTTTCTCGTCGATGTCCTTGAAGTTCAACGAGAACAGGTTCGGGAGATACGTGGCCCGTCCTTCGTCCATCGCCGGACGCGCGAAATCCCCGATAAACAGCTCGAACTCGAGGCGGAAGGTCTCTTCGTGGCCCGCCCGGTACCAGCCGGGGTCTGTTAACGGCGCGGCGACGCGGAGGTCAATCGCGACGCCGTTCTCCGTGCAGTGGCGGAAGAGCGCGCCGGGCAGCACACGCGGCCCGGCGATCGGGATCATCACCAAATCGCCCGCCTTCACGAGCTTCATAGCATCCTCGGCCGAGGCGAGCCGTCGCTTGTATTCTTCGCGCCAGTCCATGAGAGTCGCGGCCCATTATGCTAAGCGCGGCTCGGTCTGCCAAGTGACAAAGCCCCGTCAAGGCTGGACGCGTATCCCTTGCAGGGATAAAATGTTGTCCGCGATACGCCCCGAAAGAGGCCCCGATGCCCGACCGCATTCAGCAAGAGATAGAAGAGCTACTCGCCAGGCTGGAGACGTTCCCGCCCAAGCGCCCCCTCTCGTCGCGGATCAAGTACAGCATCAGCGGGTTCTTCCACAGTGTCGGGAATGCCCTCTCGAGTCTTCCGGTACCCCATCTGACCGCCGGTCACATTCTGCTGATCGCAATCGCGATGATCGTGGTCGCTTTCATGATCGGTGGTAGCTCGGACCTGATCCGCTGGGTGATTATCGTGGGATTCATTCTCTTCATTGCCGCCTTCGTGCTGTCGCTGCGGCGGCAATCGCGGCCGCAGGAGAAGATCTGGCGCGGAAAACCGATGGACCTCAACGGCCCCGGCGTCGGCGAACGCCTCCGCTCGTGGTGGCGGCGGCGGAGCCGGCGATAACCCATCCTTTAGCACCCATATCTCATCGCTCCGCCGTTCTTCCAGCTCTTGCCGCTTTCTGTGCTGTCCTGCTCGCCTCCTGCGGCGGCAGCGACAACGCCACGCCGGCGTCGACCGGGACGCAATCCCCCGCGACAAGCACGCCGGCGCCGAGCACGGCGACTGCAACCCCGGGACTCGGCAGCCCGCAATTCGAGTCGGCCCGCGCGCTCCAGCATGATCACGCGCTCTCTGTGGACATCGGCATCCGCGCCGCGGGCACAGATGGCGAAAAGCGCGCCGCCAACTACATTCGCGATGAGCTGGCGAAGTACGGATACGACGCCAGCCTACAGCCGTTCCCGATCCAGACGTTCGTTGACGTCAAGACCGCTCTCGATCTGCTCTCGCCCCAGCAGCGCCCCGTGGACGCCGCCGCCCTCGGCGGCAGCACCAGCGGCACGATCGAAAGTTCCCTCGTGTCGGCGGGACGTGGCTTCCCGCAGGAATTTCCGGCGGGCACGTCCGGCAGCGTGGTCCTCATCGAAAGGGGCGACAACACCTTCTCGGAGAAAGCCGCGAACGCCACGGCAGCGGGCGCCGCGGGCGTAATCATCTATAACAACGACTCCGGCTCGTTTAACGGCCAGCTGAGCGGCGACAGCCGCATCCCCGCGGCGGCCGTCTCGCGCGAAGACGGGCAGGCGCTGCTCGACCTCGTGGACGCCGGCGCAACCACGGTGCGGCTCACCGTCGACACACGTACAGAAACCCGCGACTCTCACAATGTCGTGGCGAAGCCGCCCGGGAAGCAATGCCGCCTCGTCGTCGGAGGCCACTACGACTCGGTCCCGGCCGGCCCCGGCGCGAACGACAACGCTTCGGGCACGGCGACAGCCATCGAGATGGCCCGGGCGATGGCCGCCGACGGAACCCTTGATCCAGTCTGCTTCGTCCTGTTCGGGTCGGAGGAGCTGGGACTGCTGGGCAGCGACGCTTACGTTCGCTCCCTCTCGCCTGATGAGAAGGCCGCACTCAAGGCGATGCTCAATTTCGACATGCTGGCTGTCGGCGATGCGTGGCCGTTAGCTGGCTCGCAGTCCGTCGTGAGCATCGCTGCCCAGGAGGCAGACCGCCTCTCGATCCCGCACAGCATCGACTACGGCAGGTTCGCGACCGGCGGCAGCGACCACGCCAGCTTCATCAACAATGGCATTCCGGCGATGCTCTTCAACTGCTTCTGCGACTCGAACTACCACTCGGCCGGCGACCGCTTCGAGTTCGTCCGCGAGGACCGTCTGGCGCAGGCCGGCGCGCTCGGCATGGCGACGGCGCAGGCGCTGCTCGCCCAGTAGGCGCGCGCTTCTTCGGCAGCGCGGCTTACGCGTTCGCTTGCCCGACCTAAGCCATTACGATACGATGCGCCCGGACGTAATGAGACGGTTCAGGGGCCTTCTTCCCGTTGCTATTTCTCTCGTTTCCGTTCTGTTCGCACTCGTCACCGCGTGCGGTGGAGGCGACGACCAGAAAGCCGAAATCGGACAGCTGTCAGACCCGGCCACGGTGCCCACGGCGCCTCCCTGGGACAAACCGCCGGACATCGCGATCCTCGACCCGAACGCGATCACACCTGTCGGCGGGGCCGCCCCAACTCCTACGCCCGCAGCGGAAGGCGCACCAGGCGTCTGCGGGCCTAAGTACACCATCGAGTCCGGCGATACCTTCTCGAGCATCGCCGCCAAGTGCGGCACGACCACTCAGGCGATGAAGGACGCCAACCCGGGCGTCGATCCCCTCACGATACGAGCCGGCCAGGTTGTCAACGTACCGGCCCCTCAGCCGAGCCCTTAGCGATGGCAATCGAAGAGAAGAGCACTGCCGCCGAAGACCGGATCGGCGAGCTTGAGGGGCTGAAGGCTCTCAGCCGCCAGGGCGGCGGTCCCGAACGCATCGAGGCCCAGCACAAGCGCGGCAAGCTCACTGCGCGCGAGCGGCTCGACATCCTCCTCGACGAGGGCACGTTCGAGGAGATGGACGCGCTGGCCACCCACCGCTCGACCGAGTTCGGGCTAGATAAACAGAAATACTACGGGGACGCGGTCGTCATCGGCTTCGGAAAGATCGACGGCCGCCTCGTCTACGTCTTCTCGCAGGACTTTACTGTCTTCGGCGGATCGCTCTCGGAAGTCGCCGGCGAAAAGATCTGCAAGGTGATGGACCTCGCAATGCGCAACGGCGCACCGCTGATCGGCATCAACGACGGCGGCGGCGCGCGCATCCAGGAGGGCGTTGTCTCGCTCAAGGGCTACGGCGAGATCTTCACGCGCAATGTCATGGCCTCGGGGGTCGTGCCGCAGATCTCTGTCGTGATGGGTCCGAGCGCGGGCGGCGCGGTCTACTCGCCCGCGATTACCGATTTCATCTTCATGAAGCAGGGCAGCGGCCAGATGTACATCACCGGCCCCGACGTCGTACGCGCCGTCACTCAGGAGGACGTAACTCACGAAGAACTCGGCGGCGCGCAGGTCCACAGCACCAGGACCGGTGTGGCTCACTTCGCCGTCGAGGGCGAGGAGGACACGCTGCAGGAAGTTCGGCGCCTGCTCTCGTTCATCCCGCCGAACAACATGGAGGACCCGCCTTACCTCGAGCCCGCCGATGTCCCCGACCGCCTTTGCGACGAGCTCATAGGCGTCGTCCCGCCCGACCCCAGTAAGCCATACGACGTTCATCTCGTGATCGAGTCGATCCTCGATGACGGCGACTTTATGGAGGTGCATCACGGTTGGGCGCGCAACATCACCGTAGGCTTCGGCCGCATGAACGGCCGCGTCGTCGGCGTAGTCGCTAACAACCCTGCGCACCTTGCCGGCGTCCTCGATGTCGACTGCTCGCGCAAGGGCGCGCGCTTCGTCCGCTTCTGCGACGCCTTCAACGTCCCAATCGTCACGCTGGTGGATGTGCCAGGGTACATGCCGGGAACGGCACAGGAGCACGGCGGGATCATCGTCCACGGCGCGAAGCTGCTCTACGCCTACGCCGAGGCCACCGTCCCAAAAGTGACGGTTATCCTCCGCAAGGATTACGGCGGCGCGTACCTCGTGATGGGCTCGAAGCACCTGCGCGCGGATGTGAACTACGCCTGGCCGAGCGCCGAGATCGCAGTCACAGGCCCCGACGCTGCCGCGAACATTATCTTCCGACGCGAGATTGAGGCCGCGCAGGACCCTGAGGCCAGGCGCAAAGAGCTAATCGACGAGTACCGGCGCAACTTCGCCAACCCCTACATCGCGGCCTCCCGCGGATTCATCGACGATGTCATCGATCCCCGCGACACTCGCATCAAAGTCACCCGCGCGCTCGAAATGCTCCAGAACAAGATCGACACCAATCCGCCCAAGAAGCACGGGAACATCCCGCTGTAGGGTGTCGTGACATGGAATGGTTGGAGCTAATCATCATCCTGATGCTGATTGCGCTTCCTTTCCTCGCAGTCGGTCTCATCATTGGCTACGCAACGGGGAAGCCGACATCAAACCCCGTTGGCGTCGTAGTGATCGGTCTGGCGATGATGGTGTTAGGTGGCATTGGGGCGGCCGGATCGGTCGGACTATTCCTACCGCTCGGCGCTTTACTGGCATCATTTGGATTCAGCCCCCGATGGAAGGGTAGGCACTACTCAACCGCATGACCGTCAAAATCACCGATACCACCATGCGCGACGGGCACCAGAGCCTTCTCGCCACGCGCATGCGAACCGAGGACATGCTTCCCATCTCGCCGGAGATGGACGACGCCGGCTTTCACAGCGTCGAGGTCTGGGGCGGCGCAACCTTCGACACCGCCCTCCGCTTCCTGCGCGAGGACCCCTGGGATCGCCTGCGCGAGCTCAAGAAGCGGTTCAAGAAGACGCCCCTCCAGATGCTCCTCCGCGGCCAGAACGTCGTCGGCTACCGGCACTACGCCGACGATGTCGTCGAGAAGTTCTGCCAGCTCGCCGTCAAGAACGGCATGGACATCTTCCGCATCTTCGATGCCGTCAACGACCTCCGCAACCTCCAGACCGCCATCAGGGCTGTCAAGAAGGCCGGCGGCCACGCCCAGGGGACAGTCTGCTACACGATCAGCCCGGTCCACACCCCTGACATGTACGCAAAGCAAGCGAAGCAACTCGTCGAGATGGGCTCGGACTCCATCTGCCTGAAGGACATGGCCGGCCTCCTCCACCCCTACGATGCCTACACGATCGTTAAGAGCATCGAGGAAGCCGTGAGCGTCCCCGTCCAGCTCCATTGCCACTGCACGAGCGGCATGGCCGAGATGTCGTACGTCAAGGCAGTCGAGGCCGGGCTCGACATCATCGACTGCGCGCTCTCGACCCTCTCGCAGGGCACCTCGCAGCCGCCGACGGAGTCCCTCGTCGCCACCTTCGAGGGGACGGAGCACGACCCGAAGCTCGACCTCGAACAGCTCGCTCACCTTGCGGACTACTTCGGCGATGTTCGCAAGAAGTACGCGGCCTTCGAGGGCAATGTGCGCGTAGACGCCGGCGTACTGCTACACCAGGTGCCCGGCGGCATGATCTCGAACCTCGTCTCGCAGCTGCGCGAGATGGGCGCCGCCGACCGTCTCAAGGAAGTCCTCGACGAGATCCCGCGCGTCCGCGCCGACCTCGGCTATCCGCCGCTCGTCACGCCGACCAGCCAGATCGTCGGCAGCCAGGCCGTCCTCAACGTGGTCCGCGGCGAGCGTTACAAGCAGGTCTCGAAGGAAACCCGCGCCGTCGTTCTTGGCCAGTACGGCGAGACACCGGCCCCGATCCCCGACGACGTGCGCAAGAAGATCGCCCCGGACGCCAAGCCCGTGACCGGCCGCCCCGCCGACGAACTCCAGCCCGAGCTTGACAAGGCGAAGGCCGAGATCGGCCCCCTCGCCCACTCAGACGAAGACGTCCTATCGTACGTCCTCTTCCCGCCCGTCGCCCGCGAGTTCTTCGAATGGCGCGAAGCCGGCGATGGGCTTGAGCCCGAGGTAGTCGCCGCGATCGCCGCCGCCCTCTCCCAAGACCACCATGCCACTCCCACCCACGATGGCGCGAGACCCGGCGCCGCGGAGAACGCGTGGAAGATCGCTGGACGGCGACGCCTTATGCAGCAATGAGCACCCCGCGCTCTCTCCTCAATTCCCGTTTCCCATTTCGCATCTCCCGCTCTCCATGAGGCTCCTCATCGGCGACCAGGAGTTCGATGTTCAGCCGGCCGGCGATGCCGTGAATGTCGCTGGCACAGACTATGCCGTACGCATCGTCCGACAGGGCAACATCGCCACCGTATACGTCAACGAGAAGCCGTTTGCCGTCCAGCTTCCGCCCGAACTGCCCGACGAAGGCGCCGTCAAGCTCCTCGTCGACGCCAAGGAGTACGACGTCGAGGTCAAGGGCCGCGCCGGCGCTCGCCCGCGCCCGAAGGCCGCCGCGAAGAAGACCTCCCCCGCCGCGGCAGGCGCGGTGACGGCCCAGATGACCGGCCGCGTTATCAAAGTCAACGTCAAGCCCGGCGACACCGTGGCCGAGGGCGACATTCTCCTCGTCATCGAGGCCATGAAGATGGAGAACGAGATCACCGCGCCGATGTCCGGCAAGATCAAGGATGTCGCCGTCGCCCCCGGCGGCCGCGTCTCCGAAGGCGACCTGCTCGTCCAGTTCGAACCGGTGGAGAGCGGCTAAGGATGCTCTACGGCGTATTCGTTGAAGTAGACAACAGCGGCGAAGCACGCGAGGACCGCATCAAGGGGCTCCGCGAAGAGCTGGCGCCCGCGATGAAGCAGACGCCCGGATTTCACTCCGGCGTCTTCGCGACGAACGACCCGGCAGGCACCGGCTTCATGGTGGCGGTATACGAAACACGCGAGCAGGCGGAGGCGGTTGGAGGTAGGCTGCAGGTCGGGATGACTCCCCGGCCGGGGGTAACAATCACCCGCATCGAGGTCGTGGAAGTCGTCGCTTCCATATAGCGGTGGCGGGCCACCCGCTTGTCTCGCCTATCCGCCTAACCTCTCGCCTGCGCCTGCATCTGCGCCGTCATCTGCCGCGCCATCCGCAGGAAGTCGTGCGGGTAAGGATAGCGTGGCTCGCTTGCCGCGTCGATGCGCTGGACCGTTTCCTCTGGGAGCGTCACGTCGAGCGCCGTCAGGTTGTCCTCAAGCTGCTTGACGCTCTTCGGCCCGATAATCGGCGAGACGACGGCCGGCCGCGAGAGGTTCCACGCCAGCGCCAGCGCGATCGGCGAGATGTCGAGGTTCCCGGCTTCCCCGAGCACGACCTCCATGATCGCGTGATTGCGCTCGCTCAGGGCTCGCGCCCGCCACATCTGCTGGAACGGCCCGGGTGCCGCGAACCGCGTCCCTTCCGTCGGCTCCTCCCCCTTCTTGTACTTCCCGGTGAGCATCCCGCCGCCGAGCGGGCTCCAGGGGATGATCCCCAGACCAAACCGCTGGCACACCGGCACGATCTCTACCTCGATGTCTCGCGCGAGGATGCTGTACTGCGGCTGCAGGCTGATCAGCGGCTCCCAGCCCCTCATCTGCGTGATCGTCGCCGCCTCCGCGATCTGTGAGGCGGGCCAGTTCGACACGCCGATGTACCGCACCTTCCCCTCTCGCACAAGGTCGTTCAGCGTGCTTAGCGTCTCCTCCAGCGGAGTATTCTCGTCGTAGCGGTGCATCTGGTAGAGGTCGATGTAGTCGCTGTCCAGCCG